>Ga0075421_100000068_pt1 | contig 76662 bp, 79 predicted proteins | sample SoiMetdeltSBSDD5_FD_75292 | JGI IMG/M metagenome (GOLD analysis project Ga0075421, IMG submission 75292) | Bulk soil microbial communities from a Populus tree surrounding site in Tennessee, USA - Soil MetaG P. deltoides SBSDD5 | ecosystem: Environmental > Terrestrial > Soil > Tree plantation... | reverse complement strand
GATTCTGGCGCTGACCTTCACCGACAAGGCGGCGGCGGAGATGGAGGCGCGAGTCGACGAGCTCGTGCCCTACGGCTATGCCGACGTCGAGATCTCCACCTTCCACGCCTTCGGTGACTCGCTGCTGCGGGGGCATTCGCTCGAGCTCGGTCTGCGCAACGACTTCAAGGTCCTCAGCCGGGCGGAGCAGGTCATCTTCCTGCGCGATCGGCTGTTCGAGCTGCCGCTGGCGAGGTACCGGCCCCTGGGCGATCCCACCCGGCATCTGCAGGCGATCATCACGCTCGTCAGCCGGTGCAAGGACGAAGACATCTCGGCCGCCGACTACATTGCCTGCGCGAAGCGCCTGCAGGACGCGGCAGCGGCTCAGCCCGATGACCCGGAGGCGATTGACCGGGCGGCCGCTCAAACGGAGCTCGCGGCGGTGTACGACGCCTACCAGGCGCTGATGCTGCGCGAGGGCAATATTGACTTCGGCGATCAGATCGTCTTGGCGCTGCGGCTGCTGCGCGCGCGGCCGCACGTGCTGTCGTTCTACCAGCGGCGGTTCAAGTACGTCCTCGTCGACGAATTCCAGGACACGAACTATGCGCAGTTCGAGCTCGTCAAGCTTCTGGTCGCACGGCATCAGAACGTCGCCGTGGTGGCCGACGACGACCAGAGCATTTACAAGTGGCGCGGCGCCGCCATCTCCAACGTCCTCGGGTTCCTCGACCACTATGCGCGTGCGCGTCAGGTCGTCCTCACCGAGAATTTCCGGTCGCACCAGGGCATTCTCGACGCCGCCTACCGTCTGATCCAGCACAACAATCCGGACCGTCTGGAAGTGAAGAGCGGCATCGTGAAGCACTTGAGCGCGGTGCGCGAGTCGCCGGGGCCCGAGGCGCGTCACTGGCACTTCGAGACGGCGACCCAAGAGGCCGATCAGGTCGCGATCACCATCCGCGATCGCGTCGAGCAGGGGACGTGGAAGCTCAACGACATCGCAATCCTCGTGCGATCCAATGACGATGCGGATCCCTTCTTGCGCTCGCTGAATCTACGCGCCATTCCGTGGACATTTTCCGGGAACGCCGGCCTCTATGGACGGCCGGAAGTGCGGCTGCTGCTCGCCTTCCTGCGCTCCGTCGCCCACCCGGACGATTCGGTGAGCCTTCACTATCTGGCCTCCTCGGACCTCTACGGGGTGCCGATCGTCGACCTCACGCGATGTGCGACGCATGCCGATCGCAAGCATCGCTGGTTGTTCGATGTGCTGCAGGGCGCAGAGACGAATCCGGAGCTGGCCGGAGAGCTCGGCGAGGAAGCACGCCTCGCCATCCGTCATCTCGTCAGCGATCTCGTCCGTTACATGGAGCTCGGCCGGGAGATGCCGACCGGCGAGCTCCTGTACCAGTTCCTCGTCGATTCGGGCTGGCTCGCGCGCATGTCGAAGGCGGCTACCGCGCGCGACGAGGCCGAGGTGCAGAACATCTCCAAGTTCTTTCGCCGCATCCTCGACGCCGCGAAGGCGTTGAAGTACGACAACATCCGCGAGTTCGTGAAGCACCTCGACGCGCTCATCGACGCGGGCGAGGATCCCGCCGTCGCGGAGGCGGACGTGGAGACTCCGGCGGTGCGGGTCCTCACCGTGCACAAGGCGAAGGGCCTCGAGTTTCGGGTCGTCTTCCTCGTGCATCTCGTGCAGGGCCGGTTTCCCACGCCGAAGCGGCGTGATGCGCTGGAGCTCCCGGTCGAGCTCGTCAAGGATCTGCTTCCCACTGGTGACTTCCATGCGCAGGAGGAGCGGCGGCTGTTCTATGTCGGCGTGACCCGCGCGCGCCGCGAGTTGATTCTCACGAGCGCTCGCGACTACGGCGGCACCCGTGAGCGCAAGGTGAGCCAGTTCGTGCTGGAAGCGCTGGATCTCCCCAAGGACGCGGCGCGCCCGTTCAAGGGGAAGGCGGTCGAGGAGCTCGAGCGGTTCGCGCCGCCGCCGATGCCGCGCGACGACACGCTGGCCCCGATGATGGCCGACGAGGAGCTCCTGCTCAGCCACAAGCAGGTCGACGACTATCAGACGTGTCCGCTGAAATATCGCTACGTGCATCTGCTGCGAGTGCCGATCCTGCGTCACCACACCGTCGTGTACGGCAGCACGATCCACGCGGTCGTCGAGTTCTACTTGAAGCGTCGCGTGGAGGGCAATTACACGTCGCTCGACGACCTTCTTGCCGAGTACGACAAGAAATGGCTGAACCAGGGATTCCTTACCTGGGAGCACCAGGAGGCGCGCAAGCTCGCCGGCCGCGAGGCGCTGACGCGCTTCTGGCATCAAGAGGAGGCCGAGGGCATCAAGCCGACGCACATCGAGAAGGACTTCGCCTTCAGCATCGGGCCCAATCGCGTCCGCGGGCGGTTCGACCGAGTGGACGAGGACTTGCTGGGGGCGACCATCATCGACTACAAGACCAGCGAGATCACGAAACAACGGGATGCCGACCGCCGCGTGGCCTCGAGCCTCCAGCTGAAGATGTACGCGCTCGCGTGGCGGGAGATGACCGGCCGGCTGCCCCAGCGCGTGGAGCTCCGCTTCATCGAGTCGCACGTGACCGGGTCGCACACGCCGACCGACGACGACGCCGTCGCGGCGGTCTCGGCCGTGCGCGCGGCCGCCGATGGCATTCGCGCCCGGCGGTTCGACGCCACGCCGTCGCGCCAGGCGTGTCGCTATTGCGCGTACAGTCAGATCTGCCCGTACACGGCCACCCGGGAGTAAGCTGCGCCGCATGAGCCGTCACGCCGGGCCGCCACGCCCTCCCGACGCGCCCGTGATCCCGGAGCCGACCTTTGCCGAGCGGGCGCGCACGCTCGCCTACCTCGGGCGCACCGGCACCCTCGCGACGCTCTCGCGCCGACACGCCGGCCATCCATTCGCCTCCGTCATGCCGTACGCGCTCGACGGTGACGGGCGTCCGCTGTTCCTCATCAGCGCGATGGCGATGCACACACAGAACCTCGAAGCCGACCCGCGCGCGAGCTTGCTCATCACGCAGCCGGGGTGGAGCGGCGACCCGCTGGCGGCGGCGCGCCTGACCCTGATGGGTGAGGCGCGCCGCGTGCCGGGTGACGAGACGCCGCCTGCGCGGGCGGCCTACCTGGCGTGGCACGAGCGGGCACGCTACTGGGCGGACTTCGACGACTTCTCGCTGTGGCGACTGGATATCATGGACCTCTATTTCGTCGGCGGATTCGCGGCGATGGACTGGGTGACGGCGAGCGCCTATCGCGACGCGCGCCGGGATCCCCTCGCCGACGCGGCGACAGGGATCATCGAGCACATGAACCGGGATCACGCCGACGCGCTGATCGAGTATGCGCGTCACTTTGCGCACGAGACGGCCGATGAGGCGACCATGGTGGCGGTGGATCGTCTCGGATTCAAGCTGCGCCTCCGGCAGGGCGAGCGACTGTCGAGCGTCCGCATCGCCTTTCCCCACGAGGTGGCCACGCCGGAGCGCACCCGCGAAACGCTGATTGCGATGCTGCGCGAGGCGCGCACGCGGGTCTAGCGTTCCAACCGGCGCGCGGCGTGCGCGCGTCAGCAGCCGTCCACCAGCACGAGCGCGAACGATGGCCGAGCCGCTTGGCGCCGCAGTTGACAGTGCGCGGCACGCGGCATACGGTACGCCGCACCACGAGTCGAGGAGGCCGCCGATGATCCGCGTGTCCGTCATGTACCCGAGCGGTGAAGGCAAGAAGTTCGACTACGACTACTACGTGAACAAGCACATGGCGCTGGTCAGGAACCGCATCGGTGGCGCCGGGTTGCGGCGGCTCGAGGTGGACAGGGGCGTGGCCGGCGGCGCGCCCGGGGCACCCGCACCACTGGCGTGCGTCGCTCACCTCTATTTCGACTCCGTGGCGGATTTCCAGGCGGCCATGAAGCCACACGGCAAGGAGCTGTTCGCGGACGTGCCGAACTTCACCGACATCACCCCGCAGGTCCAGATCAGCGAGATCATTCACTCGTGACCGCGTGGGACGTGGTGGTGGTCGGCGGCGGCAACGCCGCGATGTGCGCGGCGTTGTCTGCGCGTGAGGCCGGCGCCCGCACGCTGGTGCTCGAGAAGGCGCCCGAGGCGTGGCGCGGTGGCAACGGCTTCTTCACCGCCGGCGGTTTTCGCTTCGCCTTCAAGTCCTTCGACGAGCTCCGCACCATCGTCGGCGACATGTCCGACGAGGAGGCGGCGGCGATGGAGGTCGATCCGTACACCGAGGACGCCTACTACGACGATCTCATGCGGGTCACCGAGGAGCTCGCCGATCCCGATATGGCGCTCACCCTCGTGCGTGAGTCCCAGGCCACCGTGCGCTGGATGGGCGATCGTGGCGTGCGCTGGATTCCGATGTTCGGGCGGCAGGCATACAAGGTGGGCGGCAAGTTCCGATTCTGGGGCGGTCTCGTGCTCGAAGCGGTGGGTGGCGGTCCCGGACTCATCGACATGGAGTACACGTCGGCGGCCAACGCCGGCGTCGAGGTGCGCTTCGAGGCGAAGGCGCTGCGGCTGCTGACCGACGATCACGGCCGCGTGACGGGCGTGGTCGTCCGCACGCCCGCCGGCACCGAAACGGTCGAGGCGCGGGCTGTCGTGCTGGCCTCCGGCGGCTTCGAGGCCAACCCGGAGATGCGCACGCGGTATCTCGGCCCGAACTGGGACCTCGCGCGCGTGCGCGGGACGCCGTTCAATACGGGTGACGGGATCCGCATGGCGCTCGACATCGGCGCGCAACCGTGGGGTCACTGGAGCGGTTGTCACTCGGTGCAGTGGGACTACAACGCCCCGTGGCACGGCGATCGGAAAGTCGGCGACAACTTCCAGAAGCACAGCTATCCGCTCGGCATCATCGTCAACATCCGCGGTCAGCGCTTCGTCGACGAGGGGGCCGACTTCCGGAACTACACGTACGTGAAGTACGGCCGCGCCGTCATCGAGCAGCCGCGTCGCGCCGCGTTCCAGATCTTCGACCAGAAAGTCATCGAGATGCTGCGCGAGGAGTATCGCATCCGCGAGGTGACCAAGGCCGAGGACATGACGCTGGAGGGTCTCGCCCGGAAGCTTGAGATCGACGCCACCGGGTTCGTCGACACCGTGAGACAGTTCAACGCCGCCGTGCAGCCGGGGCCGTTCAATCCGGCGGTGAAGGACGGCAAGGCCACCCGGGGCGTCACCCCGCCGAAGAGCAACTGGGCCCAGCCGCTCGACACGCCGCCCTACGTCGGCTTCGCCGTGACGACAGGGATCACGTTCACGTTCGGCGGTTTGCGGATCACGGGCGAGGGGCAGGTGGTCGATCTGGAGCAGCGGCCGATTCCCGGCCTCTTTGCCGCCGGGGAGCTCGTCGGCGGTCTCTTCTACCAGAACTACCCCGGCGGCGCCGGACTGATGGCCGGATCGGTCTTCGGACGTATCGCCGGTCGCTCCGCGGCGCGCAAGACCTGAGCGATCACTCGAAATCCGAGACGTGCAGCGCGGCGTGCGCGGCGTCGAGGAACCAGGCGGGCAGCAGCGGGCGGTAGTGCTGCAGGAACCGCGCGAACTGTCCGTCGAGGATGTAGGTGACACCGAAATCCGCGGCGTGCCGGCACGAGCGTCCGTACGCCTGCACGAGCGACTTCGCCGTCTCCAGCGCATACCAGCGCGGATCCCGCTGCCGCCGGGCGGCCGTCCACGGGTCGCCGAGGTCGCCGTACGGCATCTTCGTCACGATCTGGAATCGCAGAAACTCGTCCGGCAGGTCGACGCCTTCGCGCAGCGACGGCGAGAGAAGCACGGTCGGTGCGGCCGAGGCGCGATGCAGCTCGAGCGCACGCCGTTTCCCGTCCGAGGACTCCACGTAGATGAGTCGGCGGGCCTCCGACGGCGTGCTGCGGCCCAGCTCGGCCACGAGGCGACGGGCCACGGCATAGGAGGCCACGTGCACGAGGCCCTTGTCGGTCGGATGTGCGGCCAGAATGGCGGCGATCTCGGCGAACAGCGCCGGCTCCTGCTCCGCCTGTCGCGCGCGCGACAGCGCGCCGACCGGCCGGTAGACGATGGGACGCTGCTCGCGTGGAAACGGCGACGGCACGCTGAATCCGCGTATGGCATCACCGTCGAGGCCGATCGAGTCCGCCAGGACCGCCGCCGGACCGAGGTAGGCGGAGGACAACACGACGATCTCCGCGCAGCCGGTGAGCAGCTCGCGCGCATGCTCGCTGACGTCGAGCGGCACGAGCTCGAAGACGGCGCCCGCCTCCGCCGGATAGCGCACCACCCATTCCGCCTCGCGGGCGCCGACGAAGAAGTGCAGACGCGCCAGGGCGGCGTCGAGCGCGTCGCGGCGCTCGAGCAACGCGACTTCCACCGGAGACGGCGCCATCTGCAGAAAGCTCTCCGCATCGAGGTCGGGCGGCCGGATGGCGTCCAGCTCGGCGGCGACGGCACGGCGCTCGTCTTCCATGCGCGCGGCATGGCCGGCGAGCACGTCACGGTAGTCGTCCGCGGTCGGCAGATGTGGCAGCGGCGCGCCGAACCAGTCCTTCATCTCGGCGGTGGTGAACTGCACCGTGTAGACGTTCACGAGCTGCCGCTCGAGATTGTGCGCCTCGTCGATGATCAGCAGATGTCGGCGTCGCAGCTGCTCGGCGTGCCAGCGGCGGAGCGTGGCGAAGTACCACGTGTTCGTGCAGAACACCGGGCCCGCAAGCGCCGCCGCCTTGGCGCGGGCGTACGGACACTGGCAGGCCGGGCCGCGCGCCCGCCGGCACATTCCGAGCGAGGTCGGCACCACGCGGTCGGCATAGCGCTCGCACACATAATTGTCGCGGCCCTTGACGAGCTGCAGGTGGTCGCCGAACTCGCGCTCGTACTGATCCTGCAGGACCTTCTGCGACGTCAGCAGATAGGCATCCCCGCTCCATGCCGCGAGCGTCATGGCCAGATGGCTTTTGCCGATGCCGGGCGGCGCTTCAACGGCGAGGATGCGCGGTGCCGTCGGAGCCTGCTCCGCCTCGGCGAGGGCGTCGTCGAGCTGATCGAGCAGACGCGCCTGCTCGGCGCGGGGCGTGGCGCCGGCGGGGAAGTGCTCCCGCAACGACGCGCTCACGCGAGTGGCGGGCCTCCGTATTCGACCGTCATCGAATGAGTCTACTATGAGGCATGGCGCGGCCCTCGCGAGCTCGTCCGCTCCTGCAGTTCTCGGCCGGCGGCCTCGTCGTCGACGATCGCGGCCAGATCTTGCTGATCCGCGCGCGTGATCTTCGCAATCAGCCGGTGTGGACGCTGCCGAAGGGGGCTCTGAACCCGGGTGAGTCCAGCGCCGATGCGGCCGTGCGCGAGGTGCGGGAAGAGACGGGCTGGCGATGCGAGGTCGTGCGCGAGCTGACGGCGGTGACGTACTGGTTCCAGCGCAGTGGGCAGCGCATCCGCAAGACCGTGCGCTGGTACCTCATGCGGCCGCTCGAGAAGGTCGGCGAGCACGATCACGAGGTCGACGAGGTGCTGTGGACCGATCCGGCCGACGCGCGCGGCCGTCTGCGCTACGACTCCGACCTGAAGCTACTCGCCGACCTGGAGCGCTAGTACGGGGGGCGATGGTCGGATGGCCACGTGCTATGGCGCCGGGAACAACCGGTCGCCGTTCTTGTAGCCGATCTGCTCGGCGACCTCGCGTGGCAGCTGTCGCAGCCACTGCTGGACGGCCGCAGTGGCGTCGCGAACGGCCTCCCAGCGCGAGGTGACCCACGTGTCGGTGCCCACGAGGAAGCGGTCCGGCTTGCGGACGAAGAGCGCTCGCCACTCCGGATCGAGCGTGCCGCCCCGCGCCACGTCGGACCGCAGCGCCAGCTCCACCCACAGCATCGGGAAGCGGTCGACGAGCCGCCCCACGGTGGCCGCCGACGAGGACATCCCCGCGTGCGCCCACAGGACCGGCACGCCGGGGTAGGTCGTGAGGAGCTTCTCGACCGTCGTCTCGTCGACATGGCAGTGCAAGAACAGCTTCTGCTCCGTGGCGAGTTCGGCGAGCCGGCGCAGGGTCGGCGCGGTGACGTCGTCGGCGCCGAAGTGCGACTCGCCGATGCCGCGATAGATGCCGCGCTTGAGGCGCTCCTCGACGTACGCGGCGACCGCCGGGTCGCGCGGCCACGACCCCATGTCCTCCCGTGTGCGGTATGGCCGCAGGAACGGCACGATGCCGGCGGGCGCCTTCTCGTAGAGCTTCACGGTGCCGTCGTCGGGCGTGCTCGACACGATCGCCCGCCGCACGCCGGCCTGAGCCAGTATCGAGAGCGCGCGCTCGGGAGTGTAGACGCTCCAGTCCGGACGACTGTAGTGGATGTGCGCATCGAAGATCGGCAGCTGTGCGACGGCCGGTGCGCTCCACCCGACAACGATCACGATTGCGACTGCGATCAGCGTCCGCCGTCCCATGGCCGGGGATACTAGCATCCCTCGGCCTCCGGCCGGCAGTGCCGGCACGGCCGATACCCGACGCCGACGGCGTCGGCGACGGACGCGAAGACGATCCGCTTCGCCTCGGCGATCCGCTGCTCGTGAGGACAGCCGTGGCGGCAGACGACGCGCGTGGTGGCCGAGCCGACGAGGGCCGGCGTGGCTCGCTCGAGCGCCAGGAGCCGTGTCTTGAGCGCGCCGCCGAACGCGTAATGCCCCCAGGTGCCGTCCCCCCGCACGATACGGTGGCACGGGAGAAAGATGGGCACCGGGTTGGCACCGAGCGCGTTGCCGACGGCGCGGGCCGCACGCGGATGCCCGATGCGGCGGGCCAGCTCCGCATACGAGGTGACCTCACCGAACGGGACGCGATCGGCCGCCGCGAGGACCTTTGCCTGGAACGGCGGGACCGCGAGGTCCATCGGCACCGTGAAGAACGTGCGCCGGCCCGCGAGATATTCGAGCAGCTCCTCGCGGGCACGCTCCAGGTGCCGCCGGCCGCCGCGCGTGGCTGCGTCCCGGCCGCGGCCGTACGCGAGCCGCCGCACGCCCCGATCGCTCGCCTGGATCGCGAAGCGGGCGATCAGCGCCGAGAGGTCCGGCGCCGGAGTCAGGCGGCCGAGCACGCGGCGCGCGAGCTGCCGCGGCGCCGCCGGTGCGAAGAACTCGCTCAGTGTGGTGTCGAGCTGGTCCATGGTCGCCTCCTCACTCCTCATCCAGCGCGCGCTTCATGATGGTCTTGCCCCGGGCGAGCTGGCTCTTCACCGTGTTGACGGAAAGTCCACGGATGGCCGCCAGCTCGCGATACGAGAGCCCGTCCACGTAATGCAGCGCGAGCAGCAGCCGCGCCTCGCGCGGCACCGCCTCCAGCGCCCGGGTCAGCTCGAGCCGCGCACTGCCGCGGGGCGCGGCCGTCTCGTGGCGCTCCGTGAGCGGCGCGGTCGGGCGACGGCGGCGTAGCTCGTCGATGCAGACATTGGAGAGCGCGCGATAGAGCCACGTCGACACCGCCCAGCGCGGCGAGTAGGTGTCGCGCGCGGCGAAGCACTTCGTGAGTGCGCGCTGCACGGCGTCCTCCGCGTCGGCTCGGTGGCCGAGCATCCGATACGCCACCGCGTACAGCCGTCCGGCGTATTCCTCGGCCAGCCGGGCGAACGTGCGCTCGTCCATATCGTCCTGTTATACGGCGGCGCGGCGCCAAAGGGTGGAAGGTGTGGCAGGATAAGGTCCGATGAACTACCGGCCGGTGGAGAAGTGGGGAGTGCTGCCCGATGGCATGAGCTTCGTCGAAGCGACCAGCGTGGCCGTCGATGGCAACGACGACGTGTACGTGTTCAACCGGGGGAAGCATCCCGTCATCGTGTTCGACCGCGCCGGGCGCTTCAAGCGGACGTGGGGTGAGGGCGTGTTCCGTCGCGCGCACGGCATCACGGTCGGCCCCGACGGCACGCTGTGGCTCACCGACGACCTGCACCACACGATTCGGCAGTTCACCATCGACGGTCAGTGCCTGCTCACCATCGGTGATCCGGACCAGCCGGCGACGCTCCAGGGCGGGAAGCCCTTCAACCGGCCGACGCACGTGGCGATCTCGCCGAAGACGGGTGACGTGTACATCTCCGACGGCTATGGCAACTCGCGAGTGCACAAGTACGACCCCAAGGGCCGCCACCTGATGTCATGGGGCGAGCCCGGCACCGATCCGGGCTGCTTCAACTTGCCGCACAACATCGCCACGGACGCCGCGGGCCTCGTGTACGTCGCAGACCGCGAGAACCATCGCGTGCAGATCTTCGACCCGAACGGCCGCTACCTCGCGCAGTGGAACAACCTGCACCGCCCGTGTGGCCTCGCCGCCGACGCGCGCCTCGGCGACATCTTCTTCGTCGGCGAACTGCCGACGCATCTCGCGGTGAACAAGGACGTGCCCAACCTGGGCGCGCGCGTCAGCATCCTGAGCATCAAGGGACAGCTCCTGGGACGGATCGGCGGACGCTTCGCCGGCGAGAAGCCGGGCGAGTTCGTCGCCCCCCACGGGTGCGCTGTCGACTCGCACGGCGACCTCTACGTGGCCGAGGTCTCGTGGACGGCGCAGGGCAGTCACGAACAGCCGCCCCGGGAGATCCGATCGCTGCAGAAGTTCGAGCGGTATTAGCCGTGGACGACACGGCCGTGGCCGCCGCGCTGGCGCGGGTCCCGGGGTGGGCACGCGCCGGTCGCGCCATCACGCGGACCTATCACTTCGACGATTTCCGCGGCGCGCTGGCCTTCGTCAACCGCGTGGGTGAGCTCGCGGAGCGCCAGCAGCATCATCCCGACATCGACATCCGCTACAACCAGGTGACGCTGAGCCTCTGGACGCATGACGCCGGCGGCCTCACCGAGCGCGACTTCCGGCTGGCGGCTGCCCTCGATGCCGACCGCCCCCGTGGCGAGACGCGTGGCTGACGTGCGCGCTTCGTTCGACGACTTCTTCGTCGGGCTCACCGAGCTGCGCGACGCTTCGCGCCCCGATGATGCGTTCCGCGCGTGCTTCGGTTGCGGGCCTGCGCATCCGAGCGGTCTGCAAGTGCGATGCTTCGCCACCGATGACGGCGTCGCCTCACCCATCGTGGTGCCGCGCGTCTACGAGGGACCGCCGGGCGCCGTGCACGGCGGGATCGTCGCCGCGTATCTGGACGAGGTCCTGGGCGGCGCCGCCGCGCGGGCCGCGGGCAAGCCGGCCGTCACCGGCGAGCTCACCGTGCGCTACGTGAAACCGGTGCCATCGGAGACGCCACTGCTGGGCCGCGCTCGGCTCGTGGCCGATCACGGCCGCTACGTCGATGTCGAAGGAAGCCTGGAGGAATTCCGCGCCCGGCGCGTCGTGGCGACCGCGCGCGGGCGCTTCTTCCCGGTCGAGCTGCGCGCTACGCGCGCGTGAGCAGGGTGGTGAGAACCGGTGTCTGCTTCGGCATCTCGCGGAAGCGGCAGCGGAGCTCGGAGCGCTCGAGAATTTCCACGTAAGCGCCCATGACCATCCGGTAGTAGTGCGGGTGTCGTCCGGCGGGACCGCCGTTGTACTCCGTGAGCGCGTCGCGGACATTCGGCTTGCGCGACAGGATATCGCGCAGGTACGCCATGGCGACGCGGGTGCTGATGAGAGGATCGGCGAGATCGCCGAGGTCACGGCCATTCTTCGTCATCGAGGCGCGCTTCAGTCGGCCCACGATCGGCTCCATCAGGGCCGCCGTGCTCGGCAGCACCTGGAAGATGCCGATCTCCCCCGCGGCGCCGACGGCATCGTGCTTGAACTCGGATTCCACTTCCGCCTGTGCGAGGACGAGGCAGTGATCGAGATTGGACTTGTGCGCCTCCGCGACGAGGACCTCCGGAAAGCGCTGGAACGCCTTGATCGGCGCCTGGGGGTTCTTCAGCGCCACATACTGCAGAATGGATCGATTCAACCGCTCGGCGTCTGCTTCACCGGCGACGGCGATCATCTGGCGTGTCAGGACCAATCCCCCGACTCCGACCGCGATCACCAGCGTCAGACCCGCGAGCGCTCTGCTGTGACGACTCATGCATGTTCCTCCTGTCGGTAATTCACGCGCTTGCTGCGCCGTCTCGCCTACTGAGGAACGAATGAGGAATGAATGATGAAAGTCACGAGAGACTAGCAGCGCCGGCAGCGCTCTGCAACCCTTCGTTGTAGCGAATGCACTCGAATACCACAGGCGGTGTCAGATGATTGACGCGCGATCTGACATCGACTGAAAAAATCGGTGCTTAGACCTCGGCGGCAGAAGGGCACCGCCGCGTGCGCGCGACTGAATGGCAATCGCCTTGCAGATTCCTGGCGCTACGGACGGCGAATGACAGTCGTCCGTGACGGGAGGCGTCTCATGAATCGTGACGAGTTGAAGGGGAAGGCCGAGAAGGCCAAGGGCTACGTGAAGGAAGAGGCAGGCGAGATCTTGAATGATCCGGACCTCGAGGCCGAAGGCAAGGCCGAGCGAGCCGGCGGCGAGCTGCGCGAGGGCTTCGGCAAGGCGAAGGAGAAGGTGAGCGAGGCCGCTGACAATATTCTCGACGACGACGAAGACGCCTGATCTATCACCGAGCGGGCCGGCGCCATGCCGGCCCGCTCACCCCGCTTGCATGCGCAGCTCCTTCCGGAGGATTTTTCCGACCGGACTCTTCGGCAGCGCGTCGACGAAGCGCACCTGCTTCGGCGACTTGAATTTGGCGAGGCGCGACTGACAGAAGCCGATGATGTCGTCGGCGCTGACCTCGATGCCCGGCTTCAACGCCACGAAGGCCAGCACTTCCTCGCCCATCAACGCGTCGGGCATCCCGATCACCGCCGCTTCGGCCACGCCGGGGTGCGCGTAGAGCACCTCCTCCACCTCGCGCGGATAGATGTTGAACCCGCCGCGGATGATCAGATCTTTCTTGCGCTCGACGATGTAGAGGAAGCCGTCCTCGTCGAGCCGGCCGACGTCGCCCGTGTGGAGCCAGCCGTGGCGCAGCGTCTTCGCGCTCTCGTCGGGGAGTCGATAGTAGCCGAGCATCACGTTCGGCCCGCGGACGCCGACCTCGCCGAGCTCACCGGGCGGCAGCGCCCGATCCGTGTCGTCGAGGATGGCCACCTCGACGCCGGGGATGGGCTGGCCGACGGAGCCGAGCTTGCGGACGCCGGACAGCCGGTGCGCCGACACCACCGGTGAGGCTTCGGTGAGCCCGTAGCCTTCCATCAGACGGCCGCCGAACTTCTTCTCGAACGGCTCGACGATCTGGAGCGGCAGCGGCGCCGCCCCCGAGCCCCACGAGCGCATCGACGACGTGTCGAAGCGGCCGGCGTCAGGATAGTTGAGCAGATAGACGTACATCGTCGGCACCCCGGCCATCGACTGCACGCGAAAGCGCTCGATCGTCTCGAGCACGCGCTCGGGCGTGAACCAGCGCAGGAGGACGGCGCGGGTGCCGAGGATGTTGCCTGCGTTCATTACCGTCAAGCCGTACGCGTGCGAGAGCGGCAGCACGGCCAGCGACCACGCCGTGCGGTCGAGCTCGTAGAGGCTCGCCGCCGAGCGCGCGTTGGAGGCGAGGTTGCCATGCGACAGCGCCACGCCTTTCGGACGCCCCGTCGTGCCCGCGGTGTAGAGGATGACGGCCAGCTCGTTGTCGTCACGGGCCACGAGCGGAAACCGATCCGACTCTCGTCGGACCAGCTCTTCCCATGCCAGCCCCTCGGCGCCGCCGCCGACGAGCACGACGTTGCCGTTCCAGCCCTCGACCTTGGGCGCCAGCTCGGAGGACGTGATGACGACCTTCGCGTCCGAGTCGGCGAGAATGTGCCGCACCTCGTCTGCACTCAGAAGAAACACCACCGGCACGATCACGGCGCCGAGCCGCAGAATGCCGCCGTAGGCTTGCATCACCTCCGGGCAGTTCGGCAGCAGCACCGCGACCCGATCGCCCTCGCCGACCCCGAGTCGTCGGAGCGCATGCGCCACTCGCGCCGCCTCGCGCTGCTGCTCCACGTTCGTGATGTCGCGCCCCTCGAAATGCAGCGCGACATACTCGCCGAACGTCCGAACATTGTCCTCGCCGAGCACGGCCAGGTTCATCGCGCGCGGATGATAGCACTCCAGCGCTGCGTGCACCGGACGGTCGGCGGACGCGCGGGCCACGTCGTTCATGCCCGCTGCCCGCGCTTCACCGTGACAACCGGCGTGCTAGCATCGGCGGGATGCTGCGCTCGAGCCTGGCGGTGAAGATCGAGGCACTGATCATCGCGGTGCTGGTGGTCGGCTTCGGGGTGTCGACGATCATCAGCATCCAGCGCGAGTCGAGTCTGCTCGTCGAGCAGAACATGCTGGCAGCGCGGCGGCTGACGGCGACCGTCGTGGCGTCGATCGAGGGTGCGATGCTGCAGGAGCGGCCAGACGTCACGCGGACGGTGATCCAGGAGCTGCGGCAGAACTCACCCGTGGAAGAGTTCACCGTGTACCGACGGACGGGCGTGGAAGCCTTCACGGACCTGAGCACGGCCATGGAGGTCGACAAGAACGCCGGCCTCGCCCCCGAGGTCTTGAAGAACATCCAGAAGATGGCGCGCCCGGCGGGACCGGCGATGACGGGCCCGATGTTCGACCGCGCCATCGAGACGCTGACGACCCAGGAAGCGCTCGAGACGCGCGGCGCCGCCCGCTACTTCACACTCCACACGCCGATCCAGAACCAGGAGAGGTGCCAGGGCTGCCACGGCAGCGATCACAAGGTGCGCGCCGTCGTGCGTGTCGCCACGTCGATGGAGCCGGTCTTCGCCGAGGTCGCGCGGCACCGCAACCGGCAGCTCGCCATCGGCGCCCTGACCATCCTCGTCGCCGGCGCTGTGCTGGGATTCGCGATGCGCCGTATCGTGCTGCGGCCGGTGGCGCAGCTCGCGGAGGCGGCGCGACGCGTCGGCGCCGGCGATTTCCAGGCCCGCGTGCCGACCATCGCCGGCGACGAGCTCGGCCAGCTCGGGGCGGTCTTCAACGACATGACCGGGCGACTGGCGCAGGCTTACGCGGACCTCGAGACGAAGAACACGGAGCTGACGAGCGCGCTGCAGAACCTCACCGAGTCGCGCCAGCGCCTGGCGCTGCTCGAGCAGCTCAAGGGCGAGCTGTCGAAATTCGTGCCGGACTCGGTGAAGAGGCTCCTCGATCAGAACCCGAACGCCACCGAGCTCGAGAAGAAGAACGTCGAGGTGTCGGTCCTGTTCCTCGACATCACCGGGTACACGAAGCTCTCCGAGCAGCTCGAGCCGCGCCGGCTCAACCAGCTCGTGCAGACGTACTTCTCATCGTACTTCGAGATCATCCAGGTGCACCACGGCGACATCAACGAGACAGCCGGCGACGGCCTGATGGTGATCTTCCAGGCCGACCGCGGTGGCGACTGCGCCGTGAACGCGACCCGCGCGGCGTTCGCGATCCGCCAGCGTACGGGGGCGCTGAACGACGAGTATGCCGGCATCTTTCCTGCCGTGCAGCTCCACATGGGGATCAACACGGGCGAGGCCCTCGTCGGCGCCACCAAGCTCGGTGCCGGCGGCGCGCAGCGCTGGACGTTCACCGCGACCGGCCCGACGACGAACGTCGCCGCGCGCCTGGCCGCCTCGGCGCAGGGCGACGAGATCGTGGTCGGTCCGACGACCGCGGAGCGCATCCGCAATCACTTCGTGCTGGAGTCGCTCGGAGACCGGACGTTCAAGAACGTCTCGCAGCCGATCCGGGTGTATCGCGTGATCCCGCCCGGGGTGTACGAGAAGATCGTCTGAGCCGCGGCCGTATTCGCGTCGGCATCAGCGCCTGGGCCGACCAGGCGCTCATCGAGAGCGGCGCCTTCTATCCGCGCAAGTCGATGTCGGCCGAGGCGCGTCTCCGCTATTACGCCCGGTTCTTCGACGTCGTCGAGGTGAATTCTTCGTACTATGCGATTCCCGACGTCCTCACCGTCGCGCGCTGGGCGGCGCGCACACCGCCAGGATTTTTGTTCAACGTGAAGGCGTACGCGCTCATGACGGGGCACCATCCACGCTCGCAGTCGCTGCCCGCCGATCTGGAGCGCCTGCTGCCGTCGCGGCCACGGCGCACCCACCGCGGCGAGATCGAGGCCGGCGAGTTCCCGGCCGAGGCCATCGACGAGGCGTTCCGGCTGTTTCGCGCCGCGCTCGCGCCGATTACCGAGGCCGGCAAGCTCGGCCACGTGCTGTTCCAGTTCGCGCCCTGGGTGCGCTTCGACGGGGCCTGGCTCGAGTACATCGCCGCGCTGCCTGGTCGGCTGCCCGGTGTCCGCCCCGCCGTCGAATTTCGACATCGCTCCTGGCTGCCGGACCATGCCGCCGAGACGCTCGGCGCGCTGCGCGCGGCCGGCGTCGCCAACGTCGTCGTCGACGGGCCCGCCGGCGGTGGCTCCATTCCGCGCATCGCCGAGGTGACCGCGCCGCTCGCGGTGTTCCGTCTGCACGGTCGAAACGCCGAGGGCTGGGCGCGCCAGCGGCGAGGCGAGGAGCCGGCCGTCCGCGAAAAGTACGATTACCTCTATACGGACGAGGAGCTCGGTGAGCTGCTCAAGGACATCGAGGAGGCGGCGGACGGCGCCGACGAGGTCCACGTTTCCTTCAACAACAACAATCGGGACTATCCCGTGCGAAACGCGCGGATGCTCAAGCGGCTACTCGGCGAAGTCGACACACCCGATTCCTTGCCAGGCGACCTGTTCGCCTGAGATAGTGACAGAGATGACGATCTCCGCACCGCCAATCCCGCGGATCGAGCTCGCGCTGGCGCCGACGCCGCTGTTGAAGCTGGAGCGGCTGTCGGCGCAGGTCGGCGTGGAGATCTGGGTCAAGCGCGACGATCTGACGGGCCTGCTGGAGACCGGCAACAAGATCCGCAAGCTGGAGTTTCTCGTCGGCGAGGCGCTCGCGCAGAATGCGGACACGCTCATCACGTGCGGCACGGTGCAGTCCAACTGCTGTCGCTGCGTGGCGGCCGTGGCGGCCCGGCTCGGACTCCGCGCCGTGCTGGCGCTCAAGGGGACGCCGCCCGTGGAGTACGACGGCAACCTGCTGCTCGATCGCATGCTCGGCGCTGAGGTGCAGTACTGCACGACGGCCGAGTGGGAGAAGATCGACGAGGTTCTGCAAGACCGCGCGGCGCGCGAACGGGCGCGCGGTCACGTGCCGTACGTGATTCCGGAAAGCGGCGCCACCGTGGTCGGCGCGCTCGGGTATCTCGCCTGCGGACAGGAGCTGGCCGAGCAGGTCCGTCACGGCGCGCCCGACTTCGACACCGTGCTGATCACCGCGTTCAGCGGCGGCAGTCAGGCCGGGCTCCTGATGGCCAAGCAGCTGGCCGGCCTGCGTGCCGATATCGTCAGCGTCCCCATCGCGTGGGAGGCTTCGCAGGTCCGCGACTACGTCGTCGACGTCATGGAGCGGGCGCGTCACCGCTATGGACTGCCGGTGGACGCGCCCCGCGACGTACGCGTGCTCGACGGTTATCAGGGCGCGGGACGTGGCGAGATCCGTGACGAGGAGTTCGAGACGGTGCTCCGCCTCGCGCGGCTCGAAGGTCTCATCTTCGATCCTGTGTACACGGCGAAGGCGTTTGGTGGTGTGCTCGACACGCTGCAGCGCGATCCCACGGCATTCGGCCGGCGCATCTGCTTCGTTCACACCGGCGGGGTCTTCAGCGTCTTTCCGTATCGCAGCGCGCTCAGCCGGCTCAGCGACGGAGACTCTCTGGTAAACTCCTAGCCCCATGCCTGAATTCCGGCTCCGGGGCGGCGAGGTCGACGGACTCTCGCTCCATTATCTCGTCGAAGGTCGCGGCCCCGCCGTCGTGCTGCTCCACGGCCTCGGCGGCTTCGCCGCCTCGTGGCGTCACACCATCCCGGCGCTCGCCGATCGCGCGACCGTGTACGCGCTCGATCTCCCGGGCTTCGGCCGCAGCGCCAAGCCGCGTGCGCAGTACGGCCTCGCGTACTTCGCGCGCGCGCTCCACGGATTTCTCGACGGCGTCGGCGTCTCGCAGGCCTCGCTCGTCGGCCACTCGCTCGGCGGCGCGGTGGCTGTGGCGTATGCGCTGACCCATCCGGCGCGCGTGGAGCGTCTGGCTCTGCTCGGCGCCGTGGTGCCGGGCTTCACGTGGCATGTCACGTGGCGCCACCGTCTCGTCTGCACGTACGGCCTCGGCGAGCTGATCAGCCTCTGTGGCTGCGCGCCGATGTACCGCGCGGCCATCGCCGCGTGCTTCTACGCGCCCGATCCGGCCGAGGTCGAATTCCTCGTCCGGCACGATTACGCCGCGCGGACGGCCGCCGCCGCGCGTGCGGCGTGGCTCGGGACCACCCGCGCCCTGCGTGACGAGCTGGTGGCCCGCCGGCCGGCGTACCGCCGCGCCATCACCACCCTCGACCTGCCGGTCATGCTCGTGCACGGACGGCAAGACCGCGCCGTCGCGCCTGCGCACTGCGCCGAAGCGGCCGAGGGCTTTCCGCGCGGCCGGGTCCGCTGGCTCGACGCCTGCGGCCACTTCCCGCACATCGAGCATCCGGAGCTCGTGAACCGGTGGCTGCAGGAGTTCGTGGTCGGCCGTCCGGCGCCGCGCTGAGCCATCGATGAGCGAGATCACCCCGCAGGAGCTCAAGACGCGACTGGACAAGAACGAGCGTCCGTTGCTCCTCGACGTCCGCCAGGACTGGGAGACGCGCCTCTGCCGCCTCGACAACGCCGTCCACATCCCGATCGAGGAGATCGAGGTGCGTGTGGACGAGCTCAGCCCCGACGACGAGATCGTCGTCTACTGCCATCAGGGCGTACGCAGCGCCGCCGTCGCCCAGTACCTGCGAGAGCAGCACGGCTTCAAGAACGTGAAGAACCTGGCGGGCGGACTCGACCTCTGGGCGCGCACGGTGGATCCGTCGATGCGCCGCTACTGATGGCCGATCGCGCGCTCCGTCTCGATCGCGCGGACGGCGTGGTCCGCTGCACGCTCGATCGTCCGCCGCTCAACCTCCTCGATCCCGGCGTCATTGCCGCCCTCCACGAGACGTTCGCCGCGCTGTCGCGTGACCCGTCGGTCCGCGCGGCGGTCCTCGGCGGTGCGGGGCGCGCGTTCACGGGTGGGATGGACGTGCACGTCCTGCGCGACCTGGACGTCACCTCGGCGAAGACGCTGATCAGCGGGCTCTGCGCGGCCATCGACGCCGTGCACCGCGCCCCGTTCCCGGTGATCGCCGCCGTGAATGGCGCGTGCCTCGGCGCCGGCTTCGAGCTGGCGCTCGCCTGCGACCTTCGCGTCGCGACCGCGGGCTCCGTGTTCGGGCTGCCGGAGGTGCGCGTCGGCGTGCCCTCCGTGATCCAGGCGGCGCTGCTGCCCCCGCTGATCGGTCCGGGCCGCGCCGCCGAGCTCCTGCTGCTCGGGACGTCAGTCACCGCGGCGCAGGCGCTCGAATGGGGCCTGGTGAACCGCGTGGTCGAGGCGGGCGCGCTCGCGAGCGCGGTGGACGGGCTGCTCGACGCGCTGTCTCGCTGCGCGCCGGGAGCGGTGCGGCTGCAGAAGGAGCTGATCATCCGGTGGCGCGAGACCGATCTGCCATCGGCGGTGCAGGCGGGCGTCAACGCGTTCGCCACCGCGTACGCCTCCGGTGAGCCGCGAGAGGGGGCGGAGGCCTTCCTCGCCAAGCGCGCGCCACGCTTCGAACGGCCGTGAGCGTCCGCGCCATCACCGTCGACTTCTGGGGGACCCTCCTCGTCGACCCGCCGTCGAGCGACAACCGCTACAAGGCGCGGCGCCTGCGCGACTTCGAGAACATCCTCGGCGGCGCCGGCATCCGCGTGAGCGCGGCCGCGCTGGACCGCGCGTACGAGGCGTCGGCCGTCCATCTCTCGCGCATCTGGGCCAAGCATCGCGACGTCCCGGTTGGTGATCATGTCCGGGCGATCCTTGCCGGCGTCGACGCCACGCTGCCCACGCGGCTGCCCACCGACGTGCTCACGGCCCTCGTGGACGCGTATGCCCGGCCGGCGCTGCTCGTCCCGCCCGCCCTCGACCCCGGCGCGCTGAAAGCGCTGTCCGCGTTGCGCGAGGAGGGGTACACGCTGGCCATCGTCTCCAACACCATGCGCACGCCGGGCGCGACGCTGCGGACGCTGCTCGAGCGGATGGGGGTGCTGCGCTGCTTCGCCCATACGGTCTTCTCGGACGAGATCGGTGTGCGCAAGCCTGATCCGGCGATCTTCCTCGGCGCGCTCCGAGCGATCGGCGGGGACGCGGCCACCGCCATTCACGTCGGCGACGATGGCATGCTCGACGTCGGCGGAGCACGGGCGGCCGGAATGCGAGTGATTCAGGTCACCAACGCGTCGCTGAAGTCGCTGGGCGGCCGTCGTCCGGACGCCGTCATCCCGAGCCTGATCGGCCTCCCCGACGCGGTGGCGCGGCTCACCACACCGACGTCCCCGGCCTGAGCCGCGCGCGCGACGCCTTGCGCGCTGCGGCAGCGGTCCATTACTATGACGGCCGTGGACGCGTCCGAGCTCCGCGCGAAGATCCGCGACATCAAAGACTTTCCGACCGAGGGGATCCTCTTCAAGGACATCACCACGCTGCTGAAGGACGGCCCTGCGTTCCGGGCGGTCGTGGACATGCTGGCGGACGAGTACGCCGGGCAGCGGGTCGACGTCGTGGTCGGCATCGAGTCGCGCGGATTCATCTTCGCCGGCGCGGTGGCCCACCAGCTGAGCGCGGGATTCGTGCCCGTGCGCAAGCTCGGCAAGCTTCCGGGGAAGACGATCGAGGTCGAATACGAGCTGGAGTATGGCCGTGACGCGCTGGCCGTCCACGAGGACGCGATCAAGCCGGGACAGCGCGTGCTGGCGGTCGACGATCTGCTCGCGACCGGCGGCACGATGGCCGCGACCCTGCGGCTGGTCGAGCAGCTCGGCGGCAAGGTGGTGGGCGTCGCCTTCATGATCGAGCTCGCGTTCCTCAAGGGGCGCGAGAAGCTCAAGAACTATCCACTGCACTCGCTCATCGTTTACGATTGAGACGGAGGCTGGTGAGCCATGCGTGAGGTGGTGTTGCTCGTGATGGTCGGTGTGCTGGCGGGGGCCGGTGTGGCCGGTGCCGAGGAGGCGAAGACGCGCATCGCCGCCTCGATGTTCCTCGATCTCACGGCGCCGCGTGCCAGCGCGCGCGATGCGGCATATCAGGAGTCGATCCGGTCAGCGCCATCGGTCGCGCCACGTCCGCCGAGCGGCGAGGTGCAGGAAGACGGTAGCGTACGGTACGGCAACGTGACGGTGACCGTGCGCAATCCGTGCCCGCCCGGGTCCGGGCACGAAGAGCCGATGCCGCTGCCGGGTCGTCGCTCGAAGTAGCGTTCGCCCAACCGCCACTCTTCACCGTTCCAGGAAGGACACATGGCGATCAAGAACGTCGGCGTCATCGGCTGCGGTCTCATGGGCTCGGGCATCGTGCAGGTGGCCGCGCAGTCGGGCTTCCAGGTGCTCTTCGTCGAGGCCAACGACGACCTCGTCAAGCGCGGGCTCGACCGGCTCCGCCAGACGCTGGACGGCCTCGTGTCCAAAGGCAAGCTCGAATCGCGGGTCAAGGACGAGACGCTCGGCCGGATCGCCGGCACCACGCGGCTCGAAGACCTCAAGGCCTCCGATCTCGTCGTGGAGGCAATGACCGAGAACCAGGCACTGAAGAACGAGACCTTTGCCAAGCTCGACCGCATCTGCGCGCCGCACGCGCTGCTGGCCACGAACACCTCGTCTTGCAACGTCACCGCCATGGCCGCCGCCACCAAGCGTCCGGGAAAGGTCGTCGGCCTCCACTTCTTCAATCCAGTGCCACTGATGAAGCTGGTCGAGGTCGTGCGGACGCTGCTCACCGACGACGTCGCCGTCCGGGAGGCCACCGAATGGGTGCGCGCGGTCGGCAAGGTTCCCGTGCAGGCGAAGGACGCGACGGCGTTCATCGTCAATCGTCTGCTCGTGCCGTATCTCCTCGATGCCATCCGCGTCTACGAGGGCGGGCTCGCGTCGCTGGAGGACATCGACCAGGCGATGAAGCTCGGCTGCGGCTATCCGATGGGCCCGTTCACGCTGCTCGACCTCGTCGGACTCGACACGGCGATGTTCGTGGCGGACGTCATGTTCGAGGAGTTTCGAGAGCCGCGCTACGCTCCGCCGCCGCTGCTCAAACGCATGGTCATGGCCGGGCACCTCGGGCGGAAGGCCGGCAAGGGATTCTACACGTACGACGCCAGGTAGCGGCCGCCGCGATGAGCGCGACGCCGGCGAGCGCGACCGGCACGCCCAGCGCGAGACGCTGACGCTCCCGCGCCTTGCGCCTCAGCGTCTTGAGCACCAGTCGATCGCCCGCCACGAGCTCTTCGCGTCCCAGCGTGAACTGACGGAGGCGCTCGCGCTCGTCGGCGTCGCTGACCCCGGCGCTCCACGCGGCATCGACCTGCCTGGCGCGGAGCGCGCGCGTCTCCGCGACGCCGCGGAGGATGGCCGCGCGGCTGTCGGCCGCGACGCCACGCTCCGCCTCGGACAGAAAGACCCGCTGGACCGGCGGGACGACTCGCTCGAGGGCGTCGAGCCACACGTGGTCGGCCGCCGGAACGAAGACCAACGCCGTGCCGGCCACCATGACCACCACACCGGCGACGACGGCGACATCCGCCAGCGCGCGCAGGCCATCGCGCCGAACGCGAACGCCGAGACGCCAGGCGCCCATGGCCATTGCCACGCAAACCAATGCGCCGCCGAGGGTGGCGACGATGGTGGCGCCGGGCGGCAGATCGAATCGGTACGAGGCGGCGAGACCGAGCACGCTGGCGACGCTGCCGACGCTCCAGCCCGCCAGCAATCGGCGCGTCGGCGTGGCCGCGACCGCGGCGCCCACCACGGCCGGAACGATGAGATAGGCGAACACGAGCAGCACGCCCGCGATGCGGACGGAGCTCGTGACGACCACGCCGAACGTCACATAGAAGACGAAGTCCCATCGCTTCGGGTGTGCCACGGAGCCGCCGAACGACAGCCGCGCAAGCGGCCGTCGACAGAGCCAGTGGACGACGGCGATCATGGCGTAGAGCGCGGTGACGCGGACGACGTCGTCCCCGGTGACGGCCAGGATGCTGCCGACGAGGAGCGCCTTGATCTGCTCGCCGCCGAGCGGTACCCGCTCGAGGACCAGGACGGTGAGCGCGGCCGCCACCGCGTACACGACGCCGATCAGCGCCTCCTGCGGGATCGCCGCGGGCAGCGCGCGCTCGCGACCCCGCAGCGATGCCAGCAGCACGGCTCCGCCGGCGGTGAACGCGAGTGCATACCAGTAGGCGGCCGGCGCATGCGCGGTGTGACCGGCGAGCAGCGCCACCGTCACACCGAGCGCGGCCACCTGCGCCAGCGCGAGATCGACGAAGATCACGCCGCGTGCCAGCACGTGCAGGCCGAGCCACGCATGGATGGCCGCCAGCACGAGGGCGGCGACGAGCGGCCACGCCAGGAGCTCGACCATCAGCGCAGGAGAGCGGCCGCGAGCCGCGCCACATTGAGGTCGAAGAGCGCGATGTAGTCGCGCGCCTCGGGCTCGGCGCCGACTGACGGCGCCAGGGTCACGATGCGCGCGCCGGTGGCGTCCGCGAGCCGTCGCAGCACCGCCGGCGCCGCGCCGGGCTCGGCCACGACAGCCCGCACACCGGCGGTGCGCATGCGCTGAAGCAGCGTGCCGAGATGGGCCGGTGACGGCGGCACGCCAGGCTCCTCTTCCACCGCGGCTGCGATGACGAGACCGAACCGCCGCGCGAAGTATGGCCACGTGTCGTGCGCGACGACGATCCGCGTACCGGCGAACGGCGCCAGCTGTTGGTGCCAGCGGACCAGGCCGGCGTCGAGGCGCGCGAGGAAGCGCGCGCGATGGGTGGCAAAGGCGGCGCGGCCGTCGGGATCGAGCGACGCCAGCGTCTCCTCGATGCGAGCGGTGAGCGGTCGCGCGTTCTCCGGATCGAGCCAGTAGTGCGGGTTGCCATACGCATGCAGGTGTGGACGGGCGTCCACGCGCAGGCGGGGCGTGTCGGTGTCGAGCACGGCGACCGCGCGAGAGAGGTCGAGGTCGACGCCGCGCGCGCCGGCGGCGGCGATCGCGCGACGCAACCAGGGCTCGTGGTCGAGGCCGACGCGCACCACGAGCGCGGCCTCCCGTAGCTGGCCGAGCTGGCGCGGAAGCAGCTCGCGGGCATGCGGATCGTGGCGCGGATCGGTGAGGCTCTCCACCCGAACCCGCTCACCGCCGACGCTGGCCACCAGGTCGCGGAGATCCGTGGTGGTGGCGGCCACGGACAGCGTCGCCGCCATCAGCAGCGCGAGCAGCACGGCTACTTCTTGACGAAGATGTTCTTCGGGACCATGCAGTGCACACCCTTGCGGATGTCCACCACCTGCGTGACTCGGCAGTCGGCCACCATCGAGGTCAGCGCATAGGCCTCGTCACGGCTCAGCGGCACCGATTTCTGCCCGACCAGCATGTTGACCGTCTCGCGGGTGGCGATCTTCATGGCCTCGTTCAGATCCTCATCGAATCCCATCGCGATCCAGTGGGTCGCCGTCTCGGCGCGCGGCCACTCGAGCTTCATGTCCTTGCGCACGATGGGCTGGAGCACGATCTCGCGATACGCACACTCGAGGGCGGTCAGGCTGACCTCGCCGTTGCCCTGCCGGCAGTGCGAGTCGCCCGTCCAGATCAGCGCTCCCTTCAGGAAGACCGGCAGAAACAGGGTCGAGCCTTCCTGGAGCTCGTTGAGGTCCATGTTGGAGCCGTTCCTCCACGGCCGCAGCGTGCTCGTCCGGCCCTTGGCATCCCGGATCGGGGGCCCGGCCTTTTCTTTCGGCTCGTTCGGGTCCGGCCCGACGGCGATCGTGCCCGGGAACGGCTGGAGGTCGATGTTGATGCCCGGCTTGAACTCCGTGGACTTCTTCTCGAGGTCGAGATAGTAGTACCGCACGAAACCCTGCGGAAACTCGGGGCCGAGCTGGCCGACGGTGGGAAACTGCGCGCCCGGCAAGTGGAAGTTCGTGGCGAACGCCTTCGGCACGATCTTCTTGATCCGGATCTCGAGGACGTCGCCGGGCTCGGCGCCGTTGACGTAGATGGGCCCGGTGACCGAATGCGGGCCGCCACCCGGATTGGCGAGCCGCAGCTTCACGATGTCGTCCATCGTCGTGCCGGGCTGGATGGCGTTGTGCGAATGCATCATCGTTTCGATGGCGACCGTGTCACCCGAGTTGATGGTGAGCTTCGGGGCCTCGGCGGGATCGAGCCAGCCCCACTGCGTCGTCTGCAGCGTAGCCGGCAGCACGTGATACTTTCCGCCGGCCACCGACACGGCGCGATCACGCTTGGCCTCCTCGAGCGGCGACAGCTGGTAGGGCTGCTGGGCGACGGCGTAGAAACCAAGGGCCAGCACGATCGCCAGCACGGTCAGCGTTCCGACGATGCGGGTGCGAGCTTTCGAAGCGCGCATGGTGTTGCCCTCCTTATGGTCGGTGACGACCGCCCTTGAAGAGACGGCATCATGGCGAGGCTTTGAGCGACCGTCAAGAGGGGCGATAATCGCGAGCATGCACGACGCGTTCGCCCTGCGCGAGGACGAGCGCCAGGTCCGCGATCTCGCCCGCGCCATCGCGCGCGAGCGCATCGCGCCGCTGGCCGCGCAGGTCGACGAGAGCGAGGCGTATCCGGCCGAGCAGCTCCACCTGCTCGGTCAGCAGGGGCTGATGGGTCTCTACGTGCCCGAGGCCTACGGCGGCGCCGGCCTCGGCGCGCTCGCCTTCTGCCTTGCCGTGGAGGAGATCGCCTGGGCATGCGCCTCCACCGCCGTGATCTATCTCGTGCAGTACGCGGCCGGTTACCCCCTCGTCTCTCACGGCACCGAGGACCAGAAGCGCCGGTATCTGCCGCGGCTGGCGACGGGTCAGATCACCTGCGCCTTGTCCATCTCGGAGCCGGGCGCGGGCTCCGACGCGGCCAGCATGACCACGACGGCGGTGCGCAAGGGTGATCGCTACGTACTGAACGGCACCAAGATGTGGGTGACGAACGGCAGCCATGCCTCCGTGCTGACGCTGTTCGCCACCGTGGACCGCGGACGCGGCCACAAGGGCGTCACCGCCTTCCTCGTGGAGCCGACGTTCCCGGGGTTCGCCCTCGGCAAGCTGGAGCGTAAGATGGGGATCCGCGGCTCGCCGACGGTGGCGCTGCACCTCAGTGACTGCGAGGTCCCCGTGGACAATCGCCTCGGCGAGGAAGGGCAGGGATTCCGCGTGGCGCTGGGCGCGCTCGACCGCTCACGCCCGGCCGTGGGCGCGCAGGCGGTCGGGATCGCGCAGGCCGCGCTCGACGCGTCGATCGCGTACGCGCGCGAGCGGCAGCAGTTCGGCCAGCCCATCGCAGCGTTCCAGGGCATCCAGTTCATGCTGGCTGACATGGCGATGCAGGTCCACGCGTCGCGACTCATGGTGCAGCATGCGGCGGCGCTCGTGGACCACGGTGTCGCGGCCACCTCGCTCGAGTCCTCGATGGCGAAGTGTTTTGCGAGCGACGCCGCCATGAAGGTTGCCATCGACGCCGTCCAGATCCACGGCGGGTACGGCTACACCCGCGAATATCCCGTCGAGCGGTTCATGCGGGACGCCAAGATCACGCAGATCTACGAGGGCACGAATCAGATCCAGCGCACCGTCATCGCGCGTGAGCTGCTGAGCCCTCGTTCCTGACGCAGTCGTCTTCCCGCCAATGACACGAATGCGCGAGCCCTTCTGCTAGCATCGGCGCGTGGACGCGGCGCGCGCGCTCGACGACTTTCTCGCCACGCTGAGCGCCGAGCGCAACGCCTCGCGTCACACCCTCGACGCCTACCGCCGGGACGTGCTGGATTTTTTCGAGCTCCTCCGGCGCCGGCGCGTGACGGCGGCCGCCGCGACGCCCGACGACGTCGTCGCGTGGCTCGAGCGGCAGCGTAAGGCCGGCCGGAAGGCCTCCACGGTCGCCCGCCGGATGGCGGCGTTGCGCGGCTTCTACGCGCATCTCCTGCGCGAGCGGCTCGTCGTGCGCGATCCCACCGAGCACATCGAGCAGCCGCGGCTGTCGCGCCCGCTGCCCAAGACCCTGTCGCGCGAGGCGGTGGCGGCGCTGGTGGAGGCGCCCGACGTCGCGACGCCGCGCGGGTTGCGCGACCGGACACTGCTGGAGGTGCTCTATGCGAGCGGGCTTCGCGCGAGCGAATGTCTGGCGCTGCGCATCCGTGACGTCAACCGCACCGCCGGGTACCTGCAGGCCGTGGGGAAGGGACGGAAGGAACGACTCGTGCCGATCGGCGCGGAAGCGCTCGCCTGGGTCGATCGGTACCTCACCGTCGGCCGCCCGGCACTGCTGGGGCCCGGGCGCGAGTCGCCGCTTCTCTTCGTCAACCCGCGCGGGCGCGCCCTTTCACGCCAGTCGCTCTGGCAGCTCGTGCTCCGCGCCGCCCGCCGAGCCGGGCTGACGCAACGCGTGTCGCCGCATACGCTCCGGCACTGTTTCGCCAGCCACCTGCTCGAGGGCGGCGCCGATCTGAGAGCGGTCCAGGCCATGCTGGGTCACGCCGACATCGCCACCACGCAGATTTACACGCACCTGCCGTCCTCGACGATCCGCCGGATGTACGACGCCTTCCACCCGCGCGCGACGGTGGTGGACACGCGCGATTGACGCCGCTCGGGCCGGGTGGTAGATGTCTAGACAACCTGAGGAGGCCGGTCGTGAACTATCGTCCGGGCGTTCCACGCTATCTGCAAATCGCCGATGCCATTCGCCGTGATCTGCGCGGCGAAGGCGAGCGCATCGACTCGGAGCACAGCCTGTGCGCACGGTTCAACGTCAGCCGGCCGACCGTTCGCCAGGCCCTCGACGTCCTGGTGCAGGAGGGGCGGCTCTACCGGCACGCCGGTCGCGGCACCTTCAGCACGGCCGCCGCCGGCGGCGACTCCCGGCTTCGCGTGATCGGCTCCATCGACGACATGATCGCGCTCGGCGACGAGACGTGGTTCAAGCTCATCTCGAACGAGACGATCCCGGTGCCCCCGAACATCGCGCAAGCGCTTCGCCTGCCTCCCGGCTCGAAGGCGGCTCGCGTGATCGGCGTCCGCCACTCCGAGAGCGGTCCCTTCCAGCACGTGACGGCCTGGGTGCCGACCGGGATCGCCGCCCAGCTCTCGGACGAGGACATCACCAAGACCTCGCTCCTCGGCGCCATCGAGCGGCACGTCGAGGTGCCGATCAAGACGCTCGAGCAGGTCACCGACGCCGTGCTGGCGCCCCGCCACGTGGCCGAGCTGCTGCAGATCCGACCGCGGGCGCCATTGCTGATGTTCGAGCGGACGTACTTCGCGGCCAATGGCGAGGTGGTGGAATACGCCGTCTCGTACCAGACGAGCCGGCGGTATCCGTACCGCGTCGTGCTGGCCCGGGCGGAGCGCCGGAGCTGACCGGATGTCGTATCGCGTGGGCTTCGACGTCGGCGGCACCTTCACCGACTTCGTGCTGCAGTCGCCGGCCGGAGAGCTGACCACCGGCAAGCGACTCACGACCTACCCGGATCCCTCCGAGGCGTGTCTGGCGGGACTCGACGCGCTCCTCGCACGCGCCGGCGTCGGCTGGGCGGACGTCGCTCAGGCCGTGCACGGCACGACCCTCGGCTCGAACATCGTGATCGAGCGGAAGGCGCGTGGCGTCGGCCTGCTGACGACGCGGGGCTTCCGCGACGTGCTGATCATCGGCCGCGAGAAGCGTTACCAGGTCTACGACCTCCAGATCGAGAAGCCCGCGCCGCTGGTGCCACGGCGCCTCATCGGCGAGGTCACGGAGCGCGTGCTGGCCGACGGCTCCGTGCGCACGCCGCTCGACGAAGCGGACGCCCGGCGCGCCATTCGCGCGCTCGTGGACCGCGGTGTTCGCACGCTCGCCGTCTGTCTGCTCCACGCTTACCTGAACCCGGTGCACGAAAAGCGTCTCGCTGCGCTGGCCGCCGAGGAAGCGCCGGGGCTCGTCGTCACGCTCTCGCACGAGGTGTCACCGACGTTCCGCGAGTACGAGCGCACGTCGACCACCGTGGTGAACGCCTACGTGATGACGGCTATCCGCGAGTACCTCCGCGGGCTCGGGCACGCCCTCAGTGAGCGCGGATACCGCGGGCGGCTCTTCGTGATGCAGTCCTCGGGCGGTGTCGCCACCGCCGAGGCGATGGAGCGCTACCCGGTCCGCATGATCGAGTCGGGGCCGGCGGCCGGCGCGCTGATGGCCGCCGCCTACGGCGAGATCACGGGTCACCGCGAGCTCGTCGCGTTCGACATGGGCGGCACCACCGCGAAGCTCGCCCTCATCCAGGACGGCCGGCCGTTCACGACGACGGCCTTCGAGCTCCATCGCGTGAACAATGCCGCCGGCAGCGGGCTGCCCATGAACATCCAGGCCATCGATCTCGTCGAGATCGGCGCCGGCGGCGGCTCCATCGCGCGGGCGGCGCTCGGCGTCATTGCGGTCGGGCCGGAGAGTGCGGCGTCCACACCGGGACCCGCCTGTTACGCGCGTGGCGGTGTCGAGCCGACGGTGACCGACGCCAACCTCGTGCTCGGCTATCTGAACCCGCACGACTTCGCGGGCGGCAGCATGCGTCTCGATATGCCTGCCGCCGCCGACGCCATCGAGGCGCGCGTGGCGCGTCCCCTCGGAGTGGCGCTCGCCGATGCCGCCTGGGGGATTCACGCAATCGTCACCACGAACATGGAACTTGCGACCCGCGTCGTGTCGATCGAGCGCGGGCGGGATCCGCGCGCGCTGACGCTGATCGCCTTCGGCGGCTCGGGCCCCGTGCACGGCTGCCGGCTGGCGCAGGCGCTCGGCGTTCCCCGCGTGATCCTGCCGGCCGCGGCCGGTGTCACCGCCGCCATCGGCCTGCTGGCCGCGGAGGTGAAGTTCGACGTCGCCCGCACGTACGTGCGGCGTCTGGACGCGCTCGATCCGGTCGCGCTCACCGCGATGTTCGACGAGATGGCGGCGCAGGCCGCCGCCGTGGTCCGCGAGTCTTCGGCGACGGCGGGCACCGTCACCCTGGCGCGCTCCGTCGATGCTCGGTATGTCGGACAGGGCTACGAGCTGACGGTGCCGGTGCCGGCCGGTCCGCTCGACGCGGCCGCCCTCGCTCGTGTCCGTGCGGCCTTCGACGAGATCTACGCCGCGCGTTACGGATACGCGAACCCGACCGAGCCGATGGAGACCGTGACCTGGAAGCTGTCGGCGGTCGGCGCGGCGCCACGGGTGACGCTGGCCAAGGCCGGCGCCGCCGAGCGAGAGGCCGCGCTCAAGACGCGTCGTCGCGCCTGGTTTCCCGAGAGCGGCGGGTGGACGGAGTGTCCGGTCTACGACCGCTACGCGCTCGCCCCGGGGACACAGCTCAACGGGCCGGCCATCGTCGAGGAGCGCGAGTCGACGTCCGTCCTGCCGCCCGGCACCATCGCCGCCGTCGATGAGTACGCCAACCTGCTCGTGAGCGTCCCCGCCGCATGACGACGCTCAACGCGATCACGCTCGGGGTGATCTGGGGCGCACTGCAGTCGATTGCCGTCGAGATCGGCACCACCGTGCACAAGACGGCGTACTCCGAGCAGGCGCGCGAAGGGCAGGACTTCTCGGTGGCCGTCTTCGATCCGCACGGCCGGATGGTGGCCCAGGGTCCGTACTCGCCCGGCCACATGGGCGCGATGTCGTTCGCGGTACGGAACGCGCTGACGGCGCATCCGGTGGACACGCTCCGACCGGGCGACGCCATCTTGCTGAACGATCCGCTGCTGGGGTCCGGACACCTGCCGGATTTCTTCATCACCCAGCCGGCATTCCACGAGGGCCGCCTGATCGGCTTCGCGGTCAACATCCTGCATCACACCGACGTGGGCGGCGCCCGCCCGGGTAGCCAGGCGGTGGAGGGGATCTTCGACTACTTCCAGGAAGGGCTTCGCATTCCGCCCACGAAGGTCTGGCAGGAGTACCGCGAGCACGACGGGATCGTCGGCATCATCGCCGCCAATACGCGCACGCCCGACAAGGTGCTGGGCGATCTGCGCGCGCAGCGCAGTGCGCTGCGGGTCGGCGAGCTGCGTCTCGTCGAGCTCTGCCAGCGCTATGGCCGCGAGACGCTGCTGGCAGCCATGGACGAGATCATCGCGCGTACGGAAGCTAGCATGCGCGCGGCCATCGACGTCATTCCCGACGGTATCTACGCGTTCGAAGACTTTCTCGACGACTGCGGACCCGGGACCTCGCCGCTCCGGGTCGCGGTCACGGTGACGGTCGACGGCGATGCGATGAGCATTGACTACGCGGGCTCGAGCCCGCAGACGGCGTCGGGCATGAACTCGTACATCAACTACACGCGCTCGTACTCGTACGCCGCCGTGAAGTGTCTCACCGACCCGTATGGGCCGATGAACGAGGGCGCGCTGCGGCCGATCACGGTGACGGCGCCCGAGGGATCGTTCCTGAACCCGCGCCCGCCCGCCGGCGGCGGACCGCGGGCGGTCATCTGCTATCGCACGTTCGAGGCCGTCATCGGCGCGCTGGCGCCGGCGCTGCCCGAGCGCGTGGCCGCCGCCGCCTCGCACTTCGCCAACCCGACGTTCGGGGGCTGGGATCGCGCCCGCCAGCGGCGCTTCGTCGCGTACGAGCTGGTCCTGTCCGGCACCGGCGCGCGGGCGACGCGTGACGGCTGCGAGGCCATGTCCTACGCGTTCAACGCCTCGAATATTCCCGTCGAGGCGCAGGAGGCGCACCAGCCCGTCGTCATCGAGCGCTTCGAGTTCATCCGCGATTCCGCCGGCGCCGGCCGGTTCCGCGGCGGCTGCGGCATCCGGCGCGACATGCGCTTCCTCGCAGACGAGGGCAAGCTCACCAACCTCTCGGAGCGGCAGCGCTTCGCGCCGTACGGTCTGTTCGGCGGCCAGGCCGGCACGCTGGCGCGGACGAGCGTCAATCCCGGACCCGACGAGCAGCTCGTGCACGGCAAGGAATCGCGCGAGTTCGACTACGGCGACGTGATCTCCTTCCAGCAGTCCGGCGCCGGCGGCTATGGAGATCCGTTCACGCGCGATCCCGCCCGCGTGCTGAGCGACGTGCTCGACGACTACGTGTCCGTCGAGGCGGCGCGCGAGCGGTACGGCGTCGTCATCACCGGGCGCGACGGCGCCCTCGCGGTCGACGAGCGAGCCACGGCCGCGCTGCGCGAGCGCGCGCGGCAGCCACGGCGGCAGCCGTGATCGACTTCACGTCGGACCAGGAGCAGTTCCGCAAAGCGGTGGCGCGCTTCGTCGACGCCGAGGTGGCGCCGGCGGCGCAGGCGCTCGACGAGCGCGGAGAGTTCCCGGCGGCGCTCTTCCGGCGCCTCGGCGACCTCGGCTTCCTGAGTCTGCGCTATCCCGAGAAGTACGGCGGTGCCGACGCCGACATGACGACGTACTGTCTGTTCGCCGAGGAGCTCGCGCGCGGCTCGCTCTCGGTGGCAGCGGCCGCCGCCATGCAGGGCCTGATGGGCACCCATTTCATCCACAAGTACGGCTCGGAGCGGTTGCGTGAGCGCTATCTCGTCCCGGCGCTGCGCGGAGACATCGTGGCCACCTTCGCGATGACGGAGCCGAATGCCGGCTCCGACGTCGCCAACCTCACGACGCGAGCCGAGCGCCGCGGCGACCACTGGGTACTGCGCGGCGCCAAGACGTGGGTGACCAGCGCGCCGGTCGCCGATATCCTCACCGTGGCCGCCAAGACGTCGGATGAGCGCGGCATGAAGAACATCGCGCTCTTCCTGCTCGATCGCACGGCGATGCGCGGCATCACGCTGGGCAAGCCGATCGACAAGATGGCCGTGCGCGCCTCGGCCACCGGCGAGATCCTCCTCGAGGACGTCGCGGTGCCCGCCGAGCACATGCTCGGCGGAGAGACGGGCGGCGTCGAGAAGATCGGCGGCATCCTCGCCGAGATCCGCATCATGACCGCTGCGCTGTCCGTCGGGGTGGCGCGCGCGGCCTACGACGCGGCGCTCGCGTACTCGCGCGAGCGCGTGGCGTTCGGCAAGCCGATCGGCGAGCACCAGGCCATCGGCTTCAAGCTCGCCGACATGCTGACGTCGATCCACGTGGCGACGCTGTTGACCTACCAGGCGGCGAGGCGCCTGGACGCCGGCCGCGCCGTCGGCCGCGAGGCGGCGGTGACCAAGCTCGTCGCCTCCGAGGCCGCGGTCAAGGTCACCGACGAGGCGGCGCGGATCTTCGCCTCGTACGGCCTCGCCATGGAGTATCCGGTCCAGCGCTATTTCAGGGACGCGCGCTTCCTGCTCCCCGGCGGCGGGACGTCGGAGATCCTGCGCGTCATCATCGGCCGTGACCTCGACTGGGACCGCGGGACGGTGTTCGCATGAGACGCTACGACGTGTTGACGTTCGACTGCTACGGCACCCTGATCGACTGGGAGCGCGGTCTCAGTGATGCGTTCGCCAGCGCGGCCCGGGGAGGCGGCACCGTGCTCGACCGGGCGGCGCTGCTCGCCGCGTACCACGAGATCGAGCCCGTCGTCCAGGCCGAGCGCTATCGCAGCTATCGCGAGGTGCTCGCGCTGACCGCGCGGCGCATGGCGGAGCGCTTCCACTGGCGGTTGTCGCCGGGCGACGAGCGCTTCCTCGCCGACAGCCTGCCCTCGTGGCCGCCATTCGCCGACACCAACGCGGCGCTCCGTCGCATGGAAGGGGCCGGCCACCGCCTGGCCATCCTCTCCAACGTGGACGATGATCTGCTCGCGGGGACGCGGCGGCATCTCGACGTGGACTTCGAGTTCGTGGTCACCGCCCAGCAGGTCGGTGCCTACAAGCCCGCGCCGGCGCACTGGGACGCCGCCCGCAAGCGCATCGGCGACGCCCGCTGGCTCCACGTCGCCCAGAGCTATTTTCACGACATCGTCCCCGCCCGGCGGCTCGGCATCGCGTCGGCGTGGATCAATCGCACGCGCCAGAAGCCGACGGCCGCCGAGCGGCCCGACGTGGAATTCGGGACGCTCGCCGAGGCGGCCGACTGGCTCGTCGCCGAAGGAGGCGCATGACGCCGCACGGACGGGGACGCTACTGGGAAGAGTTCACGGTCGGCGAAGTCCTCGTCACGGGGCGGCGGACCGTCGACGGCGGCGACGTCTCGCGCTTTGCCGGTCTGACCGGCGACTTCAACCCGCTGCACGTGGATGCGGAGTTCGCGCAGACAACGCCGTTCGGCGAGCGGGTGGCTCACGGCATTCTGACCCTGGCCGTCTCCAACGGCCAGCAGAATCTCGCCGGCTGGTTCGAAGGCACCACGTTCGCGCTGCTCGGCCTGGACAAGGTGAAGTTCACGATGCCGGTGAAGTTCGGTGACACCGTGCACACGGAGATGAAGGTGCGCGAGGCCAAGCCGTCCTCGAAGTCCGATCGCGGCGTCGTCGTCTTCGACGTGGCGGTGAAGAACCAGCGCGGCGAGGCCGTGTGCACCTACGAAACCGCCGTCCTCATGCGGAGGCGGGCGTGAGAGATGCCATGAGAAGCGTGGCCGTGATCGGCGCCGGCGTGTCGAAGTTCGGTGTGCGCAAGGCGACTTACCGCGACCTCATCTGGGAGGCCGGCAAGGCGTGCTTCGACTCCACACCGGCCGTGAAGCCGAAGGATCTCGAGGGATTGGTGGTCGGCTCCGTGATGCCGGAGCGCACCGCGTTCCAGAGCCACATCTCGTCGATGGCCGCCGAGGCGCTCGGCATTCGCCCGAGCACGCTCAGCGCGCGCACCGAGCACATGTGCGCCTCGGGCACGGTCGGCATCCGCTACGCCTACGCGTTCATCGCCGCCGGACTGGCCGACCTGATCATGGTCCTCGGCGTCGAGAAGCTGAACCAGCCGAGCGGCGACGAGGCGATCCTGAACATGGGCACCGGCGTCGATCGTGAATGGGAGGCCGCGTTCGGTCTCACGGCGCCGCCCTGCTTCGCGCTGGCCGCCCAGCGGCACATGGCCGCGTACGGGACGACGGAAGAGCAGCTGGCGCTGGTCGGCGTGAAGAATCACACGCACGCGTCGAAGAACCCGAACGCGCACTTCGGCAAGGGCGCCACGCTCGACCAGGTCCTGTGCTCCCGGATGATCGCGAGCCCGCTGCGGCTCTTCATGTGCTCGCCGATCACCGATGGCGCCGCCGCCGTCATCCTGGCCAGCGAAGAGCGGGCGCGCGCGCTCACGGACACGCCCGTCTGGGTGCGGGGCAGTGGCCAGGCGCTCGACGGCTTTCAGCTCACATCGCTGCACGAGGACTACGCGCACTGGCCGGCCATGAAACGCGCCGCGGATGCGGCGTACACGGCGGCCGGCGTGACCGCGCGCGACATCGACGTGGCCGAGGTGCACGATTGCTTCTCGATCGCCGAGCTGATCGCGTACGAGGAGCTCGGCTTCTGCAAGAAGGGGGAGGCGGGGCCGTTCGTCGCCGCCGGGCGCAGCGATTACGGCGGCGACGTCGTCGTCAATCCGCGCGGCGGCCTGATCGGCTGCGGCCATCCACTCGGCGCCACCGGCGTCGCCCAGGCCGCCGAGATCTTCGCCCAGCTGCGCGGCGAAGCCGGCGCCCGTCAGGTCCCCGACGCCGCCGTCGGCCTCACTCACAACAACAGTGGAATGGGCGAGCACATCGTCGTGATCTATGGTCGGGACCCATGAGTGAGCGGGTGGCGGTGCTCGGGGCCGGGCGGATCGGGCGCCAGATCGCGCTGGCGTTCGCGCTCGGCGGCGCCCACGTCGTCCTCGTCGACCTGAAGACGCGCTCGGTGGCCGATGCCGAGCGCGTGCTCGCCGATGCGCGCGCCGAGATCGCGCGGGATGCGCGACTGATGGTCGAGGAGCGCGTGATCACCGATGTCACGGAGACGGCCGCGCTCGGGCGGATCGACGAGCGCGTGGGGCTCGGCGACCTCGGCGACTGCACGTTCGTGCAGGAGGCGCTGCCCGAGTCCGTGGAGCTCAAGCGTCAGACGTTCAAGCGGCTGGCCGGCCGGATCGATCCCGCCGCCATCGTCGCGTCGACGAGCTCGACGATTTCGCCCTCGCACCTGGCTGACGCCGTCGACGGCCCCGAGCGCTTCCTGGTCGCGCACTGGCTCAATCCCGCCCACATCATCCCGCTGGTGGAGGTGGTGGCCGGGCCGTGCACGGCGCCGGCGACCGTCGATGCCACGCTGCGGCGCCTGGAGGGGCTGGGCAAGGTCCCGGTTCGCTGCGGCGACTCCCCGGGGTTCATCGGCCCGCGCATGCAGGTCCTCCTCATGAACGAGGCGGTCCGCCTGGTGGAGGAAGGGGTCGCCACGCCCGAAGACGTCGACAAGGCGTTCCGCGCCGGCATGGGCTTCCGCTACGCGTCGGTCGGCATCTTCGAGTTCATCGACTGGGGCGGTGTCGACATCCTCTATCGCGCGAGCCGGTACATGACGGAGGCCGTCGGCGACGATCGCTTCAAGCCGGCGCGGCTGGTGGAGCAGAAGATGGCGTACAACGAGCTCGGTCCGAAGACCGGCCGCGGCTTCTTCGACTACGCGGGCGAGCGGCGGCACGCCTTCGAGACGCAGAAGATCCGGGCACTCCTGCGGCAGCTCAGGCGCGAACGCGATCATGCCGGAGAGCAGGCGTGAGCTACTTCCGCGCGACCGATCCGTTTCCTCTCGAGACGGCCGATCACAACAAGCTCCACGAGTTCTACGCCCGCCTCGCTGCCGGGCGCCTCAGCACGACGCGTTGCACCGCCTGTCACCGGAGTGCCTGGCCGCCGCGCGGCTTCTGTCCGGAATGCGCGTCCGACCGGTTCGAGTGGGTGGACCTGCCCGGCGAGGGCAGCATCCACGCCTTCACCGTGCAGGACACGGGACTGCCGTCGGGCTTCGACGGCCCGCGCGTCTTCGCCATCGTGAAGCTCGACGGCCACCGCATCTTCTCCGTGGTGCGCGACGCCGATCCCCGCTCCCTCGCCATCGGTCAGCGCGTCCGCCTCGCGCCCCTCCGCGTCGCCGACGATCCGAATGGACAACCACGCTATCTGCCGGCGTTCACCCCGGCATGAAGATTCTGGTGGCGAAGCCGGGGCTCGACGGTCACGACCGCGGTGCGAAAGTCGTGGTCCAGGCGCTGCGGGATGCGGGCATGGAAGTCGTGTACTCCGGGCTGAAGCGGACACCGGACGAGATCGCGGCCGAGGCCATCCAGGAAGACGTCGACGTGGTGGGGTTGTCCATCCTCTCCGGCGCCCACCTGACGCTCGCGCAGCGCGTGCTCGACGCGCTGCGCGTCCGCGGCGCCGACGACGTGCGGGTCGTGGTGGGCGGCATCATCCCGCCGCGCGACATCGACGCCCTGCGGGCGCTCGGCGTCGAGCAGGTCTTCCCGATGGGCACGCCGTTGCCGGAGATCGTGCGCGCCTTCAAGGAGCGCGGATGATCCCAGCCTGGGTGGATCGTGCCGAATATCCGTTCGTGCCGCGGCGGCTCGCCGTCGACGGTATGGCCATGAGCTACGTCGACGAGGGCGACGGACCGACGGTGCTGATGGTGCACGGCACGCCGTCATGGTCGTTCGTCTATCGTCACCTCGTGCGCGGCTTGCGCGACGCCTTCCGGTGCGTGGCGCCCGACCTGCCCGGCTTCGGCCTGTCCGACAAGCCGCCGGGCGACGCGTATCGCCCCGAGGACCAGGCCCGAAGACTGAGCGCCTTCATCGATGCCCTCGGCCTCAAGGACCTCGCACTCGTCGTGCACGACTTCGGCGGCCCCATCGGACTCGCGCATGCCATCGATCGACCGACGAACGTCCAGCGCCTCGTGCTCTTCAACACCTGGATGTGGTCGCTCGCCGGCGATCGGCGCTTGGCGTGGATGGGCCGACTGATGTCGAGCCGGCTCGGCCGGCTCCTCTACGAGCGGCTCGGCTTCGCGGTGAACGTGCTGTGGCGACAGGCCGTGCGCGACGCGCAGTACACGCCGGCGCGCCACGCGCAGTACACGGCAGCGCTGCGCGATCCGGCCGCGCGTCACGCGAGCTGGATTTACGCGCGAGAGCTCCTGGGCTCGAGCGCCTGGTTCGACGGGCTGTGGCAGCGGCACGACCGAATCGCCTCGATTCCCGCGCTGCTCGTGTGGGGGATGAGGGATCCGGCTTTTGCCGGCGCCCTGCCGCGCTGGCGCGCGCTGTTCACCCATGCCGAGATCGTCGAATGGCCCGACGTCGGCCATGCGCCGCCCGAAGTGCGGGGGGCACAAACGGCGGCGCGGGTGCGGCGCTTTCTGGAGGCGACACGGAGAACGCCATGAAGGATCTGCGGCTCCACGCGGGAATGCCGATCAAGCCCGTCTATGGTCCGGAGGATCTCGCCGGTCGCGACTTCGATACCGACATCGGCCGGCCCGGCGAATACCCGTACACGCGCGGCATCCACAGGCACATGTACCGCGATCGCCTGTGGACGATGCGGCAGTACATCGGCTTCGGCACGCCGGTCGAGACCAACGAGCGCTTCAAGTACCTGATGTCCCACGGCCAGGATGCCCTCAACGTCGCATTCGATCTGCCCACGCAGCTCGGGCTCGACTCCGACGATCCGCGCGCCGAGGGCGAGGTCGGCCGGGTCGGCATGGCCATCGACACGCTGGCGGACATGGAAGCGGCGTTCCGCGGCATCCCGCTGGATCGCGTGAGCGTGTCGCTCACGATCAACGGGATGGCGGCGCCGATCACCGCCATGTACTACGCCGTCGCGGAGAAGCAGGGCGCGGCCGCCGAGCGCGTCGTCACCACGCCGCAGAACGACATCCTGAAGGAGTTCATCGCGCGCGGGACGTGGATCTATCCGGTGGAGCCCTCGCTCCGGCTGGTCGGCGACCTCATCGAATTCTCGGCGAAGCGCTACCCACGCTCGAATCCCGTCTCTGTCTGCGGCTATCACATCCGCGAGGCCGGCTGCACCACGGCGCAGGAGATGGCCTACGGGCTCTGCATCGCCGCCGCCTACGTCGACATGATGCTGCGGCGGGGCATGAGCGTGGACGAGTTTGCGCCGCGGATCTCGTTCAACTTCACGGCGTGGGGGAAGATCTTCGAAGAGATCGCGAAGTTCCGCGCGGGCCGGCGACTGTACGCCCGCATGCTGCGCGAGCGCTTCGGAGCGACGAGCCCCAAGTCGTGGATGTTCCGCACGCTCATCGGCGGCGGCGGCTCCGCGTTCGTGGTCCAGGAGCCAGAGAATAACATCGTCCGCGGCGCCTACATCGCGCTGGCGGCCGCGCTCAGCGGCGCGCAGACGATGGCGCTGCCGACCTACGACGAGGCGTACACGATCCCGTCGGCGAAGGCGCAGCTGATCGCGCTGCGCACCATGCAGATCTGCGCGGAGGAGTCGGGCGCGGCGGATACCGCCGATCCGCTCGCCGGCTCCTACTACGTGGAGGCGCTCACCAATGCCATGGAAGAGCAGATCCTCGCCGAGGTGGCCGCCGTGGAGCGGATGGGCGGCATCGTGGTCGCCGTGAAGAGCGGCGCGCTCCAGGCCGAGGTGGCGCGCCAGGCCTACCTGTTCGAGCAGAAGCTCGCGTCGGGCGACATCCCGAAGGTCGGCGTCAATTGCCACATCGGCGAGAGCGCCGCCGAAGCGGACCGCGAGGTCGAGCTGTACGCGTTCGATCCCACGGCCGCCGCCACGCAGGTGGCCGCGCTCGCGCGTGTCCGTCGCGAGCGCGACGACCGCGCGGCGCGGGCGGCGCTTCGGCGGCTGACAGATGCGGCGCGGGGTACCACGAATCTCATGGAGCCGATCATGGAGGCCGTGACGACCTACGCGACGCTCGGCGAGATCAACCGCGCGATGAAAGACGTGTTCGGCGAGCACAAGGAGCCGGTGAAATGGTGACGGCGGCGCGATTCGCCAAGGGCATGACGTTCCCGCAGTACGTCCAGTACGTCGGTACGGCGGAGAACCTGAAGCGCGAAGGCTCGCAGACGCCGCGCCGCGACTGGAGCGACGTTCTCCGAAAGGCCTACGAGAGCGTGCGCCTGTCCCCCGCGCACGAAGCGGCGTGGACATGGCTGATGGCGCAGCCGGACGCGCCGTCGAGGATTCTCGCCATCTCCGAGGAGTGGTCGTCCGATTGCCGGCGCGACATCCCGTTGCTGGCCAAGCTCGCCGACGCGGTGGGCCTCGACCTGCGGATCTTCACGCGCGACGGGCCGACGATGGGGCGCGGGCCGAAGCCTGAGCCCGATTCGCCGAACGCGGATCTGATGGCGGAGTTCCTGAACCATCGGAGCGGTCAGACGTTCCAGTCGATCCCCGTCGTCGTCTTCTACACGAGCGATTTGCGCCCGCTCTACCGCTACACGGAGTTTCCGGGCGTCTATCACAAGGACCGGATCCGTGGCTCGTTCAATGCGCCGCGGGGCGGCGAGACGCCCGAGCAGGCGAAGCAGCGCGCGGACAAGGAGTTCATGGACATGCTGGGCTCACCGTTCTTCGAGGTGTGGCGGGCGGCCGCCCTCGACGAGTGGACGGCCATGCTCTACGAGCGGCTCCGCGTCGGCTCGCTGGCGTGAGGCAGGACGGAGCGTGAGCCTGGCGGTCATCGGCAAGGCGACGCCGAAGAAGGACGGCGCCGACAAGGTCACCGGGCGCACCCGCTTTCTGCACGATCTCGTCGTGCCGCGGATGGCCGCCGGCAAGATCCTTCGAGCGCGTCACCCGCACGCGCGGCTCGTCCACATCGACACCCGGCGGGCGGCCGCGCTGCCCGGCGTGCTGGCCGTGCTCACCGCGCAGGACGTCGAGCAGCGACCGTTCGGGTTCGCGAAGGATCAGACGGCGCTGAAGGCGGGCAAGGTGCGCTGCATCCGCGACGAGATCGCCGCCGTGGCCGCGGAGACGGCGGCGATCGCCGAAGAGGCGCTCACGCTGATCGAAGTCGAATACGAACCGCTGCCGGCCGTGTTCGACCCCGAGGCCGCGCTCGAAGCCGGCGCGGTGCGGATCCACGAGGAGCGGGCCGACAACGCCACCGACCTGCGCTACCAGTTCAGCCACGGCGACGTCGACCGCGCCTTCGCGGCGGCGGCGGTGGTGGTGGAGGGCGAGTACCGCCTGAACTTCGTGACCACCGCCTGCCTCGGCACCATGGTGGCCATTGCCGACTGGGACGTCGAGGGTCACCTCACAATGTGGTCGACCACGCAGGTGCCGTTCCTCTATCAGCGCGAGCTGGCGCAGGCGCTCGGCATCACCGGCGATCGGATCCGGGTGATCCAGCCGCCCGTCGGCGGCAACTTTGGCCGCGGCCTCGACCTCTATCCGATCGACGTGATCGCCGCGCTGCTCGCGCGGCGCGCCGGCCGGCCGGTGAAGATCGAGTTCGATCGCGTGGAGGAGTTCGTGGCGAGTCCCACCCGCGAGCCGTGCACGATCCGGCTACGCACGGCCGCCGACGCCGCCGGGCGTCTGCTCGCCCGCGACGCGCACGTGGTCATCGACAACGGCGCCTACGTCTCCTGGGGCTCGACCACGCCGTACGTGATGCTGTCGACGGTGGCCGGCCTCTATCGCGTCCCGAGCGTGCGCTTCGACACGACCATCGCGTACACGAACAACCCGTACTCCGGCTCGATGCGCGGCTACGGCAACCTCGAGTCCACGTTCGCGGTGGAGGCGCAGATGGACGAGCTCGCTGATCGGCTGGGGCTCGACCGTCTGGAGATCCGCCGGCGGAATGCGACCCGATCGGGCGACGCCAATCCGCAAGGGTTCCTGATCGGCTCGTGCGCGATGCGTGAGTGCCTGGAGGCCGTGGCGGAAGCCGTCACCACCGGGGCCCCGCCGCCGCGCCCGGGCTTCCGGCGCGGCATCGGCTATGCCGCGATGTTCCACGTCGGCGGCGGCGCGCGCATCTATCGCTCCGACGGCTGCGGCGCCATCGTCAAGCTGGACGACTTCGGCAAGGTGTCGGTGATCACCGGCGCCACCGAGATCGGCCAGGGCTCGGAGACGGTGCTGGCCATGATCGTGGCCGAGACGCTCGGCGTGCCACTCGAGCGCGTCGACGTCGTCAACTCCGATACCGCCGTGAAGCCGTGGGACGTCGGCGCGCACGCCAGTCGCACCACCTTCGTCGCCGGCAACGCGGCACGCCTCGCCGCCGAGAAGCTGCGCGCCGAGCTCCTGACGATGGCGGCCGCACAGCTCGAGGAGCCGGCCGAGCGCCTGGTCGTTCGCGACGGCTTCGTCTTCGTGGCCGCCGAGCCGCAGCGGCGGCTGCCCTACGAGCGCGTGGCGCGCAGCGGCCACTACCAGATGGGCGGCCGGACGCTCGTGGCCGAGGCGTTCTACGATCCGCCGACGGCGATGCTCGACAAGGACCTGCGCGGCAACGTGTCCGCCGCCTACGGCTTCGCCGCCCAGGCCGTCCTGCTCGACGTCGAGCCCGAGACCGGACACATCGAGGTCCGTCGCGTCGCCTCCGCGCACGACGTGGGCCGCGCGCTGAATCCGCTCGCCGCCGAGGGCCAGATCCACGGCGGCATTCACATGGGTCTCGGCTACGCGCTGAGCGAGCGGCTGGTGGTCGAGGACGGCCAGGTCCTGACGGCGACGTTCATGGACTACGCGGTGCTGAAGGCCGGCGACATGCCGGAGCTCCTCGTGCGTCTCATCGAGACGAACGACGCCGAGGGGCCGTTCGGCGCCAAGGGCCTCGGCGAGTCCGGCGTGATTCCGACCTCCGCCGCGGTCGCCAACGCCGTCCACGACGCCATCGGTGTCCGGTTCACCGAGCTGCCCATCACGCCGGCGCGGGTGCGCGCCGCGCTCGCGGTCCGCGCGTGAGCCTGTTCGCGGGCGTGCGCGTGCTCGATCTCTCGCGCATGCTCGCCGGCCCCTACGGCTCGATGCTCCTCGCCGATCAGGGCGCTGAAGTCATCAAGATCGAGGAGCCGGCCGGCGGGGACCCGATGCGCGCCATGGGACCGCCGTTCCTGCCGGACGGCGCGTCGGCGTACTTCCTGGCCATCAATCGCAACAAGAAGTCGCTGGCGCTCGATCTGACGAGCGCCGCGGGCCGCCGAGTGTTCCACGACCTGGTGGCGCAGGCCGACGTCGTCTGGGAGAACTTCCGGCCCGGCGTGATGACGCGGCTCGGCTGCGACTACGCGACGCTGGCCGCCATCAACCCCGGCATCGTGATGTGCTCCATCTCCGCCTACGGAGCGGACGGGCCGTACCGCGACTGGCCCGCCTTCGACCTGGCGCTCCAGGCCATGGGTGGCGCGATGTCGATGACCGGTGAACAGGGGCGCGACCCGGTCCGGATGGGGCTGCCGATGGGCGATCTCGCGGGCGGGATGTTCGGCTCGTTCGCGGTGGCCGGGGCGCTTTTCCGTCGATCGCGCACGGGCAGGGGCGGTCACGTCGATCTCTCGCTGCTCGACTGCCAGGTCTCGCTGCTCTCGTACCTCGCGCAGTACTTCTGGACCGATGGCAGCGTTCCACGGCCGATGGGCTCGGCCCACAGCTCGGTGGTGCCGTACGGAGCGCTGGCCACGCGGGACGGTCACCTCATCGTCGCCGTCTTCGCCGAGAAGTTCTGGGCGGGATTCTGCCGCGCCGTCGAGTGTCCGGAGTGGGCGACCGATCCGCGATTCCGGACGAACCGCGACCGCGTCGACAACCGGGAGGCGCTGATGCCGCTGGTCGAGCGCCTCTTCGCCGAGCGCACCACGGCCGAGTGGCTCGCGCGGCTGCAGGCCGCCGACGTGCCGGCCGCGCCGATCCAGAGCGTGGACCGCGTGCTGGCCGACCCCCAGGTTCGCCACCGTCGGATGGTCGTGGAGGTCGATTATCCCGAGCATGGGCCGCTGCGGACGCTCGGCACGCCGATCAAGGTCGACGGCACGCGCGATTTCACCGTGACCGCAGCGCCGCGCCTGGGGCAACATACCGACGAGATTCTGACCGCGCTGCTGAAATACTCCGGCGAGTGCGTCGCCGCGCTTCGCCAGCAGGGAGCCATCGCGTGAACGTCGCCGTCCTCGGAGGCAGCCACGGAGCGTATGCGACCGCCGCCGACCTCACGCTCGCCGGCCACCGGGTCCGGCTGTGGCGGCGGAACAAGGACGACGTGGCGCCGCTCGCGGGTGGAATCACCTTGAAGGCGGAGGGGCGGCAGGGCGTGGCCAAGCTCGACCGCGCCACCGCCGATCTCGGCGAAGCCGTCGCCGCCGCCGACGTGGTCGTGGTGCCGCTGCCGGCCACCACGCACGAGGACATCGCTCGTCGCCTCGCGCCGGTGCTGACGGAACGCCAGCTCATCCTGCTCACACCCGGCACGCTCGGCTCGTTCGTGATCGCGCGCGAGATCGCGCGCGCGGGCGGCACGCTGCCGCTCGCCCTCGCGGAGACGGCAACGCTGCCGTACCTGACGCGAAAGACGGGGCCGACGGCGGTGGCGGCGCCGGTGCGCGCGGCCAACCTGCCGGTCGGCGTGTTCCCGGCGTCGCGCTCCAAAGAGGCGCTCGCGCGCGTCGGCGAGCTGTTTCCGGCGACCCGCCCGTGCGTCGACGCCATCGACGTCGCGCTCGACAACGCGGGCCCCGTCATCCATCCGCCGCTGGTCCTCGTCAACGCCGGGGCGATCGACGCGGGGCGCTTCGACATCCACGCCGCCGGCACCACGGCCAGCGCCCGCCGCTTGATCGACGCCATCGACCGCGAGCGCATTGCGGCCCGACACGGCTGGGGCTATCCGGCCCCGCACTACGAGCTCGCCACGTACTACGACGAGTCGCGCGCGGCGGAAGGGCTCTATGGCACCGGCGCGAAGGCGAAGCTCGTGGCCAGCGGGCTGTGGAGCGAGCTCCTGACATTCGAGCATCGCTACGTCACCGAGGACGTCGTGCTCGGTCTGCCGTTCTTCGAATCGGCCGCCCGCAGCGTTTCCACGGCATCGCCGACGGTGTCGGGGCTGCTCGGTGTGTTCGGCGCGCTCCTCGGCACGACGCTGAGCGGGCGCGGCCGCGACCTCGATCATCTCGGACTCGGCGAGCTCACGCTGCGCGAGGTCCGGGAGCTGTTCCACTCGGGCTGGGCGTCGCCGACGTGGCGCCGTCTGCTGCGATGATCCCGCCGGGCTACATCCTCGTCCGACCGGAGACCCTCGTCGGTCTGCAGAAGGCGGTGGAGGCGGCGCTCGGTCCGGCGGCCGGCGATTGCGTGGCCGCCGGCGGCCGCGCCGGCGGCGCGCGCGCCACGGCCGCCCTTCGCGGCGCCGCCGAGGAGCGCGTCGAGCAGCTGCTGTTGCAGGGCCAGGCCATCGGCTGGGGCCGCTTCCGTCTCGAGCGCCTGACGCCGACGGCGCTGGTGGTGACGGTCGCCGATTCGCCCTTCGCCCGCGCGTATGGCGGCGCCGGCGGTCCCGTCTGTCATCTGACGCGCGGCGTGCTCGAAGCGCTGGCGACGGCGGTGCTCGGGCGGCCGGCCCCAGTGACCGAGACGGCCTGCGCGGCCGCGGGCGCCGCGCGCTGCCGCTTCGAGGCGCGGTGAGGGCGTGACCACGGCGGGGCTGATTCACGTCGTCGTCTCCGGCCTCGCCACCGGCTCGATCTACGCGCTGATGGCGCTGTCGCTCGTCATCATCTACAACGCCACCCGGACGCTCAACTTCGCGCAGGGCGAGATGCTGATGGTCTCGACGTTCGTCGGCTGGGCGGCACAGCGCGTGTTCGGGCTGCCACTGGCGCTGACCCTGCTGGTGGCTGTCCTCGCGGCGGGCATCATGGCCTGGCTCGTCGAGTGCCTGATCATCCGCCGCTCCATCGGCGCGACCCACTGGGATGTCTTGATCATCACCCTTGGGCTCTCCCTCATGCTGCGCGCCGGGGCGGGTCTCGTGTGGACCCACGACGAGTTTCCGTTCCCCTCGTTCTTCGCCACTCGCCCGGTAACGCTCGGCCCCGTGCGTCTGGCGCCGGTGTCGCTCGGCATCATCGGCGCCTCGCTGGCGCTAATGGCCGCTCTCTACGCGCTGTTCGCGTGGACAAAGCTCGGCCGCGCCATGCGCGCGGTCGCGCAGAATCAGCGGGCGGCGCGGCTCATGGGCATCAGCGTGGAGCGCGTGTACTCGCGCGCGTGGATCCTGGCGGCGGTGGTCGGCGCGGTGGCCGGCGTCCTGGTGGCGCCGGTGGTGTTCCTGTCCTCGAAGATGGGCCTCATCGTCATCAACGGGTTCACGGCGGCGGTGATCGGCGGCTTCGGCTCGATGCCGGGCGCGGTGCTCGGCGGCATGCTGCTCGGGGTGATCGAGAACCTGGCGCCCCTCTACCTGCCGTCCGGCATCCGCTACTCGGTGCCGTTTCTCGTACTGATCGCGATCCTTCTCGTGCGCCCGGCCGGGCTGCTCGGCCGCGTCGAGCAGAGAAAAGTGTGAGGCGGGGACGTGCGCGGATCGCGGTCGCGCTCGTGATGGCGACGCTCGCAGTGTGGCCGTGGGTGGCGCCGCGCTACTTCGTGTTCCTCGCCAGCGTCGTCCTGGTGAACGCGATCGTCGCCATCGGCCTGAACTTGCTCTCCGGCTACACCAATCAGCTGTCGTTCGGCCACGCCGGCTTTCTGGCCATCGGCGCCTACACGGCGGCCGTGCTGACGCTGCGCGCGCCCGCGCTGCCGGTGATCGTGACCCTCGTCCTCGCCGGACTCCTCACGGCGGCCGTTGGTCTCGCCTTCGGCGTGCCGTGCCTGCGCCTGGGCGGCCTCTATCTGACCATGGCCACGCTGGCCTTCGGGTTCGTGATCACCGAGGCCATTCTGAACCTCGACACGCTGACGCGCGGCGCCGACGGCCTGCGGGTCCCGAGCGCGCGCCTGGGCGCGCTCGTGCTCTCCACCGACATCGCGCGCTACTACCTCGTCGCCGCCGTGACCGCGGTCATGGTGGCGGCCGCCGTCAACCTCGTTCGCACGCGCACCGGCCGCGCCTTCCTCGCCCTGCGCGAGAGCGAGATCGCCGCCGAGGCGAGCGGCGTGCCGGTGGCGACGTACCGGGCGCTCGCCTTCGGGCTCTCCGCGTTCTACACCGGCGTGGCCGGCGGGTTGTTCGCCTTCGTGGTCGGGTTCCTCTCGCCCGACGCGTTCGACGTGTTCCTGTCCGTCGATTTCGTCGTCATGATCATCGTGGGCGGGCTCGGCTCCGTGCCGGGCTCCATCATCGGGGCCACCGTCGTCACGCTGCTGCACGACGGCCTGGCCGCGTTCCAGAACTACCGGCCGCTGATCTTCGGCGCTCTGCTCATCGCGTCCATGCTGTTCATGCCGGGCGGCATGACGCGAGCGCTGGGTCGCCTCGCGCGCCGGTGAAGGAGATCCTCATGCGCCTCGTCGTCTCGCTCGCCGGGCTCGCCCTGGCGCTCGTGGCCGTCCTGCCGGTCGCTGCCCAGCAGGGGGTCGGCGACACCGAGATCGTCCTCGGCTGCTCGAACTCGTTCTCGGGCCCGCTCGCGTACACGGGTGAGCAGGCCACCCGCTTCGGCGTGGACCTCTACTTCAAGGTCGTCAACGACGCGGGCGGGATCAACGGCCGGAAGGTCCGCACCGTCTATTACGACGACGGCTACAAGCCGCAGGAGGCGGTGGCCAACACGCGCAAGCTCGTCGAGCAGGACCGGATCTTCGCGGTGATCGCGCCGCAGGGCACCCCGCCCGTCATGGCCACGCTCGAGTACCTCGAGGAGAACCGCGTGCCGCTGCTGTTTCCCTTCCAGGGCTCGCCCGTCATCCGCGGCAAGAAATACGTCTTCAGCGGCATGACGCTCTACGACCGGCAGTCGCGCATGATGGTCGACTATCTCGTCGGACCGCGGAAGCTGAAGAGTTTCGGCGTCCTGTACCAGGACGACGATTACGGCAAGAGCTTTCTGAGCGCGTTCGAGAAGGATCTGGCCCGCCACAACCTGAAGCTCGTCGCGACGGAGTCGGTCAAGCGTGGGGTCACCGACGTCAGCGCCCAGATCGCCAAGCTGCGCGCGGCGGCGCCGCAGGCCGTCTTCCTCGTGCTGACGCCCGGCCCCGGCGCCCAGGCGCTGAAGGAGCGGCAGAAGATCGGCTGGACGGACACGGTCATGGTCTCGTCGGGCCCGCTCACCGACGAGAAGTACCTGGCGCTCGCCGGCGACGCCGCCGAGGGCGTCGAGGGCCTGTCGCTCTGGCCGGATCCGGTGACCTCGGAGCTGCCCGGGGTGAAGGCCTATCGAAGCGCCATGCAGAAGTACTTCGGCACCAACGAGCCGAACCGCTACTCGCTGTCGGGCTACTTCGCGGCCATGCTGTTCGCCGAAGGCGCCAGGCGAGCCGGCAAGAACCTCACGCGCGAGTCGCTCGTCACCGCGCTGGAGGGGATCAGCGGCTTTCAGAGCGGCATCCTGCCGCCGGTGACCATCGGCGCCGACCACGAGACACAGCGCCAGGGATTCTGGGTCCGCGTCGAGAAGGGGCGGTTCAAACAGCTCACCGACTGGTTGAAATCGGAGTAGCGGTGGCGCGGCTCGCCGTCGACGATCTGGCGATCGCCTTCGGCGGTCTTGCCGCGCTGGGCGGCGTGAGCTTCGAGGCGGCGGACGGGGAGATCCTTGCGCTGATCGGCCCCAACGGCGCCGGGAAGTCGACCGTCTTCAACATCGTGACCGGCCTCTATCGCCCGTCGGCGGGGCGCGTGACGCTCGACGGCGCCGATCTCCTGCGCCTGCCGCCCCACGAGATCGCGCGTCATGGCGTGGCGCGGACGTTCCAGAACACGGAGGTCTTTCGACCGCTGAGCGCGCTCGACAACGTGCTCGTGGGCGAGCACCAGCGGCTGCGCGCGGGGCCGCTGGCCGCCCTCGCGTGGCTGCCGCGGGTCGCGCGCGAGGAGCGGCAGGCGCACGCGCGAGCGCACGCGCTGCTGGAGCGGCTGGGGCTGGCGGACGTCGCCGGCGTGGAGGCCGGCAGCCTGCCGCTCGGCCGCCAGAAGCGGCTGGAGATGGCGCGCGCGCTGGCGACCGGCCCGCGCTGCCTGCTCCTCGACGAGCCCGCCGGCGGCCTCAATCCCACCGAGACGCGCGCGTTGATGGAGCTCATCGTCCGCCTCCGTGACGAGCTGCGGCTCACCATCGTGGTCGTGGAGCACGACATGGACCTCGTGATGTCGATCTCCGACCGCGTGGTCGTGCTGGACCACGGCAGGAAGATCGCGGAAGGCAAGCCGCGTGAGATCGCCGGCGACCCGGCCGTCATCGAAGCCTATCTCGGCGGGACCGACGAATGATGCTCGAGATCGAGGAGCTCAGCGTCTCGTACGGTCAGCGTCGCGCTCTCGAGGCGGTGTCGCTCAGCGTGGCCGAGGGCGAGATCGTCACGCTGCTCGGCGCCAACGGCAGCGGCAAGTCGACGGCCCTGCGCGCGATCTCCGGGCTCGTGTCCCGCCAGCGCGGCCGCGTGGTGTTCCGGGGACGGGATCTCGCGCGTGTGAGCGCCGACCGCATCGTGGCCGCCGGCATCGGCCACGTCCCCGAGGGACGCGAGCTCTTCCCCGACTTCAGCGTGCGCGACAACCTTCTGGCGGGGGCGCATCTGGTCCCTCACCGTGACATCGGCCCGCGCCTCGAGGCTGCGTGGACGCTATTCCCCACGCTCCGCGAGCGCCAGCTGCAGCGGGCGGGGACGCTGTCGGGCGGCGAGCAGCAGATGCTCGCCATCGCGCGGGCGCTCATGACGCGGCCACGGCTCCTGCTGCTCGACGAGCCCTCGCTCGGGCTCGCGCCATTGCTCACCCGCGAGATCTTCCGCGTGATCGAGCGCATCAACGCGACCGGCGTCACCGTGCTCCTGGTCGAGCAGAACGCGCGTCGTGCGCTCGCCGTGGCGGCTCGCGGCTACGTGCTCGAGACCGGACGGGTTGCCCTGGCCGGCCGGAGTGCCGACCTCGCGAACGATCCGCGGATTCGCGCCGCCTACCTCGGCCTGGCCGAGCCGAGGCCACGCTGAGCGCGCCGATGTTCCAGCCGGAGCTCGAGGCGCTCGAGCGCGGCGCGCTCACGACGCTGCAGCTCACGCGGGCGCGCGCCTCGCTCGCGCGTGTGCTGCGCCAGCCCGCCTGGGTCAAGCGACTCGGCGCGCACGCCGGCGACATCCGCTCGCTCGGCGACTGGGCGCGGCTGCCGTTCCTCACCAAGACGGAGCTGCGCGACGCTTATCCGCTCGGCCTCGCGGGCGCCGGCGCCCTCCAGCGCGTGCACATGTCGAGCGGCACCACCGGCAATCCGATCGTGAACCCGTACACGCCGGGCGACGTGGCGCAGTGGGGCGAGGTGATGGCGCGCTGCTACGTGGCCGCCGGCGTGACGCGCGCCGACGTCATCCAGATCACGCCCTCGTTCGGCCTCTTCACGGGCGGCTTCGGCTTCCACTACGGCGCGGAGCGGCTGGGCGCCATGGTGATTCCCGCCGGCGCCGGACGGACGTCGCTCCAGCTGCGGCTGATGCGCGATCTTCGGGCGACGGTCCTCACCGCCATCGCCACATATCCGCTGCGGCTGCTGGAGGTGGCGCGCGCGGAACGCTTCGATCTGTCCAGCCTGGCGCTGCGTGTCGGGATCTTCGGCTCGGAGATGTGGTCGGACGAGCTGCGCGCCCGCATCGAGCGCGAGCTGACCATTCAGAGCTTCGACATCATCGGCATGACCGAGACGGGCGGACCGGGGCTCGGGATCGACTGCGCGGCACGGGACGGCATCCACGTCTGGGAGGATCACTACCTCGTCGAGGTCGTGGATCCGGTCAGCGGCGCCGTTCGCGCGGATGGCGTGGAGGGCGAGCTCGTCGTCTCGACGCTGACGCGCGAGGGGTTGCCGCTGATCCGCTATCGGACCCATGACCTGACCCGCGTGCGGTCGCGCGCGCCCTGCGCATGCGGACGCACGTCGCTGCGGCTCGACCGCCTGCGCGGGCGCACCGACGACATGGTGATCTGCAAGGGCGTGAATTTCTATCCGCAGCAGGTGGAGCGCCTCGTGCTCCAGCATGCGGGCGTCGGACCCGAGTACCAGATCGTGCTCGACGCGCAGGCGGGCGGCGATCGCGTCACCGTGCTCGTCGAGGCCGAGGCCGGCTGCGATCCTGCCGTGGCGGCGGGCATCCGTCGTGAGCTGCACGACGCGCTCGCGCTGAGCGCGGCCGTGCAGCTCTGTGCCCCGGGCACCATCGAGCGCCCGCAAGGCAAGGCCGTCCGCGTCGTCGATCGCCGTCCGTCGCGATGAGCGGCGCTCTGGAGGGCCTGTGCGTGCTGTCGCTCGAGCAGGCGACCACGCTGCCGTTCCTGACGTACCGGCTCGCCTGCGACGGCGCGCGCGTCATCCGCGTCGAGCACCGCGCGCGGCCGGATCCCAATCGCTTCGTCGGTCGCGACCTGCTGGGCGAGCCGGACATGCGCGCGTACTTCCTGCCGAACAACTGCGGCAAGGAGGCGATCACGCTGAACCTCGGGGACGCGGGCGGCCGCGCGCTGCTCCAGGAGCTGATTACACGCCTGCCCGTGGATATCTTCGCCACCAACCAGCGGCCGCGCAGCTACACGCGCCTCGGGATCGACGCCGACACGCTGCGCGCCGCGCGCCCGGAGCTCATCTGGCTCGGCATCAGCGGCTTCGGCCCCGACCACGACGAGGCCGCGTACGATCCGATCTTGCAGGCGCGCGCGGGGTTCATGGCGCTCACCGGCGAGCCGGACGGCCCGCCCACGCCGTTCGGGCTGCCGATGGTGGATCTTGGCGCCGCCGAGCACGCCTATGGCGAGCTCATGAAAGCGCTCTACCGCCGTGCGCGGGGCGGCGGCGGCGCGCGCATCGACGTGTCGATGTTCCGAAGCGCCGTGTCCTGGATGGCGTCGCCGGTGGCGCTGGAGAGTCTCGGCGAGCGCGTCGTGCGGCGCGGGAGCGCCCACCAGTTCTTCGCGCCGGTCGGCGTGCATGCCACGCGCGACGGCCACGTGTACCTCGCCGTCGGCAACGACGAGCAGTGGAAATCGCTGGCGGCGCTGCCCGCGTTCGCCGGCATCGACCGGCCCGAGTACGCGGTGAACGCCGGCCGCATCGCCGACCTCTCACGGCTGCACGCCGCGCTCGACGCGAAGTTCGCCGCGCTCACGACGGAGGCGGCGCTGACGCTGCTCCGCGAGGCCGGCGTGCCGGTCGCCGCCGTGGCCGCGCTGCCCGCGGTGCTGCGGGACCCGCTCGTCGGCCCGCGGCTCGTGCACGTCCGCGATCCGCGCAGCGGAATGACGCTCGCGCTGCCCGCTCCACCGACGGGCGAGCCACCACGCCTGTCCTTCCCGCCGCGGCTCGGTGAGCACAACGACGCCGTCTACGGCGCGCTCGGGTATTCCGTCGCGCGGCTGGCCGATCTGAAGAAGCGCGACGTGATCTGAGTGACGCTGGGCGACGAGCATCTGCCCGTGTACGACGTGGTCATGCGCCACGAGCGGCGCGTGCCGGTTTCCGCGGCCGCGGCGTGGTCGGCGCTCGAGCGCCCTGGCTGGTCCTGCGGCCGTTCAGCGGGCTCATCCGGCGCGCCATGCTCCGGGCCGTGGCGCGCGAGCCGTCGCGGGCGCGGGTATAGTATCGGCGCATGTCCGAGTCGTTCTACCTGACCGACGATCAGCGGATGATCCGTGATCTCGCGCGCAAGATCGCCCGCGAGCGCATCGCGCCGCATGCCGCCCACTACGACGAGACGGAGACCTATCCGGAGGAGTCGATGCGCGCCATCGTCGACTCGGGTCTGTTCGGCATCTGGGTGCCCGAGGAATACGGGGGCAGCGCGATGGGGTGTCTGGCGCTCTCGCTCGTCTCCGAGGAGATCGCCGCCGCGTGTGCGTCGACGGCGACGCAGTACCTCGACCAGCCGCTCGGCGGACTGCCGATTCTCCTGGCCGGCAGCGAGGAGCAGAAAAAGAAATATTTGCCGCGCCTCGCCACCGGCGACCTGCTGTCGGCCTACTCGCTGTCCGAGCCCGGCGCCGGCTCCGATGCGGGGGGGCTCCGCACGACCGCGGTGCGGAAGGGCGACCACTACATCCTCAACGGCTCCAAGCAGTGGTGCACCAACGGCGATCACGCCGACGTCGTCACCGTCTTCGCCACCGTCGACCCGTCCAAGCGGGCGAAGGGCGTCACCGCCTTCCTCGTCGAGAAGGGCACGCCCGGCTTCACCGTCGGCAAGAAGGAAAAGAAGCTCGGCATCCGCGCCTCGCCCACCGTCGCGCTGCACTTCACGGACTGTGCGGTGCCCGTCGAGCAACGGCTCGGCGCCGAGGGCGAGGGGTTCAAGCTCGCCATGCGGACGCTCGACATCACGCGGCCGGCCACCGGCGCCATGGCCGTCGGCATCGCGCAGGCCGCCCTCGATGCCGCGGTGGGCTACGCTCGCGAGCGCCAGCAGTTCGGCCAGCCGATCGCGGCGTTCCAGGGCATCCAGTTCATGCTCGCCGACATGGCGATGGCGGTTCACGGCGCCCGGCTCATGGTCCATCACTGCGCGCGCCAGGTCGATGCCGGCATCGCCGACAACACGCTCGAGGCCTCGATGGCGAAATGCTTCGCCGCCGATGCCGCCATGCGGGTCACCGTCGACGCCGTGCAGATCTTCGGCGGCTACGGGTATACGCGCGAGTACCCGGTCGAGCGCTACATGCGCGATGCCAAGATCATGCAGATCTACGAGGGCACCAACCAGATCCAGCGCGTCATCGTCGCCAAGGCCCTCATGGACCGGGCGCGCGCATGAGGATTCGCAGCGACGTCGTCGGCAGCCTGCTGCGCCCGGACGACCTCAAGACGGCGCGGGAGAGCTTCGAGGCCCGGACGCTGACGGCCGCCGAGTTCAAGACCCTCGAGGACCGCGCCGTCGACCAGGCGGTGCAGCGACAGGAGACGGCCGGGCTCGACGTCGTCACCGACGGCGAGATGCGCCGCTATGCGTTCTTCGGTCATATGATCGAGGCGCTGGCGGGGTTCGACAAGCAGGGCGGGTGGGCGGTGCCGTTCCGCGACGAGCGCGGCGAGGAGCTCGTCTTCAAGCGGCCGGTCGTGGTCGAGAAGCTCCGCTGGCGTCGCAGCATGTGCGGTGAGGAGTTCACCTATCTGCGCGCGCGCGCGAGGCGGCCGACGAAGGTGACGCTCATCAGCACGCAGCAGGCGGCCGCCTACTACGATCCGAAGCTGTCGAGCGGCGCCTATCCGACGCGAGACGCCTACCTGGCCGACGTGGTCGACTTCACCCGGCGCGAGGTGGACGAGCTCGTGCGCCTGGGCTGCACGTACATCCAGATCGACGCGCCGCAGTACGCGGCGCTGCTCGATCCGTCGCTGCGCGAGGGCTACCGCACGCGCGGGAGCGACCCCGACCGGCTGATCGACGCGTGCATCGAGATGGACAACGCGGTGATCGGCGGCTCCTATCCGCGCGTGACGTTCGCGCTGCACATCTGCCGTGGCAACAACCAGTCGAAGTTCTACGCGAGCGGCGGTTACGGCCCGATCGCCCGCGTGTTCACGCGCAGCCGGTTCCAGCGATTTCTCCTCGAGTACGACGACGAGCGCTCCGGCGACTTCGAGCCGCTGCGCCAGGTGCCCGCCGACCGCGAGATCGTGCTGGGGCTGGTGACCACGAAGAAGCCCCATCTGGAAACGGTGGAGGAGCTGCGCCGGCGCATCGACACGGCCGCCAAGTACGTGCCGCTCGAGCGGCTGGCGCTCAGCCCGCAGTGTGGCTTTGCCTCGACCATGGAGGGCAATCGCGTGACCGCGGCCGATCAGTGGAAGAAGCTCGCACGCGTGGCCGAGACCGCGCGCCTCGTGTGGGGAGGAGGATGAGCGTCGCCGTGGTGCTCACGGGACTGCTCTGGTTCGCCGCTTTTCTGTTCTCCACGACGGTGCACGAAGCTTTGCACGCGATGGCCGCCTATCGCGGCGGAGACACCACCGCGTATGCCGGTGGTCAGGTCTCGCTCTCGCCGCTGCCCCACATCCGCCGTGAGCCGGTCGGGATGCTGCTGGTGCCTCTCTTCACCGCATTCACGCTCGGCTGGGCGGTGGGCTGGGCGAGCACCCCGTACGACCCACGCTGGGCGGCGCGCCATCCACGCCGCGCCGCGGCGATGGCCGCCGCCGGTCCCGTCGGCAATCTCCTGATCGCCCTCGTCGCGTTCGGCGCGCTGCGACTCGGTCTCGCCAGCGGCGTCTTCGTCGCGCCCGACCGCGTGAACTTTCACCATCTCGTCGACGCCGCCGGCGGCAGCGCGCTGCTGACCGGCCTCGGTGAGCTGCTCACGGTGCTGCTCGTGCTCAACATCCTCCTGTTCGTCTTCAATATGCTGCCCGTCCCGCCCCTCGACGGCGCCTCCGCGATCACCGGCGTGCTGCCGGAGCGGCTGTCGGCGTTCGTGCGCGCGGTCAATGCGAACCCGGCCGTGTCGATGCTCGGGCTGCTGCTCGCCTGGCAAGTCTTTCCGCAGGTCGCGCGGCCGCTCTTCGCCGCGGTGCTGCGACTCGTGCACCCCGGCGACATCTTCTTCTGAGTCGGCTAAGGTAGGCCGCATGGACTACCGACAGCTCGGCCGCACCGGTCTTCGCGTCTCCACCCTGGGCTTCGGCTGCGGCAACGTCGGCGGCCTCATCGTACGCGGCACGCCCGCCGAGCGTGAGCGTGCCGTCGCCCGCGGGCTCGAGCTCGGCATCAACTACTTCGACACCGCGTCCATCTACGGCGACGGCCTGTCCGAGCAGCATCTCGGCCAGGCGCTGCGCGCGCTGCGCGCGGACGTGCTGGTCGGCACGAAAGTCCGCCTGGCGATCGACGATCTCGCCGACATGCCGGGCGCGATCGTGCGGTCCACGGACGCGAGCCTGCGGCGCCTCGGGATGGAGCGCGTCGACCTGATGCAGTTCCACAATCCGATCGCCGTCGACCGGCGCGGCACGTGGGCCTCGTCGAAGGACGTGCTGCAGACGATCGTGCCGACGCTGGCCCGACTGGTGGAGCAGGGAAAGACGCGCTTCTTCGGCATCACCGCGCTCGGCGAGACGGCGGCGCTGCTCGACGTCCTCGACGACGGCCGCATCCAGACGGCGCAGGTGTGTCTGAATCTCCTGAATCCCACCGCGGCCGTGGAGCCGCCGGCGAAGTTTCCGGCGCAAGATTTCAGCCGGCTGTTGACGCGCTGCCGCGAGCGCGGCGCCGGCACCATCATCATCCGCGTGGCCGCGGGTGGCGCGCTCAGCGGTGTGGAGTCGCGCCATCCGATCGCCTCGCCGCCGCCCGAGCCGATCGCCTCGGGCGCCGACTATGCGGCTGACGTTCGCCGTGCGCGTCGACTGCTGCCGCTGATCGACGAGGGGCACGCGGACAGTCTCGTGGAAGCCTCGCTCCGATTTGCCGTGGGCGCCGACGGCGTCTCGACGATCCTCCTCGGGTACTCCAGCCTCGAGCAGCTCGAATACGCTGCGAAGTGCGTGGCGAAGGGGCCGCTGCCGGCGGCCGCGCTCGCGCGACTGCGGGAGCTCTGGACCGGGTTGGCCAGCCGCTGACCGGTCCAGAGCCCGCGCAGGCCGGGCTTGCTCAGCGGTGGTGATTCCAGTGCTTGAAGCCCGGGTGCTTCACATGCACGGGTGCGGCACTGCGGTACACGATCACGGGCCGCGGCGCGACATAGACCGGCCGCGGCGCCACATACACCGGACGGGGTGCAACGTAGACGGGCCGCGGAACGACGTACACCGGCGGCGGTGGCGCCACGTAGACGGGCGGAACGGGGGGCGCGTACACCGGCTGGGCATGGCCCAGACCCGCGAAGATTCCCGTACCGCCGAGGATCTGGTTGAAGACCGCGAACGCGCCGAGACCGAGCGCGGCGTCGGTCGAGGAGCCCGCCCAAACGGTAGCGGGCAGCAGCAGCAGGATCGCGACCATCAGAGCTGTCCCCAAGCGCCTCATCGTGTCCTCCTTGCCCCTTCCACGACGACTGCTTCTGGCCCTTTGACCCACCGGGTGGCCGTTGTATTCATTGCGACCTTGACGCGAGCGGCCGCCTCCGCGAGCATGACCGCGTGTATTTCGACCGCCGGCTGTGGGCGCTCACGTCGGGAGTCCGCGGCCGGATCGCCGGCACCGTCCTCCTCGGCCTGGCCGCCGTCAGCGCCGGCATCGCGCGGCTGGCGCTGCTCGGATGGGTGCTCGCGCTCGTTCTGGTGGCGCGGCCGCTGGCGGAGATCGGGACCGCGCTCGCGCTCACCGCCGGCGCGCTCCTCGCGCGCAGCGCGCTCGAGCACGTGCGCACGATGGTCGCCCATCGGACGGCTGCGCGCGTGCAGCAGCGGCTGCGTCGGATGCTCTACGCGCAGGTGATCGCGCTCGGGCCCGCGCACTTCGCGCGGCATCGCAGTGGCGAGGTCATGCTGACGCTGGTCGAGGGCGTGCAGCAACTGGAAGTGTATTTCGGCCAGTACCTGCCGCAGCTCTTCGTGGCCGCGCTCACGCCGGTTCTCATCTTCGCCTTCGTCGCCTTCATCGACCTGCCCACCGCGCTCGTCGTGCTGCTCGCCGCGCTCGTCGTGCTCCTCGCGCCGACGCTGTGGCATCGCTGGGATAGCCGGGCGAGCCTCGCCCGCAACCGCGCCTACGCCGCCTTCGGCGCCGACTTCCTCGACGCCGTGCAGGGGCTCGCCACGCTCAAGGCATTCGGACAGAGCGCCGACCGCGCGCGGCGCCTCGAGGCGCGCTCGCGGGCGCTGTTCCGGAGCACGATGTGGGTGCTCGGCACCAACACGCTGGCGCGCGGCATCACCGACGCCGGCATCGCCCTCGGCGCCGCGGCGGCGCTCGCCGTCGGCGCCTGGCGCGTGGCCGATGGAGCCATGTCGCTGCCGGCGCTGCTCGTCGTGCTCATGCTCGGCGTCGAGGTCTTCCGTCCGCTGCGCGAGCTGCGCGTGCTTCTCCACCAGGGCATGCTCGGTCTCTCGGCGGCGCGCGGGATCTTTCAGCTGCTCGATGCGGTGCCGGTCGTGCGTGATGGCGACGCCGGTCCCGAGCCCCGCGACGCCGGCGTCGTATTCGACGGCGTGACGTTCGCCTATCCGGGCGGGCGCCGCGCCGCGCACGACCGGGTGAGCTTCAGCATCCGCGCGGGCGAGCGCGTGGCGTTCGTGGGGCCGAGCGGGTCGGGCAAGTCGACCATCGCGCGGCTGCTCCTGCGCTTTCACGATCCGGATCATGGCCAGATCGCGATCGGCGGTGTCGACGTGCGTGCGCTCGGCCTCGCGCAGCTGAGGCGCCGCATCGCCGTGGTCAGCCAGGAGACATGGCTCTTTCACGGAACGGTCGAAGACAACATCCGCATGGGCCGCCCGGAGGCCACGGCCGAGGAGCTGCGCGCCGCCGCCCGCGCGGCGCGTGCCGAGGAGTTCATCGTCCGGCTGCCGCAGGGCTATGCGACCGTCGTCGGCGAGCGCGGCGTCCGGCTCTCAGGAGGCCAGCGGCAGCGCGTTGCCATCGCGCGCGCGCTCCTGCGCGACGCGCCGATCCTCGTCTTGGACGAGGCGCTGTCCTCGGTGGACGCCGAGAGCGAGGCGCTCATCCAGTCGGCGCTCGACCGGCTGATGGCCGGGCGCACCACGCTGGTCTTCGCCCATCGGCTGTCGAGCGTCATCGGCGCCGATCGCATCCTCGTCCTCGACCAGGGCTGCCTCGTCGAGGAAGGCACGCACGCGTCCCTGATCGGCGCCAGCGGCGTGTACGCGCGGCTGATGGCGGGCCAGGTGCGGGACAGCGCCGGGGCGGTCCCGCTCGCCGACGGCGTGCGAGTCGCCGACGCCGCCGGTAGCTCCGACGGTGGCCATGGCGAGGAGCCGGGCGAGGCCATCGTGGGCGCGGCCGACGTCGGGTGGCGCGCCGTGCTCCACACGCTCCTCGGCCGCACCCGCGGCTTTCGAGGGCGTCTGGGACTGACGTTCGGGCTCGGGATCGCGCGGGTGGCCGCGCTGATCGGCGTCGGTGTGCTGAGCGCGCTGGCTGTCCGCGCCGTCGCTCGCGGCGACGCCGCCGGCGGCCTGCTGCTCGCGCTGCTGCTCACGGCGCCGCTGGCCGGCGCGCTGCACTGGATGGAGTCGTGGCTCGCCCACGACGTCGCGTATCGGCTGCTCTCCGACATGCGGCTCGACGTCTTCCGCAAGCTCGACGCGCTCGCGCCCGCATACCTGACGCGCCGGCGCAGCGGCGATCTCGTCGGCGTGGCCACCCACGACGTGGAGCTGATCGAGTACTTCTTCGCCCACACGGTCACGCCGGCGCTGGTCGCCATTCTCGTTCCCGCCGCGGTGCTGGCCACGCTGGCCGTCTTCGCGCCCGCGCTCGCGCTCGTGCTCGTGCCGTTCCTGGCGTACACGGCGCTGGTGCCGATTCTCGGACGCGCCCGCATCGACCGGCTCGGCTCGCGCGCGCGCGAGGCCTCGGGCGAGCTGAGCGCCCACGTCGTGGACACCGTGCAGGGCCTCGCCGAGATCCTCGCCTACGACCGCGTGCGAGCCTGGGGCGACGAGCTCGCCGCCAAGGCCCGCCGCTTCTTCGACCTGCGGCTGCCGTTCCTCCACGATCTGTCGCTGCAGACGGCGCTCCAGGAGACGGCCACCGGTCTCGGTGGGCTCGCCGTCATCGTCGCTGGCGCCTGGCTCGCACAGCACGGACGACTCGATCCCGCCGCGCTGCCGCTGTTGACGCTGCTCGCGCTCTCCGCCTTCGTCCCGCTGTGGGAAGTCGCGCAGGTCGGGCGGCAGCTGGCCGACACCCTCGGCGCCGCGCGGCGGCTGCACGTGGTCGAGACGGAGCCGGTGCCGGTGATCGACGGCCCGGGGGTCACGCTCGCCGCGCGGCCGACGCACGGCGTCGCCGTCGAGCTCGCAGGCGTGCGCTTCACGTACCCGGGACGCCGGCTGCCCGCGCTCGACGACGTCTCGCTGCGCCTCGAGCGCGGCCGGACGATGGCCCTCGTCGGGCCGTCGGGCGCCGGCAAGACGACCGTTGCCACTCTGCTGCTGCGATTCTGGGATCCGCAGGCCGGCGCTGTACGGCTCTTCGGCCACGACCTGCGCGACTACACGCTCGACGATCTGCGCCGCCGGATTGCGCTCGTCGCGCAGGACACCTATCTGTTCAACGACACGCTGCGCGCCAATGTGCTGCTCGCGGCGCCGGGCGCGAGTGACGACGCCCTCGCCGCCGCCATCGAGCGCGCCGCGCTCGCGGAGCTGATCGCGACCCTTCCCGAGGGCCTCGACACGATCGTCGGGGAGCGCGGCGCGCAGCTCTCGGGCGGGCAGCGCCAGCGAGTGGCGATCGCGCGAGCGTTCCTGAAGGACGCGCCGGTGCTCGTGCTCGACGAGGCGACGTCGCATCTCGATGCGCTGAGCGAGGCGACGGTGCGCCAGGCGATCGAGCGGCTCGCGCGCGACCGCACGACGCTCGTCATCGCGCATCGCCTCTCCACCGTGCGCGACGCCGACACGATCGCCGTCCTCGACCAGGGGCGGGTCGTCGAGGTGGGCGACCATGACCGGCTGCTGGATCGCCGCGGGCTCTACGCTCATCTGGTCCGCCGGCAGTTGTACGTGGGGTCCCCCGAAACGGCCCCCCCATCCCCCCAACGCTCGGCGCGCCCTGGGTGAACCGGGGCCGCGCCTCGGTGACGCGCGTCCGGAGAGTCTCATTCCCGGCGCGGGCTCGGGACCGCGTCAGGGGCCCAGGAATTCGTTCAGCGCGGCGACGACCGCGTCCGGGTTGTCCTCGTGGAGCGTGTGCACGGCGCGCGGGATCTCGACGAGCCGGCCGTTCGGCAGCTCGCGGGCCATGCGCTCGGCCACATCGCGATCCAGCACGTGGCTCTCCGCGCCGCGGAGCACGAGCGTCGGCGGCGTCAGTGTGCGCAGCAGCGCCCACCAGTCGACGTCCGGGTTCGTGCGGCGCTCCTTGATCGACGGATGCCACTTCCAGACGAGACGGCCGTCGGCGCGCGGGCGCAGGCTGTGCGAGGCCACCCACCGGTAATAATGGATGCCGGGATAGGCGTTGCCCCGGTAGAGGTGCTGCGCGGCCTGCTCGATGCTGTCCCAGGTATCCGGCTCCGGCGGCCCCGCCGAAGGCGCCGTCGCGCGCGTACTGATCTCGGGGCCGATGTCCACGATGACGAGCTTCTCGACCACGTCGGGCCGCTTCGATGTGAGGTACATGGCGTTCCGGCCGCCCATCGAGAGTCCGATCAGCACCAGCCGCGTCAGCCGGAGCCCGTCGATCACGCCCGACAGGTCGTCGAAGGCGGCCACCGCGTTGTAGACGTCGGCGGGATCACTGTCGCCGTGGCCCCGCTGATCGAGCGCGAGCACGTGGAAGCGCGGCTGCAGCGCGATGCTGAGCGTGTCCCAGGCGTGCGCGTGACCGGTGAAGCCGTGGAGGAGCAGGACGGGCGGACGTCCATCACCGCCCCAGTCGAGAAGCCGCAGCCGGGCGTGGTTGACCTTGAGGTCGCGTTCGATCGGGCGCAGGAGGTTCATGGCCGCTGACGATACTCCCTCAGGCGCGCGAGCGATAGCTCTCCGGCGCGAAGCGCGCGAAGAGCACCGCGACGACGAGCATGGAGGCGGCCGCCGTCGTCAGCGCGCTGTCGGCGCCCCAGACATCGGTCACGGCCCCGAGCGCGATCGGTCCCACCACGTACCCGAGGTCCGACAGCATCCGATAGGTGCTCATGGCCGCGGCGTTCATGCCGGCCGGCGCGACGTCGGCGGCGTAGGCGGCCGGCGCGGCGCCGCTGACGCCGACGGCCACGCTCCATACCACGCAGCCGGTGAGAAACCCCGGGTAGGAGGTGGCCGCGAGAAAGAGCAGCATCGAAAGCCCGGCGGCGGCGGTGGCGGGCACGATGATCGTCTTGCGACCATAGCGGTCGACGAGCACGCCCGCCGGGTAGGCGAGCAGGAGACCGACCACGCTCGACAGCGCGAGACCGAACCCGATACGATCGGTCCCGAGCAGCAGCCGGTCGCGCGCAACGACGGGGACGACGTTGAAGAGTGCGCCCGTGCGCACCACCGCGTTCATCAGCCCGACCAGGCTCACCAGCAGGAATCCCGGATGCGCGGTGAGAAGGCGGACCTGCGCGGCGAAGGGAGGCAGGCTCGCGACGGCCTCGGCGCTGACGGCTCGCGCGCGCGTGTCGGGAATCGACAGCCACGCAACCGCGGACGCGACGAGGCCCGCCCCCGCATAGACGACGAACGGCGCCGCGAGCCCGAAGCGCTCCGCGAGGAGGCCGCCAGGGTAGGGCCCGACACCGACCGCGAACAGGAACACGCCCTGATAGATCGCCATCACGCGGCCGCGGCGCTCGCGCGTCGTGATGTCCGCGAGCACGATCTGGCCGGCGATCAGCACCAGCGCGGCGCCGGCGCCGGCCACGAACCGCGCGGTCACGAAGACGGTGAAGTTTGGCGCGTAGGCGCAGAGAAGATTGCCGGCGGCGGTGACGATGCCGCCGAGCGCGAGGGCGGCGCGACGTCCGAGGACGTCGGTCAGCTTGCCGACCGGCACCGCCACCAGGAATCGCGCGAGGCCGTAGACGGCGATGGCGATGCCGATGGCGGATTGCAGCACGCCGAACGAGCGCGCGTAGAGCGCGATGACGGGGACGATGGCGCCGAAGCCGAGCTGGTTGACGGCGATGAACACGCACATCCAGACGAGGATGCGCGTCGCGCGTGGATCGGCCATGGCGCGCGTATCATACGCGGGTATAATCCGCATACTGCTCGCAAGGAGGCCAGGACGCATGTCGCACTCGAGCCGTCGCTCGTTCCTGAAAACCGCCGTGGCCGGCGCCGCCGTCGCCGGCATGCCGCGGCCGCTGCGCGCGCAGGGCAAGACGGTGAAGATCGCCGCCATCCACTGCGTGACCGGTCCGCTCGCGGAGCCGGGCCAGGCGTGCCGCCTCGCCGCGCAGATCGCCGTCGATCACGTGAACGCGGCCGGCGGCATCAAGTCGCTGGACGGTGCGAAGCTCGAGCTGATGCTCGGCGACACGCAGACGAAGGCCGACGTTGCCCGCGCCGAGGCGGAGCGCCTCATCAATGCCGGGGCCCAGATCCTGATGGGCACCTTCAACTCGGCGGACACCAACGCGATCGTGCCGGTTGCCCAGCAGCGCCGCGTGCCGTTCCTCGTCGACATCTCCGCCGCCGATCCCATCACCGCCAACGTGGCGAAGGCGGTGAAGGAGGGGCAGCAGAAGACGCAGTACGTCTACCGCAATTTCCCGACGGGCACGCTCTTCGGCGTGCGTGCCGTGCAGTACTTCAACGAGATCTTCAAGGAAGCGGGCGTGAGCCCGAAGCGCATCGTGCTGATGCACTCGAACGACCTGTTCGGGACCAACCAGGCGCGTGGCTTTCAGGCCGCGCACAAGGCCGCAAACCCGGCGTGGGAGATCGTCGAGGTCATTCCGTGGCCGGAGCCGCCGTCCGACCTGTCGACGGAGGTGTCGCGCGCGAAGGCGGCGAGGCCCGACATCATCGCGCCCATCACACGCCCGGCCAGCGCCCAGCTCCTGCTCCCGGAGATCCGCAGGCAGCGCGTGGACATGCTCGGCATCGTGGGGCCGGGCAGCCCGGGCCTGTACGAGGCCGGCCAGCTGGCCGTGCTCAAGGACGATCTCGAGTACGTGATGACGTCGGTGCCGTGGCCGAACTTCAAGCATCCGAAGGCCCAGCGGCTCGCCGAAGAATACCTGAGGCGCTCGAGCGGCAAGACGCTCGACACGAACTCCGGCTACTCGTACGACGGTATCCACGTGCTGGCCGACGTGCTCGAGCGCGCGAAGTCCGTCGAGCCGGACGCCGTGGTGGACGCGATCCGGAAGACGAACTACAAGGACAACCTGATGGTCTCCACCGGCCCCGTGATGTTCAACGAGATCGGCGATAACCCCAACGCGGCGCCGGCCATGATCCAGATCCAGAAGCAGAAGCCGGTGGCCGTGTGGCCGAAAGAGCACGCGGTCGCCAAGTTCGTGTTCCCGCGGCCGAAGGCATAGTTCGATCGATCTGACGCTTGTCGCGCAGGGGCTGCTCAACGGGCTGCTGTTCGGCGGCGTCTACAGCCTCATGGCGGTGGGGCTGACCCTCATCTTCGGCGTCATGCGCGTCGTCAATTTCGCGCATGGCGACATGATGGTGTGGGGCATGTACCTGGCGTGGCTCCTCGCCACGCGTGGCGGCGTCGATCCCTACGCGAGCTTCGTCGCCTGCGCGGCCGTGCTGTTCGTGGCCGGCCTGCTGGTCCAGCGCGCGCTGGTGCAGCGCATCGTCGATGCCCCGCACGAGATGCAGATCCTCTTGATGCTCGGCGTCGCGCTCGTGCTCGAGAACGCTGCGCTGCTGATCTTCGGGCCCGAGCCGCACCGGGTGCGCTCCGCGCTCGCGCAGTCGACGGTATGGCTGGGTCCGGTGTTCATCGACGTCGGCCGCCTGATGACGTTCGCCGTCGCCATCGTCCTGACCCTTGCCCTCTCGCTCTTCCTCTTCCGCACCGACGTCGGCCGCTCGATCCGGGCCGCCGCCGACAACACGTACGGCGCGCTGGTGGTCGGCACCGACGTGCGCCGCGTGTACGGGATCGCGTTCGGGGTGGGCGCCGCCTGCGTGGGCGCCGCCGGCGCGCTGGTGGCGCCGCTGTTGCCCTTCCAGCCGCCCACCGGCCTGCAGCTGTCGGTCGCCTCGTTCAACATCGTCATCATCGGCGGCATGGGCAGTCTGCTCGGCGCCTTCGTCGGCGGCCTGCTCGTCTCGGTCGCGGAGTCACTCGGCGCGGTGTTCCTGAAGCCGTCGCTCAAGGAGCTCGTCAGCTTCTCGCTTCTGGTGCTCATCCTGCTGGTTCGGCCGGCGGGGATCTTCGGTAAGCGGACCGCGTGAAGGCGCTGGCGGCGGTGGTGGCGTTGGCCGTGCTCGTTGCGCTGCCCGCCTTTCCCGGCGTGTTCGGCTCCTACGCGGTGACGGTCTTCACCCTCATCTTCTTCTACGGCTTCCTCGGACAGGCGTGGAACGTGGTGGGCGGTTACGCCGGGCAGCTGTCGGCCGGCCACGCGGCATTCCTCGGCATCGGCGCGTACACGGCGGCGGTGCTCTCCGTGGAGCGCGGCATCACCCCGTGGATCGGCATGTTCGCCGGGGGAGCGCTGGCGGCCGTGCTGGGCGCCGTGATCGGGTTTCTCGGCTTCCGCTTCGGCCTGCGCGGCTTCTATTTCGTCCTGCTCACGGTGGCGTTCTCGGAGATCTGCCGGATCCTGGCCGGCAACACGGAGGCCGTGGGTGGTGCGCTCGGGTACTACATCACCTTCACCGGCAATCCCCGCCAGTTCCAGTTCCAGGACACACGCGCCTATTACTACATCGCGCTCGCGCTGATGGTGGCGGTCACGGCGCTGGTGGCGTGGCTCGAGCGCCGGCGGTTCGGCGTCTACCTGGCCGCCATTCGCGAGGACGAGACCGCGTGCGAGGCGGCCGGCGTGAACACCTTCAAATACAAGATGCTCGCGATGCTGCTCTCGTCGTTCCTGACCGGGATCGGTGGCACGTTCTACGCGTTCTATCTGTTCTCGCTCCAGCCGAACACCGTCTTCGGGGTGCCCCTGTCGGTGGAGATCATCATCCGGCCGATCGTCGGTGGTGCGGGGACGGTGCTGGGGCCGGTGGTCGGCTCCTTCATCCTGAGCCCGCTGGCCGAGCTGTCCCGGCACTATTTCGCGCAGGGCGGCTGGCACGGCGCGCATCTCATCGCCTACGGCGTCCTGCTCATCGCCGTTGTCCTCTTCCTGCCGGACGGCGCGTATCCGCGCCTCGCGCGGACGCTCCGCCGGCGGGCGGATGTCACATGAGCCTGCTCCGGGCGCGCGGTATCTCGAAGCGCTTCGGTGGCCTGCACGCCGTCACCGCACTCGATCTCGACGTGGCCGAGGGTGAGGTGGTCGGCCTCATCGGACCCAACGGAGCGGGCAAGACGACGGCATTCAACCTGCTCTCCGGCTTCGTGCCGCCCGACGCCGGCGAGATCCTGTTCCGCGGTCGCTCGGTGGTCGGCTGGAAGCCGCACGCGATCTGCGCGCTCGGTCTGGCGCGGACCTTCCAGATCGTGCGGCCGTTTCCGCGGCTGAGCGTGCTCGACAACGTGCTGGTCGGCGCACTCGGCCGCCACCCCCGCGCCGAGACCGCGCGGGCGCGCGCGGGGGACGTCGTCGCTCGGCTGGGGCTCGGCGCCAAGGCGGCCTCGCCGGCGTCCGGGCTCACGCTGGCCGAGCGCAAGCGGGTGGAGCTCGCCCGCGCGCTGGCCACCGAGCCGGCGCTGCTGCTGCTCGACGAGGTCATGGCCGGCCTGAACCCCACCGAGATCGCCACGCTCGTCGAGCTGATCCGCGAGATCCACGCCGGCGGCGTTTCGATCTTGCTGATCGAGCACAACATGCGCGCCGTGATGGCGCTCTCGCACCGCGTGGTCGTGCTGAGCTTCGGCGAGCGCGTGGCCGAGGGACCGCCGGCGGCCATCGCGCGTCATCCCCGCGTCGTCGAGGCGTACCTCGGCGAGGAATATGTCGACGCTCCTCCGTCTCGTTAGCGTCGAGGCGGGCTACCGTGACCTGGTCGCCGTTCGGGACGTCTCGCTGGAAGTCCGGGCGGGCGAGGTGGTGGCCCTGATCGGGAGCAACGGCGCCGGCAAGACCACGACGCTCCGCGCGATCAGCGGTCTGCTGCCCGTCCGGCGCGGCCGCGTCGAGCTCGACGGCGACCGGATCGACGGCCGGCCGTCGTCGGCGATCGTCGGCCGCGGCATCGCGCACGTCCCCGAGGGCCGCCAGCTGTTTCCCACGCTCACCGTGCGCGAGAACCTCGAACTCGGCAGCCGGGACCGGCGCGGGCGGGCGTCGGCCCTCGAGGACGTGTTCGCGCTCTTCCCGCGGCTGCGCGAACGCGAGCGGCAGCCCGCCGGGACGCTGTCCGGCGGCGAGCAGCAGATGTGCGCCATCGGCCGCGGGCTCATGGCGCAGCCGCGGCTGCTGTTGCTGGATGAGCCGAGCCTCGGCCTCGCCCCCGTCATGGTGAAGCTCATCTTCGAGACGCTCCAGGCGATCAACACCCGCGGGACGACCATCTTGCTGGTCGAGCAGAACGTGCCGCGCGCGCTCGCGCTGGCACACCGCGGCTACGTGCTGGAGAACGGCCGGATCGTGCTCGATGGACCGCGCGAGACGCTCCAGCAGAGTCCGCATATCAGACAGGCGTATCTCGGTCTGTAGGTGGCGGTGGCCGGGGCCGATGGTAGGCTAGACAACGTGACGGCCATCGATCGGCTCGCCAGCATTCCGCGCTCCATCTCGTTCGCGGCGGTCCGCACCATCGTGCTGCTCGTGGCGGCGTCGCTCTCCATCCTTGGCTACGCATACCGCTACTTCGAGGTCGCCACGGCGCCCACCGACGGTGAGCTGCTGGCGGTGGTGCGCGATGCCGGTGGCGCGCCGCTCAGCGACGCGCGGATCGCCGTGCTGACACTGACGGACGCGCCGGTGACCAGCTTCCGCGCGGCCGCGCCGGTGGGCGGCCTGCGGGTGCTGAAGGAGGGCACGTACCGTCTGCGCGTGAGCCATCCGCGGTACGTCACGGAGACGCGCATGGTGCAGGTGATCGCGGGCCACACCTCGGAAGTTCGCTTCACGCTCGCGCCCCGCGTGGTGCCGACGCGAGCGGCGGCGCCCACGCCGGCGCCGCGGCCGGCGCGCGTGAACCCGGCCACGCGCGTCGTCGGCGAGGGCGTGGACAGTCTCAAGCGGATCTTCGGCCGATGAAGTCGCTGGCGCTCGCGGTGCTCGCGCTGTCGTTGCTCGGCTGTGCCAGCCACTCGCTGCCGTACAAGCCCGACGTGCAGCCGAAGGGCGCGACGATCTCCGCCGCCTACCAGATTCTCGCCGACCGCCTGCGCATCGAGCTCGACACCGACCATCGCCGGCTCGAGGACATCTGGATCGCGAAGCCCGACGGCACCGCCGTCCGCGCGCAGGCGATCGACAACGCGCCGACCGTCGTGGGACCGCCTCCGAGCGTCAGCGTCGGTGTGGGCGGCGGGTCGTGGGGCGGCGGGGGCATCGGTATCGGCACTGGCGTGGGAGTCGGGATTCCCGTCGGCAGCGGCACGCCGCGCATCGAAGGACCGACATTCGCCTCGTTCCCGCTCGAGCAGGTCGGGCCGCCGCCATGGCGCGTGCACGTCAAGCTCGCGGGTGTCGAGCCCACGACGATCCTGATCGGCGGCCCACTGCCGTAGTCAGCGCTCCGCGTGCGCGCCGCGAACGCGGCAGCCTGGCACATGTGTTCGGCCAGACCGTCACCATCTCGACGGAACAACCGCGGTCGAGTCCTGACCGCTTCTGTCCCGTAAGTCCGTGCCGTGTCGAACAGTTCGTCGATTTTGGCCCCGGTCTGGCATCCATGTTGCTGAAGAGAGCCCCCCGTCGGCAACGCGTCTCGGACCGACACCTATGCGACAGAAACCTCCAATCGGACTGGTCGTTGGCCGCGAATCCCTCAAGCGGCAAGCGCTCGGACTCGGCGTCCTCGTGCTCGCCGTGAGCACCGCCTACGCGGGATCGCGGCTGGGCATGGATGACCTCATGGCCTCCGTTCATCTGCTCGAATCGGCGGAGGAAGCCGTCGCGCGCGTCGCCGAGGAGCCGGCGGCGCCCAAGCGGGTCGAGATCGACATGCACATCGAGGAAGTGGCGACGCAGCACGGTGTCGCGCCGAAGCTGGTGGCCGCCATCGTGGCCGTCGAATCGCAGTTCAATCCCCGGGCCGTCTCGCGCCGCGGCGCCGAGGGGCTGATGCAGCTCATGCCGGAGACGGCCGCGGTTCTCGAAGTCGACGACCCGTTTGATCCCCGCGATAACATCGATGGCGGCGTCCGCCATCTCAAGCGGCTGATGAAGCGCTTCCACAACGACCTCCCGCTCGTGCTGGCCGCGTACAACGCCGGCGAGCAGGCCGTCATCAATCATCGTGGCATCCCGCCGTACCGCGAGACCCGCCAGTACGTCGTGCGCGTGCTGCGCCGCTATGACCGCGACGCCGCCCAGCAGGTGGCCCGACAGCTCGCCGCGCCGAAGAAGAAACCGGCGCCGGCGCCGCCACGGGTGGCGCGCGTGATGTACGTCGCTCCCGACGTGCTGACGACACGGGCGGCGGCGGCGCTCGCCGCTCCGCCGGTCGTGCCGGCGGAGCTGCCGGAGCTGGTGCCGCCACCGGCTCCGCAGAGGACACCCGGAGACTCGCCGTAGGACACGGCACGCCCGGACCGCGGGCGGCGTAGTCGGCCCAGGGGGGTTCGAACGATGCAGGAATTGATCATGGCGTTCCCGGAGCAATGGCGTCAGATCATCAGCGTGCTGGTGTCGCCGATAGCCTGGATCCCGCGGACGCACGACGTGCTGATGGAGTTCTTCTTCCATTCGCCGTCGCCGTGGGTGGCCGCCGCCAAGTACGTGCTACTGCTGTTCCCGGCCGCCCTGGGACTCGTGGCGATCTGGTGCACGCAGCTGTCGATCTACACCGTGCCATTCCGCAGCGCGCGACTGCAGTTCGTGTCGGCGCTGCTGTTGACGTGGTGGGACGCCGCGCGTGCCGTCTGGCTGTACTGGATGGGCCTCGTGCGACTGGTGACGGTCGTCGTCGGCTGGCTGGTGGTGCTGGCCGCCTTCGTGGTTCGCACGGTGATCCACGCCTTGCGCCATCTGATCTCGATGCCATTCCTCGTGAACGGTCGGCTGTCCGAGCGCTACTTCCAGCCGGGGGTGCCGTGGGTCGCGTTCATCGGCCTGCTGCTGTGGTCGTTCCTGGAGGCCGCCGTGTTCACGCACCTGCTCTTTCCGCCGGTCACCGAGATCCTGACCGATCTCGCGGAGACGCCGGCGGCCGCCGAGGTCGTGGGCCCCACGCTCTTCGTGGTCGTGTTCATGCTGATCCTCGGCAGCTTCGCGTGCGCGCAGGCGCTGGTCGACGCGCTGCGGACGCGTCAGCTGAAGTACGTGGGCCAGATGCTCGGGATCGAGGTGTTCGTCGCGTTCTTCGAGGTGATGTTCCTCTACCGCGAGATGGCCGTGACCTTCACTCCCTGGTTCGCCGAGCGCCCGGCCATGATCATGGCCACCGCGGCGTGCGGCTGGATCGGCGTGCGTGCGCTGACGTGGTTCCTGTTCGGACAATACGGGACGACGACGCTGCTGGCCTTCATCTCGCGCCGCCCGCTCGCCTCGGTCGCCGCACGCGGCGCGGCCTCGGCGTCGATGGCCATGCCGGCCTGGTGGGAGGCCCCGCTCCACGACTTCAAGAACGAGATCGAGTGGCTGCACGCGAAGAGCGATCGGCTCCTGGAGTACCTCGCGCTCCCCGTGCTGCACGTGGCGGCGGCGGCGGTGAACTTCGGCACCGTGCTCATCGCCTCGCGCCCCGTCTTCCAGCTGCCGTTCAAGCACCTGGAGGAGATTCCCGAGACCCGCACGATTCTCACGGGGCTGCACCTGCAGCCTCGCAAGCCCTAACGCGCTCCACCTGATGCGTCGGAGCGCTTGCACAGGGCTCCGGCGCTCGACGGCCGGGCGTCAGAGCCCATGACGGCGCCGGGGCACCGGCGCCGTCGCTGCGTCAGCGGCCGGTGACGAAGTCCCGCACGATCCGGAGGAAGTCGTCGAGCCGGTCGTGGTGCAGCCAGTGGCCCGCGCCGTCGACGCCGACCACCCGGGCGTGGAGAAAATGCGCGGCGCGTCCGTCGGCGGCCGGATCGCCGGCCCAGCTTTCCTTGCCGTAGAGCAGCAGCGTCGGGCAGCTGATGCGTCCCCAGAGCGCCTCGATGTCTCGGCGCGACATGTCGTACGGCGGAAACGTTCGCACGTAGTTGTCGAACTTCCACGAGTACGTGCCGTCCTCGTTCTGGTTCGTGCCATGCACGGTGAGATGGCGCGCCTGCTCCGCGCTGAGATGCGGATTCTCTTCCTGCATCCGGCGCACGGCGTCCTCGACGGTGGCGTACCGGCGCGGCGAGCGCCCGGCCAGCCCGCGCCGCTCGCGGATCCACTCGTCCATCCGCACGTCGATCGGCTTCGCCACGCGCGCCGCCAGCCGCGCCGGCGACGGCCCCAGCCCTTCGACGGCCACCAGCCGCGCGACCGTCGCCGGATAGATCCCGGCGTAGCGGAGCGCGATGTTGCCGCCGAGCGAGTGCCCGATGATGGTCACCGGCGCCAGCCGCTGCTGGTGGATGAGCTGTGCGAGATCGTAGATGTAGCCCGCCATCTCGTAGCTGCCGTCGGCCGACCACTGGCTGTCGCCGTGGCCGCGGAGATCGGGGGCGACGATGTGCCAGTCGTCACGCAGCGCCTCGGCCACCCAGTCCCAGTTGCGGCAGTGATCGCGTCCGCCGTGAATGAGCAGCAGCGGCGCCTTCGCGGCGTTGCCCCAGTCGACGTAGTGGAGCCGCAGGCGCTGGGAGAAGAACGTGTGCGAGGTGGGCCCGGGTGTCGAGTCGGCCATTGCGCGATGGTATATTACCCGCCGTGAACAAGACCCACATCGATCTCGCCAAGGAGCGCGGTCGTGGCATCGACGCCCTCAAGGGCAGCAGCGTGCCGGCCGTGTTCTGTGACGCGGTGAAGGTGCAGCTCAAGGAATGCGCGATGCTGTTCATCTCCGGCAAGCTCGGCGTCAAGCCCGACGGCACCCTGGCCGGGCGCACGATGCGGGAGCAGACTCAGCAGCTGCTCGAGAACATTCGTGAGCTCCTGCAGCGCGAGGGCGCCACCATGGATGACATCGTCCGTGTGCGCGTCTACGTGACGCAGGTCGACGCTGCCTCACTGCGCGACATCCACGACGTGCGCTCGAAGTTCTGGACGGCGGGCAAGTATCCGGCGAGCACACTCGTGCGCGTCGATCAGCTCGTGCGCGACGGCGCGCTGATCGAGATCGACGCGGACGCGGTGATCGCCGCCTGAGGCGAGACGCCTCCGGGCCCCGCGCACCGACGGCGCGCAACGCGATGAGTCGAGTGCTCGTCACCGGGGCCGCGGGCTTCGTCACCCTCAACATCGCGCGCGCGCTGGCGACGCGTGGTCACGAGGTCGTCGCGCTCGACCGGCGGCCGCCGGACGACGCGGCGCGCGCGTACGTCGGCGCGGCCGTCCGCTGGTCGGTCGGCGACGTCCGGGAGCCGGACGTGCTCGGACGGGCGTTCAAGACGAGCGCGGCCGAGGTCGTGGTCCACGGCGCCGCCGTCACCGCCACCACGCCCGAGTGGGAGCGCGACCGCGCGGGCGACGTGCTCGGGGTCAACGTGCTGGGGACCATCAATACGCTGGTCGCCGCCCACGCGGGCGGTGTGCAGCGCCTGATCGTTCTCAGCTCGGCCAGCGCGGTGGGGCCGCGGGAAATGGGCGAGGCGTTCATCCCGGAGGGTGCGCCGGCGGCGCCGCGCGATCTGTACGGAATCTCGAAGCGGACGCTCGAGCTCGTTGCCGAGCGGCTGGCGGCGCTGCACGAGCTGCCGGTGATCGTGGTGCGACTGTCGCAGCCGTATGGCCCGATGGAGCGCCCGAGCCCCGATCGTGCCGCGCTGTCGCCCATCGCGGAGTGGGTCACGGCGGCGCAGGAAGGGCGGTTCCTCACGACGCCGAGTCTCGAGATCACCAAGGACTGGATCTACGTCGACGACGTCGCCGAAGCGTTCGCGCGCCTGGTGGAAGCGCGCGAGCTCCGACACACGCTCTACAATCTCGGTCTCGGCGAGATGGTGAGCGTTCGCGACGTCATGGACCAGATCCGGAAGGCGTGGCCGCGGATCGAGGTCAGCGTCATGCCCGCCTGGCGTCCCAACCCCAATCTCGCCGGCGACCGCGTGCGACCGCCGCTCGAGATGACGCGCCTGGCCGAGGACGTCGGCTTTCGTCCGCAGTTCTCGATCGAGCGTGGCATCGCGCGTTACGCCGCGTGGCTGCGCGGCGAGGTGTCCTAGAGGTCGAACAGGCGGCCGAAGCCGCGCACCGGTTCCTTCAGTCCGAGGGCCCGGAGAGCCGCCCAGATCGTCGCCTGGTTCGACGTGACCACCGGCTTGCCCGTGCGGCGCTCGAGCGCGTCGATCGCCTCGACCGAGCGCCAGGCCGTGCACGAGCACAGCAGCGCATCCGCGTCCCCCCGGCAGGCGCGCGCGGCGAACTCCACGACGGATTCCGGCGACTGGTCGTTGATGCCCTGGTTCCCGGCCGCCGCCGCGCCCGGGTCCCCCTCGACGTTGAGGACCTCGAAGCGCTGCGCTTCGAGGTACGCGCGCAGACGCTCGTTGTTCCACTCGGGGTAGGGCGTGGCCACCGACAGCCGGCGCGCGCCGAACGCGCGCAGCGCCTCCACGACCGACGGCGTCGTGGCCACGGCCGGCACGCCGGCCTCGCGAGCGATCAGCCCGAGCATCTCGCGATCCCAGCCGGGACCGCGATAAAACGAGCCCGTCGTGCAGCCGTAGGCGATCACGTCGACTCTCGCGGTGGCGAGATATCGCGCGCCGGTCTCGATCTCGCTGTTCATGCGCGCGTAGGCGTCGTCGCCGTTGGCATCGTTCGTCATCCAGAGGCGCTGTCCGTGCACGGTCACGCCGTGTGGCACCACGAGATTGAAGTCGGCCTCGCAGGTGGTGTTCGTGGAGGGCACCATCACGCCTATCCGCCGCCGCACGCCCGACGTCATGCGGCGGATTATACGACGCGCGCGCACGGCCGATTGACGTGAGCCTCGGCCGCGCCTGACAATCCCGCTGCGCTGGGCACGCCGACCGCTCGAAAGGAATCACGAGGCCGATCGCCGAGGTGAATGGCATCCGTCTCTACTACGAGTCACGGGCAAGGGCCGTCCGGTGGTGTTCCTGCACGGCTTCGGCTGCGGCATCCGAAGCCGGGATCCGCAGGTGGCGACGCTCGCGCGGCGTTCGCGGCCGCGCTCGATTCCGGAGGCACCGAGGCCTTCGCCGACATGGCGATGGCCAGCTCGCTGTTCGCGGCCTACTGCAGCCAGGGGCCTTCGGCGCAGCGCTTCATCCGGTCCTGTCTGATGACCCATCGCGCGCGCGGCATCGCGCACACCGCGCGCGAGGTGCTGGCACGGCGCCGGCGCGTCTATGAGCTGGAGCCGCAGCTCAAGGCCCTGCGCGTGCCCACGCGACTCATCGTCGGTGATGGCGACGCACCGTGCCTGAGGTCCACGAGTTCATGGCCCGGACGATCCCCGGCGCGCGGTCGCTCGTGCTCCGCGGCACCGGTCATCTGTCGAATCTCGAGTCGCCCGCCGCCTTCAACGCCGCCGTCAGTCGGTTTCTCGCGAAAACGGTATGATGGCGCGTCAGCTCCGGAGGTGACCATGGCCGATGTGCTGCTCGCCCGCTGCGCGCTGCCGACCGGCCCCGCCTGGGGCGTGCTCGCCGACGACCGGATCGAGCTCGTTGCCAGCGACGCGGGGACCAACGGCGGCTTTCTGGCCTCGCTGCTGCAGCTGCCACACCCCGCGCGCGCGTTGCTCGAGCGGCGTCCGGGTGCGCCGTCGCTCGAGGCCTCGGCGGTGATGACAGCGCCGCCGGGCGCGGCGGCGCCCCATCTCCTGGCGCCGCTCGATCTCCAAGAGGTGTGGGCGGCCGGCGTGACCTACGAGCGGAGCCGCGTGGCGCGCATGGAGGAGACGGCGGGCGCCGAGACGTTCTATGACAAGGTCTACACTGCGGAGCGACCGGAGCTCTTCTTCAAGGGCGCCGCCTCGCGCGTCAGCGGCCACAACGGCCCCATTCGCATCCGGCGCGACGCCGCCTGGAACGTGCCGGAGCCGGAGATCGCCGTGCTCGTCGGGGCGCATGGCGGCATCGCCGGCTACACGGTGGGCAACGACGTCAGCTCACGCGATATCGAAGGTGACAACCCTCTCTATCTGCCACAGGCCAAGATCTACCGCGAGTCGTGTGCGCTGGGGCCGGTGGTGTGGCTGACCGAGGAGGCCTCGCCGGTGTTCGACATCGCGATCACCATCCAGCGGCGCGGCGGCGTGGTGTACGAGGGCAAGATCTCGACGGCGGCAATGCGCCGCTCGTTCGCCGACCTCGCCGACTGGCTCTTTCGCGACAACACGTTCCCGGCTGGCGCCTACCTGTTGACCGGCACCGGACTCGTGCCGGAGGCGGGATTCTCGCTGGCGCCGGAAGATCGCGTGTCGATCACGGTGCCGCGCATCGGCACGCTCGCGAACCACGTCGTGCAGGGCCGTTGATGGCAAACGCGCACGGTCATTTGCCGAAGGCGGATGCCGCCACGCTCACCCCCGAGCTGAGGCGGCGGCTCGACGTGTGGTTCGAGAAAGCCTATCGCGACGACAATCTGTTCCTGACGCTGGCGCGCGAGCCGGCGGTGCTCGAGCTGTTCCTCGCCTGGGTGTCGCTGAGCTACACGGAGCGCTCGCGCCTCGACGCGAAGCTGGTGGAGCTGTGCCGCATCCGCCTCGCCGCGCGGAACGCCTGCGTCCACTGAAGCCTGGCGCGCAGCGCATCGTTGATGCGCAACGGGCTCACGGAGGCGGACGTCCAGGCAGCACTCGGCGATCTCGACACGGCGGCGCTTCCGCCGGCCACGCGAGCGGCGCTCAGGCTCGCCGACCGCTTGACCGAGCCCGCGCCCGCCGTGGACGCGGACTTCTATGCGGAGTTACGCCGGCACTTCGACGAGGGGCAGATCCTGACGCTCGGCGCGGCGCTCTCGGTGGCGTCCGGCTGGCAGCGCTTCATCGAGGCGTTCGGAATCCGGCCGGATCCTCGTCCCTGAAGTCGAGTCACACCAGGGCGTTGCCCGCGCCGGGTAGACGCCGAGGGGTGCGGAGCCTGCCGGGCGGCGGTCAGCGAGACCGACGGCGGCGCTGCCAGCGATAGAAGCGGTACAGCGCAGTCTTCCCGAGCGGCGAGTCGACAGAGATCACGGCACACGCGGTGGCCATGAGCGTGGCGGCAACGATTCCGGGCACGAGCATCGTTGAAACTCCTCCTGCTGAGATACGACAGCACAGCGCAACCGCAGTGCCAGAGGCGGCGCCGCGTAAGGCCGTGGTCCGGAGCGCGTTGAAAGATTCGCTTTCGGCCCGGAGTCGGGAGAAAGGCCCCGTGCCAGGAGGACTGCCCGGGTGTCTGTGGGCGCCCCAAGTTGTTGATGACAAGTGACTTGGCCGCTCCTGTTTGACACGTGATCTGACCGCTCCTGTTTTGACACGTGAGTTGACCGTCCCCTGTTTGACAAGTGAAATGGCCGCTCAG
>Ga0075421_100000066_pt1 | contig 76941 bp, 67 predicted proteins | sample SoiMetdeltSBSDD5_FD_75292 | JGI IMG/M metagenome (GOLD analysis project Ga0075421, IMG submission 75292) | Bulk soil microbial communities from a Populus tree surrounding site in Tennessee, USA - Soil MetaG P. deltoides SBSDD5 | ecosystem: Environmental > Terrestrial > Soil > Tree plantation... | reverse complement strand
GCGACCTCGCGCTCGGCGGCGGCGCGGTGGGTGAGGACGGAGAGCCCGCGGCGGAGCTGGCGCCAGAGCGACACGCTCAGCCCTCCACCGCCAGCAGGCGGGCGACGGCGGAGGAGCGCCGCTGCCAGTCGGCGGTCTCCGCCGCGAGCTGCTTCTTGCCGCTCCGCGTGAGCGTGTAGAAGCGCGCCCGGCGGGAGTTCTCGGTGCGCCGCCACTCGGCGTCGAGCCAGCCGGCGCGCTCGAGGCGCTGCAGGGCGACGAGCAGCGAGCCGGGGTTGACCTTGAAGGCCCCACGCGTGACCTGCTCGATGCGGCGGGCGATGCCGAAGCCGTGCAGCGGCTCCAGGCTGAGAGTCTTGAGGATCAGGAGGTCGAGGGTGCCGGCGATGACGTCGGTGTTGGGCTCGTCCATGGCGCCATCATCCGCGCGCTCCTCTTGATTGTCAAGATGTGACGCTCAAGATGTGACGACCAAGAGGTGAGGCACGTGACGGGGCGAGTCGGGGGGGCCATGCGCAGCTCAGCCGCCGCCCGGCCCTTCCCAGCGCACCCCTCCCTCGAAGCGCCACTCGTGGCGGGGGGCGTAGACGCCGACCTCCGCCGTGGGCGCGGTCACCGAGAGCGACAGCAGGCGCTTGCGGTAGTCGTAGGGAGCGCCGTCGCGGGCGTGCACCGCCGCATCGAGCACGTATTCGCCGGCGGCGAGCCGCAGCTCGGGGCAGTCGACCACGACGCGCACCCTGCCCTCGAGGCGGGCGGGCCGGAACCCCTCGAGGTCGGTGTTGGTGCCCCACACCTCGATCCCCCTCGGCGTGGCGAGGGCGACGCCGAAGACGAAGTCGTCGAGAGGCTCGCGCGCCTCGACGGTGAGCTCCACCGCCACCGGCTCGCCGCTCTTCGCGTGGTAGCGCTCCTCGCCGCCGACGAGCAACCGGGCGCCGACGATCTCCGCCTGCCGCGATCCCCAGCGCAGCGGCGCCTCGGCCGGCTCGACCCCGGAGCTTGCGTCGCCCTCTTGGGCGCGATCCTTGTCCTCGTGGTGGCGCCGGCCCTCGGCCTCGGCGACCGATTCGCGGTAGGCGTCAGCCACCCGCCGTGGCTCCCCCACCAGGCGCGCGCGCCCGCCGTCGAGCCACAGCACGCGGTCGCAGATCCCCTCCATGAGCGACAGCGAGTGCGAGACGAGGAGCAGCGTACGGCCGGAGGCGAGCAGCTCCTCGATCTTGCGCAGGCAGCGGTGGGCGAACGCCTCGTCGCCGACGGCGAGGACCTCGTCGACGAGCAGCACGTCGGGCTGCGTATGGACGGCGACGGCGAAGCCGAGGCGCACGTACATCCCGGAGGAGTAGGTCTTCACCGGCTCGTCGATGAAGTCGGCGAGCCCCGAGAACTCGACGATCGAGTCGAAGCGCGCGTCCACCTCGCGGCGCGAGAGGCCGAGCACGGCGCCGTTGATGTAGACGTTTTCGCGGCCCGAGATCTCGGGGTGGAAGCCGGCGCCGAGCTCGATCAGCGCCGCCACCCGTCCGTCGACCGCCACCGAGCCGGAGTCGGGGCGAAGCATGCCGGCGACGAGCTTCAGGAGGGTCGACTTGCCGGAGCCGTTGCTGCCGATGAAGCCGAAGGCCTCGCCCTTCCTGACCTCGAAGGAGACGTCGGAGAGCGCGGTGATCGCCTCGCCCGGCGCGAGCCCGCGCACGAGGCTCCCTTCGAGCAGCGCGCTCTTGAGCGTGCGCAGCCGGAAGCCGGGCGCCATGCGCCGGTAGAGCTTGGTGAGGTTGCTGGCGACGACCGCCGGCGCGTCGCCGCCCGCGCTCAGACCGCCTCCACGAGGGTCTGCGACAGGCGCTCGAAGAGCCAGCTGCCGATCGCCCAGGCGATGAGCGCAAGGCCCGCCGCCTGGAGCCAAGGCGCCGGCCCCGGCACGCGCCCGAAGAAGACCAGCTCCTGGTGGAGGCGCACGAAGGGCGTGAATGGGTTCGCCGCCACGAGCAGCGCCAGCGGTCGCACGCTCGCCACCGTTTCGAGCGGGTAGAGGATTGGGGTCAGAAAGAAACCGAGCGTGAGCAGGTTCGCCAGCAGGTCACGCACGTCCTTGAAGTGGACGTTCAGCGCGGCGAGCGCGAGGGCGATGCCGGCGGTGAACGGCAGCTGCAGGAGCAGCGCGGCGGGGAGGAGGAGGATGCTCGCGCCCCCCACCGGCTGGTGGAGAACGAGGCGCGCGACGGCGACGGCCGCCACGAGCACCGGCAGCGCCAGCAGGTAGTGGGCGAGGCTGGCGAGGGTCGCCACCACCGGCAGCACCTCGGCGGGGAAGACCGCCTTGCGCAGGAGGCCGGCGTTGGCCGAGAGCGACACCGTGCCCTCGAGGAGCGCCGTCGAGAACCAGATCCACGGGAAGAGCCCGGAGAGCAGGAAGACCGCGTAGGGCTGCGCGCCGCCAGCGCGGTTCTTGAACACCACGTCGAAGACGAGCGTGTAGACGGCGAGCAGCAGGAGCGGGTTGACGAGCGACCAGAAGAACCCGAGGAGCGACCCGCGGTAGCGAGCCTTGAGCTCGCGGGCCGTCAGCGTGGCGAGCAGCCCGCGGAAATGAATGAGGCGAGCGAGCATCTAGTCGAGATCAAACGGACGCTTCGGTGGCGTGTCGTCCGGCTCCTCGCGCGCCCGCCGCAACGCCTCGTCGAACTTCTCGTCGAGCAGCCGCTGACGATCCTTCATCGCCGCCTTCTCCTGCTCGAACACCGCCTCGGCGCGCGCCTTTCCCTCGTCGAGACCGCGCATCAGGCTGTCGAAGTCCTTGCCGCCGGCGAGCGGCTTCTTCGGCGTGCGGTGCGACAGCACTTCGCCCGTCTCGGCGTCGACGAGCAACTCGCTCTCGCAGTCGGGGCAGCGCACGTGCAACCGCTTGCCGGACATGGTCGGATTCTAGCGCGATGCCCCTTCCGGACTTTCCTGTCATCCCGTCGCACCGAGCCCGCCGCCACGTCGGGGCGCTAGACTCGGACCGTGGGCGGCGTAGCCCGCGTCACGCGGTGGGCCGCTCGCGCCCTCGCGGCAAACTCCGCCGGGACCCCTTGGACTGGTCCCGGACCCAAGCAACGAGAGGAGGCAGCAGGTGAGGCATCGCATTGCCCTCGGCCTGGCGCTCGCGGCGACGCTCGCGGCCGCACCCGCCGCGCTTGCGGCCGCAGGGGACGTCTTCCCGTATCCCATCCACGAGCGCAAGCTCGCCAACGGCCTCGTGGTGATGGCGGTCCCCTTCGACAGCCCGGGGATCGTCGCCTACGTCACCGTCGTCCGCACCGGCTCGCGCGACGAGGTGGAGAAGGGCCACTCCGGCTTCGCGCACTTCTTCGAGCACATGATGTTCCGCGGCACGAAGAAGCACCCCGCAACCGAATACAGCGAGACGCTCAAGGCGATAGGCGCAGACTCCAACGCCACCACCAGCGACGACCGCACCTTCTACTACATCGTCGCTCCGTCGGCGAAGCTCGAGACGATGTTCGACCTCGAGTCGGACCGCTTCGCCAACCTCGACTACGGGGAGGACGCCTTTCGCACCGAGGCGGGCGCCATCCTCGGCGAATACAGCAAGGGCGCCTCGAACCCGTTCCAGCCGCTCGACGAGAAGATGCGCGAGCTCGGCTTCTCCAAGCACACCTACCAGCACACGACGATCGGCTTCCTCGCCGACGTCAAGGACATGCCGAACCAGTACGACTACAGCAAGAGCTTCTTCAAGCGCTTCTACCGCCCCGAGAACAGCGTCCTGCTGATCGTCGGCGACGTCCAGCCCGAGCGGGTCTTCTCCCTGGCCGAGAAGTACTACGGGACGTGGAAGCCCGGCTACACGGCCCCGGCGGTTAGCCCCGAGCCGCCGCCCACCGGGTCGCGGCGCGCCCACCTCGACTGGCCGACGCCGACCAACCCCTACCTGACCATCGGCTACCGCACTCCGGCGTTCGCCCCGAACCGCGACTGGGCCTCGATGCTCGTAATCGAGCAGCTCCTCTTCTCCGAGACCGCGCCGCTCTACGAGGACCTCGTCGTCGACAAGCAGTGGGTGGACTTCGTCTCCGGCGACTCGGACCCCCACCGCGACCCCTTTCTCTTCGCCATCTACGCGCGCGTGCGAAGCGACGAGCTGATGCCCAAGGTCGAGGCCGCCATCCAGGCAGCGCTCGCAGAGGTGCGCACCAAGCCTGTCGAAGCGGCGCGGCTCGCCCGCACCAAGTTGCACCTGCGCTACTCCTTCGCCATCTCGCTCGACAGCCCGATGGCGGTGGCGCGGCAGGCGGGACAGTCGATCTGGCTCACCGGCGGCGTGGCGGCGATCAACCAGATGTGGCGGGAGATCGAGGCAGTGACTCCGCAGGATGTGCAGCGAGTCGGCGCGGCAATCTTCCAGGAGAAGGGGATGACGGTCGTCACCCTCTCGCACCCGGCGGCACCCGACGCCGCGCCGAAGCCGCAAGGAGGTGGGCGATGAGAGCGCAACGGTCCTCCGCGTCGTCGCTCGCGTTGGCGCTCGCCCTGCTGGCGTCGCCGCTGGCCGCCGCCGACCCGCCCCTCGAGATCGAGACGCTGCAGCAGCCGGCGGAGCAGAAGGGCGCACCGCCCGCCGAGAAGGACGAGGTCGCCCCGGTCGGCAACCCGCCGGCCTCGGCGACGGGGGGCATCGAGGTCGTCACCCTGCAGACCCCGGCGTCGCCCATCGTCGCCATCCGCGCCTTCTTCACGACCGGCTCGATCGACGACCCGGCGGGCAAGGAGGGGCTCGCCGACCTGACCGCCAGCGTCGTCGGCGCCGGCGCGACGAAGAGGCGCTCGTACAAGGACCTCGTCGCCGCGCTCTACCCGCTGGCGGCGAGCATCGACTCGCGGGTCGACCGCGAGGCCACCGTATTCACCGTCGTCGTGCACAAGGAGACGCTCGACGAGGCGACCGCCATCCTCGCCGAGGTCCTCACCCAGCCCGCCTTCGACCCGAGAGACCTCGACCGCCACCGCAAGGACTCGCTCTCCTACCTGACCACCACGTTGCGGGCGGCCAACGACGAGCTCCTGGGGCTCGAGGAGCTTCAGCAGAAGATCTTCGCCGGCCACCCCTACGGCCACGCCGCGGCGGGGACCGTCCAGGGGCTCGGTGCCATCACGGCCGCCGACGTCGAGGGGTTCTACCGCGCGCACTACACCACCGGCAACCTCGTGCTGGGCGTGGCAGGCGGCTACCCGGACGGCTATCCCGAGCGCCTCGCGCGGGCCCTCGCCTCGCTACCCCCCGTCCGGCCGGCGGGCGTGCCACCGCTGCCCCCGCCGCCCGCGCCCACCGGTCGCGAGATCACCATCGTCGCCAAGGACACCGCTTCGACCGGCATCCACTTCGGCTTCCCGCTGCCGATCACCCGCGCCAACCCCGACTACTACCCGCTGATGGTGGCCAACAGCTACCTCGGCGAGCACCGCACCTTCAACGGCCGCCTGCAGCAGGAGCTGCGCGGCAAGCGGGGCCTCAACTACGGAAACTACAGCTACATCGAGCACTACGCGACGCCGCCGTTCACCACCAACCCGACCCCCAACGTGCCGCGGCACCAGCAATACTTCTCGGTGTGGGTGCGCCCGGTGCAGCCGGAGAACGCGCAGTTCGCCCTGCGCGCCGCCCTCTACCAGGTGCAGCAGCTCGCCGAAAAGGGGATGAGCCAGCGCGACTTCGAGCTCACCCGCGACTACCTGATGGGCTACTCGAAGCTCTGGGCGCAGACGCTCTCGCGGCGGCTCGGGTTTCTACTCGACAGCAAGTTCTACGGCACGCCGTATTACATCGACGAGATCGGCCGCCGTCTCGCGACGATGACCGTCGAAGACGTCAACCGCGCGGCGAAGCAGTACCTCGGCACCGAGCACTGGACCGCGGTCCTGGTGGCGGGCGACGCCGCGGCGCTCGAGGCGAAGCTCGAGGCCGACGGGCCGTCGCCGATCGCCTACAAGAACGCCGTGCCGGCCGACGTCACGGCCACCGACCCGGCGATCGCGAAGCTGCCGGTGCGGCCGACGAAGGTGGACGTGGTCCCGGTGGCGACGTTGTTCGAGAAGTGAGTCCGCCGCCGCGGGGGGCGAGGTCGCTCGCCCCTCGCCCTCGCGTTCGCGGCGCGTCACGGAGCGACGAAGTAGCTGACCTCGCCGGTGACGGTGGCGGCCGGCCCCGTCGGCGGCTCGGCCCCCGGTCCCGCCTGCGCGATGCGAGCCGCAGGACGCCAGGGAAGCGCCATCTCCGGCGAACCGGCGGTCGCCCAGGCGGCGACGAGCTCGCCGCCGCCCGCGGTCTCGAAGCGATAGGCCCGCGCCGTCGGCGGTGTCTGCAGCACGCCGGTGCAGGTGGCGCCGGCGAGCAGCCGCTGCATCGTGGCGAGGGCATGGAAGGCGGGACGCCGTCGCAGCGAGCCGTCCTCCGCCACCGCCAGGCCGTAGCCGCGGGCGACGAGCTGCCACCAGTAGACGCGTTCGGCGAGGCCGCCGGCGAGTAGCGGCAGGCAGTAGCGGACGAGGTAGGCGGCCGCCTCGTCTTCGCCGACGGCGACGTCGCGGCCGGCGGGAGAGTGCGGCCCCTCGCGCAGCGGCCAGTTGACCTCCGTCACCCACGAGCGCGGCGCGCACCAGCGCGAGGTCTCGGCGATGGCGCGCAAGAGCGCCGCCTTGCCGACGGCGTCGAAGCCGAGCTGCCGCCCCTCCGGCGCGCCCCGGCGGTCGACGTAGAGCAGGCTCGCGAGGGCGTCGAGGCGCACGCCGAGCCCGGGCCAGTTGACCGCCGCCGCCGTCGCGTGCGGCTCGAAGTCGATGACCCCCGGTCCGACGAGCGGCACGCCGCGCGGGCCCAGCTCGGCCGCGGCTATGGCGAGCAGCGACTGGTATTCGCCAAGGGTCCAGACGCCCCACTTGCTGCGGTTGATCGCCTGGCCCACCTGGAACGCGGCCGCGTAAGGCGCGAAGCGCTCGCCCAGCTCGCCGACGGCGCGACGCCAGCGAGGGAGGTCACGCACCAGCTCGCGGCGCTGCGGCAGCGCGACGACGAGCTCGATGCCGCGACCGCGGAGCTCGCGGGCGAGTGCCTCCTCGTCGTCGTGCGCCGGCTCCCACGGGTGGAGGCGAAGGAGCGCATGGCGCACGCCGAGCTCGTCGACGGCGGCGAGCAACGCGGCGGGGTCTTCGGGGTGCGGCCGCAGCCCGACGCCGAGGCCGGCGAACGCGATGGGCCGGTCGTGGAGCCCGCCGAGGATCTCGCGGTACCGCCGCCGGATGCGCGGCGCCGCCGCCGCCGCGGCGACGAGCCCGCGTGCATGGCTCGCCGCGTCGCGCGCGCGCACGAGCAGCTTGCCGCCGCGCCCGGCGTGCTGGTGCGGCTGGTCGGAGAGCTGGTCCCAGACCGCACGGTCGCGCAGCGAGGCATCGGCCGGCGCCGGCGGCAGGTGCGGGTAGGCGCGGCGCGGGCGCAGCAGGTCGAGGGCGCCGCGCCGGTGGGCGCGGCCGGCGCCCGCGGCGTTTTGGCCCTTGCCGCGCAGCTTGTTCTTGAGGCGATGGCGACCGTGGAACGAGCGGTGGTAGAGACGGTAGAGCGCGAGAGCGCGCGCGGAGGGCGCCGCTCCGAAGTAGGCGGCGAGCAGCGCCTGCTGGTCGTCCTCGCGAAAGACCGGCAGCCGCGCGAGGTCGCGGAGCCGCTGCGAGAGAGTCACCTCCTGCAGCCGGCGGCAGCGGTTCAGGTCGACGACGCCGGCGACGAGCCCGTCGCCACGACGCTCGAGCAGGAGGTTCCCCGCCGAGAGGTCGCGGTGCCAGAAACCCGCGTCGTGGAGGGTGCGCGCCGTCCCCGCCGCCGCGCCGAGCAGCTCTTCGGCGCCGAGCCCAGGGAAGTCAGCGGCCAGCGTGCCGGCGGCGAGGGCGCGGAACGGATAGCGCGCCTCGGTGCCGGCGACCAGCCGGCAGACGTACCAGGCGGGCCCGCGCGCCCCCACCGACTCCGCCCACAGCAGCGGCTCCGGCGTGACGACCTCTGCCGCGGCGAGAGCGCGCGCGATGGCGAAGCTGCGCCGCGCCTTGCTCCCCCGCAAGCGGCGCGACAGGCTCGCGCGCAGCGACTCGTGCCGGAACTGCTTGACGACCACCGCCCCCTCGCCCGGCCAGTCGGCGACCCAGAGGTAGTTGCGGCCCCAGTGGAGGGTGCGTTGCGCGCTGGCCGGGTCGAGCAGGCCCGGAGGGGGCGGCCCGGCGGTGGTCTCGCCGACGACGCCCGGCGCGGCGAAGGGTTCCATCAGACCTCGAGCACGTCGTAGCGCTCGTGGTGCATGGCGGCGTCGGACTGCAAGAGGACGGTGATGCCGAGCTGCCGCTCGAGCTCGTCGACGATGGCGTGCTGCTCCTGCTGCAGCGACCGCGCCACCTCGGGGTTCAACCGCACGAGGACCTCGCGCGCGCCCGGGTGCAGCGCGCAGTGGCGCAGCACCTGCCTGCGTATGGCAAGAGCGACGGTGGCCGCGGACTTGATCCGCCCGCGCGACTCGCAGTAGGGGCAGGGCTGCGTGAGCTGGCGCTCGAGGCTGGGTCGGCTGCGCTTCCGCGTCAGCTCGACGAGCCCGAACTCGGAGATGGACAGCACCTTGTTCTTGGCGCGGTCGCGCTTGAGCTCCTCCTCGAGCGCGGCGAAGACTTGCTGGCGGTGCTCGGGCACCGTCATGTCGATCAAGTCGAGGACGAGGATGCCTCCCAGGTTGCGCAGGCGGATCTGGCGCACGATCTCCCGCGCCGCCTCGAGGTTGGTCTGCAGGATCGTCTCTTCGAGGTTCTGGCCGCCAACGAAGCGGCCGGTGTTGACGTCGATCGCCACCAGCGCCTCGGTGGGGTTGATGACGATGTGGCCGCCCGACTTGAGCCAGACCTTCGGCTTGAGCGCCTCCTCGATCGCCTCGTCGATGCCGAAGCGCTCGAAGAGGGGGCGCTCCTGGCGGTAGAGCCGCACGCGGTCGAGCAGCAGCGGCTGCACCTGGTCCAGGAATTCGACGATGCGGGTGTAGGTCTCCTCCCCCTCCACCCAGAGCACGGAGAACTCCGGGCCGAAGGTGTCGCGGACGACCCGCAGGGCGACGTCGAGGTCGTGGTGGAGGACGGTGCCGCCGGCGGCCCGCTCGCCGCGCGTGCGCAGCCGCTGCCACATGCCGGTCAGGAAGGCGGCGTCCTGGCGGAACTCGTCGGCCCCCTTTCCCTCGGCGGCGGTGCGCACGATCCAGCCGCCCGGGATGTCGAGGCCGAGGGCGAGCTCACGCAGGCGGGCGCGCTCGTCGGCGTCCTCGATGCGACGCGACACACCGCGGTGGTGGCCGGTGGGGGCGTAGACGAGATAGCGGCCGGGGAGGGTGACGTGGGTCGAGACCCGCGCGCCCTTGTTGGGCAGCGGGTCCTTGAGCGCCTGGACGACGATCTCCTGTCCGGCGCGCAGGAGCTCGTCGATCGACGGCTGCTCGCCGCCGGCGCGGTCGCCGTTGCCGCGCGGCTCGCCGTGGCGGTCGCCATTGTTGCCGCGCTCCTCGCCGAGCTCGACCTCCTCGAGGTCGGTGAGCTCCTCGCGCACGTCGGCCACGTAGAGGAAGGCGTCACGCTCGAGGCCGATGTCGACGAAGGCGGCCTGCATGCCGGGAAGCACCCGCGAGACGCGGCCCTTGTAGACGTTGCCGACGACACCGCGGGCGCCCTGTCGCTCGATGAAGAGCTCGGCCAGCCGGTCGTCCTCGAGGACGGCGACACGGGTCTGGTGCGGGTCCTGCTCGACCAGCATCTTGCTGGGCACGGTGGCCGTCACGGGCGGATTGTATCGGGCATGCGCGCTCCGGTCCGGCGGGGCGGGCAGGTTTCGAACGTTCTCGACCCGCCCGCGGGGCGCCCCTACGATGCCGGCACGGGGAGGCGCGGGAGAGTCCTGCACCCCGAACGGTGCGCAGAGGAGGACCCACCATGAGCGAGCGGCGCGAGAGCGAGGCCACCTCGAAACCCCGGCGCGTCGGCCTCTGGGACGAGCTCGCCCATGACGTCCGATTCGGCCTCCGCAGCCTCCGCCGCTCTCCCGGCTACACGCTCGCGGCGGTGGGCGTGCTGGCGCTGGGCATCGGCGCCAACACGGCGATCTTCTCCGTCGTGCGCGGCGTGCTGCTCGCCCCGCTCCCCTTCCGCCACGGCGAGCAGCTCATGCTCATCAGCCAGTCGGCCCCTGCCGCGGAGGTGACCAACGCCGGAGTGTCGATTCCCGAGCTCGGCGCCTACCGCGAGCGGCTGACCACCGTCCGCGACCTCGTCGAATACCACGGCATGTCGTTCACCTTGCTCCGGCAGGGCGAGCCCGACCGGGTCGACACCGGCGTGGTGTCGGCGAACTTCTTCGACATGCTGGGGGTGCGCCCGCTCCATGGGCGCAGCTTCGTTCACGACGACGAGGTGCACGGCGCCGAGGCGGTGCTGGTCTTGAGCCATCCGTACTGGCAGGAGAAGTTCGGCGGCGATCCCGGGGTGATCGGCAAGGTCGTCGAGATGAACGACCGGCCCCACACCATCGTCGGCATCCTCCCCGACCTGCCCCAGTACCCGCGCGACAACGACGTCTACATGCCGACCTCGGCCTGCCCGCACCGCGACCTCGCCGCGGAGACGCTCTCCGGCGGCTGGCGGACCTTCGCCGGCCTCACCGTCTTCGGCCGGCTCGCCCCCGGGTCGACGCCCGAGCAGGCCTCGGCCGAGGTCGCCGGAGTCTCCCGCTCCTTCGCGCGGCAGCACCCGGAGGACTACGAGCGCGTCCGCGGGCTCGTCGGTCGCGTCGAGCCGCTGCAGGAGAACCTCGTGCGCAACGCACGACCGATGCTGCTGACGCTCACCGGCACCGTCCTCCTCGTGCTGCTCATCGCCTGCGCCAACGTCGCCAACCTGTCGATCGCGCGGACCGCCCGACGTGGCCGCGAGCTGGCGGTGCGCACTGCCCTGGGAGCCGGGCGGCCGCGACTCTTCCGCTTGCTGATGACCGAGAGCGTGCTGGTGGCGATGGGCGGCGGGGTGGTCGGGATCGCCGTTGCCTGGCTCGGCCAGGGGATGCTCGTCGACTTCGTCGGTCGGTTCACCAGTCGGACCGGGCAGGTGGAGCTCGACGGTGTCGTGCTCGTCTTCGCGCTCGCCACCGCCGTGCTGACCGGGCTGGTGTTCGGCGCCGCGCCGGCGCTGGCGTCGCGTCGCAATCTCTCGCGCCAGATCCGCGAAGGAGCGGCGCAGAGCGGCGACGGGGCGGGCCGCCATCGCCTGCGGTCGGGGCTGGTGGTCGCCCAGGTGGCGGTCTCTTTCGTGCTCCTGGTGGGGGCGGCGCTCCTGCTGGAGAGCTTCCGCCGCCTGGCCGCGGTGGAGGTGGGCTACGAGACCAGGCGGGTGATGACTGCGGACATCTCCGGCGCCTTCGCGCACATGCACGACACGACGCCCGCGGTGCGCGTGCACGGCGAGATCCTCGACCGCCTGCGCAACGCGCCGGCGGTGGTCTCCGCCGCGATCACCACGGCGGTGCCGCTATCGAACATCGCGCCCGGGGTGCTGACGATCGAGGTCGAGGGAGGGGAGGCGGCCGGCCAGCGCCGCCTGCAGGTCGATCCCAACGTCGCCAGCGAAGGGTACTTCGAGACGCTCGGGATTCCCCTGCTCGGCGGACGCACCTTCCGTATGAGCGACACCGCCGAGGCACCTCCCGTGGCGGTCATCAACCAGTCGATGGCCAAGCTGTGGGGCGATCGCCCTCCGGTGGGCTCCCGCTTCCGCGTCGACGCGCCGAGCGGTAGCACAGCTCCGAACCCGTGGATCACGGTGGTCGGGGTGGTCGCCGACTTCAAGCTCTACGAGCTCGACCGCGAGGTCGAGCCCCAGTTCTACGCCCCGTACCAGCAGAGCGGCGGCGCCGCCGAGCGCCTCCTCGTGCGCACCGCCGGCGACCCGCACGAGCTGATCCCGGCGATCAAGGAGTCGGTGCACCAGGTCAACGGCGACATGCCGGTCGAGGAGCTGCAGACGCTCGCCGAGCTCAGGAGCGGCCGTCTGGCGGCACCGAAGCTCACCGCCGCGCTGCTCGCCATCTTCGCCGGCGTGGCGCTGCTCGTCACGCTCTCCGGCATCGCCGGCGTCATCGGCACCTCGGTCTCTCAGCGCACCCGCGAGCTCGGCATCCGCATGGCGCTCGGCGCCACGCGCGCCTCGGTGCTGCAGATGGTGCTTGCCGAGGGCGTGCTCCTCATCGCCGCCGGCCTCGGCATCGGCCTCGCCGGCGCCTTCGCCTTCGGCCGCCTCCTCGAGCGTTTCCTCTTCGCCACCCGCCCGACCGAGCCGCTCGCCTACGCGGCGGTGGGCGGCATCCTCCTGCTCGCGGCGCTCGTCGCCTCCTTCGCGCCGGCGCGGCGGGCCACCAGGGTGCAGCCGATCGTCGCCTTCAAGACCGACTGACCCCCCCGCCGCGCGCAGAGCGCGGTGCCGCCGCCCACCCGACCCCCTCCCCTGGGTTGGTCTGCCACCCCACTCTCCCCAACCCCTCTCTCCCCTCGCCGGGGAGAGAGGGGCTCGGATTGGAGCGCGGTGTCGGGCTGGGTCCGTCAGGCTACCGGTTCACGTAGCGGCGGAAATCCACGCCGAGCACGAGGCCGGCCGCGGCGAAGCAGAAGAGCATGAAGGAGCCGCCGTAGGAGAGGAACGGCAACGGGATGCCGGAGTTCGGGGCCAGCCCCACCACCATGCCGGTGTTGTAGAGGATGTGGAAGGCGAAGGTGGCGAAGAAGCCCACCGCCAGCAGCATGCCCAGCCGGTCTCGGGCCCGCGCCGCCACTTCGGCGCAGCCGAAGAGGAAGGAGCCGAAGAGGAGGAGCACGAAGGCGACGCCGAGGAACCCCCACTCCTCGGCGAGCACGGCGAAGATGTAGTCGGTGTGGCGCGCGGGGAGGAAGCGGAGCTGGCTCTGCGTCCCCTGCATGTAGCCGCGACCGGCCAGCTCTCCCGAGCCGACGGCGATCTTGCTCTGCCGCACCTGATAGCCGGCGCCGAGCGGGTCGCGCTGCGGGTTCAAGAAGGTGAGCACGCGGTCGCGCTGGTAGCCGTGCATGAACCCCCAGCCGATGGCCGCCACCACCAGCGCGGCGGCAGCGGCGACGACCAGGTCGCGCTTCCTGACGCCGGCGACGAGCACCATCGCGGCCAGCATCGGCATGAACATCAGGGCGCCGCCGAGGTCGGGCTCGACGACGATGAGCCCCATGGGCAGCAGCACGATGCCGACGGCAACGAAGATCTCCCTGGGGCGGAGGTATTCGCCCTCGCGGCCGGCGAGGTACTGGGCGAGGAGGATGGCGGTGGCGAGCTTGGCCACCTCCGACGGCTGCACGCCCAGGGGTCCGAACCCGAACCAGCTGCGCGCGCCGCCGCGCACCTGGCCGAAGAAGAGCACCAACACGAGAAGCGCCACGCCGCTCGCGTAGAGCGGAAGCGCGAGCAGCGCCAGCCGCTGGTAGTCGATCGAGAAGACGACGAGGAAGACGATCAGCCCCGCGCCCACCCAGGCGAGCTGGCGCCCGAGGTACTCCACCGGCATCTCGGCGCTGGCGCTGTGCACGGTGGCGGCGCCCACCACCGCGAGCATGAGCGCCACCAGCAGCAGGCTCCAGCGGACGTTGCCGAGCCGGCCGATGCCGGCGGTGGCTGCCTCTTCAGGTAGGCGGAGCAGCCCGGAGATCGGGCCGCTTCTTGAGGAACTCCTCATAGATCCCCTTGGCGACGGGCGCCGCGGCTTGCGAGCCCGCGCCGCCGTGCTCGATGAACACGGCGACGACGAGCTGCGGGTCGTCGACCGGCGCGAAGCTGACGAACCACGCGTGGTCGCGCTGCTCGAAGGCCATCTGGTTGGCTTTGATGCGGGTGTGCTGCGCGACGACCTGCACGGTGCCGGTCTTGCCGCCGATCTCGAGGCCGGGCACGTAGGAGGCGTGGCCGGTGCCCGAGTCGACCACGGCCTGCAGGCCCTCGCGCACGGGCCGCCAAGCCCAGTCGGGGATGCCCTGCGCCATGGCGCGCCCCGGCCCGCCGGTCTCGGCGACGTGGGGAGTCGGCCGCCGGCCGCCGTTGGCGACGGCCGCCATCATCACCGCCATCTGCAGCGGCGTCACCAGCAGCGGTCCCTGGCCGATCGCCACGGAGATCGTCTCGCCGGGGTACCAGGGCCCCTTGCGCGTGCGCTGGCTCCAGGCGGCGTCGGGCACCAGCCCCGCCTTCTCGCCGGGCACGTCGACGCCCGTGATGCTGCCGAAGCCGAAGAGGCGCGCGTAACGGGCGATGCGCTCGATGCCCAGCCGCTGGCCGACGTTGTAGAAGTAGACGTCGCAGGAGTGCTTGATCGCCAGCCGCAGGTCGACCGAGCCGTGCCCCTCGGGCTTCCAGCAACGGAAGCGGCGGTTGTAGAAGACCGCCGAACCGGGGCAGAAGAACCGCGTGTCGGGGGTCACCACGTGCTCGGAGAGGCCGGCGAGGCCCATGACGATCTTGAACGTGGAGCCGGGAGAGAGGGCGTTCTGCACCGAGCGGTTCTGCAGCGGATGGAGCGGGTCGGTCTGCAGCCGCACCCAGTCGTCGGGGCGCAGGCGGCGGGCGAAGAGGTTGGGGTCGTACGACGGCGCGGAGGCCATGGCGAGGATCGCGCCGTTGCGCGGATCGAGCGCCACCACCGCGCCGACCTTGTCCTGCAGCATCCGTTGCGCCGTCTGCTGCAGGTCGAGGTCGATGGCGAGCTGGAGGTTGGTGCCGGCGCGCGGGGCGTTGCGGCGGAACTCGTCGACGGCACGCCCGCGGCTGTCGACGACCACCACCCGCTCGCCGTCGGCGCCGCGCAGGGCGCCCTCGAACTGGCTCTCGACGCCGCGCCGGCCGATGAGGTCGCCGCGCTTGTAGGAGCCGGTGGCGAGATCCCCGGGCCCCGCCTCGGCGAGGTAGCCCAGCACGTGCGCCGTCTGCTCGCGGTGGCGGTAGAGCCGGAGCTGCTGCACGTCGACCTCGAACTCGGGGTGCTCGAGCGCGGCGAGCTCGAACCGCGCCACCTGGGCGAGGGTCAGGTTCTCGGCGATGAGCGCCGGCTCCACCGGCCGCTCGCGGCGGTGGGCGACGAGCAGCTCGCGGAGCTGCTGCGGCTCGGTGTCGAGGATGGCCGCGGCGAAGTCGAGGCTCTTGTCGACGTTGATGCTGGTGTCGGGCTCGAGCAGGAGGTTGTAGCTGGGGACGTTCTCTGCCAGCGGCCGGCCGTCGCGGTCAAAGACGATCCCCCGCGGCGCGCGGATGGGGAAGCGGCGCAGGCGGTTGTTGTCGGCGAGCTCCCGGTATTCGGGACCGTGAACGCCCTGCACCACCCAGTACGCGCCGGCGACGACGGCGAGGCAGACGCCGACGATCACCGCCAGCACCCGCACCCGGGTGGCCATCGTCTCGCGGCGCTCTCGGGTACGGACCAGGTTGGCCATCGGTTCCTCGGGACAATAGGACTCGGCAGGCAAACGCCTACCTGGGGCGCACGCCAACGCCCGTGCTCCATTGTGCAACACGGACGCCAGATTGGTGGGACCTGGAGCGGCGGAAGCGCGTTGCCGCGCGCCCAGTCAACGGAATCGCAGCCGTCCGGAGCGGCGCCGCTGCCAGGAGCTCCACTGGGTGCGGGCCCGCGACTCCATGCTGATGAGGGCGGCTCCGAGAAGCACCGAGGTGACGATCTTGCCGAGCACCGAGCCGAGCGAGGGCAGCGGCGACCCGGCGCCGACCATCGAGCGCAAGAGGACGACCAGCACGAGCTGCTGCAGCGCCGCCGCCGCGGCGAAGATGAGCACCCGCGCCGCCTGCTGGCCGACGACCACCCGCTGGGCGGCGAGCGCGACGCCGTAGCCGACCACCGTGTCGGCGAAGGCGTGGAGGCCGAAGAAGCCCCCGAAGATGGCGTCCTGGAAGAGGCCGGTGGCGGTGCCGATGAGCTCGGCGCCGACCGGACCGGTGCGCATCGAATACCAGACGATCACGAGGAGGAAGGGGTCGACGACGCCCGGAAACCGCGGCGACACGGTGACCCCGACGAGGTGCACCAGGTAGGCGCCGAGGAGCGCGACGAGGAACTTAACGAAGGTCACTGGAGAGGCTCTCGGAGAGGGCAGGCGCGTCGGGGAGCGCCGGCAACAGGTAGACGTGGTCGAGGGCGCCGAAGTCGACCAGCGGCGTCACCTCGACGTGGTGGAAGAGCTGCGTGCCTGGGCGCACCTCGCGCACGACGCCGATGGCGATGCCGCGCGGGTAGACGCCGTCGATGCCCGCCGTGATCACGCGGTCGCCGGGGCGTACGTCCGCCTGCAGCGGCACGTAGTCGAGCGCGATCCCGGAGTGGCCGTTGCCGCGCGCCACGCCCTGGCGGCTCGTGCGCTCGATCATCGCCCCCACCGCCGAGGTGCGGTCGGTGACGAGCTGCACCTTGGCGTAGCCGCCGCCGACGGCGATGACGCGCCCGACGAGGCCGTGCTCGTCGACCACCGGCTGGTCGACGCGCGCGCCCTTGTCGGCGACGTAGACGAGGAGGCTGCGCAACCAGGAGGCGTAGTCGGCGTAGACGACGTCGGCGACCTGCAGGGGCTGGCGGGTGCGACGGGCGTAGCCGACCGCGTCGCCGAGGCGCAAGAAGGCGCCCTCGACGGACTGCAGCCGCAGGAGCTGGCGCTCGAGGGCGCTGACCTGCTCGCGCAGCTTGTCGTTCTCGGCCATCACGCTCTTGCGGGTGCGCAGCCGCGAGCCGACGGTGCCGATGCCGTGCTGGACGCCGGTGATACCGCGGGCGACCGGCCCCAGGACGCCGATCGCGGCGCCGGCGAGCAGCGGGCCCTCACGCCCCCGCTTCGAGGCCTGCCGCGACAGCAGCAGCAGCTCCCCGAGCAGGAGCAGCACCAACAGCCAGCGCGCCGCGCGGCCACCCACTCAGCGTCGCCTCCAGGCTAGCCGCCGGCGGCGAGGAGCGGGAGAACGCACTGTTTGCCTCCGGGGCGAAGAAAGGTGCGCGGTGCGCACCCTACAGAATGGAGACCTTGCGCAGCAGGTTGATGTCCTCGAGCACGCGCCCGGCGCCGAGCACCACCGAGGCGAGCGGGTCCTCGGCGAGCACCACCGGCAGGCCGGTCTCGTCGCGCAGGCGCTGGTCGAGGTTGCGCAGCAGGGCGCCGCCGCCGGAGAGCACGATGCCGCGGTCCATGATGTCCGCCGACAGCTCGGGCGGCGTGCGCTCGAGCGCCTGGCGCACCGCCTCGACGATCGTCGCCACCGGCTCGGCGAGGGCCTCGCGGATCTCCTCGTCGTTGATCTGCAGGTTCTTGGGGACGCCCTCGACGAGGTCGCGCCCCTTGATCTCCATCTTGAGCGGCTCCTTGAGCGGGTAGGCGGAACCGATCTCCCACTTGATGATCTCGGCGGTACGCTCGCCGATGAGCAGGTTGTACTTGCGCTTCAAGAACTGGATGATCGCCTCGTCCATCTCGTTGCCGGCGACGCGCACCGAGCGGCTGTAGACGGTGCCGGCGAGCGAGATGACGGCGACGTCGGTGGTGCCGCCGCCGATGTCGACGATCATGTTGCCGGAGGGCTCGGTGATCGGCAGGCCGGCGCCGATGGCCGCCATCATCGCCTGCTCGACGAGGAACACTTCCGAGGCGCCGGCGCGTTCCGCGGAGTCGCGCACGGCGCGCTTCTCGACCTGCGTGATCTCGGACGGGACGCCGATGACGATGCGGGGCCGCACCAGCCGCCGGCCGCCGTGGGCCTTGCGGATGAAGTGATCGAGCATCTTCTCGGTGACCTCGAAGTCGGCGATGACACCGTCTTTCATCGGCCGGATGGGCTCGATGTTGCCGGGCGTGCGCCCCAGCATCTCCTTGGCCTCGGCGCCCACAGCCTCGATCTTGTTGGTGACCTTGTTGATCACCACTACCGACGGCTCGCGCACGACGATGCCGCGGCCGCGCGCGAACACCAGCGTGTTGGCGGTGCCGAGGTCGATGGCGAGGTCGTTGGAGAAGTAACGGAGAACGGAAAGGATAGGCATTGAGCGCGTTCCTGCATTCCCGGCGCCACAACGGCGCCTGCTTTGTTCGGTGATGCGCCCCGGGCGGCGCGGCTACAGGCTTTCCACGAATACCCGTGCGCGATGGGTCGCCTGGTTGCCCGAGGCGTCGACCGCCCGGACCTCCAGGAACGCCCACCCCGACTGGGCGAGCTGAATGGTCTTGGTGAAGGCGCCGTCCGCCTGGACGGTCACTGACTCCTCGTCGATCGTCACTGTAGCCCCCGGCTCGGTGTGGCCGCTGACGATGAAGATCGAACCGTACGACTGCACGGAAACCCCCTTGAGCTCCGGGGGCACCTTGTCGCCGCTGCCGGCGGCGGCCCGTCCCGACACCACCCGGAAGCGCGACGGCGCGCTCCACGGGCCCCGCATGTTGCCGGTGGCGACCGCCGCCACCCGCCAGAGGAAGGTCCCCTCACCCTGCACGCCGAGGGTGGCGGCGGTGCCGCGCCGATCGCCGACGTCGATGACGTTGTCGACAAAGAGTCTGTTGCGCGAGATCTGCAAAGCGTAGCGCTCGCCGCCGGGCACCGCCTCCCAGCCGAGCCGCAGCTGCTTCTGGGTGTCGATGTCGAAGTCCGCGTTCTCCTCCGGGCGGAGGAGCCGGGGCGCGTCGGGGAGGGCCTCGACCGGCGACAGGTTCCCGGACGCCTGCTTCACCGTCTGCAGGGCAGCCACCTGGCGCGTCTCCGCCCCCGAGGTGACCTCCATCTTGCCGCGGTAGGTCGAGAACCGGCCTTCTCGCTTCGTCTCGTCGTAGGAGACCACCGCCTCGGACTGGTCGCCGACCACCGCCTCGGCCGACGGCGTCGCCACCCGGCTGCCGCTCTGCGCCGTGTTGAGGTTGATCCACCCGTATTGGAGCTGCACGCGCTTGCCCTGCTGCCCGGCGGTGCGAGCGCTGACGAGGAAGAGTGTGTCGGAACGCACCGTGTAGAGGGTGCCGTCGCCGAACATGATCTCCGCCGAGCCGGAGGCCCCGGTCTTCACGTAGTCGCCCGGCCGGAGCATGACGCGCCCGCGCGCCTGCTCCCATTCGCCGCGGTCGGCGCGACGGTATTCGACGCGGCCCTGCACGGCGATGAACTGCGCCTCACCGCCGTCGTGCGTCTGCCGCGAGGCGTCGAGCAGCGAGAGCAGCATCTCGCGGCTGCGCTCGGCCTTGGCGAGGGCGTCGTCGAAGCGCGTCTTGGCGTAGAGGGCGCGCGCCTCCTCGATGCCCGTCCACGCCGCGTCGTATTCGTGCTTGAAGCCGGCGAGGCCGCGCTCGCTACGGAGGCGCTGGAAGAGCACCCGCGCTTCGTCGATGGCGCGCGCGGCCTCGCGCTGGATCGCATAGCGCTCCCAGGCGCGGAAGCCGACGTAGCCTGCGCCCGCCACGAGGAGGAGCAGGACGAAGATCCCCCAGCCGCGGAGCGTGTCGACCGAAACCTTGTACCAGTCCCGGTGCTTTCCGGCGTTGCGTCCGGGGCTCAACTCGCGGCGCCTCCACCCGGCCCGGAATATAGCACTTGCGGCCTTTTTTCGCGTTTGCCACCCGCCGGACCGGCTGCTAAAGTGCGGCGCCCTGCGCCCGCTCGGCACGCCCCCCCAGAGGTAGGCACCAGGAAAGGGACTCCCATGCTGCAAGTCTTCCGCGACTCGATGAAGTATCTGGCCTGGATTCTCTGGGTCGTCATCGGGGTCTTCGTACTCTTCGTCTTCGTCGACTTCGGCCGCGGTTCGAGCTACGGCGACCGGGGCGGCACGCACACCGCCGCGACCGTCGGCAGCCAGCAGATCTCCTACCGCGAATACGAGCAGGAGTACCGGCAGCTCGAGGACCAGATGCGGCAGCGACTCGGCGAGCGCTACACGCCCGAGGTGGGCGAGCAGCTCAAGCTCCCCATGCAAGCGCTGAACCGTCTCGTGTCGCGCAAGATCCTGCTCGAGGAAGCCGAGCGGCTGGACCTCGCGGTCTCCGACGCCGAGCTCCGCCGCTACATCGTGCATCTGCCGGTCTTCCAGGACAGCCAGGGCGCCTTCGTCGGTCCCGAGGGCTATCAACGTGGGGTGCGGCGCCTCGGCTTCACCACCGAGGCCTTCGAGCAGTCGATCCGGGAGCAGCTCATGCTGCAGCGCCTGGTGGGGGCCCTGGAGCGGTCGGTGGTGGTCTCCGACGGCGACGTCGAGAGCAAGTACCGAGAGCAGGTGGAGAAGGCCAAGCTGCGCTACGTGGCGATCCCCTTCGCCGCCAGCGTCGGCCAGGTGCCGATCACCGACGCCGAAGTCCAGCGCTACTTCGACGAGCACCGCGAACAGCTCCGGATCCCCGAGCAGCGGACGGCCGACTACCTCCTCGTCGACCAGGCCAAGCTCGAGCAGACGATGCCGGTGACCGACGGCGAGCTGCGCACCTATTACGACCAGCACGCCGCCGAATACGCCCAGCCCGAGCAGGTCCGCGCCCGCCACATCCTCGTCGAGACCGCCGAGCAGGCGGCGGCCGCACAGGCGCGCCTGCGCGCCGGCGAGGACTTCGCCAAGGTGGCCCGGGAGGTGTCGACGGACACCGGTTCCGGGGCTGCCGGCGGCGACCTCGGCTGGTTCGGCCGTGGCCGCATGGTGCCGGAATTCGAGCAGGCGGCCTTCGGGGCGGCGGTGGGCCAGGTCGTGGGTCCCGTGAAGTCGCAGTTCGGGTACCACCTGATCCAGGTCCAGGAGAAGAAGGCCCCCGGCGCCACCCCGTTTGCCGACGTCAAGGAGTCGCTCAAGACCCGCTACGCCGCGGAGCGCTCGGCGCAGGTCGCCGAGGAGAAGGCCAAGACGATCGCCGACGCGATCACCAAGGCGGCCGGCAACGCACGGCAGAAGATGCAGGAGCTCGCGTCGCAGCCCGGCCTCGAGCTGGGAGCCACCGAGCCGTTCAGCCGGCAGGGTGCCGTGGCTCCGCTGGGCGCGGCGCCCGAGCTCAACGCCGCCGCCTTCCAGCTCCAGAAGAGTGGCGTCTCGGCGCCCGTCCGCACGCCCCGCGGCTGGGTCGTGCTGCGGCTCACCGAGATCAAGCCGCCCCACCTGCCCGAGCTCGCCGAGGTGCGCGACACGGTGCGCCGCGGCGCCGAGCAGGAGAAGCAGCGCGTCGCTGCGTTCCGCCGCCTCGAGGAGGCGCGCGCCACGGTGGGCGCCGGCGCCGGCCTCGCGGCGGTCGCCGCCCAGCTTGGCGCGGCAGTGCAGGAGACCCAGGAGTTCGGCCAAGGGCAGATCGTCCCCGGCCTCGGCTTCGCGCCGGAGCTCGCCAAGTCGGCGATGTCGCAGCCGATGGGCACGGTGGCCGGTCCGGTGGCCGCCGCCGGCAGCGCGCTCCTCTACGAGGTCGCGTCACGCACGGGGGTCGACCCGGTGCAGTTCGCGGCGCAGAAGGACGGCCTCAGGCAGCAGCTCGAGCAGGAGCAGATCAACGCGCTGATCACCTCGCTGATCAACGCCAAGAAGCAGGAGCTCGGCGTCACCTACGACCCGCAGCTGCTCAAGACGATGGGCCTGGAGGCTCCGCCCCCGCGCGCGTAGTCCCCCCCGCGCGCGGAGCGCGCTGCCGCCCCCCGCCCGACCCCCACCCCTGGGTTGGTCTGCCACCCCTCTCACCCCTGCCCCTCTCTCCCCTCGCCGGGGAGAGAGGGGTCCAGAGTCCAACGGGAAGAGAGCAGGAGCTCTCGCAGGGAGGAAGCTCAGACCTCAACTGTTGCGGTGTGTAGGAAGCTGGTTGCGGGCTTCGGTCGCGGCAGGGGATTCTAGGTAGAGTCGGGCGCGATGAGCGACGACTCCAACCGCGACGAGGTCCGGCGGCGACCGGCCACACGCGCCGTGCATGCCGGCGAGCGGCAGGCGGCGCCGCGCCGGCCGGCTGTCGTACCGGTCTACCAGACGGCGCCTTTTCTCTTCGAATCGGTCGACGAGCTCGATCGCGCCTTCTCGGGCGGCGACCTCGCCGGTCTCTACAGCCGCTACGGCAACCCCACGGTGCGCGCGGTGGAGGAGAAGCTGGCCGCTCTCGAGGGGGCGGACGACGCCGTCGCCTTTGCCTCCGGCATGGCGGCGCTCGCCGCCGCGCTCGACACGGTGCTGGCCTCGGGGGACCTCTTGCTCGCGGCGCGGGAGCTCTACGGCGGCACGCACGCCCTCCTCGGCTGGGTCGCCGAGCGCCACCCGGAGGTCGAGGTGGGGAGGCCGCGGCTGCTCGACCTCGCGGCGGCCGTGCTCGCGGCGCCGCGGCCGCCGCGCGCCGTGCTCGCCGAGACGCCGAGCAATCCCGGCGTCGTCTGCTGCGACCTCGAGGTGCTCGCCGCCGCGTGCCGCGCGCGGGGCTCGCTTCTTGTCGTCGACAACACCTTCGCGACACCGGTCCTGCAGACTCCGCTCGCGCTCGGCGCCGACCTCGTCGTGCACAGCGCGACCAAATACCTCGGCGGCCACAGCGACGTCACCGCCGGCCTGGTGGCGGGCAACGGCGATCTCATCGCCCGCGTGCGCAAGGCGGAGATGGTGACCGGCGGCTGCCTCGACCCGCACGCCGCGTTCCTCGTCGGGCGCGGCATGAAGACGCTGGTGCTCCGCGTCGAGCGGCAGTCGGCGACGGCGGCGCGGCTCGCCGACCTGCTCGCCGCGCACCCGGCGGTCTCGGCGGTGCGCTATCCGGGACACGACGAGGTCGGGCGGCGGCAGATGCGCGGCGGCGGCGGCATCCTCGCCTTCGACGTCCGCGACGGCGCCCCCGCCGTACGCCGCATGGTCGAGCGCCTGCGGCTCTGGCAGCTCATCCCCAGCCTCGGCGGCGTCGAGAGCGGCGTCGGCGTGCCGGCGCTCACCTCGCACCGGCAGCTGCCGCCGGCGGAGCGCGCCGAGCTCGGCATCGGCGACGGCCTCGTGCGTCTCTCGGTGGGAATCGAGGACCCGGACGATCTCGCCGAGGACCTCGAGCAGGCGCTGTCTTGAGGGGCGGTGGCAGCGCGTGATCGCTCAGCTGCGCGGCAGGCTCTTCTCGCTCAGCCCCGAGGTCGCGGTCGTCGACGTCCAGGGCGTCGGCTACGCGGTGCACCTGCCGCTCTCGACGTATTACGAGCTGCAGCGCCTGCCGGCGCAGGCCGAGGTCTCGCTCTTCGTGCACACCCACGTGCGCGAGGACGCGCTGGCGCTCTACGGCTTCTGGAGCGAGCGCGAGCGCGCCCTCTTCGAGCGGCTCATCACCGTCTCCGGCGTGGGGCCGCGGCTCGCGCGCGGCATCCTCTCGGGGCTGCCGCCGGAGGAGGTGCTGCGCGCCCTCGCCGCCGGCGACGCCGCGCGCCTCACCCGCATCCCCGGCGTGGGCAAGAAGACGGCGGAGCGGCTCGTGCTCGAGCTGCGCGAGAAGGCGGCCGAGCTCGCGACGGCCACCGCAGTCTCCGCCGAGCCCGGCGACGAGGATCTCCTGGTGGCGCTCGTCAACCTCGGCTACCGGCGCCCCGACGCCGACAGGGCGCTCGCCGACGCGCGCCGCGAGAAGGAGGGCGCCGCCGTCCCCGAGCTGCTGCGCATCGCGCTCAAGCGCCTGGCGCGGCTCTAAACCGAGGGCCGGATCTTCAATTCTTCCCGGCGAGGGTCGTCTCGCGGAGCGGAACGAGCGCCGGCCGGAGCGCGTAGACGACCATCACCGCACCGACGAGCATGGCGAGCACGAGCGAGACGAGCAGCACCTCGACGACGAGCTCCTGCCAGCTCGCCGCCTGGAAGCCCGCGCCGCTGACCGGCGTCAGGCGGCTCGTCCCCCACGCGGCGCCGAGGCACGTGGCGCCCCAGTTCGTGTAGGTGCCGAAGAGGAAGAGGCCGCGGACCCAGCGCCCCTGGGCGGCCGAAAGGCGGAGCGCGCCCCAGGCGAGCGCGAGGCCGACGAGCAGGAGCCCGCCGAGCAGCGAGGTCACGTGGGCGGCGACCGCGAGGCGTGCGTTGCGGAAGAGCGGGATCGCAAGGCCGGTGACGAGCGACAGCAGCACGAGCAGGAAGCCGGCGCGCAGGAGAGCACGGTGGGCTGGCATTCGGGTCTCCGGGCTCGGGAGTGGTTGGTGAGGCGGTGGGCCACAGTCTAGCGAGTGCTAGGCCTGGTTACCGCGTCATTTCGCCAGACGGCACGTTCGCGCGGCGGCTAGAATCCAGCAATGTCCGACAGCTCGCGCCTGCTCGCCGGCGTCGCCGACCCCGAGGAGGCTCAGCTCGAGCAGTCGCTCCGGCCCCGACAGCTCGACGAATACGTCGGCCAGCGCAAGATCGTCGACAACCTGCGGGTGTTCATCCAGGCGGCGCGGGGGCGCAACGAGTCGCTCGACCACGTGCTGCTCTTCGGACCGCCCGGCCTCGGCAAGACGACCCTCGCCCACATCGTCGCCCACGAGATGGGGCGGCCGCTGCGCTCGACCTCGGGGCCGGTGCTCGAGCGCGCCGGCGACCTCGCCGCCATCCTCACCAACCTCGAGCCCGGCGACGTGCTCTTCATCGACGAGATCCACCGCCTCGGTCCCACCGTCGAGGAGATCCTCTACCCGGCGCTCGAGGACTTCCAGATCGACCTCGTGCTCGGCCAGGGGCCGGCGGCGCGCACCGTCAAGCTCGAGCTGCCGCGCTTCACGCTCGTCGGCGCCACCACGCGCGCCGGCCTCATCACCGCACCGCTGCGCGCCCGCTTCGGCATCGTCCACCGCCTCGACTTCTACTCGCCCGAGGAGCTCGCGCGCATCGTGGCGCGCTCGGCCACCCTGCTGCGCATCCCCGTCGACGCCGAGGGCGCGCTCGAGATCGCCGGAAGGAGCCGCGGCACCCCCCGCATCGCCAACCGCCTCCTGCGCCGCGTGCGCGACTTCGCGCAGGTCCACGGCGCCGAGACGAACAAGGGGGCTCCTGGCGCCCTGGCGATCGACCGCGAGGCGGCGCGCCGCGGGCTCACGCTGCTCGAGGTCGACGAGCACGGTTTCGACGAGGTCGACCGCAAGATCCTCGGCACCTTGATCCAGCACTACGACGGCGGCCCCGCCGGCCTCAACGCCCTCGCCGCGGCGGTGGGCGAGGACCGCGGCACCCTCGAGGACCTCTACGAGCCCTACCTGATCCAGGAAGGGTTCCTGCAGCGCACGCCGCGCGGCCGCGTGGCGACGCGCCGCGCGTACGAGCACCTGGGCTATCCGGTGAAGGGCGCGCGCACCCTGTTCTAGGGAACCGAACGTGCGGCGCTCATCCGCCAGAGTGCGAGGCAACGTCGTCTCACTGTCCAGCTGATGCGACGCGGCGCGCTGCTCTACAACCCCGCGGCGGGCCGCCGCCGGGCGACCCGGCTCCGCGACGATCTGTGCGCGGCGCTCGCTGCCGGCGGCTGGGAGATCGAGGCGATACCCACTGGCGCGCCCGGCGCGGCGACCTCGCTCGCCGCCGACCTCGCCCGCGACGGCCGCGTCGAGGCGGTCTTCGCCGTCGGCGGCGACGGCACGCTCCGCGAGGTCGCCGCCGGGCTCCTGGGCAGCGAGGTGGCGCTCGGTCCGCTCGCGGCCGGCACCACGAACGTGCTCGTGCGCGCCCTCGGCATCCCGCGCGCCCCGCTCGCGGCGGCGCGGGCGATCGCCGGCGGCGTGTCACGGCCGCTGGCCGTCGGCCTCTGCGGCGAGACGCCCTTCCTGATGATGGTCTCGGCGGGGCTCGACGCGGCCATCATGGGCGCGCTGTCGGGAGACCTCAAGGCGCGCTTCGGACGGATGGCCGTCGTCGCGCAGGGCCTCGGCAGCTGGTGGCGCTACCGCTTCCCGACGGTGACCGCGCGCTGGGAAGGGCAGCAGGTGGAGGGCGGCTTCGTCACGGTATGCAACATCCCTCTCTACGGCGGGCCGTTCGCCATGGCGCCCGCCGCGCGCTACGACGACGACTGGCTCGAGGTGGTGCTGCTGAAGAGCCGCGGTCGCCGCGCCGCGGTGGCGTTCACCGGCGACATGGTGCGCGGACGTCACCTCGACCGCGCCGATGTGGTGTCCGCCTGCGTCGAGGAGGTGGAGCTCTCGGGCGACCCCGGGTTGCCTCTGCAGGTGGACGGCGACCCCTGTCGCGAGGCGCTGCCGGCGCGCGTGCGCGTGGCCGCCGACCGGCTGCGCGTCTTGGTGCCCGCGTGAACGGGCGGGGCACCGAGAGCGCCGCTAGCTCGTGCCGAAGAACATCAGCACGGTCGCGGTCATCGCCACCGGGCTGCGCAGCTCGCCCGGCAGCCCGGAGGCGAGGTAGACCCGGCCCTTGCCCTGCAGGTCGACGCTGCCCAGCAACTGCCCCTGCTGCCGGAGCTCGTAGCCGACGACCGCCCGGACGCGCCCCCAGCGACCCTGGCCGCCGGGCGCGTCGTACAGCGGGCGGATGACGATCGGCGGGCCGTCGAAGACGCTCTGGCCGCGGAAGTCGAACCGGTCGCCGGAAAGGACGAGCACGTGCACCCGACCGCCGGGGTCGCGCATGGCGCAGCCGAGGTCGGTCTCGCCGACCGGCTCGTGCCAGGAGCCGCGCTCGTCGGACAGCCGCACGATCGGCGTCTTGGCCCGGCACTCCACCTGCCACTCGTCCGCCTGCTCGCCGACGAAGACGAAGCGGTAGGGGTGGACGTGCTCGCCGATCCCGCCGTTGAAGAAGCTGTTGGTCCAGGTCCAGGTGGCGTCGACGCGCGTCTTCCGGGTGGAGAAGCCACCGAAGCTGAGCGGCCGCCCCCAGTAGCGGTTGGTCATGCCGCGCACGTCGTAGACCTCGCCGCCCGCGAGCGCGGGATCGACGACCGCCGGAGCGACGACCGGCCGGTCGACAGCCGCCCGAGCGACGACCGCCGAGCCACTGGCGCGGTGCGGCGGGGTCGAGGCACACGCGCAGAGGCAGAGCACCACGCCGAGGCAGGCGACGATCCGCTGCGTCTTGGCCATGGATTTGGAACCCTCCGAGGCTGCAGGGAGAGCAGCGGTCGTGCCACCCACGACCCTACGCTCACCGTGGTCACGTTACCCCAGTCCGGAGAAGAGGATCGGGCTCGTTCGCGAGAGGCCGCCTCGTTCGGGCGCCGTCCTCGGAGGTGGACGCCGTCGGCGAAACCCGGCACCGCTCGAGGCCAGCGCGCGCAGCGGTTCAGCCGGTGCGCAGGAAGTGCCAGCGCAGGTCGCCCTCGAGGGGCGTGAACACCTCGGGGCGGATGCGGTCGGCGAACTCGCGCAGGAGCGAGGCGACGTGCTGGCCGCGGGCCGCCCTGGCGATCAGCTCGCCCGCCTCGGGACCCGCCTTCGAGATGTACGTCTGCCAGACCGCCTGCCGGATCGACAGCGGTCCGAGCGAGACGTTCGGCATCCGCGCCACACCCTTGCGCAGGATGGCGATGCGCTCCTGGAGCTCGCGCTCCGACGGCATCGGATGCCGCTGCCAGGGCGTATACGGCTTCGGCACCAGCACGTTGACGCCGAGGTGCACGTGCCCCATGACCCCGGTCTTCGGTGCCTGCTCCTTGAAGATCGCGCGCACCTCGGTGGCGAGCTCGAGGATCGAGCGCACGTCGTCGAGCGTCTCGTCGGGAAGCCCGACGAGGAAGTAGAGCTTGAGCTGGGAGAACCCCGCCGCGGCGATGAGGCGCACCTTCTCGAGCAAGAGCGCGTTGGAGACGTGTTTGCCCATCTTCCAGCGCAGCGCGTCGTTGCCGGTCTCCGGCGCGAGCGTGATCGAGCGGTCCCCCGACGCGTGCAGCGCGGCGAGGACGCCCTCGGTCACCGCCGGGATGCGGATGGAGGAGACGGAGCAGCGGAAGCCGAGCTCGACGCCGGTCCTCAGGATGCGCTCGACCTCGGGGTGGTCGCCGACGGCGGTGGCGACGAAGCCGAGCTGGTCGGTGGTGCCACGGGCGCCCTCCATGGCGGCGAGGATCGCCTCCGTGGGGTGCCAGCGGAACTTGCCCATGCCGAAGGTCGCCCAGCAATAGCGGCACTTCTCCGGGCAGCCGCGCGACATCTCGATGAGCACTTTGTCGCGGAACTCGGTGTTGGGCGTGACGATCACCGTGCTCGGCAGGTTGCCGGGCTCCCGCATCTGCTCCGCGCTGAGCTCGAGCTTGCGCAGCTTGCCGTCGGCCTCGGTGAGCTCGCCCGCGTCGTGGTGGGCGGGCACGAAGAACCCGGGAGTGGCGGCCAGGCGTCGCAGCACCGCCTCGCGGTCGGGCTCTTCCTCGAGCGTCGACTGGAGCGTGGCGAGGAGGTTCTCGGCGGCGCCGAGCGCGAAGACGTCGACGATCTCCGCCATCGGCAGCGGGTTGATGGCGGCGCAGGAGCCGCCGAGCAGCACCAGCGGATCGCCGGGGCCGCGCTCGTGGCGGAAGGCCGGCACGCGCGCCCTGTCGAGCAGCCCGACCAGGTGGACGTAGTCCTCCTCGAACGACACCGAGAAGGCGATGCAGCCGAAGTCGCCGATCGGGGTGCCCGTCTCGAGCGTCACCGGCGTCCCCTCGCCGTCGAGGAAGAAGCGCTCGCAGGCCCAGTCGTCGCGCCGGTGGATCAGCTCGAAGGTGCGCTGGAACCCGAGGCTCGACATGCCGACGTGGTAGGTGTTCGCGTAGCCGAGCGCCAGCCGGTGGCGGGCGTGCGGCGAGAAGCGGACGAGCGGCCGCTCGTCGGCGAGGACACGGGACCAGTCGTGGGTTGCGCGGCGTCGCATCGAACCGCCGATTGTAGCCTCCCGTCGCCGGATCCGAAGGGGCCTTGGCCCCCACTTCCTTCAGGGCGAACCGGCGCGGAGGCGACTCGTCCCCCGGCGGGCGGGATCCGGCACTCCCCGCGGGGCTCGAGCGGTCGTCGCCGGCCGCAGGGTCCTCGGCTGACCCCTCCGCGCCGCGCTGCGGCAGAGCGGCGGGTCACGGGCCGACCCCGCAGGCGTCGGGCGTGGCAGACGCCGCCGCCGGCAACTCTCTCTGCGGCTTGCGCTTGGCCCCTTTCGCTCGACGCTGGCACGGCTCTTGGTCTAGCCGCCCCGCACCTGGAGCAGATTCTGCCGAGGAGGGACGTCGCATGAGGTCTTCGCTGCTCGCGCTCGCCGCCGCCGTCGTGCTGGCCGCCGTCGCCCTGGCGGCGCCGGCGGCTGGGGTCACCGGAGTCGCCTTCGTCCACGGCAAGGGGGGGCCGGGAGCTCGCCGACGCCACCACCGCGTGGAACTACTGGACGACGGACATGATCCGCACCAGCACCAAGGGGTACGTCATCCCCTACGTCGTCTGCCACTACGACGGCACGCGGGTGATGTGGGAGGCCGGCGACGTCGTCGTCGACCAGATCTACGACTTCATCACCAGCCGCGGCATCAACGACCTGGTCATCAACACCCACTCCTTCGGCGGCGTCGTGACGCGCTGGATCGTCTCCAATCCCGACCGCAATCCGAAGTACCGCGCCGTCGTCAACGCCCTCCGCTGGGTCAACACCATCGCTGCGCCGCAGGGTGGCAGCGAGGCCGCCGACCTCGCGGGCACGCTCTCGGGCTCGTGGCTCACCGGCTGGATCGTGAGCCTCGTCGGGCAGGACAACCCCGCGACGCGCAACTGCCGCACCGCCGACATGGCCTACTACAACCGCTACTGGCTCAACGGCACCGCCGGGCGCCCGGTGCTCGCCAAGACGTTCTACTGGATCTCGGGGTGGGGACTCTGGAACGACTACTTCACGAAGTTCCACAGCGAGGACTTCGGGCTCGCCACCCTCTCCGGCGTGGCGGGTCTCCCCGGCGAGGACGACGGCATGGTCGCCGAGTGGAGCGCCCAGCTCGTCGGACGCGCCTGGTTCCGCACCGAGGCCAACCACCATCACAACCGGCGGAACGACTACAAGGCGATCGGCGCCTCGCTGGCGACCGACTTCTGAGCGGGTGACGAGCCGTGCACCGGGACCTCTATCGCGCCTTGAGATGTCGAGTCCAATCTCTATTGCATTCCCACGCTGAGGAGTTGGTCATGCACAAGCGGAGCATGCTGTGGGCCGGTGCCGGGGTGCTGCTCTTGGCGGCGCCCGGTGTGTCGGCCGAGGTGGGCCGCCTCGCGGGTCCCTTCCCGCGTGCCGGCGAGCCGGCACCGATGCAGGTCTCGACGCGCTTCGTGCTCGAGGGCGTCGACCTCGTCAAGGGCGTGGGGCTGCCGCTCACGGGCGGCACCGTGCACCTCGCAGTGCTCGCGCACGACCGCCAGGTGGGCGAGCTCTACTTCGAAGACGGCCGCGGCCAGCGACTCGTCCCCGGCCGCGGGCCGGTGGGCGAGGCGCACCGCTTCCTCGAGCCCGACCTCGAGAGCTTCGACCTGCCGGCCTACGGCGTTGGCCTGCGCCTCGACGCCGCGGCGGCGGGCATGTTCACGCTCAAGAGCGACGACCGTCCCGGCGGCCCGGGCGGGGCCGTGGCGGTGGTCGTCAACGAAGAGGGGAGCGCGGTCGAGATGCGGGTGCAGGCGAGCCCGCTCGCCGCCCGCGCCGGTGAGCCGGTGACCGTGCAGGCGACGCTGGTCGCCGCCGGGCAGCCGCTGGTCGGCGCGCAGGTGACGGCGCGCCTCCAGGAGTGGGAGCGCGCGCGGGCGCCGATCCGACTCTTCGAGGCGGAGCCGGGCGTCTACCGCGCCACGCTCACCGCCAGCCCCGAGCGCGGCCTGCTGCCGCTGTCGATCCGCGTCGACGCCCGCGGCGACCTCGTCGACGGCGCGCCCTTCCTGCGCACGGCGCTCACCGGCGCGATGGTCGCGGCGGGGGCCGCCGACCTCGACGTCGCCGGCGTCGGCGTCACCGCGGAGGCGCTGTCGGTGCCGATCACCGGCTCCCCGGGCGACTACCGTCTCGAGGCCGTCTTCGGCGCGCGGCTCGATCCCGCGACCGACGAAGACCTGACGTCGCTCGCCTACAGCCGCGAGGACTTCCACCTGACCGCCGACGGCGCCGCGGTGTCGCTGCCCATTCCGGGAGCGGCGGCGGGCGCCGAGCGGCTCACGCTGCGGCTGCTCAACCGCGGCACGCTCGCCGTCGAGCGCGAGGTGGAGATGCCGCTTTCGGTCGACGGAAGGGCCGCGCAGCCCGGCAGCGAGTCCCCGGCGCTGCCGCCGAGCAAGGCGGCGGCGCGCAAGCGGTTCGGCGAGAAGCCGAAGGGCTAGCCGCGCTCGAGCACGCTGAAGGTGGTCGCGTGCGCGTTGCCCGCGTCCGCCGCGATCTCCTCGCGCGCGGTCTCGCGCCAGCTCGCTGGGTCGAACGGGGGGAAGAACGTGTCGCCGTCGACGGTGGCGTGCACGCGGGTCAGGTAGAGACGGTCGGCGCGCGGCAACGCGTCGCGGTAGAGCGAGGCGCCACCGCCGACGAACGCCTCGCCGTCTCCGTCGCCGGCGGCGCGCGCGAGCGCCTCCTCGAGCGAGCCCGCGGCGACGACGCCCTCGGGCAGCGACAGCCGCTCCGGGTGCCGGGTCACGACGTCGATCCGCCGCCCTGCGAGCGCACGCCCGATCGACTCCCAGGTACGCCGCCCGACGATCAGGTGGTGGCCCATGGTGAGTCGCTTGAACCGCGCGAGGTCGGCGGGGAGGTGCCAGGGGAGCCCACCCCCCTTGCCGATCGCCCCGCGCTCGTCCATCGCCACGACGAGCGCCACCTTCATACGGCGATCGGCGCCGGGATGGTGGGGTGCGGGTCGTAGCTGCCGAGCGTGAAGTCGTCGTAGACGAAGTCGTCGATCTCGCGCCGCTCGGGTGTGAGGTTCATGAACGGCAGCGGCCGCGGCTCGCGGCCGAGCTGCTCGCGCGCCTGCTCGAGGTGGTTCTTGTAGAGGTGCGCGTCGCCGAGCGTGAGGACGAGCTCGCCGGGGGCGTAGCCGGTGACCTGCGCCATCATCATCAACAGCAGCGCGTACGAGGCGATGTTGAAGGGGACGCCGAGGAAGACGTCGCCGCTGCGCTGGTAGAGCTGCAGCGAAAGCCGTCCACGGCCGACCCAGAACTGGAAGAGCACGTGGCAGGGCGCGAGCGCCATCCGCGGCAGCTCGCCGACGTTCCACGCCGAGACCAGGTGCCGGCGCGAGTCGGGATCGCGGCGGATCGAGGCGACGACCGCCGCGAGCTGGTCGACGGTGCCGCCGCCGGCGGTGGGCCAGGCGCGCCACTGCCGCCCGTAGATCGGCCCCAGCTCGCCGTCGGGGGCGGCCCACTCGTCCCAGATCGTCACACCGTGCGCCTGGAGCGCGCGCACGTTGGTCTCGCCGCGCACGAACCAGAGCAGCTCGTGGATGATCGATCGCGTGTGGAGCTTCTTCGTCGTCAGCAGCGGGAAGCCGGCGGCGAGGTCGAAGCGCATCTGCCAGCCGAAGGTGGAGAGCGTGCCGGTGCCGGTGCGATCCCCCTTCTCGACGCCGTGCTCGAGGACGTGGCGGAGCAGGTCGAGGTACTGCTTCACGACCGCGCGATGTGAGGGAGGGTGGTGGCGCCCCCTTCCCGCTCTTTCAGAGGCAGCGGGGAAGGGGAATGGGGGGTAACGGGTGGAGTGGTCACGGCAGGAACCGTGCGCGCTCTTCGGGCGACGGCATCGGGCAACTGTCGTATTTGCCGAACCAGCGGTAACGGTGGCGCGCCACCCACTCGTAGATCGGGTCGCGGAGAAAGCGCGGCACGACGCGCAGGAGCGACAGCAGCCACCAGCCGCCGCCCAGGTCGCCGAGCACGCGCAGCACGGCGTCCGAGCGCAGGTAGGCGCGCTCGTCCTTGAGCCCGAAGTGGCGCACGTAGATCATCGTGCGCACCTCGAGCGGGAAACCGTGGCGCGCGGCACAGCGGGCGGCGGTGGGCCCCTGCAGCGGCGCGAAGCAGAGCAGGGCGCGCCGGTCGGCCCGCAGCAGGATGCGCACGAGCTTGTTGCAGAGACCGCAGACGCCGTCGTAGAGCACCAGGTTGGGGCTCGGCGAGGTCAGCGACCCGGCGGCCGGCAGGCGGTCGACGGCGGCCAAGGTCTGGGTAGTCATGCTGGTGTGCGGCTGGTCTCTTCGAGCATCTTACGTCGCCCGGACCCCATGGCGTCGGCGGGTCGACGGGCCGCCGGCACGCGGCCTCGGCTCAGCCGCGCAGGAGGCCGAGGAGGAGGGCGCCGAACGGTCGCGCGCCCACCGCCGAGAGCGGCAGCTGGCGGGCGTGCGCCCCCAGGATGCGCGAGAAGAGCGCCGGGCGCCGGGCGAGCTCGCGGACGACGCGGCAGCGCAGCCGCGGGTGCCGCTCGCAGAAGAGGAGCGTCTCGGTGAGGGCGTCCGGAAAACGCGCGAGGCGCCGGCACGCTGCAACGTACTCTTCCGGCCGCCCTCGTTGGAGCGCGTCGGCGAGCGCGACGGCCTGCTGGAAGGCGAGCCCCAGCCCCTCGCCGGTGATGGCGTCGAGGTAGCCCGCCGCATCGCCGACGAGCACGACACGGTCACGGACGACAGCGCGGGCGCGCTGGCGGAACGGGCCGGCGCCGCGGTCGCGCGAGACGACGGGAACCCCCGCGAGCCGCCCCGCGAGCTCGGGAAAGTGGCAGAGGAGGGCGTCGAAGCCGTCGCCGTCCCCGCCCCAGAGCATGGCGACGCCGACCTCGTCCTCCGCGACGGGCGTCACGTACGCCTCGACCCCCTCGCGCCAGTGCACCTCGACGAGGTCGGTCCACGGCGCGAGCCGGTAGTGCCGCCGCACCCCGAAGCGCCGGCGGCGCGGTTCCGCACCGGAGAGGCTCGACCAGGCGCGGACGTGGGAGAGGAGGCCGTCGGCGCCGATCACCCACGACGCCTCCAGCGTCTCGTCCGCCGTGCGCACGGCGCCCGCGGGCGTCACCTCCTCGACGCGTGTGCCCCAGCGCACCTCGATCCCCGCAGTCTCCGTCGCGGCCGCCAGCGCCGCGTGCAGGGCGAGCCGGCGCACGCCACGTCCCGGCGGCCCCGGGAAGCGACCCTCGGCGACGCTCGTCTCGTCGAGGTAGCGGATGCCCCGGAAGGGCGCGCCAGGCGGCGCCGCGACGCCCAGCTCGGCCAGTGCGGCGAGCCCGTCGGGCATGATTCCTTCGCCGCACGCCTTGTCGATGGGCGCCGCCTTGCGCTCGAGCACGAGCGGCGTGATGCCGCGTTGTCGGAGCGCCAGCGCCGTGGCGAGCCCCGCCGGTCCGCCGCCGACGACGATGGCGTCGGCTCGTGCGGTCAATCGCCCTCCGGCGGGGCCGGCGCCGCGCCCGCGGTCACCGGGAGCTCGCCGGCGAGCCAGCGGCGCAGCGCCTCGCCACGGCGCAGCTTCCCGGACGACGTGCGGGGGAGGGCGCCGGGCTCGAGCAGGGCAACCCGCGCCGGCGCCACGCCGACGGCGGCGAGGACCGCCTCGCGGCAGGCGGCGACGAGCGCTGCAGTGCCGTCGCTCCCCTCGCCACGCGACCGCTCGACGAGCAGCAGGAGCTCTTCCTCTTCGCCGTCGTCGGGGAGCCAGCCGACGGCGGCGACGCCTCCGGGGCGCACGCCGGCCACGGCCGAGACCGCCTCCTCGATCTCCTCCGGCGCATGGTTGCGACCGCGCACGATCACCACGTCTTTGCTGCGGCCGACGAGGTAGAGCTCGCCCCGCGCGTCGAGGAAGCCGAGGTCGCCGGTGTCGAGCCAGCCGTCGCGCAGCACGCGCGCGCTCGCCGCCGGGTCACCGAGGTAGCCGTCCATCAGCGACGGTCCGCGCACCCAGACGGTGCCCACGGTCGAGGGCGGGAGGTCGCGGCCGAGGTCGTCGCGGATCGCCAACGCGAAGCCGGCGAGGGGGAAGCCGACCCCGGCGAGCTCGCGGCCGCCGGCGCGCTCGCGAGCCTCGCCGGCGAGCAGCGCGCGGCGGTCGAAGCGCCGCGCGGTGAACTCCGCACCGAGCCGCGCGAAGGTCACCGCGAGCCCGGCCTCGGCGAGCCCGTAGACCGGAGCGAGCGACTCCGCGCGAAAACCCCAGCGGGCGAAGCGGCGCGCGAAGGCGGTGAGAGTCGCCGGGGCCACCGCTTCGGCGCCGCAGAGCGCGTGCGTCCAGCACGAGAGGTCGACCCCGTCGAGCTCCTCGTCGCGCACGCGGCGCAGCGCGCGGGCGTAGGCGAAGTTGGGCGCCGGCGAGACGGTGGCGCCGGCCCGCGAGATGCCGCGCAGCCAGAGCGCCGGTCGCGCCACGAAGGCCTCCGGTGGCAGCAGCGTCAGGTCGGCCGGGCGCTCGAGCGCCGGCAGCACGCAGCCGATGAGCCCCATGTCGTGGTGGAGAGGCAGCCACGAGAAGCCCCGCTGCACGACGCCCGCGGTGTCGGGCCCCTCTGGTCGATCGGGCCCTTCCGGTTTGTCAGGCCCTTCCGGTTTGTCAGGCCACAGCGAGTTGAGCAGCCGCCCCTGCACGGCGAGCGCGCGGCGTGAGAGCGCCACCGGCTTCGGCGCCGCCGTCGTGCCCGAGGAGAACTGGACGAGCCCGAGCGCATCGTCGTCGACGCCGCTGGCGACGGCCGCGGCCTGCGGCAGCGAGGCGAGCTCGCGGCAGCCGAGCGGCGGTGGTGCCGCGGCGAGGGGCTCGCGAAGCAGCGGCACGAGCGCCGGGTCGGCGAGCACCAGGCGCGGCTCGGCGGCGACCAGCATCGCCGCCAGCCGCCGCTGCTGCTCGCCGAGGTTGCCGAGCCGCGACGGCGGTGGCAGCGGCGCGGGCGCGGCGCCCGCCCGCAGGGCGCCGAGGAGCGCAACGAGGAACCCCTCGCCGGTGGGGTAGGCGAGCGCGACGCGGTCCCCCGGCCCGACGCCGAGGGCGGCGAGCCCCCCCGCCACCTCCTCGGCGCGCGCCACGAGCTCGGGCCAGGATAAGAAGCGCTCGCCCTCGCGACGGTCGAGCAGCCGGATGCCGCGATCCGTGCGCCGCGACGCCCGCTCGAGCCAGGTGCCGAGGGCGTCGCCCAAGGCTCAGGCCTCCAGCTTGCCGGCGAGCACCCGTTCGAGGTCGCCGATGGTGCGGATGGCGGCCTCGTCGTCGGCGTCGAGGCAGATCCGGAAGCGGTCCTCGACGGCCACGGCAAGCGTGAGGATCCCCACCGAGTCGAGCCGCAGGTCCTCGACGAGGCGCAGCTCGGGGGCGAGAGGCCCCTCGTAGCCGAGGCCGGCGGCGATCTCGGTGAGGGCGGCGCGGACCTCGTCGCGGCGGGGGTCGGCGGCGCTCTCCATGAACGCGATCTTAGTGTCTCGCCTCTCGCGACCGCTCAGCGCGACTTGACGACGAAGTAGGTGAGCGTCGCCTCGACGGCGGTGAACTGGTGCGGCGTACCGGCGGGGATGACGACGACGTCGCCCGCCGCCAGCCGGCGTGCCTCGCAGCCGGCGAGGGCGCGCCCGCGCACCTCCCCCGGCGCGACCTCGCGCGCGTCGACGACGGTGCCGCCGGTGGCGATCGTCGCCGCGCCGGCGAGCACGTGGAAGATGTCGGTGTCCTCGGCGTGCACCTCCGCCTCGCCGGGGGCCTCGCGACGCCCGGCGTGGACCTGGAAGCGACGTCCCTCGCCGTCGAGCAGGACGGCGCCGCGCGCGAACGCCGCCGCCACCTCCGCGGCGGAGAAGAGGATCACGGGCGGCCTCACGACGGTCCGACGCCGCGGCCCAGCGCGGCGTCCTCGACGCGGATGCGCAGCGCGAGCACGAGCAGGTTGGCGACGCCGCAGACGAGGGCCGTGAGCCACGCCGTGTGCACGAGCGGCAGTGCCACCACCTCGACCGCCACCGCCAGGTAGTTGGGGTGCGGCAGGAAGCGGAACGGCCCGCCCGCGACGAGGGGAGCGTCCGGCAGCACCAGCACCCGCGTCGCCCATCGCTCGCCGAGGGCGGCCACCACCCAGTAGCGCAGCGCCATCGTCGCGGCGACCGTGGCGAGCATCGGCCAGCCGAGCCAGGGCAGGAACGGACGGCGGCAGAAGATCACCTCAGCCGCCGCGCCGCCGAGCAGCGCCACGTGAACCGCCACCATCAGCGGGTAGTGTCCGGCGCCCGCCTCGACGGCACCGCGGGCGCGCAGGGCGCGCTCGTGGCGGCGCGACAGCACGAGCTCGCCGAGCCGCTCGAGAGCGACTGCGGCGAGGAGCAGCAGGAACCAGGCGCGCGAGCTCAGGCGCTGGGGTTCCGTCGCGCGGTCAGTTGCTCGCCTGCGTGCGGCTCCACGGCGGCACGATGCCGTTCATGCGCGCGTAAGCGATCGCCTGCCCGGTGTGCTCGTGTGCGTGCCCCTGCATGATCAGCATGACCCGGCGCTTGGAGAGCGTCATGCCGAAGATCTCGACCTGGTCGTCGAGCGCCTTGGGGTCGACCGCTGCCGCGGCCTTCTGGAAGTGCTCGATCGCCGCACGCAGGGCGGCGACCGCCTGCGCCTTGTCGCTCGTCGACTCGAGCTTCTGGGGATCGACGCCCGCCGGCGTGGGCGTGCCGAGGGCCGCCGACCCGTAGTAGTTGGCGGCCGCCACGTGGCCGAGCACCTCGGCGAACGAGCGCACGCCCTCGCCCGGACGCCAGCCGTATTTGTCGGCGGGCACGGCGTCGGCGAGCTGCAGGAGGTGGCCGGTGATGTAGCCGTAGTCGCCGAGCAGGTCGGCCTGGAAGCCGGCGGGGGCGGCGGGCTTCGCGGCCTCGGCGGCGGGTGCGGGCGGCGCGAAGAGTGCGAGCGCGGAACAGGCGACGATGGCGAGGGCGAGACGATTGCGCATGGGGTCGTTCTCCTTGGTTTCGAGCGAGTGGCGAGTCTAACGCCCGACGCTCACCACTCGAGCAACACGAGCTCGGAGCAGAACCCCGGCCCCATGGCGAGCAGCAGGCCGGGGCTGCCGGCGGGCGGACGGTGGCGTTCCATCGTCTCTTGCAGCACGAGCAACACCGACGTCGACGACAGATTGCCGACCTCGCGCAGGCCGCGCCAGGTGACGTCGAGCGCACCCTCCGGCAGCTCGAGCTCCTCCTGCATCGCCTCGAGCACCTTCGGGCCGCCGGGGTGAGCCACCCAGCTCCGCACGTCGGCACGCGCGAGGCCCTCGCGCGCGAGGAAGCCGTCGACGTCGTCGCGCAGGTGGCGCCGCACCATCTCCGGCACCTCCGCCGAGAGCACGACCTGGAAGCCGCTCTCCGAGATGTCCCACCCCATCACCCGCTCGGTGTCGTAGTAGAACGACGAGGCCGAGGCGACGACGCGCGGGCCGTCGGGCGCCTCGGGGCGCTCGCCGCCGACGAGCACCACCGCCGCGGCGCCGTCGCCGAAGAGGCCGGAGGCGATGAGGTTGGCGACGGAGAGGTCCTCGGGCTGGAGCGTCAGCGAGCAGAGCTCGACCGAGAGCAGCACGACGATCTCGTCGGGGTGCCCGGCGAGGTAGTCGGCCGCGCGCGCCACCCCGGCGGCGCCGGCGAGGCAGCCGAGGCCGAAGATCGGCACGCGCTTGGTGGAGGTCGGCAGCCGGAGCCGGTTGACGAGCCGCGCGTCGAGCGACGGCGTGGCGACGCCGGTGACGGTGACGGTGTAGAGGGCGTCGACGTCGCCGACGGCGAGCCCGGCGCGCGCGAGCCCGTCGCGCACCGCCTCGGCGCCGACCTCCTGCGCGACGCGGATCCAGGCGTCGTTGGCCTTGCCCCAGGTGTCGAGCCGCGCGTACTCCTCGATCGGTAGCGCCAGGTGACGGCCGCCGACGAGCACGTTGCGATGCAGGCGCTCGGCACGCTCGAGGTTGTGGTGCCGCTTCCCCCAGAGCTCGCGGAACGCCGCGATGAGGGTCTCCTGATCGTAGTAGTGGGACGGGAAGGCGGCGCCCACGGCGGCGATGCGGGGATGGGGCGCCGCCAAGCGCTCAGGTCCCTTCCGGCCGGAAGAGCCGCTCGGCGATGGCGAGCACGAGCGGGCGCGGCGAGGCGCGCGCGAGCCAGGCCAGGAGCCGGTCGGGCCACATGGGCACCACCAGCCGCCGTCCGGCGAGCATGGCCTCGTAGCCGGCGCGCGCCATCGTGGCCGCGCTGGCGGTGGGGGTGCGGGCGAAGAGGATCCCATCGTGCCCCGCGGCGGCGTCGAAGAACTCGGTGGCGGTGCGCCCGGGGCACAGGCAGGTGACGGTGATTCCCAGCCGCCGCAGCTCGACCGACATCGCCTCCGAGAGGTGGAGGACGAACGCCTTGCTCGCCGCGTAGGTCGCCATCCACGGCAGCGGCTGGAAGGCGGCGGTCGAGGCGACGTTGAGGATGCGGCCGTAGCGGCGCTCGACCATGCCCGGCACGAAGGCGAGCAGCAGGTCGTGCACGGCGACGACGTCGAGCTCGACCTGCGACTGCAGCCGCGCGCGGTCGAGGGCGTAGAACGGGCCGGCGTCGCCGGCGCCGGCGTTGTTGATGAGGTGGTCGACGGCGAGCCCCTTGGCGGCGAGGCCGGCGACGAGGGCGCGCCGCTCGCGGGCGTCGGCGAGGTCGCACGCCCAGGGGTGGACCTCGACGGCCGGCAGGGTCGCGGCGATCTCCTCCTGCAGCGCCACCAGCCGCTCGCGCCGCCGCGCCACGAGCACGATGGCCCGGCTGTCGCGGGCGGCGAGGCGCGCCAGCTCGCGGCCGATGCCGGCGGAGGCGCCGGTCACGAGCGTCACCGCCTGGCGGGCCTTCATGCGACGCTTGCGCCCTGCACGGGCGGATTCTAGCTTGGGGGGCCATCCGACCTCCCGTGCGCCTGCGTATCCCGGTCAGGCGCCAGGGCCGGGGGCTAGAATCGGCCTTCGTCACGAGCGCGACCGCGATGCAGCGCGCAGCGAACTCCGATCGGCCTGCGGCGCCGGACCGGGCGGCGGTGCCCCCGGCGTTGTCCCCCGCGACGTCGGCTCGTCCGCCGTCGGTGCCCGCTCCCACGTCGGTGCCCGCTCCCTCGTCGGTTCCCTCGGTGCGGCTCGCCGACCTCGAGACCCTCTGGTTCCAGGTCGGCGGCACGCTCTGCAACCTCGCCTGCACCCACTGCTTCGTCTCCTGCTCGCCGACCAACCACACGCACGAGCTGATGACGCTCGCCGAAGTGGTCCCCTTCCTCGACGAGGGGGCGGCCCTCGGGGTGAAGGAGTATTACTTCACCGGCGGCGAGCCCTTCCTCAACCCGGAGATGGAGGCGATCCTCGCCCTGGTGACGAGGAGCTACGGGCCGGCCACCGTGCTCACCAACGGGCTCCTGCTCGACCCAGAGCGCTGCCGTCGCCTGCGCGCCATCGCCGAGGAGGGCGACTACGCGCTCGACATCCGCGTTTCGCTCGACGGCCCGGATGCCGAGAGCAACGACGCCGTACGCGGCCCCGGCGCCTTCGCGCGCGCCACCGCCGGCATCGCCAACCTCGCGGCTGTGGGGCTCAACCCCGTCGTCACCGCCACCGAGGTCGACGACGGCAACGGCACGCCGGAGGGGAAGGAGCGCTTCTTCGCCCTCCTCCGCGCCCTGGGCATCGCGAAGCCGCGCTTGAAGCTCCTGCCGCTCTTCCGCATCGGCGCCGAGGCCGAGCGCGCCGGCGCCTACGAGTCGTGGCAACGGCTCGCCGCCGGCGACGAGGGAGATCTCGGCTTCGACCACCTGCAGTGCAACAGCGGCCGCATGGTCACCGGGCAGGGCGTGTGGGTCTGCCCGATCCTCGTCAACGAGCCGGCGGCGCGCATGGGACCGAGACTCGCCGACGCGCTGGGGCCGGCTGCGCTCTCCCATCCCGCCTGCTGGACCTGCCACGCCTATGGCGTGAGCTGCCGCACGTGATTCATTCCACCCTTCACCCCCAACCCCACTCCCCTCGAGGGGAGAGGGGCGCCCCCTCCCGGCGCCGATCGAGGAAGAACCCTTGAGCGACCGGCTCGCCCTCGAGCGCGCCCGGCTCGGCGCCCACCGCGGGCTCGCCACCTGGGGCGAGCGCACGGTGCCGCTCGCCGAGTTCCGCGTCGCCGCGGCCGCAGCCGGAAGGGCACTCGCCGACGCCGAGCGCGAAGTCGCGCGGCGGGCGCTCCTCGAGCGCCCGCGCGACCCGACGCCGGTCGAGGGCCCGTTCGCGCGCATCGCCGTCTTCGGCGGCATCTACAGCAACCGCCAGGCGCTCGCCGCCTGCCTCGCCGACGCCGCGGCGCGTGGCGTCGAGGCGGTCTACTGCCTCGGCGACCTCGGCGCTTTCGGGCCGCACCCCGAGGCGTGCTGGCCGCTCCTGCTCGAGGCAGGGGTGCGGTCGATCCAGGGCAACTACGAGCAGTCGCTCGCGGGCGGCCGCGACGACTGCAACTGCGGCTACACCGACCCGCGCGACAACCACTTCGCGCGGCTCTCCTACCAGTACACGGCCCGCAACTGCTCGCCGGCCTTCAAGGCCTGGATGGGTGCGCTGCCCGCGCGCCGCCGGGTGCGCGTCGCGCTCGACGCCGAGAACCCGGGCAACGAGCTGCTGCTCGTGCACGGCTCGCCGCGGCGGGTCAACGAGTTCCTCTTCGCCTCGACCTCGCCGGTGGCGCTCCTCTCGATGCTCTGCGCCGAAGAACGCTGCGACGGCTTCCTCTGCACCCACAGCGGCCTCCCCTGGGTGCGCACGCTGCCGGACGGCAAGCGGGTGGCGAACGTCGGCGTGCTCGGCCGCCCCGCCAACGACGGCGACCGGCGCGTGCGCTACGCGATCGTCACGGCGGGGCCGACGGGGGTCGACGTCGAGATCGTCAAGCTCGCCTACGATCACGACGACCTCGCGCGCGAGATGCGCGCCGAGCTGCTGCCCGAGGAGTTCGTCGAGACCATCGAGAGCGGCTGGTGGACCACGTGCCTCGAGGTGTTGCCATCGCGAGAGCGCGGGCTTTCCCGATTCTGATCGCTCACCGAGCAGAGGAACGCGACGATGCCCGAGCCGACCACCGACCGTCCCCGCATCGCCATCCTCGGCGCCGGCCCGATCGGCCTCGAGGCCGCCCTTGCCGCCGCCGATGCCGGGCTGCCGTTCACGATCTACGAAGCCGCCGCGGAGCCCGCCGGCAACGTGGCCGACTGGGCGCACGTGCGTCTCTTCACGCCCTGGTCGCTGTCGGTGTCGCCACGCCAGCGGCGCCACCTCGACGCCGCGGGCGCCACCGTTCCCGACGACGACGCCTGCCCCACCGGCGCCGACCTGCGCGAGCGCGCGCTGCTGCCCCTCGCGCGCTCGGCGGCCATCGCGCCGCGGCTGCGGCTCGGCGCACGGGTGCGCTCGGTCGGCAGGTACGGCCTGCTCAAGCACGAGGAGATCGCCACCGCGGCGCGCGCCGGCCACCCCTTCCGCCTGCTCGTCGAAGAAGGGGGCGAGGAACGCGTCGAGAGCGCCGAGGTGGTGCTCGACTGCACGGGCACCTGGGGATGCCCGAACGCGCTCGGCGACGGCGGCATCCCGGCCCCCGGCGAGCGACGCCTCGCCGCGCGGATCACGCGGCGGATCCCCGACCTCGCGCGCGAGGCCGCGGAGTGGGCGGGCCGCACCGTCCTGCTCGTCGGCGCCGGCCACTCGGCGCAGACCGCCGCGCGGGACCTCGCAGAATTCGCTTCCGAGGCTCCCGGCACGCGCGTGCTCTGGGCGCTGCGCGCCGAGCGCCCGACCTTCGCGACGGCCGCCGACGATCCGCTCCCCGAGCGCGCCAGCCTGACCGCCGCCGCGGCCTCGGTCGCCGGCGGCGCCTCGCCGGCGGTCTGGGCCTACCACGGCGTCGCCGTCGAACGGCTCGCCGAGCGCGACGGCAAGGTGGCCGTCATCTTGCGCAAGACCATCGGCGAGCCGCAGGAGGTGGTCGTCGACCGCGTGCTGTCGCTCACCGGCGCGGTGGGAGACCACGGCATCTACCGCCAGCTCCAGGTGCACGAGTGCTACGCGACGTGCGGCCCGATGAAGCTCTCGGCGGCCCTCTTCGCCGCCGGCGGGGTCGGCGGCGACTGCCTCGCCCAGGCGAGCCACGGCGTCGACAACCTGACGAGCCCCGAGCCGCGCTTCTTCCTGCTCGGCGCCAAGTCGTACGGCCGCAACAACAGCTTCCTGCTCCGCGTCGGCTGGGATCAGGTGGCGGAGGTGATGGGCGAGCTCGCCACGTCCCGCGAGGAGCTCGCCGCCGTCGAGGCGTGAGGCCGGCCCGGCCGGTCGCCTACTTGGCGATCAGCTCGATCTGCATCTCCACCTCGTCGCCGTTGCGAACGGCGCTGCCGAAGCTGTAGGGGGTGATGCCGAAGTCGGTCTGGCGGAAGCGGAACGAGCCCGTGGCGTGGAGGTATTCGCCCCGCCTCTCGATGGTGGCAGGCAGCGTGACGTCGCGGGTCTGGCCGTGGAGGGTCAGCGAGCCGGTGATGCGGAGCTTCCCGGCCGCCACGTCCGCGACCCGGGTGGAACGGAAGGTGATCGTCGGGTAGTTGGCGACGTCGAGCTGTTTCGGCCCGCGCATCGTGTTCTGGATGGTGCGCCGGTCGACGTCGTTGATCGAGGGCATCTTCAGCCGGCGGCGATGGCCCGGCTCGTCCATGGAGATGCCGCTCGCGTCGACCTCGATGCTGACCGACGAAGCGTCCGGGTTCGCCGGGTCCCAGCGGACGGTGCCGGTGAGCTTGGTCGCGCGCGCCACGTGGTCGTGGGCGAACACCGAGGCGGGCCCCTCCTTCCAGACCCGCACGAGCACGACGCTGCGCTGCCCGTCGACCTGGTATTCGACGGCGTGAAGAGCCTGGCCTGCGGCGAGCGCGAGGAAGGCAACGATCCAGCGAGGCGCGGATCTACTCATCGAAGACACCCCCTCCAGCGAAATCCCCCTGCGATCGACGTCGAGAGGAAGCCCACCTATCGCGTGAGTGCGCCGCGACGGGCGGCCGGTTCAAAGCCGAGGCCCCCGCCCGTTTGCGCGCGCCGGGTGCGCGGATTGGTCAGGCGGCGGACGCCTGGCGCTCTCGCACGATGCGCGCCAGGTGCTCGCCGATCGGCAGGCAGGAGGTCGCCGCCGGCGACGGCGCGTTGAGGACGTGGAGCGAGCGCTCGCCGGGGACGACGAGGAAGTCGTCGACCAGCTTCCCGTTGCCGTCGACCGCCTGCGCCCGCACGCCGGCGGGTGCGGGCTCGAGGTCGGCGAGCTCGAGCGCCGGCACCAGCCTGCGCGCCTCGGCGAGGAATCGACGCCGGCTGGTGGCGCGCAGGAGCTCGGCGAGCCCCTTGCCGCCCAGCCGCTGCGCGAGTCGCCAGAAGCCGCCGTAGAGCAGGACCTCGGCGCCGTCGCGCAGGGAGACGTCGCGAAGCCGGTACCCCTCGCGGCGGAAGGCGAGCACGGCGTTGGGCCCGGCCCACACCTCGCCGTCGAGCGTGCGGTGCAGGTGCACGCCGAGGAACGGGAACGCCGGGTCGGGGAGCGGGTAGACGAGATGGCGCACGAGGCCCCGCGCCTCTGCGCGCAGCCGGTGGTACTCGCCGCGGAAGGGAACGATGCGTGCCGGAGGGTCGACACCGCAGAGGCGCGCCACGCGGTCGCAGAAGAGGCCGGCGCAGTTGACGAGGAAACGCGCCTCGAGCGGGCCCTCCGAGGTGTGGACGCGGAGGCCGTCGGGCGACGGCTCGACCGCACGCAGGGCGACGCCGCGCCGCAACGCGACGCCGGCGTCGGCGAGCTCCGAGGCGAGGGCGCGCGCCACCGCCGGAAAGTCGACGAGCCCGGTCGCCGGCACCAGCAGCGCCGCGGCGCCGCGCACGTGCGGCTCGCGCGCGGCGAGCGCCGGCGGATCGAGCCAGCTCGTGTCGACGCCGTTTTCCGCGGCCCGCGCGGCGAGCGCCTCGAGGGCCGGCAGCTGGGTCGGCCCGGTTGCCACCACCACCTTGCCGCACACCTCGTGCCGGATGTCGCGGTCGGCGCAGAAGGCGAGCAGCCCCTCGCGCCCCTCGCGCGCGAAGCGCGCCTTGAGGCTCCCCGGCTGGTAATAGAGACCCGAGTGGAGGATGCCGCTGTTGCGGCCGCTCTGGTGGGTCGCGAGCCGCGGCTCCTTCTCGAGCAGCACGACCGGCACGTCGGGCAGCGCATCGCGGAGGGCGCGCGCCGTGGCGAGGCCGACGAGGCCGCCGCCGACGATGACCACGGGAGGCGAGGACATGCGGCCGGCGAGCGTACCGCAGCACCCGAGCGCTCGCGCGAGCGGCGCCCTTTGCCCGGTGGCTGGTAAGCTCGCTCGTCGATGACGAGCTTTCGCGGCGAGGCCCGCTACGCGCACGGCGAGTCGTCGGCGACGGGGGTCCTCGTCGCCCACCTCGGCACCCCGGACGCGCCCACCGCACCGGCGCTCAGGCGCTACCTGCGCCAGTTCCTCTCCGATCCGCGGGTGATCGAGCTGCCGCGCTGGAAGTGGCTGCCGGTGCTCCACCTCTTCGTGCTCACGACGCGGCCGAAGGCCTCGGCGGCCCTCTACCGAAAGATCTGGACGCCGGCGGGCTCGCCCCTGCTCGTCCTCACCCGCGCCGTGGCCGCGCGGCTTGCCCAGGAGCTGGGGCGCCGCGTCACCTCGCCGCTCCACGTCGCCGTCGGCATGCGCTACGGCAACCCGTCGATGGGCACGGCGCTCCGCGAGCTCGCCGACAAGGGCTGCCGCCGCATCCTCGTCTTCCCGCTCTATCCGCAATATTCGGGCACGACGACGGCCTCGACCTTCGACGCTGCCTTCGAAGAGCTCTCGACATGGCGGTTCGTGCCGGAGCTGCGCACGATCAGCTCGTACCACGACCACCCCGGCTACGTCGGCGCGCTCGCCGCGAGCATCCGCGACAGCTGGCGCGAGCGCGGCCGTGCCGAGAAGCTCCTCTTCACCTTCCACGGCATTCCTCGCCGCTACTTCGAGTCCGGCGACCCCTACTTCTGCCACTGCCAGAAGACGGCGCGCCTGGTGGCCGAGGACCTCGCCCTCGCCGCCGGCGACTACCAGGTCACCTTCCAGTCGCTCTTCGGCAAGGAGGAGTGGCTGCGGCCCTACACCGACGAGACGATGAAGACGCTCGGTGCGGCGCGCCTGGCGAGCGTCGACGTCACCTGCCCCGGCTTCTCGGTCGACTGCCTCGAGACCCTCGAGGAGATCGACGGTCTCAACCGCGAGTTCTTCACTCACGCCGGGGGCGGCGACTACCGCTACATCCCCTGCCTCAACGAGCGCCCCGACCACATCGCCGCGCTCGCCGACGTCGCCATGCGCCACCTCGGCGGCTGGGTGGACCCGGCTCCCCCGCCCATCGCTGCCGCGGCGGAGGAGCCGGCAAGGTCGCTCGAGCGCGCGCAGGCGCTCGCCGCGGGCTACCCCGGCGGCATCGTCGCGCGCTAGGCATGCCGCACCAGGGATGCTCTCTGCAGAGCATCCCTGGGCGCCGGTCCATTTCCGCCGCGCCTCAGCCCGGAAGGATGCGGGCCATCACCGCCTCGACGATGCGGTCGCAGCGATCGCCGTCGAAGCCATAGAGGCGCGGTGCCTCGACCCCCAGGCGGCGCTCGAGGTCGCCGCGCAGCGCGGTGCGCGCGCGGTGGAGGCGCACCTTGACGTTCTCCGGCGAGATCTCGAGCAGGTCCGCCGTCTCCGCCGTCGACAGTCCCTCGACCGCGCGCATCACGAACACCATCCTCAACGGCAGCGACAGCCGATCGACGGCGTCGTGGAGCAGACCGCCGAGCTCGCGCTGTGCGGTCTCGCGCTCGGGGGTCGGGGCCGGCGCCGTGAACGCGAGCTCGCCGCCGTCCTCGCCGGGCGCCGCCGCCGGCACCAGGCGGCGACGCGCACGCGAGCGCGACCAGGCCTCGTGCAGGGCGATCTTCGACACCCAGGTAGAGAAGCGTGCGCGGCCGGCGAACTGGTCGAGGTGCTCGAAGGCGCGCACCCAGGCCTCCTGCAGCACGTCGGCAGCCTCGTCGTCCTCGCCGAGGAGCGGTCGCAGGAGGCGGAAGAGCCGCTGGTTGTAGCGTCGCATGAGAATCTCGAAGAGGGCGGTGTCGCCGTCGCGGACGCGGGCCACCACCTGCTCGTCGTCGAGCGGCGGCGCGCTCGCGGAAGTCGCTGGCGCGGTCTCCACCGCACCGGCGCCGCGCGAGGCGACGCTCACCCCGCCACCGCCTGCAGGCGGGCGCCGGCCGCCACCGGGGCCTCCGCCGCCAGCTCGGCGAGCCGCGCGAGGGTGTAGGCGCCGACCGCCATCGCCAGGTCGCGCACCGCCACGTCGTACATCCCGGCGAACACCAGGTTGAGGGCGATGAAGCAGAGCCAGCCCATGGCGAGCAACGCGCCCAGCCGGGGCCAGCGGGTGAGGACCAGCAGGCCCACCGCCATCTCCACCACGCCGATGATGGCGAAGAAGGCCGCTTGCGAGATCGGCAGCAATGCCGCCAGCGACGGCGCCAGATAGTGCGACCAGTCGGTGAGGATGTTGAAGAACTTGTCGAGCCCGGCGAGCAACGGCACCAGGCCGTAGGTGAGGCGCAGGGGAAGGTAGAGCGAGCGCAGGGTCGGTCCGTCGAGGGTCGTGGTCATGATCGTAGCCTCCTTGCCACTAACAGAGTGGCAAGGGCCTCGAAGGTTACGCCCGGTTGTAACCTGCCCGGCGCGGGCCGCGGCCGGGTGTCAGGTCGCGATCGCGGGAGCGCCCGGCCGCCCCGGAGCGCCCGCCGCCAGGCCCAGCCACGCCGGCAGCGCCCCGACCTCGGGGAGACAGGCGAGCTGCCGGCACGCACGCAGCTCCTCCTCCGGCTGCGCGCCGCAGAGCACGGCGACGCCGTCGACGCCGGCGTTGGCCGCCATCTCGAGGTCCCAGCGGGTGTCGCCGATCATGAGCGTCTCGTGCGGGCCGGCGCCGAGCTCCGCCATGATCTCGAGAAGCATCGCCGGGCTCGGCTTGGGCGGGCATTCGTCGAGCGTGCGCGTGGCGGCGAAGTAGCCGCCGAGGCCCGTGCGCTCGAAGTCGCGGACGATCCCGCGCCGGCTCTTGGCGGTCGCGACGGCGAGCTGCGTGCCGGCGTCGGCGAGCCGCGCGAGGGTGGCGGCGGTGGCGGGGAAGGGGTCGTGGCGCGAATGCCACGTCTCCACCCAGTGGTGACGGTAGCGGTCGAGGATCCGCTCGCGGGTCTCGGCGGACAGCCCCGGGTGGAAGCGCTCGAAACTGTCGGTGAGGCCGAGGCCGATGGCGCCGCGCAGCACCGCCGCGGGCGGCACCGCGACGCCGGCGGCGGCGAGCGCCGCTTCGGTGCAGGAGACGATCGAGCCGATCGAGTCGATCAGCGTGCCGTCCCAGTCGAAGACGACGAGGCGGTAGTGCTTCTCGACCGCCGCCCTCACCGCGCGGCGCCTGCCGGCGGAGGGACGGGCGGCTGCGCCGCGGCCGGTGCCCCAGGCGCTGCCGCCGCGTGGCCGAAGGGGAGGCCGCCGCCGAGCTTGCGAGCGACGCGGTCCTGGATCCAGTGCGCGTCCCACCACTCGACGGGGGTCACCGGCACGCCGCGGATCAGAGTGGCGAAGTGGAGGTGGTCGCCGCCGGCGAGGCCGGTGGCGCCGGAGAGCCCGAGCCGCTGCCCGCGCTCGACCATCTGACCGACCTGCACGTCGATCGACGAGAGGTGGGCGTAGAGGCTCATCAGCCCGAAGCCGTGATCGAGGATGACGCAGTTGCCGTAGATGCCGAAGTAGCCCGCGTGCATGACGACGCCGCGATTGGCGGCCGGCACCGGCGCGTGCTGCGTGGAGGCGAGGTCGAAGCCGAGGTGCGTCTGGTGGTCGACCTCGTTGCCGTTGTAGCGGTAGGTGCGGCGGGCGGCGAAGCGATCCATCACCTGGCCGTTGGGGAAGGGGAGGAAAGCCTGGTTCCAGAGAAACTCCGGGCGGCTCTTGGCGCCGAGGTCGAGGAGCTCCTGGTCGTTCTTCCGCCGCAGGTCGCCGTTGATCTTCAGGTAGGTGGCAAGGAGGTCGTCGCTCGCCGGCACGTCGGGGCGGTGCGAGGAGATCTCCGGCACCACCTTCTGCAGGAAGGCGTCGCTGAGCTCGATGTCCGCCTTGCCGACCGGCCGCGGCGTCCAGCGCTCGACGAAGCCGAGCCGCGCCTGGTTGCCGAGCACGTCCTCGGCGACGAGCTTGATGCTGTCGGGGGTCTCCAGGTCGTACGGGATGCCGAAGATGACGAAGAAGTCGCCGCTCCTGCCGGGCAGCGGCGAGCCGGGGAAGAAGAACTTTCCGGACTCCACGCCGTGGCGAACGGCGGCGGCGTCGACGTGGTAGACGACCGCCTCGGAGCCGCCCTGGGCGGCGTAGGTCTGCGTCGACATGAGCGCCAGCGCGGGCGGTACGACGCGCACCGGCAGCTCGAGGTCCGAAACCACCGGGTCGGGGTGGCGCAACGGGCCACCCGGGCGCGTCGCCTCGACGTGCACGGTCGCCTTGCCGTTGACGAGCCAGGGCTGCTTGCGCTTGCCGAGCTCGAGCGTGACGGTGCGCTCGGGAGTGCGCGCGCCCCACACCTTCCAGAGTGGGCGCACTGGGTGGGTCTCCTCGGCGAGCACCTCCTCGCGGCCGTTCTGGCGCAACACGACGCGCAGGCCGGCGACGCCGCGCGCGCCCTCGCGCACGGTCACCGTGAGCGGGGTGTGCTGGCCGATCCCCGGCGCCCCTGCCTTCACCTCGACCTCGGGGGACGGCCCCCAGCCGAAGAGCGAGAGGAGGCCGGCGGCCGCGACGACCAACACGATCAGAAAGAGGAGGAGCTTGAATCCGGGTCCCATCGTCCGCGTGGTGCGCAATCCGGTCTCCTTATCCGCCGGCCCACTCCCCGCCACTACGGAGGTGGGCGCCGGCGCGGGCGCCCGAGCATAGCGGCTCGCGGCGAGTGGTGGCGGCGGCTGGCTTGCCAGGGGCGTGCCAGCCGGCGAGGGCCCTAGGCGGCGACGACGAGCGGCGGCACCGGGCAGCCGAGGGCGTCGGCGATGGCGCGCAGGAGCTCCCCTTCCGCGCCCGCGACGGTGCCGTCGCTCGCCACGGTCGCGGCGCAGGCGGTGAGGAGCTCGCGCAGGCGCGGCGGGGCGACGCCCTCGAGCGTGGCCAGCGCGGCGTCGAGGCGGCGGAAGGTGCACGCCTCGCGCGGCAAGAGGGCGAGGGCGGGCGGCGCCTGCGAGCCGAGCGCGGCGACGCCGGCGGCGAAGGCCGTGGCGGCTGCCTGGGCATCGGTGCTGCCCGAGTGGGCGAGCGTCGAGAGCAGCTGCGCGAGCGGCTCGGCGAGCTGGCGCAAGCCGTAGACGCTGACGCGAGGAGCCGCCTTCTTTTCCGCGAACCACGGATCGAGGTGGCGCAGCAGCACCCGGTGCAGCGACCACTCGAAGAGCGACAGACGCTGGTCGGCGCGCACGAGCTCGTCGACGAGACGGCGGAACGTGGCGTATTGGTGCGGCGAGAGCCGGCGCAGCGCCGGCACCGCGACGTCGACGATCGGCAGCCTTGCCGCATCGGCGAGGGCGTCGGCGGCGGGCAACACGGCGGCGAGCTCGCGCGCGAGCGCCTCGTCGCCGGCGGCCGTCACCGTCGCGAGCTGTCGTTGCCGCACCGCGGGGTCGCGGTCGCAGAGGAGGGCCAGCACCACCGCGCGCGCCGCCATCGGCTCGCGCGCGCTCGTGGCGAGCGGCTCGGGGATGCCGGCGAGCAGCGCCGCAGCGGCGGCGATGTGGATCGGCCGCGGCTGCCCCGCCGACGCCGCGAGCTCGGCGGGCGCGAGCGCACCCGCGAGCGCCGGCACCGCCGCCACGACACCCGGGAGCGCCACTCCGGGGATGGGCGCAGGTCCGCCCTTTGCGCCGCGCGTCAGCCCCGGGATGCCGGGCAGGCCGGGGATGTCGAGGTGCTGTCGCGCCGCAGCGCGTTCGCCTTTCGTCTCCTTCGGGCGCGCGGCCTCGTCGGCGAACGAGGGGAAGGTGCCGTCCCACGCCGGGTCGAGGCGCCGGATGCGCTCGGGAAGCGGCGGGTGGGTCGCCCGCCAGGCGAAGTGCCCCTCCCTCAGACCGTTGCCGAAGTAGAGGTGGCTCGCCTGCGGCGCGTTGGGGCTGGCGAGCCGCGAGCCCGCCCCGAGGCCGCCGATCTTCTTGAGCGCGCCGGCGATGCCGAGGGGGTTGCGGGTGAACTGCACCGCCGCCGCGTCGGCGAGGAACTCGCGCTGCCGCGCGATGGCGCTCTTGATGAGGTCGCCGAAGAGGGCGCCGATCCAGCCGATGACGTAGAGCGCGAGGCCGAACAGCGCCACGCCGCCGCCGCCGCCCTTCTTGCGATCCGAGGAGCCCGAGGAGCCGCCCGAGAAGCGGAGGATCCAGAGGCCAATCAAGCTGATGACGAGGATCCCGTGCAGGAGCCCCATCAACCGCAGGTTGAGTCGCATGTCGCCGTTCAGGATGTGGCTGAGCTCGTGCGCCACGACGCCCTGCAGCTCGTCGCGGTCGAGCCGCTCGACGGCGCCGCGGGTGACGCCGATCACCGCCGTGTCGCGGCCGAAGCCGGCGGCGAAGGCGTTGATTCCCTCCTCGTCGGGCAGCACGTACACCGACGGCACCGCGGTGCCCGCGGCGAGCGCCATCTCCTCGACGACGTTGAGGAGGCGTCGCTCGGCGGGCGAGGCGGCGTTGCCGTCGAGCGGCTTGCCGCCGAGCAGCGACGCCACCGCCACGCCGCCGCCGCGCGAGAGCGCCGCCGTCTTGTAGAGCGAGCCGCCGGCGATCACCGCGCCTGTCGTCCCTGCCACCCAGGCGAAGAGCTGCGCGTTCCACGGCCAGAAGGGGCGGCCGTGGCTCTCGGCGTTCGACGCGAGCTCGTCGTGGAAGGCGACCACCGTCACCACGTAGACGGCGGCGACGGTGGCGAAGACGGCGAGCGCGAAGAGCACCACGAGTCGCCGGGTGCTCTGTCGCGCCGCGTCCTGTTGGCCGAAGAAATCCATGCTGGAGCTCACCAGGCGCTCACGGTTCCGCCGGCGGCCGGTGTGCGCGGTTCGCGGGGTGCGTACCCCACGAGGAGGCGCATCCGGAATGCCGCCTGCGGAGCTAGAACGCGACCTTGATGGCCTCGCGCTCCGCCGGCGCCTCGATCACCCAGAGCTGCGCCTCCTGGAAGCCGAAGGCACCGGCGAGGAGCGCCGTCGGCATCGTCTCGCGCGCCGTGTTGTAGGCGGTGACGCCGTCGTTGTACGCCTGGCGCGCGAAGGCGACGCGGTTCTCGGTGGAGGTGAGCTCCTCCATCAGGGATTGCATGGTCTGGTTCGCCTTGAGGTCGGGGTACGCCTCGGCGACGGCGATGAGCCGGCCGAGGGCCCCGGTGAGCCCCGACTCGGCGCTCGAGAGCTGGCGCATCGCCTCGGGGTCTCCCGGGCGGGCGGCCGCGGCCTGCTCGGCGGTGACCGCGCGGTTGCGCGCCGCCACCACCGCCTCGAGGGTCTCGCGCTCGTGTTTGATGTAGCCCTTGGCGGTCTCCACCAGGTTCGGGATCAGGTCGTAGCGGCGCTTGAGCTGCACGTCGATCTGCGAGAACGCGTTCTTGTAGCGGTTGCGCAGCGTCACCAGCCGGTTGTAGAGGCTCATCAGCAGCGCGACGAGCACCACGATCACCAGGACGACGACGAGGATCACGCCCATGTCTGAGGCACCTCCATGGAGAAACGGCACCGCGGGCACACTAACGCAAGATCCCGAGGCGGACATCGCACGCGGCCCAACCCGCAGGGAAGGTCTACGCGCCGGGCGTGCCAGTCATTCCCGCTGCTACGATCGCCCACCCCATGCCTGTAGAGCACCGAGGCCGGGCGCTCCTCCTCGCGGCGACCTGCCTGCTCGCCCTCTCCTGCCGACTGCCGATCCAGCGCGGCCGCTGGAACGTCGTGGTGGTGATGGTCGACACGCTGCGCGCCGACCACCTCGGCGCCTACGGCTACGGGCGCCCCACGAGCCCCTCCTTCGACGCCCTCGCCGCCGAGAGCTACCTCTTCACCGACGCGCGTGCGCAATCCTCCTGCACCTTCCCGTCCGTCAACTCGCTGCTCACCTCGCGACATCCGGCGCGCTTCCTCGGCCAGCCTGAAGGCGCGCTGGGCATCCCCGCCGGCGTCCCCTCGCTGGCGGAGGTCCTCGCCGAGCGGGGCTTCTCGACGGCGGCGGTGTCGGCGAGCATGGTGGTGCGCAAGACACCGACCCGCTTCAACCCGGCCGGCGGCTTCGGCCGCGGCTTCGGGCGCTTCGACGAGGACTGCCTCTGGCGCGACGCCGCCTGCGTCACCAACCGCGCGCTGGTCGCCGTCGACCGGCTGCGCGAGCCGTTTTTCCTCTACCTGCACTACCTCGACCCGCACGGCCCGTACGATCCGCCGCGGCCGATCCGCAAGCGCTTCCGCATGGGCAGGAGCACGCAGCCGTGGGCGCTGCGGGGCAACCCCACCCCGCTCGCGCAGCAGCTCGACGGGCGACGGCACGACGTCGCCTGGACACCGCAGGACGTGCGCTTCTTGATGGGTCTCTACGACGGCGAGGTGGCCCACTTCGACGAGCAGCTCGGGCGACTGCTCGACGAGCTGCGCGGGCGGCGCCTCCTCGAGCGGACCATCGTCGTCGTCGTCGCCGACCATGGCGAGTCCTTCCTCGAGCACGGCAGGGTGAAGCACTGCGAGAGCGTGTACGACAGCGAGCTCAAGACGCCGCTGCTCGTGCGGCTGCCGCGGCAGCGCGCAGGTGAGCGCGTGCGCGGCGTGGCCGCCAACCTCGACGTGACGCCCACGCTGGTCGACCTCCTCGGGCTCGGCGTCGACGGTCACGGCTTCGAGGGCCGTTCGCTCGTGCCGCGGCTCGCCGGCGCCGCGTCCGACGGGCACCTCGCCTTCGCGACGATCAACTCGCAGCGCTCCGTCGCCTCGGACCGCTACAAGCTCGTCGCCGACCTGGCGAGCGGCGAGTGGAAGCTCTTCGACCTCGCCGCCGACCCCGGCGAGCAGCGCGACGTCAAGGCGACGGCGCGCGAGCCGTTCGCGCGGCTCAAGCGCGCGCTGCTGGACCACCTGGCGAGCACCGAGGGCGAGGACGGCTTGCGGCAGTCGGAGGAGGCGGATCGCCGCCTCCGAGCGCTGGGATACCTCTGACGGTCGATCCCTCTGGGTCGTCGATCCCTCCGGCCGTCAATCCCTCCGCCGATCCCTCCGGTCGCTAGTCCCAGGGTGGGAAGTTGCCCTCGGCGGCGAGGGCGGCCATGCGCGCGGCGAGCGCATCCATGAAGGCGTGCGTGTCGGCGTTGCCGTGGAGCGGCTCGCCGACGAAGACGTCGCAGAAGAAGGGCACCGGCAGCCACGAGCCGCGCGGCAGCGACTTGCCGAGGCCGTGGAGGAAGACCGGCACCACCGGCACCTGCGGGAAGCGCCGTGCGAGGTGGGCGACGCCGCTCTTGAAGCGTGCCAGCTGCTCGGGCTCGCCGCGGGTGCCCTCGGGGAAGAGGATGAGGATGTCGCCCTCGGCGAGGGCGGCTGCAGCGAGAGCCAGCGGGTCGCGGTGCGCGTGCGGCGGCGACGGTGCGGTTGTCGCTCCGACGACCGCGTCCTTCGCGTCGCGCGCCGGCTTGCGCTCGACGCCGACGATGCCCATCACCCGCAGGGCGAACCAGGAGAGCGGCCCGCCGCGGAGGAAGTAGTCGGCGGCGGCGACCGGCCGCAGTCGCCGCAAGAGCTTCGCGGGGAAGAGGCCCATCAACACCACCGTGTCGAGGTGGCTGTTGTGGTTGGCGACCACCACCGCGGGGCCGGAGACGGGCAGCCGCTCGCGGTGCCGGACGTTGAGCCCCAGCACGACGAGCACCACCGGGCGCACGACGAGCGCGAAGAAGAGGCGCTGGAGGAGCGCGTGGGGGCCTGGGTTCATCCGCCCGAAGGGCTCATCCGCCCGGAGGGTTCATCCGCTCGCAGAGCTCTCTATCCTGGCGAGCTCCGGATAGAGGCGCGAGTAGCTGTCCGAGAGCAGCAGGATGCGCCGCACGTAGGTCTTCGGCTCCTCGAGCTGGAGGTTCTCGATGAAGGCGTCGACCTCGCGGTGCCGCGACTCGTTCCACTGCCGCCGCAGACGGTAGGGGCCGCTGTTGTAGCCGGCGAGGGCGAGCTCGACGTCGCCGTCGAACATCCCCAGCACCTGCGAGAAGTAGGCGGTGCCGAGCTGGAGGCTGTAGTCGGGTTCGTAGAGCTTCTCGGTCGCGAAGGCGATGCCGAGCTTCTTCGCCACGTCGTTTGCGGTGCCGGGCATGAGCTGCATGAGACCGCGCGCCCCGGAGCGGCTCGTTGCGGCGTGGTCGAACGCGCTCTCCTGGCGGATGACGGCCAGCACGAGCGTCACCGGCAGGTCGCGTGCAGCGGCCCAGCGCTCGATGGAGTCGCGGTAGTGGAGCGGGTAGTAGAGCTCGAGCGCCTCGCCGGGCACCGAGGCCTGCAGCGGCGTGCCGAGCGCCGGAAAGGCGGTGCGGAGCAGGTCCATGCTCGGACGCGGCCGCCCCTGCCGAGCGAGCACCACGCCCTGGAGCGCGGCGCGGGCCCGCGGCTCGGTGGCGCCACCCGCGAGCGCGAGCTCCGTCGAGGCGAGACCGTCGAGCCCGACGTCCGAGAGATAACGTGCGCGCAGGAGCCGGCGATCGACGGGCCACGGCTCGGGCGGCGTCGTCGCGACGGCAGTGCGTCGCGCCTCGCCGCCGAGGCGGGCCACGGCGTGACGGCGGTAGAAGTCGGTGGTGTCGGCGGCCGCGAGCTCCGAGTAGAGCTCGTGCGCGCGCGCCTTCTGACCGAGCGCCTCGAAGGCGCGCGCCGACCAGTAGCGGGCGCCGCGCGGGTAGCGGTCGCGCGGCGAGTCCGCCGCGAGCTCGCTCCAGAAGCCGATCGCGCCCGTGTAGTTGCGGGCGAGGTACTCGCGCCAGCCGCGGCCCCAGAGGAAGGGCGTGCCCACCTCGTCGTCGGGGGCGACGTGGCGGAGACGGCGCAGCGCCGCGAGCGCCGAGTCGACGTGCTCGCGCGAGGCGTGCTCGGCGAAGAGCTGGCGCAGCGCGCGCGCGGCGAGCGCCGGCTCGCCGAGCCGCGCCGCCTCGTCGAGGTAGGCGAGCCCGGCGCGCAGGAAGCGCTCGCGCTTCGCCGCGGCGCTCTTGCCGCCCTTGCCGTCACGCTTGCCGCCACGTCGGGCCTCGGCCTGGTCGAGGGCGGCCTGGGCGCGCGCCCAGGCGACGCGGCCGGCGTCGGCGGGCACGGCCGGCGCGAGCGGCGCGAGCAGCTTCGCTGCCGCCTCGCCGCGGTTGGTGAGGGTGAACACGCGGGCCATCTCGAGGTGCCAGTCGAGGCCGCGGGCGGCCGCCGGCACCACCTCGAGGACCCGCTGCGCGTCGGTCGGCAGCCCGAGCGCGAGCAAGGACTCGGCGCGGTGGAGCTGCTGCGCCGGAGTGAGCCTCGCCACCGGGAAGCGGTCGGGCACGCCGAGCTCGTTGGCGGCGAGCGGGTATTCGGTGAGGAGCTTCACCGCCGCCGCGGTCGCCACGTCGGCGCGGCCCTGCGCGACGCCGATCTCCCAGGCGAGCCGCTCGAGCTTCTCGGCGAGCTCCGCCGGGAGCGGGTGCCGCCGGCCGAGCTCGAGGAGGGCGAGCGCCCGCTCGCCGGCGCCGGCGTCGCGAGCGAGCTCGACGGCGCGCACGAGGGCGCGCGGCCAGAGCAGCGAATCGGGCCAGTCGGCGAGGAGGCGCTCGAGGGCGGCGAGGCCGAGCGCCGGATCGCCGGTGGCGGCGCGCGCGTCGGCGAGGACCCAGAGCCGCCAGTCCTCGAGCGGCCCCGGCGTCGTCGGCTCCTCGCCGAGCAGCCGCGCCGCCGACTCCGGGAGCTCGAGCGAGTGCGCGTAGAGACCGGCGACGAGGCGCGCGTGGCGCCCGCCGGGGTCGTCGCGCCGCGTCTCGCGTTCGAGGGCATGGAGGGCGCCGGCGAAGTCGTGACGCCGCACCGCCACGGCGGCGGTCTGGTACGGCGCGGTGAGCGCCGGCAGCACGCGGGCCGCGGCCGGAGGCGGATCGACGGGAGGCGAGGGTGGGGCCGGCGCGGGATCGAGGGCGCCCGCGAGGAGGATGAGGGGGACGGCGTAGAGTGCGCGCGGCACGCGGGGCCTCACATCGTCGGTTGCAACCGCCCGCCGTGTGGCCGGCATTCCGGAGGCGGCCGGCATTCCGGACGCGCCGCCACGCGCGGTGGATGGCTCGAGGGCGCTTACATCCCCAGCGCACCGGCGTCGCCGCCGGCGAGGATGTTGATCATCTCCTGGTGGAAGTAGTCGACCTCGTCGCGCACCCGCGGGTCGACGCGCTCCTCGTACATCTGGCGCGAGCGGTCGATGTCCTCCTGCAGCCGCGGATAGATGTCGCGCTGCCGGCGGCCTTCCTCGATCTGCTCCTCGTTGTAGAGCTTGATCTCGGACACGAGGAGCCGCGCCAGGCGGCGCGCTTCTTCGTGCAGGCCCGCGTTCTCGTCGGTCTGCTGGCGGTAGCTCGCGGTGGAGGCGTCGCCGCGGAAGGCCCAGCCCGGGCCCTCGAGGTCGGGCGGCGGCTGCACCTCGGTGGTGCCGCCGGCGCCGCCGAAGACCGGCGCGGGGCGCGACGATGCCTGGCGGCCCTGGGTCTCGTCGAGCGGGGGCGCGGCGGGCGCGGGAGGCGGCGGGGCGGGCGCCGCCGGTGCCTGCATCGACGACCGGGGCAGGTGGACCGTGCTGTCCTCGGAGTGGTCGGCCTGGACCGGCGGCGCCGCGGTGGCGCTCTGCAGCAGGTCCCGGCTGATGCGCACGGTCGCCTCGGAGGGGTAGAGCGGGCCGCTGTAAAGCGGCGAGGTGGTCGACTCCGGTCGCTCCGGCATCACCGGCGTGGGCTGGCTCTGCCAGGGCGAGGTGTCCTCCGGGACCTCCTCGTCGACCGCCTCGACGGCGAGCTCCTCGACGGCGGTCTCCTCGAGCTCGTCCACTCCGGCCTCGAGGAGGGCTGGCTCCTCGAGCGGGGGAGGCGAGAGGTCGAACGACGGCACCGCGGGCATCTCCACGGCGTAGCCGGCGGTCTCCTCGGGAACCGCCTCGGCGGTGACCTCCTCGACGGCGGCGCCCTCGTATGCCTGCTCTCCCCCGTCGGCCTCGTAGCCCTGGTCGGTGTAGACCCAGGCCTCCTCCGCGGTGGGCTCGGCGGCCGCCGGCGGGGCCGGGGCCTCCTCCATCTGCCAAGTCGGTTGCCAGGCGGGCGTCGGCACCGGCTCCTCGGCGGGCGCGGGGGCCTCGGGCGGGGCCGCCCACGCGGGCTCCTCGGGTACCTCCTCCCACGGTGCAGGGGCGGCCTCCGCTGCTGGCGGCGGGGGCGCCGCGGGCTCCTCCCACGCGGCGGGTGCCGACGACACCGTCGGCTGGTAGCTGGGCGGCGCGGCAGGCGGCGGTGGTGCGGCCGCGGGCGCCGCCGCGCTCGAAACGGCGCTCTCGGCGACGGCGCCGCTCTCGAACGCGGCCGGGTCCCAGAGGGACAGGCCACCACCCACCTCCGCCGTGTCGATGCCGGCGAGGGTCGGCGTGCTCGCCCGATCGCGGACCCCCTGCCCCTCGAGGAGCTGGGCGGCCGAGTAGACGAGCAGCTGCAAGGCGGCCGGCACGAAGGGATCGGAAGCGCGCAGCTGGTCGGCGTAGAGCGCCGCCGCGACACGGTCGCGCAACACGAGCGGCACCAGGATCGCGCTCGCCGGCGCCGAGCCGCCGAAGTGATTTGCCAGGCTCGCCCCGTCCTCGGTCGTCAGCGCGACGGCGCCGCGACCGGCGGAGAGCTTCGCGAGTGCGGGCTCGTCGTAGGAGAGCCGCAGGTCTTCCATCCCCCGCGCCTCGGCGGAGAAGCCGTAGGCGGCCCAGCCGCGGGCGCCGTCGGAGAAGGTGAGCAAGAGCGCCGTACGGGAGGCGAACTTTCCGCCCTCTTCGAGCAGCGCCGACAGCACGTCGGCCTGGGTGCGGGCGCCGTCGAGGCGCGCCGTCGCCTCGCGCAGATCGCGGAAGCCGCGCTCGCGCGCGTCACGCAGGCCGGCCTCGCTGCGACGGTGGAGTTGCTCGGCAAGAACACGCCGCGCTCCCTCGAGAGCGTTGCCCATGGCGTCGGAGATCAGATGCTCGAGGTCGTGCAGGTTGTCGGAGAACGCCATCTAAAGCCTCCGCCTCGGTCGCCGCGCTCACTGCCGGCGTTGGTGGACTCGCGCCGAGATTGTTCCGCACCCCTCGCGCACTGTCAAGTGATGCGAACGCTCAAACCGTTGCTCTGACGGAAGTTAGGCTGGGCCACCCGCGACGGGCGCGGAGCTCTCGTCGTGGGCTCGAGAGGCGAGCCGTGTGCTACGGTCGCGACCCACCGCGGCGGCGACGATGACCCCACTCGAGCGCGCGAAGGGCAGGGCGGCGACGATGTGGTGGTGGTCTTCCGCTCGCAGCACGAACGCCACCCTCCGCGTCGTCGCCTTCGCGCTCGCAGCCCTCGCCGCGGTCGCATTCGGCGCCTGCAGCGACGACGCAGGGGAGCCGCGCCGCGTCTCTCGCGCGAGCGAGTGGGCCGCGCTCGTCGAGAGCAAACGTGCGCTCGACGCGCAGCGCCAGGCGCTCACGCGCCTGCGCGGTCGGCTCGACGCCGCGCCCGTCGACGCCGCCGGCGCTCCGCTCGGCGATGCCACGGCCCTCGCCGCCGAGACCGACGCGCTCGAGCGGAGCGTCGCCGCCCGTTCGGCGGCGCTCGGCGAGCGGCTCGTGCGCTACGTCGCCGACGACGCTCCGCGACCCGGCGAGACGCCGGCGCCGGAGGTGCAGCGCGCCATCCGCATGAAGAGCGACGAGGACGTCGAGGTGGCGACGGACTGGATCGAGCGCGGCGGCGACTACCGCCGCGCGATCGAGATCTGCGAGACGCAGCGTCGCGTCGATCCCGGATACGCGCGTCTCGAGGCTGCGCTCGAGCGGGCGCGGGAGATGCGGTACGTGACCGCAGAGCGCTTCGCCCGCGTCGAGACCGGCATGACGCCGCCCGAGGTGAAAGCGGCGCTCGGCCCCGTCAACTTGCGGGAGGTGCGGCGCCTGCCGGCCGAGCAGCTCCAGGCCTGGTACTACCCGAAGGCGGACGGCGGCCGCGCCGGGGTCTACTTCCGCTACGACCCGGCGCGGCACGTCTTCCGCGTCTACCAGACCGCGCTCGCCGCCGGCGCAGCGTCGCCGGTGCCCTCCTCGCCGACCAGTTGAAGTGGCCTCCCATGGACCAGAGGTTTTCCACAGGGTTTTCCGGAGGGTTCACCGGATGGCCGGCGGAAGCAGGCCGGCGGATGTCGCCTTGACATCGCCGGGGTCGGTCGGCACAATGCGCCGGCGGGCCCGCCCCCGGGTAGGGGTTTGTGCGGGCCCCGAGATCGGCTTGGAAGGCAGGTGATCCCCTAGATGCCGGTTGTCTACGTCAAGGACGAGGAGAGCTTCGAGAACGCGCTGCGCCGGTTCAAGCGCAAGTGCGAGAAGGCGGGCGTTCTGACCGAGCTCAAGAAGCGCCAGTACTTCGAGAAGCCCTCCGTGAAGCGCAAGCGCAAGCAGCTGCAGGCGAAGAAGAAGGGCCTCCGCAAGCTGGCGGAGGAGCGTCGCGTCGGGCTCTGAGCCCGCTGCCGTCGCCGCAGCCACCACCTGATCGCATGACCGCGGGGGAGTGAGCTCCCCCGCGGTTTTGTTTTTCCCCAACGGAGTTCCTCGCCGGTGAGCAGAACGTGACTCACGCCGAGCCGATGCCGCTCGTGGTGACGGACGCCAGCCTCGAGGCGCTCGAATACCCCGCCGTCCTCGCCGTCCTCGGCACGCTCGCCGCGAGCGACCTCGGGCGCGAGCGCATCCTCGCCCTGGCGCCGCTCGCCGACGCCGCTGCCCTCGCCGAGCGGCGTGAGGTCTACGAGGAAGCGGGGCGCCTCCTCGGCGGCGGCGCGCTCGTGCCGAGCTTCGAGACCGCGCTCGCGCCGCTGCTCGCGCGCGCGGCCGGCGCGTCCCCGGGCCTCACCGGTCGCGACGTCGTCGCTCTCGGCGACCTGCTCGAGGTCACCGCGCCGGCGGTCGAGCGCATCGCCGCCGCCGATCCGCCCTCCCCCGCGCTCGCCGCGCGCGCCGCGAGGCTCCCCGACGCCGAGCCACTGCGACGTCAGATCCGCCGCGTCCTCGACCGCCGCGGCGAGGTGCGCGAGGACGCGTCGCCCGAGCTGGCGCGGCTGCGCGGCACCATCCGCCGCCAGCGCGAGGCGCTCTACGCCGACCTTCAAGGCCTCGTCCAAGAGCACCGCGAGCTGCTCTCCGAGGAGACGGTGCCGATGCGAGAGGGGCGGCTGGTGCTGATGCTCCAGGCGGGTGCGCGCGGCAAGGTGCCGGGCCTCGTGCACGGCCGCTCGGCCACCGGCAAGAGCTTCTACTTCGAGCCGCTCGCCGTCGTCGAAGGCAACAACCGCCTGCAACAGTCGTGGGAGGACGCCGAGGCCGAGCGCCGCCGCCTGCTCGCAGAGCTCGCCGACCAGCTGCGGCGCGAGCTGCCGACGCTCGCCGCGCACGCCGATTTCCTCGCCGGCCTCGACCTCGTGCAGGCGGCGCGGCGCTTCGCCGAACGTGCACGGGCGAAGCTCCCCGAGCTCGGCGAGGTCGGGCGCGAGGCGCGCCTGCGGCTGGTCGCGGCGCGACACCCGCTCCTCGACCCCGAGCTCGCCCCGCTGCGCGCGGAGGCGCTCGGCAAGGCCGGGCACACCGGCGCCATGGTGCCGCTCGACCTCGAGCTGTCGCCCGAACGCCGCGCGCTGGTGATCACCGGCCCCAACGCCGGCGGCAAGACCGTGGCGCTCAAGTCCGCCGGGTTGCTCACGCTGATGGCGCTCGCCGGGCTGCCGGTGCCCGCCGCCACCGGCACGGTGGTCCCCGAGCTCGAGTCTCTCGTGGCGACGGTGGGCGACGAGCAGGACATGCTCGCCGACCGTTCGACCTTCAGCGGCCGGCTGCTGCGGCTCAAGGAGGCGTGGGAGCTCGCGGGGCCGCGGAGCCTCGTGCTGCTCGACGAGCTCGGCTCGGGCACCGATCCGGAAGAGGGCGCGGCGCTCGCTGGCGCGCTCCTCGCCGGGCTCGTCGGGCGCGGTGCGCTCGTGCTCCTGACGACGCACCTCGGGCGCCTCGCCGGCGAAGCGATGGACCTGCCCGGCGCCGCCTGCGCGGCGATGGAGTTCGACCCACGCTCGGGCGAGCCGCGCTACCGGCTCCTGCCCGGGCCGCCCGGCGGGAGCGAGGCGATCGCGCTGGCGCGACGGCTCGGTCTGCCGGCCGAGCTCCTGGCGAGCGCCGAAGCGCGCCTCGACCCCGAGGGGCGCGACTACCGCCGCCTCCTCGCCGAGGTCGAAGCGCTGCGCCAGGAGCTCGCGGCGCGGCTCGCCGACGCCGAGTCCGAGCAGCGCCGCGCCGGCGCCGAGCGCGAGCGGCTCGAGCGTGCCCGCGCCGAGCTCGAGGCGGAGCGCGGCGCGGTGGGCAAGCGGCAGAAGCGCGAGCTCGAGTCGTTCCGGGTGCAAGTGCGCGAACGGCTCGCCGCCGAGGTCGAGCGGCTCAAGGAGGATGTGGCGGCCGGCCGCCAGCGCGCGCTCGCGGCGACCGCCACGGCCCGCATCTTCGCCGACGCGCCGTTGCCCGAGGAGGCCGAGGAGGCGCCCGGCGGTCCCCTCGTCGTCGGGGAGCAGGTCCGCCACCGGCTGCTCGGCTGGCAGGGGACGCTCGAGAAGCTCGAGGCGGGGCGGGCCGAGGTGCGGGTGGGCGGCAAGCGGCTGCGGAGCCGGCCCGACGAGCTCGTCGCGCTGGGAGCCGCGGCGGCGGCGTCCGCCGGCGACGGCGGCGCGAAGGGAACGAGGCGTGTCGCCTCGCCGCGCTCGGCGGTGAAGGTGCCGGAGGCGCCCGAGGTGCCCGTCGAGCTCCTCCTCCTCGGCGAGCGCGCCGAGGCCGCCCTCGACCGTCTCGACGACTACCTCGACGACGCGCTCCGCGGCGGCCGCGAAGAGGTGCGCGTCGTCCACGGCCATGGCACCGGCCGCCTGCGGCAGGCGGTGCGCGAGCACCTCACCGCCCACCCGGCGGTGGCGAGCTGGCGCCCCGGCGAGGACGGCGAGGGCGGCAACGGGGCCACCGTGGTGCGGTTGCGCGGCTAGCCGTGCCGCGTCGCCTTCGCGGCGCTATCCTCGGCGCGAGGAGGCATCACCATGGAAGAGCTCACGACCCGAGCCTGCGTCCCCTGCGCCGGAGGGACGGCTCCCCTGGGCGGCGACGACCTCGCCGAGCTGCGCCGGCACCTGCACGGCGACTGGCAGGTGATCGACGGGCACCACCTCGAGCGCACCTTCCGCTTCCCCGACTTTCGCCAGGCGCTCGCCTTCACCAACCGCGTCGGCGAGCTCTCCGAGGCGGAGGGCCATCACCCAGATCTACATCTGGGTTGGGGAAAGGTGCGCATGGAGGTCTGGACGCACAAGATCGACGGACTGTCGATCAACGACTTCATCCTCGCGGCGAAGACCGACGCGCTCGCCTGACGAGGGCCCGTACCGGCCGGGAGCTCCCCAGCCGGAGGCCGGCGCCTCGGCTCTCAGTCGCGACGCTGCGGTGGGGCTGGTTCCTGGCGCGGGCGCGCCGGGCGGCCACTGACCCGTTGCTCGGCGATCTGGAGAAGCGGTGCAAGGGGTAGGAGGATGCCCAGGAGGATGATCCAGGTGGTCATGCGATGTGCCATGAGCAAGAAGGATGCCGGCCACAACTTCGCCAAAATCTCCGTGTTAACCTAACAACATGCGGCCGGTAGAGCTCTCGCTCAGCCTCGAGCCCCAGGCTCGTTACGACGTCATCGACGTGCGCCGCGCCGCGCGCGAGCAGCACGGCGACGCGCTCGACGAGTACCCGCGCGGCCTGTATTGCTCGCACCACACGACCGCCGGCTTCTTCGAGCAGAGCCTCGCCGCGCGCCTCGAATACAGCCGCGAATACGTCGACCCGTTCATCGAGGTCTTCCAGCGCGTCTTCCCCGAGGGCGCCAACTACCGGCACGACCAGCTCGACCTGCGGACCGAGCTCTCCGACGAGGAGAAGCGGCAGGAGTCGCGCAACGCCGATTCCCACCTCGCCTACATCGGCGCCGGCCTGCGCAACTGCGCCACCTACGTCCACCGCGACGGCGCGCCGGTCCTCTTCATCGACCTCGACGGCGTCGTGCCGAGCGGCCACCGGTCGCGCCGCGCCACCGTGCTCGGCTACCACAGCGAGGAGACCGTGCGGTCGTGGGAGATGGCGTTGCCGGTCTCACCCCACCCGGTCGACTCCCTGAACCTCCGCGATCCGCGCCTGGGGTTCCTCGACGAGATCGGCGCCGTCGTGCGCGAGCATGGGGTCGAACACGGCCGCGTCGACGTCGCGCTGCTCGCCAGCGAGCGCCACGTCGGTCTGACCGTCAACGAATACGAGACCCTGCTCATGCAGCACGACCTCGCCGAAGTGCTGCGCCAGCCGCTGCGCTTCGTCGCCGCCAAGGGGCGCAACATGCTGCGCGACCCGTGGGGCATCCCGGTCAAGACGCTCGACTACGCCAAATACGACCTCGTGCAGCTCTTCAACGAGGCGATGGACCGGCTGCGGATCAGCGAGTCGGCGCTCGAGCGCCTGCTGTCGCGCTTCCTCGCTTTGCCCGCGGAGCGCTTCCTGCGCCTCAAGCGCACGCTCTCCCTGCCGGTTTCCGCGACGAGCGGCCGCGACGGCCTCCTCTACGGCACCTACCAGAGCCCCATCCTCGTGCAGTGGCGCAAGGCCGAGGGGCAGCAGCGGAAGGTGCGCGTGAGCCTGGTCCGGTTCCGGTAGGCCCACCGGGTTCTTCGGATGGTGCGCATGCGCACCCTACGCGGAGCGTGCCCCGGCACTCATGGGACTGGAAGGTCGCTCTTCGTAGGGTGCGCACCGCGCACCATCCGGCTTCCTAGATCAGGGAGCTTCCTAGATCAGGGAGCTTCCTAGATCAGGGAGCGAGATTGCCCGCCGTCGATGGCCCAGCAGGCGCCCGTGACGAGGCTCGCGCGCTCGGAGGCGAGGAAGGTGACGACGTCGGCCACCTCCTGCGGCGTGCCGAAGCGCCCCACCGGCAGGTTTTGCTTCACGAACTCCGCCATCCCCTCGGGGTCCGCCAGCACGCGCTTGTCCCAGCTGCTGCCGGGGAAGCGGATCGACCCCGGCGCCACCGAGTTGACGCGGATCCCCTTGTCGGCGAGCTCGATCGAGAGGATCTTCGCCAGGCTGATCGCCGCCGACTTGCTGGTGTTGTAGAGCGAGAGCGTCGCGCCGCCCGCCTCGCGGCCGAAGACCGAGGTGACGAAGACGATGACGCCGCCGCCATGGTCCGCCATCAACGGCACCGCCTCACGGGTGAGCCGCACGTGGCAGCGCAGGTTGAGCTCGAGCACCGCCTCCCAGTCCTCCTCGCTCGTCTCGAGGAACGGCTTGCGACGGTTGCCGCCTACGTTGTGCACCAGCACGTCGAGCCGGCCCCAGCGCCCGCGCGCGGCGCCGACGAGCGTCGCCGGGGCCCCCGGGTCGCTGACGTCGACCGCACAGATCTCCGACTCCGCGCCGCGGGCGCGCACCGCCTCTGCCGCCGCCTCGAGCGGCACGAGGTTGCGCCCGCAGAGCAGGAGCCGGCACCCCTCGCCGGCGAGCGAGAGCGCCGTGGCGAGGCCAATGCCGCGGCTGCTGCCGGTGACGAGCGCCACCTTGCCGGCGAGGCCGAGGTCCATCGTCGCCTCCCTCCGAGTCTCAGGCGCTCGCGGCCGGCGCCAGGCGGCCGGCGTCGAGCTCGCGTCGGTACCAGTCGACGGTGCGCGCGAGCCCGTCCTCGAGCGTCACCGTCGCGCTCCAGCCGAGCAGCTCGCCCGTCTCTTCGACGCGCGCCACGCGCACCGGCTCCATCGCACGGTCGGGAATGCCGCCGAACGGCGGCTGGCGGTCGGGCGCGATCAGCGCGTAGATCTGCTCGACGACCGAGCGCACCGGCATGAGCTTGCCCGAGCCGATGTCGACCTGCACACCCTCGACGCCCGCGGTCGAGCCGACGCGCAGGAGCCCCTCGACGACGTCGTCGACGTAGACCCAGTCGACGGGGCGCTTCCCGGAGCCGAGCTGCGGGTCGCGCCCGAGCAGGAGCGAGGTGACGACGTGCGGCACGAGCTTGCCGAGGTCGCGCTGCTCGGGGCCGTAGACCATGAAGAGCCGCGCCAGCACCACCGGCGTGCCCCAGAGCTGGTGGAACATGCGCGCGTAGGCGCCGGCGCTCCACTTGGCGGCGGCGTAGGGCGAGGTCGGCGTCGACACCGGGTCGCCCGGCTCGGGCTCCTCGAGCGAGCCCGTCTGCACGATGCGCTTGCAACCCTGCTGGGCGAGCGCGTCGAGCAGGTAGACCGTGCTCGCCAGGTTGGCGTGGAAGGTGGGGAGGACGACCTTGCGCTCGCGGCTCTCGGTGACCTGGCTCGCGAGGTGGAAGGCGGTCGCCGGCGACGTCTCGGCGACGAGGCGGGCCGCCGTCGAGGGGTCGGAGAGGTCGACCTGGTGCCAGCGCCTCTCCTCCCCCTCCGGGGCCGGCTTGCGCGAGGCGGGCTCGACCTCCGCTCCCAACTCGCGCAGGCGGCGACAGAGGCGGCGGCCGATGAAGCCGCTCGCGCCGGTGACCAGCACCTTGCGGTCGCGGTAGTCGAGAGCGTCGGCCATGGTCGCTTCCGGGGGGACTCTGGCGATGGCCGGCGAGTCTAGCAGCCTCGGCCTCCCGGACCTCCCCGAAGACGGGCCAGCGATTGCTAGAGTGGCGTCTCACCAGCGAGAGGCGACACTCTCAGAGGGGAGGCACTCTCGGGACGGGAGGCACGCAGTGCGCGAAGACGACCTCGGCTACGACAAGGAAGAGGAGTACTTCCACCGCAAGAACCAGGAGGTCCTGGCGAAGAAGCGCGAGGAGCTCGACGCCCAGCGCCGCGTCCAGGAGGCGGCGCAGCTCAAGGAGCTGCACTGGATGCGGTGTCCGAAGTGCGGCCAGCAGATGGTCGAGGAGGAGCGCAACGCGATCAAGGTCGACCACTGCACGGGTTGCGGCGGCATCTTCCTCGACCAGGGCGAGCTCGACCTGTTGCTCACCGCCAAGGAGCCGGGCGGGCTCCTCTCCTCGCTGCGACGGCGGCTCCAGGGTTAGCGGACGGCAGGGGTGGCGGACATCCCGGGTAGCGCGATCTCCGACACTCCCCCCTCCGCCGCCGCGGCGCCGAGGCTGCCCGCGCGCGGCTGCGTGCTCACCGACTTCGTGAGCCTCGCGCTCGTGGTCCTCGCCCTCGCACTCTTCTCGCTGCAGCCGCTGCGTGTCTACCGCTGCGGGCCGCAGGGCGCGAGCGATCCTCGGCTCGCGCAGTGCGTCATCGCCGACCGCTGGCTCGGCATCGTGCCGCTGCGCGAGCGCCGGCTCGCCGGCATCGCGGAAGCCGTCTACGGCGCGCACGTCGAGCGCAGCCAGACCCGTGGCACGGAGTCGGCCCCGTCGGGCGCTCCGCACGAAGTACTCACCACGGTGGAAGAGCTGACGCTGCTCGACGCCCGTGCGGAGCCGCTGTGGAGTGCGTCGGCGAGCCACACCGCCGGCGTTTCCCTCCAAGCGATCGCCGCCGACGTCGAGTCGCTCCTCGCCGGAGGCAACGCAACGCCCTGGGTGCGCTGGTACGTCGCCTGGCCGCCGTGGCTGCTCGGCTGCCTCTTCGCGCTCCTCGGCGCGAGCCACCTGAGCGCGCGCGCCGGGCTCCTGCTGCTCGCCCGCGGCCTCGCGCCGCGATCGTTCGAGCGCGTCCTCTACTGGGGACCGACACTCTTCGTGCTCGCGCTCTTCGCCGTCGTCTGGGGCATTGCCCTCTTCGGCGGAGGCCCCCCGCGCTGGCTGGCCGCCCTCGTGGCGCCCTCCTAGGCGAACGCTGGCCCAGCCTGTGCCCGGCGGCCTCCCGAGCTCGGCGGCCGAGCACGCGATTCTCCCCTTGCGCGGTTCCCCGTAGGGACGGGCTTCTCGCTTCCCTGAGCGATCTGCCGCCAGACCGGCGCGTCATGATAGGGAGCGGACAACGATCGCAGCGCTCGCCGCTGCGCGGCCGTCGCTCCCACAAGGAGTGTCCCCATGAGTCGCCGTCTCACGACCATCGTCCTGCGCGCGGGCGCCGCCATGCTCGCGCTGGCGGCGCCCGCACTAGCCCAGACCTGGCAACGCGTCGGCCCCCTGACCGCCGACGTCTGTTCGGTGGCAGCCGATCCCACCCTTCCCGCCACTCTCTACGCGGGGCTGCGGAGCGGCGGCCTCTACCGCAGCGCCGACGGCGGCGGGCACTGGGCTCTCACCAGCTCCTCGCCCTCGCGACTCTGCAACCTGGTCGCGGGCGCCAGCGACCCCCGGCTCCTCGTCGCGCTCGCCGGCGCGCGGCAGAACGCCTACTCGTCGACTCCGGCGGTGAGCGAGGACGGCGGGGCCACGTGGGCAGTCCGTCCTCCGGCCGGAAGCCCCAGCTTCGACGTCGCCGCGATCACCATGTCCCAGGGCTCCCCGGAGAAGGTCTACCTCTTCGGCCGGCCCTCCAACGGAAACGCCCAGCGCTTCTGGCGCAGCGGGGACCGCGGCCGGTCGTGGGTGCCGATCGACGCCGGGTTGCCTCGTGAAGTCTATGGCGGTGGCGCGCTGGCGGTGGACCCCCGGGCCGCGGGCCGGCTCGTGGCCAGTCTCGAGGCCGGGATCTACCGCAGCGTCGACGACGGAGCGACCTGGACGCGCATCGCCGCGTCGCCGCTCGTGGCCACGCCGTCGCTCCTCTGGTTCGATCCCACGACGGGAGGCGCCCTCTTCGCGCTCGGCCCCTACTACGACGGTCTCGCGCGCAGCGTCGACGGCGGGACGACCTGGCAGCCCATCGACCTCGGCGGCTCCGAGATCCCGAGCTCGCTGGCGGCCGACCCGGCCTCGGGCAACCTCTTTCTCGTCACCATCGACCAGGGGGCGGGCCGCGCCCGCGTCCGTCGCTCCAGCGACGGCGGGCTCACGTGGCAGCAGGCGGCGGCACCGGCGCTCACCTGGGATCTGGGCCTGCTCGGCACGCCGGGCGGCCTCATCGGCTTCGCCGGGGGCGGCGTCGCACGCTCGACCGACCTCGCCGCGAGCTGGACCCTGGCGAACGAAGGCCTCCTCGCCGGCGACATCGACGGCTTGGCGCAGGGGCCGAGCGGCGAGCTGTTCGCCAGCTTCGCCCACGCGGAGTCCTTCCGTCGCGCGCCGGACGGGGTGTGGAGCCGGCTCGAGCCGCCCACCGACTGGATCCTCCACGCCGCCATCGAGCCCCAGCGGGGGGCGCTCGTCTTCGACACCGGGATCAGCACCGTGCAGATCGTGCGCAGCCTCGACGCCGGAGCGAGCTGGGGCGTCAGCCCGCCCCTCGAGTGCTGGAGCGGCACCCGCTCGTTCCTCGCCACGGCGACGGCGCTCTACCTTTCGGCCGACTACACCTGCACCGCCGGCGGCACCCGCTCCTGCAAGCTGATGCGCAGCCAGGACCTCGGCAACACCTGGAGCTGCATCGCCACGGACCGCGTCGCCCAGGACTTCGTCGCCGCCGACCGCAGCGGCAACGTCGTCTATGCGACCGACGGGACGCGCCTCTTCCGCAGCACCGACCGCGGCGCCCACCTGCCGGTGCGCGGTCCGTTGCCGAAGGGCGCCCAGCAGTGCGCCGGGATCGTGGTCCACCCCGAGCGACCGGACATCCTCGTCTGCAACGCGCCCGGCAACCTGCTGTGGACGCGCGACGGCGGCAAGAGCTGGCGCCGCTTCGCCAGCAACCCCGGCCTCGCCGGCAGGCGCTTCGTGCTGCGCAGCGGGCCGAACGGGGTGGTGCAGCTGCTCGGCGTCGCCGGCCGCGGCGATCGCGACGCCCTCGTCTACACCCCCGATGGCGGCAAGAGCTGGAAGGAGCTGAGGCCGCCATGGCCCCAGACCTTCTTAGCCCGCCCGCTGTTCGACCCCGCCGATCCGGTTGCGTTCCTCGTCGGGTCGAGCGGGGCGGGTGTGTTGCGGGCTCGGCTGGCGCCCTAGCTGCAGCCCGTCGTCGCGCGGCGGGAGCGCGTCGTCGGCACCGAGGCGAGCCGTCAGGTCGCGCTCACCGGCGCCGTGGTCGCCGGCGCCGTCGCCAGCCCCTGCAACGGCACCAGCGAGAGCGCGCCGCGGCGCAGCGCCGCGATCCCCTCCGCCGCCGCAAGCGCGCCCGAGAGCGTGGTGATGCACGGCACGCGGTGGGCGAGCGCCGCACGACGGATCTCGGCGTCCTCGCGGTAGGCGTCGCCGCCGAGCGGGGTGTTGATGACGAGGTCGATGTCGCCGTTTTTCAGGTGGTCGACGACGTGCGGCCGCCCCTGGTGGAGCTTCTGCACGGTCTCCACCGTCACGCCCTGGCCGCGCAGGTGCTCGGCGGTGCCGTCGGTGGCGACGAGGCGGAAGCCGAGCTGCTTGAGGCGCAGCGCCACCGGCACGAGCGCCCGCTTGTCGCGGTCGTGCACGGAGAGGAAGGCCGTGCCTTCGAGCGGCAGCCGGTTGTTGGCCGCGATCCACCCCTTGGCGAAGGCCTCGCCGAAGGTCTCGCCGATCCCCATCACCTCGCCCGTCGACTTCATCTCGGGCCCGAGCTGCGGGTCGACACCGGGGAAGCGGTTGAAGGGGAAGACGGGGACCTTGACGAAGAAGCGCGGCACCTTCGGCGACTCCGTGAGGCCGATCTCGGCGAGGGTCTTGCCCGCCATCACCTGGGCCGCCATGCCGGCGAGCGGCAGCCCCACCGCCTTGGCGATGAAGGGCACCGTGCGCGACGCGCGGGGGTTGACCTCGAGGACGTAGACCTTCCCCTGGTAGACCGCGAACTGCACGTTCATCAGGCCGACGACGCCGAGGCGCGCCGCGAGGCGCAGCGCGATGCGCTTCATCTCGGCGAGGGTCGCGGGGTCGGCCTTCCACGGCGGCAACACCGCCGCGGAGTCGCCCGAGTGGATGCCGGCCTCCTCGATGTGTTGCAGGATGCCGCAGACGACCGCGTTCGTGCCGTCGGCGAGGAGGTCGAGGTCGAGCTCGACGGCGTCCTCGAGGAAGCGGTCGAGGAGCACCGGGTGGTCGGGCGAGACCTCCGCGGCGTAGCGCATGTAGCGTTCGAGGTGGCGTTCGTCGTGGCAGACGACCATGGCCCGTCCGCCCAGCACGTACGACGGCCGCACCATCACCGGGAAGCCGATGCGGCGCGCGGCGGCGAGCGCCTCGTCGTAGGTGCGCGCGTGGCCGTGGTCGGGAGCGGCGATCCCCTCCTCGGTCAAGAGGGCGCCGAAGCGCTCGCGGTCCTCGGCGAGGTCGATGGCATCGGGCGTGGTGCCGAGGATCGGCACGCCGGCGGCTTCGAGCCCGCGCGCGAGCTTGAGCGGCGTCTGGCCGCCGAGCTGCACGATGACCCCGAACGGATGGCCTCCCACCGGCTTCTCGCGCTCGATCACCGACAAGACGTGCTCGAGGGTGAGCGGCTCGAAGTAGAGACGGTCCGAGGTGTCGTAGTCGGTCGACACCGTCTCCGGGTTGCAGTTGATCATCACCGTCTCGAAGCCGATCTTCTTGAGCGCGAACGCGGCGTGCACGCAGCAGTAGTCGAACTCGATGCCCTGGCCGATGCGGTTGGGGCCGGAGCCGAGGATCACCACCTTCGGCCGATCTTCGGCGTCGACCTCGTCCTCCTCGCCGAAGGTCGAATACATGTACGGCGTCGTCGCGGGGAACTCGGCGGCGCAGGTGTCGACGCGCTTGTAGACGCGGCGCACGCCGGCGGCGATGCGGCGCTCGCGCAGCGTCTTCTCCTTGCCCCCGACGAGCTCGGCGAGGCGCGCGTCGGAGAGCCCGGCCTGCTTGCCGCGGCGCAGGAGGTCGGTGGGCACGGACGTCTCGTCCCAGCAGGCGAGCTCGGCTTCGAGCTCGACGACCTCGAGGATCTCGCGCAGGAACCAGGGGTCGATGTGGGAGACCGAGGCCACCTCCTCGACCGTCCACCCCTGGCGTAGCGCCGCGATGACCGCGAACAGGCGCTCCCAGTTGGGCACCGAGAGGCGCCGCCGCAGCCGCACCGGGTCCGACATGCGGCGCTCGCGCTCGGCGAGGCGGCCGTCGAGCTCGAGCGCGGCGAGGGCCTTCCAGAGCGCCTCCTGGAAGCAGCCGCCGAGTGCCATCACCTCGCCGACCGACTTCATCGCGGTGCCGAGAGTCGACGGCGTGTCGGGGAACTTCTCGAAGGCCCAGCGCGGGATCTTCACCACCGTGTAGTCGAGCGACGGCTCGAACGCCGCCCAGGTCTTGCCGGTGATGGTGTTGGGGATCTCGTCGAGGGTGTAGCCGACGGCGAGGAGGGCGGCGATCTTGGCGATGGGGAAGCCGGTCGCCTTGCTGGCCAGCGCCGAGCTGCGCGAGACGCGCGGGTTCATCTCGATGACCACGCGCGCGCCCGTTTTCGGATCCACGGCGAACTGGATGTTGCTGCCGCCGGTGGCGACGCCGACGCGACGGATCACCTTGAAGGCGTCGTCGCGCATCGCCTGGTACTCGCGGTCGGAGAGCGTCTGCTGCGGCGCGACGGTGATCGAGTCCCCCGTGTGCACGCCCATGGCGTCGACGTTCTCCACCGAGCAGACGACGATGCAGTTGTCGAGGTGGTCGCGCATCACCTCGAGCTCGAACTCCTTCCAGCCGAGCACCGACTGCTCGATGAGCACGCGGCCGACCGGCGAGGCGGCGAGCGCGGCGCGCACCACCTCGTCGAGCTCCTCGCGGTTGAACGCGATGCCGCCACCCTCGCCACCGAGGGTGAAGCTCGGGCGGATGATGAGGGGCAGGCCGAGCTCGTCCGCGATGCGGGTCGCCTCCTCCATCGAGCTGGCGTAGCCGCTCTGCGGCACGGCGAGGCCGACCTCCTCCATCGCCCGCTTGAAGAGCAGCCGGTCCTCGCCGAGGCGGAGCGCGTCGGCGCTCGCGCCGAGCAGCTCGACGCCGAGCTCGGCGAGGATTCCCGATTCCTCGAGGGCGAGCGCGAGGTTGATGCCGGTCTGGCCGCCGACCGTGGGGAGGATGGCGTCGGGGCGCTCCTGGCGCACGATGCGGCCGACGATCTCGGGCGTCAGCGGCTCGACGTAGGTGGCGTCGGCGAACTCCGGGTCGGTCATGATCGTCGCCGGGTTCGAGTTGACGAGGATGACCCGGTAGCCCTCGGCGCGCAGCGCGCGGCAAGCCTGCGTCCCCGAGTAGTCGAACTCGCAGGCCTGGCCGATGACGATCGGGCCGGAGCCGAGGATGAGGATCGAGCGGAGGTCGTCGCGGCGTGGCACGGGTTTGTCGGCGCCGGCTGGGGTGGCGCGCGGGGCGCGACCGGCGCGGTCGGGCGGGGAGTCTACCAGCCCGGTGGGGCGCTGCGCGGGGGCCTGCGCGGCGGGCTAGAGCCCGACCTCGAACCGAAGCGCGTTGCCGGTGGCGAGGGTGCCGGAGCTCTCCAGCATCGGGTGCGCCACGAGGTTGTAGGTGGCGAATCCCCCGCCGACGTAGACGGTGGGCGACGCGGTCTGGGCGTCGATACGCACGGCGACCTCGTGTTTGCCAGGCGCCACCCCCTCGAGGGACTTGCTGAAGACGACGGCGATCTCGGGCCGCGTCTGCTGGAAGCGGGCCACCTCGCGGCCGTCGAGCAGGAGCGTGGCGCCGAGGATCGTCGCCTGCTCGTCCGGCTGCTCGACCTTGACGTCGAGGACGAGGATGGGGCCGGCGGCAGGCTTCGTCTCCGAGCCGCCGCCGCACGCCACGACGCCGAGGAGCACGGCGACGGCAAACGCGGCCACGAGGACGCCCGCCAGCGGGCGACGGAGCGAAGACGGGCGGCTCATGGGTCGAGCTCGGACGAAGACGGCGCTAGCGGCTCACCCGCGACAGGAAGTCGTCGAAGATGTCGCTCGCGTCGTGCGGCCCAGGCGCCGCCTCGGGGTGGTACTGCGCGGAGATCACCGGCTTGCCCTCGACGGCGAAGGCCTCGACGGTGCCGTCGTTCAAGTTGACCTGGGTGACGCGACAGCCTTGCGGCAGCGTCTCCGGGTCGACGGCGAAGCCATGGTTCTGGCTGGTGATCAGCGTCGTGCCGCGGTCGAGGTCCTTGACCGGCTGGTTGCCGCCGTGATGCCCGAACTTGAGCTTGAAGGTGCGCGCCCCGAGCGCCAGCCCGAGCAGCTGGTGGCCGAGGCAGATGCCGAGCACCGGCACCTCGGCGTCGAGCATCCGCCGCACCTCGGCGATCGGGCCATGCAGCGTCTCCGGGTCGCCAGGGCCGTTGGAGAGCACGACACCGTCGACGCCGAGCGCCGCGACGCGCGCAGCGGTGGTGTGCGACGGCAGCACGGAGAGGCGTGCGCCGCGCGCGGCGAGCGAACGGAGGATGTTGGTCTTGATGCCGAAGTCGTAGACCGCGAGGTGGCAACGTTCGGGCGTCGTCGCCGCCATCCCCCATTCGTCCTGGCAGGAGGCCTGGTGGGCGAGCTCGCGCCCCTCCATCAACGGGAAGGCGGCGAGCTCGGCCAGGAGCTCCGGCACGTCGGTGCGCTCGCTCGTCAGGACGCCGCGCATCGCGCCCTTGTCGCGCAGGCGGCGCACCAGGGCTCGGGTGTCGATGCCGTCGAGGGCGGGCACGGCGTTGCGGCGGAGGTAGTCGACGAGGCCTTCCGCGGCGCCGTGCGACGACGGGACCGCCGTGGCGCGACGCACGACGAGCCCCTCGACCCACGGCCGGTTCGACTCCTCGTCGCGCGGCGCCACGCCGTAGTTGCCGATGTGCGGCTGGGTGAGGACGACGATCTGGCCGAGGTACGACGGGTCGGTGAGGATCTCCTGGTAGCCGGTCATCGAGGTGTTGAACACCACCTCGCCGAAGCGGGTGCCGGCGGAGACGCTGCGTCCGCGGAAGACGGTGCCGTCCTCGAGCGCGAGGAGCGCGGGGCGCGTGGCGGCGATCAACGTGCCCCTCCCGCGCGGGGAGCGAGGTTCTTGCGCATTCGCACACGCACGCCGGTCTCCTCGTAGCCGAGCCGGCGATGCAGCGCCCGCCCCGCATCGTTGTCCAGCGCCGCGTCGGCCGCGATGCTGCGGCAGCCGCGACTCTCCGCCCACGCCTCGGCGGCGGTGAGCAGGGCGGCGCCGACGCCCTGGTCGCGGGAGGTGGGCGCCACGTAGAGCGCCTCGACCTTCCCCACCGGCGAGCCCGCGCACCCCTCGTGCCACGACCGCAGGGCGATCTCGACGAATCCGGCGAGGCCGCCCGCGGCGGCCGGGGAGACGAACACCGCGGCGCGGTCGGCGTCGGCGAGCACGGTGCCCATCTCGAGCTCCTGCTGGTCGCTCGGGCACTCCGGCCAGAGCTCGAGGCGCAGGCGCAGCCACTCCGACTGGTCGTCGGCCTCGGGCATGCGCACGGGCGGGGTCGTGCTCATCGGCCCGATTCTCGCTCACACCTCGCGCAGGATCCAGCGCGCCTGCGACATCCGCCGCAGGATGATGCGGACCCGGCGCTGGTAGTAGCGGCTCTTGGCGCCGGGGTGCCAGCTCCGCGGCCGCGAGAGGCCGGCCGCGAGCTGTGCCGACTGGCCGGCGGAGAGCCCCGCCGCGCTGGTGCCGAAGTAGCGGCGCGCGGCCGCCTCCGCCCCGTAAGTGCCGGGCCCGAACTCGGCGAGGTTCAGGTAGAGCTCGAGGATGCGCCGCTTCGAGAGCGAGCGCTCGAGCTGCCAGGTGAGGAGGGCCTCCTTCACCTTGCGCAGCGGGTTGTAGGAGGGCGAGAGCCACAGATTCTTGGCGAGCTGCTGGGTGATGGTGGAGGCGCCGCGCGGCATCTCCTTCTCCTCCCAGGCGTCGCGCAGCGAGGCCTCGAGCTCGTTGCGCGAGAATCCGTCGTGGGCGAAGAACTCCATGTCCTCGGCGGCGACGACCGCCTGCTTCAAGCTGCGGGAGATGCGGCCGTAGGCGACCCAGCGCTGGCTCGGCGCCGGCAGGCCGGCGCGGGCGGCGCGCCGGCGGTAGCGGTCGATGAAGGCGCTGCTCTTCGGCGTCTCCTTGGCGAGGGCGGCGACGTCAGGCCAGGTGATCGCCTCCCAGCCGAGGTAGGTGACGGCGAGGGCGACGCCCCAGAGCAGGCAGCCGCGGAGGCGGCGCCGGCGCGGCGGGGCGGCGTCGGCCACGACCGCCGGCGGCGGCACCGTGGCCGCAGCGGGCGCAGCCGGAGGCGGAGCCGGGGTCGCGGGGACGGCGGGGACGGGGTCCAAGGTCGTTTTCCAGGCGCGGGATCGACGTTGCCGGCATCGTACGCCAGGGCGCCGCGGCAGGCGCCGGCGAGGGGGCTCGTCCCCGGGGCATGGCCGTTCGCTGTCGCGGCTGCTCTCCGCCCGAGGCGTGAGCGCGTCGTCGGCGGGCGGCGTACGCTAGGGCGATGCCGCGAGCGCGTCGCCCCGACGCCGGCGCCGTCATGATCGAGGCGCTGGTGTCCGCCGTCATCGTCGGCATCGCGCTGCTCTTCCTCATCGCGCTGCTCGC
>Ga0075421_100000063_pt1 | contig 78204 bp, 60 predicted proteins | sample SoiMetdeltSBSDD5_FD_75292 | JGI IMG/M metagenome (GOLD analysis project Ga0075421, IMG submission 75292) | Bulk soil microbial communities from a Populus tree surrounding site in Tennessee, USA - Soil MetaG P. deltoides SBSDD5 | ecosystem: Environmental > Terrestrial > Soil > Tree plantation... | reverse complement strand
CAGAGCGGTGGCTGGCGGTGCGTCGATGAGCCAGCCCATCGAGCCCCCGACGCCCGACGCCGCCCGTGCGGCATCGGCGGTGACCATCGCCGGCGGCACCGCTCGCCCGCTCGACGCGACGACGGCGCGAGCGGCGCTCCTCGTCGCGGCGCTCGCACGTCGCTGGCACCGCCGGCGGCTCGGGTTCGCCGCGCTCGCCGGCCTCGGCTGGGCTCTGCCGCCGGTCGCGCTCGCGTGGCGTCTCCTCGATCCGGTGGCGACGCCCGTCGCTCGCGCGGCGGCGGCGCTGGCGATCGGGCTCCTGCCCCCGATCGTCGCCGCGTTCGCGGCGCGGCGGCGTCGCCAGGGACCAGCGGAGCTCGCGGCGCACCTCGACCGCACGCTGCCGTCGCTCGAGGAGAGCGCCGCTCTCGTGCTCGCGCCAGGCTCGCTGCCGGCGCTGCAGCGGCTGCAGCAGCGGCGCGTCGCCGTGGCGCTGCTCGCCGCCGCGAGCGACCGTGGCGGCGAGCGCTCCACCGACGCCGAGGGCTCGTTGGTGCGGCTCCTGCCGCAAGGGCCGCGGCGCCGCGCGCTCGCCTCGCTCTTCGCCGGCGCTGCGCTCGCGACGCTCGTCACGGTGATCTCTGTCCCCGCCCGATGGATCACCCCGGCGGCTCGCACGGCCAGCGGGCGATCGGCGCGGTCGCCGGCGGCCGCTCCATGGATGCGCTCGCTGGCGGTCACCGTCATCCCTCCCGCCTACACCGGACACCGGGCGCGCACGACGGCGTCGCTCGCCGCGGCCGCCGAGGAGGGGGCCACGGTCCGCTGGCGGGTGAACCCGGCGCCGGAGGTCTCGACCGCCACGCTCCTGTTCGACGAGAGCGAGCCACTGGCGCTCCGCCGGCAGGGTGACGGCACGCTCGAGGCCACCGCAATCGCGCGCGCGCCGCGCCTCGTGCGCCTCGTCCTCGCCGACGCGCGCGGCACCGTCTGGCGCTCGCCGCCGGCGCGGCTCGAGGTGGTCGCCGACCGGCCGCCGACGCTCGAGCTGCTGGCGCCGGCGACCAACCTCGTCGAGCGCCCGCTGGAGCGCCCAGGAGCGCTGACCATCGAGGTGGCCCTCGCCGACGACCACGGCCCGACGGCGGCCGAGCTCGTCGTCACGCTCGCCGCCGGCAGCGACGAGCAGGTGACCTTCCGCGAAGGGCGGCTCCCGTTGCCGCTCCGCCGCGGCCCCGCGCGCCAGGTCTCGAAGCGCACGCTCGACCTCGTCGCTCTCGGCTTCGCCAAGGAGACCGAGCTCTACGTGCGCGTCGAGGCGAGCGACGGCCGACGCCCCGATCCGCAGGGGCCGCCGCAACCGAACGTCTCGCGCACCAATACGGTGATCGTGCGCCCCGCCGGCGTGCGGCTCGAGAGCGCCGAGCTCGGCGCCGGCCTGCCGATGATCGCCGGCCCGGAGATCTTCCGCAGCCAACGGCAGGTCGTCATCGACACCCAGGCGCTCATCGCCGCCGGGCCGCGCCTCACCGCCGGCGAGGTGATGCGGCGCTCGCGCGCCATCGGCTTCGACCAGCGCGCGCTGCGGATGCGCTACGGCAACCTGCTCGGGCAGGAGTTCGAGGAGGGCCGTGCCGTCGACCCCGAGGAGGAGCGCCGCGCGGCGGCGACCGGCGGCGACGACGCCGACGCCGATCAGGTGCCGGACGACCTCCAGCACCACCACGACAGCACCGAGAGCGCCACCTTCTTCACCGAGCCCGTGCGCCGGAAGCTGCGGGCCATGCTCGCCGGGATGTGGGATGCCGAGGGCGCGCTGGCAGTCGGCCAGCCGCGCACGGCGCTCCCCCACGAGCTGCGCGCGCTCGCGCTCCTCAAGGAGGTGCAGCAGGCCGACCGCGTCTTCGTGCGCAAGTCGGCGGGCGACGGAGCGCCGCTCGATCCGGCGCGGCGGCTCACCGGCGAGCTCGACGAGGTCCACGATCTCGCGGAGCGCGAGCCGCCACCGCCACCGCGCCCGGTGACGGAAGCCGCGCTCCTGACCCTCGACGCGATCTCGGCGAGCACGCAGGAACGCCGAGGTGGAGCAACCGGCGTCGACGCCGGGCCGCTCGCCATCCTCCGCCCGGCCCTCGCCGCCCGCGCGCGCGAGGGATCGGCGAGCGCGCTCGCGGCGCTGCCGGCGCTCGACGACCTCGCGGCCGGAGCGCCGCTGCCGCCCGCCGCCCGCGACGCGCTCGAGCGGGCGCTCTGGGAGCTCGTGCCCCCACCGCAGGCGCCGCCGGGCGCGAGCGCGCCCGAGGGGCCGCTCTGGCGCGGCTACAGAGAACGTCTGGGAGGTGGCGGTTGAGCGCTCGCTTCGCCGCCGCCGGTGGGGAGCTGGCTCTCGCCGCGGCGCTCTCGCTCCTCGCCTTCGGCCTGTCGCTCGCCATCGACGGCCGTCGCCTACGGGAGCTACCGTCGGCGTCACGCCGCCGCGGCGTGCGCGCCCTGCTGCTCGCGCTCGCCTGCGGCTCCCTCTTCCTCCTCGCCACGCAACCCCTCCACCGCGCGACGGCGCGCGCTGGCGAGGTGCTGCTGCTCACCAGCGGGGCGTCGCCGCGCGACCTCGCCGCCGCGGCGCGCGCCGGCGTGCCGGCGTGGGCCGTGCCGCCGGCCGCCGGCGAACCGGCCGTGCCCGCTGGAGCCCGCCTCCTCCCCGATACGGCGACGCTCCTCCGCTCGCACCCCGGCACGCGCGCGCTGCAGGTCGCCGGCCACGGCCTCGCGCCATGGGAGCTGCGGGAGCTGCCGGTGCCGTTGCGCGCGGCGCCGCGGCCGTCCCTTCCGTTCGGCGTCTCCCGCGTCACCTGGCCGCGGCGGCTCGCGCTCGGCGAGGCCCTCACCGTCGGCGGCACCGTCGCCGGGGTGCCCGCAAGCGGCGGCGTTGCGCGCCTCTCCGGCGCCGCCGTCGGCGCGACCTCGACCTCCCTCGCACCGGGGGAGGCGCCCTTCGAGCTGCGGGTGACGCCGCGGGGTGCCGGACACCACACCCTCGAGCTGCGTGTCCAGGCTCCGGGTGTGCCGCCACGGATCGAGACCGTCGACGTCGAGGTGGTGCGGCAGCCGCAGCCCGCGGTGTTCTGGCTCGAGCAGGCGCCGAGCGCCGAGGGGCGCGAGATGAAGCGCTGGCTCGCGGAGACCGGCGGCCCGTTCGCCTGGCGCGCGCAGCTCTCGCGCGGCATCTCTCGCGACGACGCGGTGGGCGTGCCGCCGCTGCCACGCGGGCCGCTCGCGCTCGCGACGCTGGCACGCTTCGACCTCGTCGTGGTGGATCCGCGCGCGCTCGGCGGGCTCGGCGCCGGCGAGCGCACGGCCCTGGCGGCGGCGGTTCGCGAGGAGGGAGTCGGCCTGTTGCTGCGCGCAGGCGACTCGCCGGCGCCGTCGGCGCTCGGCGTCACCTTCCCGGTGCGACCCCTGCCTGGCGGAGGCGAGCTCGCCGCGCGGCTCGACTGGGGCGGCGAGCGTTCCGCGTCTCTCGCGCTGCCGGCACGCGAGCTCGTGGCAAGCCCGTCGCTCGTGCCCATCGCCGGCGATCGCGCGGGGAGGCTCCTCGCGGCGTGGCAGCCGCTCGGGGCGGGCGCCCTCGGCGCGACCCTCGTCGACGGCACCTGGCGCTGGGTGCTCGAGGGGCACGCCGCCGACCATCGCCGCTACTGGCGCGAGACGATCACCGCGGTTGCGCGGCCGACGGTGGCAACGCCGCGATGGAGCGCGGCGACGGGACCGCTCCTGGTCGGCCTCCCGGCGGAGCTGGCGATCCGGTCGAAGGGCGTGCGACCCGCGACGTCGGTGCTCGCGCCGAGCGGCACGGTGGTCGAGCTGCCGCCGCGAGAAGACGCCGACGAGGCGGAGCGCTGGGGCGTCACGTTCTGGCCGCGGGATCCCGGCTGGCACCGGATCGGCGAGGGCGACGCCGCGGCGTGGTTCCACGTCGCACCTGCGGATCGGTGGACCACGTGGCGCCTCGCCGCGCGCCACGACGCCACCGCGGCGCGCGAGCTCGCGCCTCCCCCACCGCCCGAGGGCGCAGTCGCACTGCCATCGTCGCCGACGCCGTTGCCGCGCTGGCCCTTCTTCCTCGTCCTGCTGCTCGCCTTCGGCGCGCTCTGGGCCGACGAGGTGTTCGGGCGTTTCGACGCGCGCCCGGCTAGCGCCAGCTGACGAGCGACCAGATCACCGCGCCGGCGCTGGCGAGGAGGCAGACCGCCGCGCCCACGAGGTGGTCGATGCGCTCCTCCCGCTGCGGGTCGAGCACGTGCGCGAGCACCCAGCCGCCGACGAACCCGCCGAGGTGCGCCCAGTTGTCGACGTTGAGGCCGGGAAGCAGACCGAAGATGAACATCGCCAGCGCCCACGTCCACACCATCTGGCCCGCCGCGCGGTTGCCGCCGCGACGACTGGCGTGCACGAGCGCTCCGAACATCCCGAAGAGAGAGGCCGAGGCGCCGATCGTGAAACCGCCGCTTCCGAGCATCATGGCCAGCAGGCGCGGCAGGAACGGGGAGACCGAGCTGCAGAGGAAGCCGGTCACCCCGGCAAAGATGTACAGGAGCCACGTACGGCCCGTCCCATAGAGGCGCTCCACGGCGGGCGCGATCTGGAAGAGACCGTACATGTTCATGCCGAGGTGGAGCAGGTTGCCGTGCAGCCAGCTCGCCGACAGGACCGTCCACCAGCGACCCATCTCGAACACCGGAAGGTAGCCGCTGGCGCCGAATGCCATCAGCCGCTCGGGGCTGGGAGCGAAGAAGTCCATGGCGCCGCCGGCCGAGAATCCTTTGGGATCGGTCGCCAGCGTCGCCAGGTAGAGCGCCCCGCACACCCAGCCGACGAGCGGCCAGAGGCTCAGCACCCCCTCGAGCTGGCGCAGCTGCTGCCCCATCCCGAACATCCCGGGCCGCACGCGCCCGCAGAAGGGGCAGCGCGGCTCGCTAGCCCCGACCAGTCGGCCACAGGACGGGCAGACCACCGATCCGCCGTGTCGCTGGCCGAAGAGCGGCATGGCGCGGCATCTTAGCGATTCCCGCCCGCGAAGTACGAAGAGCGCCTTCGCGGAGGCCTTCCGTCAGCTCAGCGCCAGGCGCGGTATTCGGAGAAGACCCCGAGCTCGACGTAGCGCTCGCTGCGCGCGAAGCCCGCCTCGGCGAGCGCCCCGAGGATCGCCTCCGGCGGCACGCACTGCTCCACGGTGTCCCAGTAGTACTCCCAGAGCTCGCGGCTGCCGCCGCGCCGGCGCAGGCTCGCCAGCAGGGGCACCACCCGGCCGAGGTAGAAGGCCAGCAGGCGGCGCGCCACCGGCGAGGCCGGAGCCGTGATCTCGAGCAGGAGCAGCGCACCGCCGGGGGCGAGCACGCGCCGGAACTCGGCGAAGGTGGCCCGCAGGTCGGCCACGTGGCGGAGCGCGAACCCCATGCTCAGCCGGTCGAAGCGCTCCGACGGAAACGGCAGCGACTCGGCGATGCCGCGCACCCGCCGGTGGACGCCGCGCGCCGCGGCGCGCCCGAGCATGCCGAGGCTCGGGTCGAGAGCCACCACCTGGCCGGACGCCCCGACGATCCGCTGGGCCGAAGCCGCAACCGCACCGGTGCCGGCGCCCACGTCGAGCAGGCTCATCCCGGGCGCCAGACCCACGCGCAGAAGAGCGAGCCGGCGGTAGCGGTTGTCCGAGCCGATGCTCATCGCACGGCTCACCCAGTCGTAGTCGGGGGCGGCGTCGTTGAAGAGGCTCCCCAGCCGCTCGCGGCGCTGCTCCTCGCTCCGGTAGTAGCGCGGCAGCGGAGGGTGGGGAGGAAGAGCTGGGCGCCCCTGCGGCTCCGGCGCGACGCCGCTCACTCGCCACCGCCCTCGGCGAGTTGCTGCACGATCTGCGTCACCTCGGCCTCGGCGCGGCGGATCTTCGCGCGGCAGACCTCGAGGAGCTGAGCCGCCCGGCGTAGCTCGGAGGCGAGGGCGTCGATGTCGGTCTCTTCGGTCTCGATGCGGGCGAGGATCGCCTCGAGCTCGGTCATCGCTGCCGCGAAACCGGGAGCATCGACGCCGCCCGCGGGCCCACCGGCCGTCGCGTCCTCTGCGCTCTGCACTCGGCTCTGCACTCGCTGTTCCGTCATCGCGGCTTCGTCGCCTCCGTCGCCTCGGTCGAGATCCCCGGGTCGCCGTCCGCCTCGACCCTGCTCGCCAGGGTACCACCGGCCAGGCGGGTGACGATACGCGCCCCCGGCGCGACCTGGCCGGGGTGCCGCAGCAGCTCGCCGCCCATCGCACGGGTGACGCTGAAGCCACGCGCGAGCACCCGCTCGGGCGCCAGCCCCTCGGCCACGCGCGCGAGCCCGGCGCGACGCTCCTCGACGCGGCGCAGCTCGGCGCGGGCGGCACGCACCATTCGCTCTCCGAGGGCCACGCGCTCTTTCGCCCGCCGTCGCACGCAGCGCGGGCTCGCGACGGAGACTCCGGCGGCGATGCGACGCAGCCGATCGCGGCCGCGGGCCAGCCCGTGGCCGCCGAGCACGGCGATCAGGCGCGCCGCTTCCACCAGGCGCCCGCGCTCCTCGGCGACCCTGTCGGCGGCGTCCAGCAACCGCTCCCGGAACGCCCCCACCGCCTCGCGGTCGGCGACCAGGCGGGCGAGCGCGGAGGCGGCGAGGCGCCGGCCCACGTCGCCGAGGCGCCGATCCGTCTCCTCCACCCGGCGCACGAGGAACTCCGCCACCATCGTCGGGGTCTTGAAGGCCGCGTGCGCGACGAGGTCGGCGACCGAGCGGTCGATCTCGTGGCCGAGGCCGGTGAGCACCGGGACGCGCAGCCTGGCAATCGCCTCGGCGATCTTGCGGCTGTCGAAGGCGGCGAGGTCGCTCTTCGCACCGCCGCCGCGCACGAGCACGACGCAGTCGACGCCGAGCGCCGCCGCCGCGGCGAGCGCCGAGGCGACCTCGCGTTCGGCGGCCGCGCCCTGCACGGAGGCGTGCACGAGCAACACCTCGAACTGGTAGCCGCTATCGCGCAGGCAGGTGAGGAAGTCGTGGAAGGCGGCGCTGTCGCGCGAGGTGACGAGACCGACACGGAGCGGCACCTGCGGCAACGGCAGCGCGCGGTTGCGTTCGAGGAGGCCGGCGGCGGCGAGCCCGTCGAGCGTCTCCTGGCGCCGCCGCGCCAGCAAGCCGAGCGTGAAGAGCGGATCGATCTCGCGGACGGTGATCTGCAGCCGCCCGCCGGGCGGGAAGAAGTCGACCGCCGCGAGGCAGCGCACGGTCATCCCCTCCCCCAGCTCCTGGCCGGTCTTCGCCATCTCGCGGCGCAGGCGCTGCAGGTCGGTACGCCAGATCACCGCCTCGAGCTTGCCGACGATCTGGTCGCCGGCGCCCTTCTCGACGAGCTCGAAGTAGAGGTGGCCGTTGCGGCTCGGGCGCAGCCGCTGCGCCTCGCCCATCACCCAGACGCCGGGGAACGCCTCGCCGAGGAAGGCGCGGACGTCTTCGCCGAGCTGCGAAACGGAGTAGGTCTGGAGGTGCAGGGGCAATTGCTTCAAGACACGGGATCGACCGAGAACCGAGTCAGCTCGGACCGGGTTGGTCTGCCCCACTCTCCCAACCCTCTCTCCCCTCGCCGGGGAGAGAGGGCTCCGAGGGCCGGTGCGTTCCGGGCAGATCTATCCGAACGCCTTCAGCTCCGCCGCCGTCTCCAGCGGGATCCCCTCGGCCCACTCGACGGCCTCGCGCTCGTTGACGGTGAGCTTGCTGACGAACTCGAGGGCCTCGTCGCGGGTCTCGAACAACCGCCAGATGTAGGTGTGGCCGGCCGGGGCGGTGAAGTAGGTGTACTTCTTCGGGCTGCTGGTGAGGTCGAAGCCGAGGTCCTTGTCGCCGTTGCGGCCGACGCAGGCGAGCGCGACGGCGCGGTACGCGAGGGCGAGGGCCTTCAAGGAGTCGTCGTACTCGAGAAGCTCCTCGCGGGACTTGGCGATGTGGAGCACGCCGATGCGCGCCGTCTCCTCCTCGGCGAGGAGGGCGTAAGGGACGTCGTGGCGGTCCATGGCCTCCTTCGTCTCCTGGGTGGTGACGAAGACGTCCTCGGTGCCGTTCACCTTGTAGGCGACGGCGTAGAAGTCCCGCTCGAACTTGGCAAAGGCTTCAGCGAGGATGCTCTCGTCCTCGATGGTGAAGTAGTAGAGGCGGTTCATCAGCTGCCGGCCGCTGGTCATCAGGTTCTCCAGATGCATATGGATCGGTGAGCGCTCCGCCGCTTGTCTCTCGTTCGGGGCGGCGATGGCTCGATACGACTCGTCCAAGCCCCGCGAAAGCGCTGCGGGAACCCCGGGCGGCCGGCGTCTTGTCGACGCAAGCAGCATCTTATCAGAGACTTAGCGCGGTGTCCAGAAGCGCGACGCGAACCGGCAAAACCTGCGCCAACACTGGCCCGACGGCTATACTGCAGCCGATGCCGCCGGCTGCCCTCCGCAACCAGCCCATCAGCCGCTGGCGCGAAGGGGACTTCGTGCAGGGCTTCGCCTTCCTGGCCAAGAAGGAGCACCGGCAGGACCGCAAGGGGACCTCCTACCTCCACCTGGAGCTCCAGGACGCCACCGGCGGCATCGTCGGCAAGGTCTGGGCCGACAGCACCGCCCTCCTCGGCCGCTTCGAGGCCCCGTCTTACGTCGCCGTCGAAGGGGTGGTGCAGCGCTACCGCGAGGAGCTGCAGCTCAACGTCCGGCGCTGCCGTGCCGCGTCCGAGGACGACCGGCGCAATGGCTTCGACGAGGCGCTCCTCGTTCCCTCGACGCGCGAGGACCTCGATGTGCTCTGGTCGCGCATGCTGACCGCCCTCGCGCGGGTCGAGCGGCCCGAGCTGCGCCAGCTCGTCGACGAGACGCTCGGCGCCTGGGGGCGCGAGCTGCGCCAGCACCCGGCGGCGAAGACGATTCACCACGCGCGCCGGGGCGGCCTGCTCGAGCACGTGACGTCGATGCTCGAGCTGGCGACCGCCGTCTGCGGTCACTACGCAGAGCTCGACCGCGACCTCGTGCTCGTCGGGGTCCTCTTCCACGACCTCGGCAAGCTGCGCGAGCTCGGCGCCATGCCCGGGGACGAATACACCCGTGAGGGCCGGCTCGTCGGCCACATCGTCCTCGGACGCGACCTCCTGCGCGAGCGGTGCGCCGCCATCCCCGGGTTTCCCGCCGATGTCCAGCTCATGCTCGAGCACCTGGTGCTGTCCCACCAGGGCAACCGCGAATACGGGAGCCCGGTGGAGCCGATGACCCCCGAGGCCATGGTGCTCCATTTCGTCGACGACCTCGACTCGAAGCTCGACCAGGTGCGACGGGCTCGCGAGGGGAGCTACGGCTTCCAGTTCCTCCGCCCGCTCGGGAGGCACATGTTCCTCGGCGACGCCCCGCCCGCCGAGGCCGTCGAGCCCGAGGCCGCCGTCGAGGAGCGAGTGCCGGTGCAGGTGCCCCTGCCCGGGATGCTGCCGGAGGACTGAGCGCCTCAGGGGGGCTCAGGAGTCCGAGCCCGAGCTCGAACCGCTCGAACCGCTCGAACCGCTCGAACCGGAGCCCGAGCCCGCGCTGCTGGAGCCGGAGCTCGCTGCCGAGCCGCTCGAGGCGGTGGGCTTGGCGTCCGCAGCGGGCTTGGCGTCGGACTTCGCCGGCTCGCCCTTGCCCTCGCCCTTGGCGTCGCCGCCACCCTCGCCCTTGCCGCCACCGCTCGACGCGCTACCCGACTTCTTGGCGTAGTCGGTGACGTACCACCCCGAGCCCTTGAACTGCACCGAGGGCGACGACGGGAGGCGTTTGAGCGTCCCGCCGCACACCTCGCAGGTGGTCATCGGCGGGGCGGCCATCTTCTGCAACACCTCGTTGCGCTTGCCACACTGCTGGCACTGATACTCGTAGAGCGGCATGGGGCGGGAGGGCGGCTCCTCTTCAGCCGGAGCCCGCAGGCTCGGTGCGCAGGCGCAGCTTGACGACGCCCGGGCGTTCGGCGACCCGGCGGCGGATGAGCCGCAGGACATGGAAGGCGTAGATGATGCGGGCGTTCTCGGCCGGCGAGAAAGGTCCGCGCGTGCAGACGTCGTAGAGCGACCGCTTGCCGTCGACGAGGCGCAGGAGCTCGAGCTCCGGCTCCTCGACCGCCACCTCGATCAGCTCCTCGGTGCGCCAGATGGGCTCGAAGATCGTCTCCTTGCGGCCCAGCCGCCCGACCATCGCCTTGGCGTCGGGGGCGCGTTTCACCCCCTGCAGGATGACCTGGCGCATCGGCAGGTAGATGCGCACCATGTCCGCCTCTTCGAAGTCGCCGATCGAGAAGGCCACCTCGCCTTCCTCCCAGCCGAAGAGGCTCCACATCACCGAGCGGATCTGCTCCTGGATCGCCTCGTAGAGCTGCGCCGGGGAGAGGATGCCGTGTTCGATCAGCAGCTCGCCGTGCCGCCGGTCCGGGCTGTTCGCGCGGATCTTGTCGGTGAGCGTGTATTGGTCGGCGGTGATGCGGTTGGTGCCGCGGAGGAAGTTGCCCAGGCTGTCCTGGCGGTCGCTCGAGGAGGCGTGGATCACCGCCCCGTCGCGCAGGAAGACGCGCTTGAGCACATCGCCGCGGCTGCACTCGATGACGCCCGGCACGCGGTGCAGGTACACGGTGTACAGCATCTCGGGCAGAGAGTTCTGCCCGAGCTCGCCGCGATACTGGTACCGTCTCGGTTGCTGGTCAGCGTCTGCCATGGGACAGCAGGAAGAGAAAACCGGTGCCCGCGAGGCGCATGCAACTTCCCGCGAAGCGGATGTCGGCAGTATAGCGCGACCGTCGGGCGCGGGCAGTCGCGCGCCCGACGGCGGTGCAATCCCGCCGGCGGAGGCCTGGAATCGGCTCGTCCCCCACCTGGAGCCGCTGCCGGCCGAGCGGGTGCGCGTCGAGGCTGCCGTCGGGCGCGCACTGGCGGCGCCGCTCACTGCCGCCGTCGACGTGCCGTTCGCCGACGTCTCGGCCATGGATGGCTACGCTCTCGCCGGCGACGCCGCGGTGGGAGTCCGCGTGCCCGTGCTGGGACGCGTGGCGGCCGGCGAGGCCCCGACCGCGCCGCTGCGCGCCGGGTGCGCGGTGCGCATCATGACCGGCGCGCCGCTGCCGGAAGGCGCCGACCGTGTCGTGCCGGTCGAGGACACGGACGGCGGCCGCGACACGGTCGAGGTGCGCCGGCCACCGGTTGCCGGCGCCCACGTGCGGCGCCGCGGCGAGATCCACCGCGCGGGCGACCCGCTGCTCGCCGCCGGTGACCCGCTGACGCCGGGCGCCCTCGCGCTCCTCGCCGCGCACGGCATCCTCGAAGCTGAGGTGCACCCTTCGCCCCGGGTCGCCATCCTCGTCACCGGGGACGAGGTCGTGCCGCCGGAGACGACCCCTGGCCCCGCCCAGATCCGCGACAGCCACACGGCGTTCCTGACCGCCGCGGCCGCCGCGGCGGGGGCTCACGTGACGCACCTCGGCCTCGCCCGCGACGAGCCCGCCGACCTGCGCGCCCGGCTCGCGAGCGGGCTGGGCGCCGACCTGCTCCTCGCCACCGGAGGCGTCTCCCGCGGCGAGCTCGACTTCGTCGAGCCGATCCTCGCCGAGCTGGGCTTCCGGCCGCTCTTCGACCGCATCGCGATCCAGCCCGGCCAGCCGATGGCGGCCTCGGTGCTCACGCGTTCCGGCCGGCCGCCGCTGCTGGCGCTCGGCCTGCCCGGCAACCCGGCCTCGGCGATGGTCTGCTTCTGGCTCTTCGCGCGGCCGGCGCTGCGCAGGCTTCAGGGGCTCCCGGCTGGTGGTTTCTGGGAAGGAGCCCTCGACGCCGTCGCAACGGCGCCCCTGCCCTCGGCGGGAAACCGCGACCGCTTCCTCCCGGCGCGGCTCGTGGCTTCTGACGGCACGCTGCGCGCCACGCCGCTCGCGCCGCGCGGCTCACACGACCTCGGCGCCTTCGCACAAGGGACCGGACTGGTGCGCATTCCGGCGGGCAGCGCCGCGGCCCCTGCGGGAAGCCGCTGCAGCGTCTTGCCGCTAGCCGCCGAGTGGGGTTGAAGGCCGAAAATGCATGGGAATCGATCCCGAGCCTGCGGGCCGAAGGCGAGCGGGCGACGACCGAGACCCATGCAAATCAGCCACTCGCGGAGCGACTGGCGAAGTCCCTGGGAATCGCTCCTGAGCCGGCGAGCCGAAGGCGAGCGGGCGACGACCGAGACCCATGCAAATCCGCCACTCGCGGAGCGACTGGCGAAGTCCCTGGGAATCGCTCCTGAGCCGGCGAGCCGAAGGCGAGCAGGCGACGACCGAGACCCATGCAAATCCGCCACTCGCGTAGCGACTGGCGAAATCCCTGGGAATCGCTCCTGAGCCGGCGAGCCGAAGGCGAGCGGGCGACGACCGAGACCCATGCAAATCCGCCACTCGCGGAGCGAGTGGCGGAAGCGCATGGGAATCGAACCCACCCCGGACGCCGAAACCAGCGCCCGACAGCGGTTTTGAAGACCGCGGGAGGCACCAGCCCCCGAGCGCTTCCGAGCGCATCTTAGAGCCTGTCGGGGGCGGCGGGGGCCCTGCAGGTGGTCGCTCGGGGCGAGGGGGCATAGTCTGTGCTTCGTGCGGCGGGGGGAGGGCGCGTTATGCAATGGAGAGGACGACGGACGAGCGGCAACGTCGAGGATCGGCGGGGGATGCGGCCGGCCACGCTGATCGGGGGAGGCGGCCTGGCGACGCTGGTGGTGCTGGCGATCGCCCTCCTCACCGGGGTGGATCCGCGGGAAATCCTGCAATCGGCGCCAAGCGCCGACGTGTCGCAGCCGCAGGGGGGCCCGCCCCCGGCCGACGACCCGCAGGCGCAGTTCGTGTCGGTGATCCTCGCCGACACCGAGGACACCTGGAACCAGGTGCTCCCCAAGCTCGGGCGCCAGTACGAGGAGCCCAAGCTGGTGCTCTTCTCCGAAGCCGTCGACTCGGCGTGCGGCACGGCCTCCTCGGCGGTCGGGCCCTTCTACTGCTCGCGCGACGGCGCGGTTTACCTCGACACCACCTTCTTCGACGACCTCGAACAGCGGTTCGGCGCGCCCGGCGACTTCGCGCGGGCCTACGTCATCGCCCACGAGGTCGGCCACCACGTGCAAAACCTGCTCGGCATCAGCGACCAGGTGGCGCAGGCGCGGTCGCAGAGCGGCGAGGAGGAGGGCAACGCCCTCTCGGTGCGGCTCGAGCTCCAGGCCGACTGCCTCGCCGGCGTGTGGGGAAACCACGCGCAACAGGAGCGCGACTTCATCGAGAGCGGCGACATCGAGGAGGCCCTCCAGGCGGCGTCGGCGATCGGCGATGACCGCCTGCAACGCGAGACGCGAGGCCGCGTCGTCCCGGAGAGCTTCACCCACGGCTCCTCGGCGCAGCGTGTCGAGTGGTTCCGGCGCGGCCTCACGAGCGGCGACCCGAACCAGTGCGACACTTTCGGCAGCGCGCGCGGGTAGCGAAGGGCGGTTCCCAGCCGGGTCCGGACGGGCGGGCGCAGGGCCCGCCTGCACCCGACCCGATTCGTGTCGCGGGGCCTCCGGCTCCTCTGGTGTAGGGGCGGGGCCTGCCCCCGCCCGTCCGGATCCACTGCTCAGCGCGGGTAAGCCGCGGTTTCGCTGGCGTCGGCGAGGACCTCGATCGAGTTGGCGACGAGCGCCCCCCGCACCTGGTCGATCGACGCCGCCACGACGTCCCCGACCTCGAGGTTCTCGGGCCGGTAGCTCTGACCGCGGAACGTCACTCGCGTGTCGGTGTCGTAGTAGAGGGTGAGCTGGTCGCTAGCGCCGCGCTCGAACGTGCGGTCGAGGTACTGGACGCGTTCGAGGGTCACCGAGCGGTCGTTGCGGTCGACCCGCCGCACCGTGCCGCGAACGTCCTCGTTGCCGACGCGTCCGTAGCGGTCGTAGCGATCGTCCGAGGGGTACGGTGTCGTGCCCGTACCGTATCGGTCGTTGCCACCGTATGGAGCGTTACCAGTACGGTCGTTGCCGCTCACGTCGTACGTGACGTCGATGCGATCGGCGACGAGCCGCCCGCGGACGTCGCTCACCTGCGCGATCACCTCGTCTCCGCTCTCGAGGCTCTCGGGGCGGAAGGTCTGCCCCTGGAAGACGACGCGCGTCTGGCTGTCGCAGAAGATGGTGGCGCGGCCGCCGTTGCCGTAGCCGCCACCGCCATTGGCGAGGTAGCTGGAGGACGCGCGAGTGTTGTCGAGCTCGACGCGGCACTCGCCGTTGCGGGTGTCGACCGCCCGCACGATCCCCTGGATCTGGTTGGGGGCCCGACCGGCGGGGCCGCCCAGGATGTCTCCGACGTTTCCCCCGGCGCAGGCGCCGAGGACCAAGCTTGCGGCCAGCGCGGTGAGCGCGCGGCTGGTGTGCACGATTCGCATGATGGTGCCTCCCTTTGCGGGGCCGGCGCGGACCGCCCCATCGACAGGACAGCACGATGCGTGCCTTGGCACTCTTGGCCCCGTCGAGGCGCTCAGGTCACGCGGGCGAGGTTGCGCTCGTTGCGCGTCAGCCGGCTGTAGGCGACGCCGGCGTGGTACCAGTGCAGCAGGTGCGCCTCGTAGAGGGCGCGCAGCCAGTACCGCGCCCCGCGCGGCATGGCGTCGCGCGCCGGCGAGCAACGGAAGTCGATGCCGAGGCCGCGGGCGAGCGCCGCGACGCGCGCCAGGTGCAGCGGGTCGGAGACGACGAGCAGGCGTCGCCACCCGTGCAGGCGCAGCGTGGCGCGAACGTTGGCGAGGTTCTCGAGGGTGTGCCGCGAGCGCCCCTCGCAGAGGATGGCCTCCGCTGGCACGCCGATCCCGAGCAGGTGGTCGCGGCCTGCCTCGGCCTCGGTGCGCGTGGCGTCCCCGGTCAGGCCGCCGGCGACGATCAGCCGCGGCGCGAGGCCAGCGCGCAAGAGCGCGGCACCGTGCTCGAGGCGCGCGGCGAAGGCGCTCGTCGGCAGGTTGGCGCGCAGGGCACGGCCGACGACGAGGATGACGTCCGCATGCTCGCGCTCGTCGCGGCGCGCGAAGCCGATCACCCGTCGAAGTTGCAGGAGCACCGGCAAACCGAGCCCCAGCACCTCGAGGAGCCCGGCGACGAGGAGTGACGACACGCCCCCCGGACCGAGATAGTCGGACCAGCGGTCGTTGACGTGCCGAGACATGGAGTGACGGGGTCAGTATAGCGCCGCGACCGCGGCGCTCTCGCCGCGATCGACCGTAGTACCCTGCCGCCGGTGATCGGTAAAGGTGCGTCGCTGCGTGCGCCTCTCCGCGAGCTTCGCCCCCGGTGGCGGCGGTGATCCCGCTCGGCGATCGCGTGCGGCGGCGCCACGCGCCGTGGGTGACCGTCGCCCTGATCGCCGCCGAGATCGCCGCCTTCGTCGCGCTCGTGAGGCTCCCCTCCGCGGCGCAGGCGGCCGCGGTGGAGGAGTGGGCGCTCGTGCCGTCGGCGCTCACGCCGCTCTTTGCCGGCGACGTCACCGCGGCAAGCCAGGTCGTACGCCTCTGGAGCTCCCTCTTCCTCCACTCCGGGCTCCTGCACCTGCTCGGCAACCTGCTCTTCCTCTGGGTCTTCGGTCGCACGGTCGAAGGCGCCATGGGCAGCGCGCGGTTTTTCGCCTTCTTCGCGCTCTCCGGGGCCATCGCCGGCCTCGTCCACACGATCATGAGCGCCGCCTCGACGGTGCCCACGGTGGGTGCCTCGGGCGCCATCTCGGGCGTCATGGGCGCGTACCTCGGGCTGCACCCAAAGGCGAAGGTCCGCTCTCTCGTGGTGCTCGTCGTGCTGCCGCTGGTGTTCGACGTCCCCGCTGCGCTATGGCTGCTGGCCTGGCTTGCCCTGCAGCTTCTCGAGGGCGCCCGAGCGATGGCGGCGGGCCCAGGCGGCGGCGCCGTGGGCGTGGCTTGGTGGGCCCATGTAGGCGGCTTCGGCGCTGGCCTGCTGCTCCACCGCTTCTTCCTCGGCGGCGGGCGTCGCGCCTCCCGGTCGTCGTGAGGCCACCGACGTCCACGCCTGGCTGTGGGCGCGGTCGATGCCGTAGATGTCCTCGAAGAAGGCGACGTGCCCGTCGTCTTGGTAGGCGGCCGTGAAGTAGAGCAGGTACACCGGCACCGGCTTGGCGAGCGGCACCTCCTGTGTCTCGCCCGAGGCAATGGCGGCGCGGATCTTTCCCGCGTTCCACTTCGGGTCGTCTCGCACGAGGTAGTCGGCGAGGTCGAGCGGCCGCTCGAGGCGGATGCAGCCGTGGCTCGCGCTGCGGTCCGCGTCGTCGAAGAGCGCGGTCGAGGGAGTGTCGTGGAGGTAGATGTCGTACTTGTTGGGGAACATGAACTTCACGCGGCCGAGGGGGTTCTCCTCGCCCGGCCGGGCGCGCAGCCGCAGCCCGTTGGTGCCGATCTCCCAGACGCGGCTCGGCGACACCACCGGCGAGTCGTCGCGCTCGCCGTCGACGATCTCGAGGCCATGCTCTGCGAGGTAGCTCGGGTCGCGCTGGATGGCGGGCATGACGTCTTTCTGGAAGAGGTTGTCGGGGACGTTCCAGTAGGGGTTGATGACCAGGTAGCGGATGCGGTCGTGGAAGACCGGGGTTTCCCACCCCTCCTCGCCGACCACCACGCGCATCGCCATCACCGATCGCCCCCCCTCGACGACGTCGAGGCGGTAGCCGGGGAGGTTGACCATCACCGCCCGCTCTCCGAAGTTGTCCGGCACCCACCGCCAGCGCTCGAGGTTGAGCTCGATCTGTCGCAGCCGCCGGGCCACCGGAGCGTCGAGCTCCGCCTGCGTCTCCGGGCCGAGACTGCCGTCGCCGTCCAACGTTCGAGTGGCCTGGAAGCGACGCACCGCGTCCGCGAGCTCCGGGGTGTAGGGCGACTTGCTTCCCGCGGACGCCGCCGCGAGCTCGGGTGGCACCGCGTCGAGGAAGCCCTCGGCGCGAAGGCGCTCGGCGAGCGCCTGGAGCCGGACGCTGTCCCCCTTCTGACCGACACGAAGCACCGGCCCCAGCGGGACCCGCGGCCAGCCGCCGTCTTGTGCGATCTGGCGATAGCGCGTGAGGGCCTGGAGGAGGCCTGCGAACTGGGGGTGCTGCGGGTCGAGGCTCTTCAACGTCTCGACCAGCTTGCCCTCCGCGAGCCCGCGCTCGAGAGCGGCCGGAAGGTCGACCGGTTCGCGCTCGACGTGCCACCGCTCTTCCACGAGCTGCGGCGGCACGCGCCCGAAGCGCAGATCGGCGGCGGCGAGCAACGCGGCCCAGGTGAGACCGACCTCGACGTCTTCTGGACGAACGCCGGCTTGACCGGAGCTCACCGCGTCGAGGGCGCCACGGAGCTCCTGCGGCCTGTAGTCCGCGGGTCGCAGCGCCTCGGCATCGAGGCCGGCGACGAAATCGATGAGCTGCCCCGCCTCGGCGCGCGCTCGCCCATCGACGAACCACGCCGGCTGGTTCTGCCGGCGCTGGTAGAAGGTGCGCACGTCGCCGGCGAGACTGCCGTTCGAACGGTCGGCGAGGCCGAGCGGTGGCGTCGAGAGCTGGACCAGGTAGGGCCCGAGGTCGAGCTCGACCTCGGGCGCGAAGAGCTTGAGAGAGCCGAACCGGGACGTGGACGACGGCCCCTGGGCACTGCTGGAGGGATCGCCACAGGCGACGCCGAAGCAGCCTGCAATGCTTACCAGCGCGGCGAGCGCACAGGACGGCCATCCGCCACGACGAGCCGTGTAACTATAGGCAGCAGAGTAATTTGTTGACCTCATGCACGGCCGTAGTGCAAGAGGCCTGCCCGACAGCTGGGGGGGACGGCTCCTACGTGGTCGAGAGGTCGCCGATCGCCGGTGGCGCGGCGGAAGGAACTTCTGCCGCCACCTCGGGGAGGAGGACGGTGAAGGTCGTGCCCGCACCCGGCTCGCTCGCGACCTCGATCCAACCGCCGCTCTGCCGCACGATGCCGTAGACGGTCGAGAGCCCGAGGCCGGTCCCCTTGTCCTTCTCCTTGGTGGTGAAGAAGGGCTCGAAGATGCGGCTCAGGACCTCGGGTGTCATGCCCTCGCCGGTGTCGGCGACGGAGACCACCACCCAGCTCCCCGGACGCGCCTCGGGGTGACGGCCCGGCGGGTCCCCGATCGTGGCGCGCCCGGTGGCGATGGTGAGCTGCCCTCCCGCCGCCATCGCGTCGCGGGCATTGACCGCCAGGTTGACCACCACCTGCTCGAGCTGGCCGGGGTCGACCTTCACCCGCAGCTCGCCGGGCGCGTGCGCGGTCACCAGCCGGACGTTCTCGCCGATGAGCCGGCGCAGCATGCGCTCGGTGTCGGCGAGGACGGCGTTGACGTCGAGCAGGCGCGATTGGATCGCCTGCCGCCGGCTGTACGCGAGGAGCTGGCGCGTCAGCGTCGTCGCCTGCTCCGCGGCGCGGCGAATCTCCTCCACCTCGCGGCGCGCGGGGTCGGCGTCGCCGAGGCGCCGGAGCAGGACCTCGCTGTATCCACCGATGGCAGTCAAGAGGTTGTTGAAGTCGTGAGCGACGCCACCGGCGAGCTGTCCCACCGCTTCCATCTTCTGCGCCTGGCGGAACTGTTCCTCGAGCTCACGCTCGGCGGTGACGTCCTGGCAGGCACCGACGATCTCGAGCGGGCTCCCGTCGGCGCCGCGTACCCGGCTGAGCGTGTCGGCGAGGCGGAGCCAGCGGCCGTCGCCGTGCTGGAAGCGGTACTCGGCCATCGCCACGTCTTCGCCGCGGGCGAGAGCGCCGGCGAGCTCCGGCAGCTTGCCCAGGTCCTCGGGGTGGACCCGGTGGTACCAGAGGTCGGGCAGCTCCCGGAATCGCTCGGGCGGATAGCCGAGAATGCGCTCGGAGTTGTCGCTCATCCAGGTGACCTCGTGCGCTCCGCCCGGCGTGAGGGTGTAGAGCACGGCAGGGCTTCGTGCGATCACCTGCGAGAGCCGCGACTCCGCGTCGCGCAGCGCGGTCTCCACCGCCGACTGCCGGGCGATTCGAGCCTCGAGGTGCTCGCGGCGCCGCGAGAGATCGAACACGCGGCGCTGGCGCTCAACGGCCAACCGCACCACCTGCAACAGCATCTCGCCCGAAAAGGAACCTTTGACGAGGTAGTCCTGCGCGCCTTCGGCAGCCGCTCGCGCCGGGAGGCTCGCGTCGCCGCCGTCACCGATGACGACGATGGCCGCGTCCGGCACGCAGGAACGAACCGCGCGGAACGTGTCGAGCCCCTGTGAATCCGGCAGCTCGAGATCCAAGAGGATGACGTCGAAGAGGCCGGCGCGCAGGGCGTCGAGTGCACCGGCGAGCGTGCTCGCCACCTCGATGTCCCCATCCGGGGCGAGCTGCACGAAGCTCTCGGCGAGCGTCGCGGCGAGCTCGACCTCGTGCTCGACGAGGAGCACGCGCAGCGGGTACGAGGTCGTGGCGGAGTGCGGCTCGACCAATGGGCGGGCTCGTCCGGTCTGGACGGGAATCGGGGGGTGGCGCCGGCTTGCGCCGACCCTCGGATGATAGCGACCGGGCGGCGGACGGCCAAGCGCCGTGGGACGAGACGGGGCAGCCGCGCTCGAAACGGCCGGGTCGAGGGCTAATCCGGCGCGCGGCGGGCTAGCGCTGCGGCGGGCTTGCCGGCTGATCGGCCATCTGGCGCTGGCGGTTCAGCGCCTCGTTCGCCAGTCGCTGCCGCTCCGCGTCGTCCTTGGCGTTGCGCGCCTGCTCCCAGCTCTGCTGCACCTGCTGGGCCTGCGCATCGACCGCGGCGTTGCCGCTCGACGAGACGCTGGAGGTCGACGTGGTCGGCTGCCACGCCTGGGCCTCCTGGTTGCTCTTGCGACGGGGCTTCGTCTCGGCGACCGGCGCGGCAGGCTTGCAGGCGGCGACGGCGGCCACCACCAGCAGGCCGCCCACGACGGCCGCGACCAGGCGGGTCCGGGGGGGCATGGGGGAAGCATACCTCGACGCGACCTGAGATGATGCGGCGCGCCGCGCCAATCGCCCCGCGCCGCCGCCATGAGCCCGCTCTCCCCCGCTGCCCACGCCGGCGCGCTCTTCCTCGCGGGCTTCCTCGCCAGCGCGATGAACGCCGTCGCCGGCGGCGGCACCAACGTCTCGTTCCCCGCCCTCCTCTGGCTCGGCATGCCGCCGGTCATCGCCAACGCCACGTCGGCGGTCTCGCTCTGGCCGGGCAGCCTCGCCGGTGCCTGGGGATTCCGTGGCGCGCTCTCGCGAGCGCGCCGCGGCCTGCTCTGGTTGCTCGTCCCGTCGATCGTCGGCGGACTGATCGGCGCGACGCTGCTGGTGTCGCTTCCCGAGCGCGTCTTCGCCGGCGCCGCGCCCTGGCTGGTGCTCGGCTCGACGCTGCTCTTCGCCGCGCAGACGGTGCGTCGCCAGCGTCAGGGCGAGCGCGCGGCCGCTCCTCCGCGCCTGCACTACCGATCGCTCGTCGCCGGCGCCATCGTGCAGCTCGCCATCGCCGTCTACGGCGGCTACTTCGGCGCCGGCATCGGCATCCTCATGCTCGCCTCGCTCGGCCTCTCGGGGGTCGACGAGCTCGACATCGCCAACGGGCTCAAGAACCTCCTGGCCGCCGCCATCAACGGCGCGGCGATCGCATGGTTCGTGGCGACCGGCGCCGTCGATTGGCCCACCGTGCCGGTGATGGCGCTCGGTGCGGTGGCGGGGGGGCTCACGGGCGCGAGGATCGCCCAGAAGCTGCCACCGCTCGTGCTGCGCTGGACGATCGTGGCGATCGGCCTGGCGATGACGGTGGCGACGTTCGCCGGTCTCTAGCGATGCTCTGACCGAGCGGCGCGCGGCGCACCGTCCACCCGGCTCATGGCACTCCCCGCAGCGCCGCCGGCCGGCCGTCTGCGAGCAGACGGCGCCCGAGCAGAGGGTAGAGGGCGAGCTTCCACCACGCCGGCTGGTAGAGGAAGCGCAACGCCTGGTGCGGGTCGTCGACGGCGGCGAGCCAGCGACAGAGATGCTGGTAGCCGCGGTCGCCGAGCCGGCCGTAGAACCAGCGCATCACCGCGGCGGCGCGCATGCCGCGGCCGATGCGCCGCCGCCAGGCGCGCTCGTAGGACTCGGGCCGGCCCGCGAGCAGCGCCTTCGCGGCGAGGTGCCCGGAGAGGATGGCGTTGCGGATGCCGAACCCCCAGAGCGGATCCTGGAAGCCTGCCGCCTCGCCTGCCACGAGCGTGCCGCCGCTTCCGGCCACCCGTGGCAGGCCGATGGTGCCGGCGCCGCCAAACGGCCGCGCGTTGCGCATCCTGAGACCGGCCTTCTTCGTGAAGAGCTCGCGCGCCCGCTCGACGAAGCCGCGCACCTCGCGAAAGCGCGAGAAGAGGCAGACCGAGAGCGTGCCGAGGCCGCCGTGCACGAGCAGGTACGAATACCCGCCGGGTGCGACGTCGAGGCCGAGGCCCGCCCAGGCGCCGTCGGGCATGTCGGTGTCGAAGACGAGGCCGGCGGCCACCGCGTCGCCGCGCCGAGGGCCATGGCTGACGATCCCGCCGTGCGGCAGCGTGTCCACGGCGGCGCCGAAGCGGATCTCGACGCCGGCCTCCTCCGCCTGCGCGCGCAGCGCGCGGTCGAGCGTTCCCTCGCCGGGTCCGCGGCGCACGAGGTAGTAGAAGGGTGCGTCACGGCTCGCGCGCACTACGTGCTCGCGGCCGTTGGGACCGATGCACACCTGCTCGCGGAACGGCGCGTGCGGATAGGTCGGCGCGACGCCGGCCCGCGTCAGCTCGGCGATCGTGTCCTCCTCGGTGCTCCAGTTCTCGAGGCCCTGGAAGTCGCCGTGGAAACGCGACCCGACCTGCTGGGCGCGCTCGTAGACGACGACCCGCGCGCCCGCTCGAGCAGCGGTGATCGCCGCCGCGAGCCCCGCAGGACCGGCGCCGGCGATCTCGAGGAGCGACTCCCTGCTCATGGCGTGGCGATGCTAGCCCACGGCAGAGCGGCGCGTCGCGGGGACCGCGTGGCGGCGGGCCCGTCGCCCGCCGCCACGGTTCGATGCCTCGAGACCGCTCCCTGTCTATCGCCGCCGCAAGAGCGCCGCGCCGGCCAGACCCAGCAGGGCCGCGAGAACCAGCAAGCCGCGCCAGTCGAGAGCCGGGATCGCGAGCACGCCGCCACCGAGCACGAAGACCGTCGGATCCGTCTGCCCGCCGACCGCCGGGTCATCCGTCTGCCGGGTCGACTCGTTGGTGCCGTTGTCGTCGGAGTCGTAGGCGATGGTGCCCTGGTTGGACACCGAGCCGGACGCCGTCGGCAGGATGGTCGCCGTGATGGTGATCGTCACCGAGCCGCCCGAGGCGGCGAGCGATCCGTTCCACGTGACGGTGTTGGTGGCGACGGTCGCCACCGCCGCGCCGCTCGTGGCGGTCGCCGACACCAGCGCCAGGCTCGGCGGCAGCACGTCGACGAACTCGTTGCCCGGGTTGTCACCCTGGGCAGTCGTGCCGCTGTTGGTGAGCGTCACCGTGTAGGTGATCGTGCCGCCGGGGGTGAAGGTTCCGCTCACCGTCTTCGTGCCGGTGACGTTCGCGCCCGGGGGCGCTTGCACCGTGTCGGTGTCGGTCGCCGAGTTGTTGCCGGGGGTCGGATCCGTCACGCCGGCCGGTACCGCTGCCGTCGCGGTGTTGACGATCGTTCCGGTGGCGCTGGGCGAAACGGTGCAGCTCGCGGTGTAGGTGACGCTGCCCCCGTTCGGGAGGTTCACGGTGTCGGAGATGTTGCCCGAGCCGGCCGCCGTGCAGGTCCCGCCGCCGGCGCCGGCGCAGGTCCAGGTGCAGGCGAGGGATGCCGGGAAGGTGTCCGCCACGGTCGCGCCGCTCGCGTCGCTCGGGCCCGCGTTGCTCGCCGTGATCGTGTAGGTCAGGGTGCCGCCGGCGGTCACCGTGGTCACGCCGTCGGTCTTGGTGATGCTCACGTCCGCCGACGCGCCGAGCGTGTCCGTGTCGGTCGCCGAGTTGTTACCCTGGTTGGGGTCGTTCACGGAGCAGCCCTCGACATGCCGGGGGATGTCGCCGCAGGCGGTGACGGTGGCCGTGTTGGATAGCGTCCCCGTGGCGCTCGGGGAGATGGTGCACGAAGCCGTGTAGGTGACGCTGCCGCCCACGGGCAGGTTCACGGAGTTCTCGGCGATGTTTCCGGAGCCCGCGGCCGTGCAGGTGCCGCCGCCGGCGCCGACGCAAGTCCACGTGCAAGTGAGCGCCGCCGGGAAGGTGTCGGCGATCGACGTGAACGGCGCATCGCTGGGCCCGGAGTTGCTCGCGGTGATGGTGTAGGTCACCGAGCCACCCGGCGTGGCCGTCGTCACGCCATCGGTCTTGGTGATGCTCACGTCCGCCGATGCGCCGAGCGAGTCGGTGTCGGTCGCCGAGTTGTTTGCCGGGGCTGGATCGGTCACTCCACCGGGTGCCGCCACGGTCGCGGTGTTGCTCAGCGTGCCGGTCGCCGCGGCGTTGATGGTGCAGCTCGCCGTGTAGGTGACGCTGCCGCCCGCCGGGAGGTTCACGGTGTCGTTGATGTTCCCGGACCCCGCGGCCGTGCAAGTGCCACCGGCGGCCCCGACACACGTCCACGTGCAGGTCAGCGAAGCCGGGAAGGTGTCGGCCACCGTCCCACCCGTCGCGTTGCTCGGGCCCGCGTTCGAGGCCACGATCGTGTAGGTCACCGACCCGCCAGGCGTGGCCGCGGTCACGCCGTCGGTCTTGGTGATGCTGACGTCGGCCGACTGGCCGAGCGAGTCGCTGTCGGTCGCCGAGTTGTTCGCCGGGCTCGGGTCGGTCACGCCGCCCGGCGCCGCGACAGTCGCAGTGTTGGAGAGGGTGCCGGTCGCCGCCGCCGAGATCGTGCAGCTCGCCGTGTAGGTGACGCTGCCGCCAGCCGGGAGGTTCACGGTGTCGTTGATGTTTCCGGACCCCGCCGCGGTGCAGGTGCCGCCGCCGGCCCCGACACACGTCCAGGTGCAGGTGAGGGAGGCCGGGAACGTATCGGCCACCGTCGCGCCCGCCGCGCTGCTCGGGCCGGCGTTCGAGGCCGTGATCGTGTAGGTCACCGAGCCGCCCGCGGTCGCCGTCGTCACACCGTCGGTCTTGGTGACGGCGAGGTCGGCCTGCGCACCCAGGATGTCGCTGTCGGTGGCCGAGTTGTTGGCGGTGTTCGGGTCGCTGGCGCCGCTACCGGTCGACACGGTCGCCGTGTTGGCGAGTGTCCCCGTGGCCGAGGGGGAGATCGTGCAGCTCGCCGTGTACGTCACCGAACCGCCCACCGGCATGTTCACGGTGTCGCTGATGTTGCCCGAACCGGCCGCCGTGCAGGTGCCGCCGCCCGCGCCCACGCAGGTCCAAGTGCAGGTGAGAGCCGCCGGGAACGTGTCGGCGACCGTGCCGCCGGTGATCGGATCGGGGCCCGCGTTGCTGGCGGTGATCGTGTAGGTCACCGAGCCGCCGGGCACCGCAGTGGTCACGCCGTCGGTCTTCGTGATCGAGGCGTCGGCGACGGCAAAGATGCCGACGAGGACCGGGTCGTGGTCGGAAGCGCGGTAGGGCGACGCGGGCTGGAACACGACCCGTGGCGGCACCAGCGCGGAGCCGTCCGGCTCCTCCTCGAAGTTGGCCTCGCCCGGGCTGTCGAAGACTTCGTCGTTGTAGTCGAAGACCGGGATCTCGTCGGCGTTGATGTGCCACGGGGCGACGCCAGTGATCCGAGGCGTGAGGCTGCTGCTCGCGAACGCGTAGTCCAGGTGCCCGAGCTGGCCGTCGAAGAGGTACGAATATGCGTTGGGGCCGAGCAGGGCGGTCTCGAGATCGGTGTAGCCGCCTGCCGTGATCGTGGTGACCGGGTTTTCCTGCGCGTAGGAGTTGAAGTCGCCGAGGAGCAGGACGTCGGGGTCGCCGGCGGCGGGCAGCACCGTGCTGGTGATCCACGTGAGGAGGCGCGTCGCCTGAGCGGTGCGCGTCGCGTTGAAGCATCCCTGGCCGTCGCCGAGGTCGGCGTCACCGCCCGTGCCCGGGCAGCCCTTCGACTTGAAGTGGTTGGCGATGACCGTGAAGCGCTGGCCGAAGGCCGGGTTGGTGGCGTCGACGACGTCGTACGTCTGCGCCGTCGGCGGCCGGTTGTGCACCGGATCGAGGTCCGAGAGCGGGGCGCCCACCGGCGACAGGATGCCGGTGCGGTAGATCTGCTGCACGCGGATGGCGTCGGTACCGAGCGTGCCGCCCGTGTTGGCGAAGGTATAGGGGTGCGCACCCCCGCACAGAGTGTTGACCGCGCCGAGCAGGTCGGTGATGGTGGCGCTCGCGGTCGTGTTCTCGAGCTCCACGAACCCGTAGACGTCGGCGTTGAGCGCGCAGATGACGACCGTGGCGCGCTCGCGCTGGCGGTTGAGCTCGGCCACGCTGTCGGCGCCGCGGCAGTCGAGCGTGCCCGACGGGGCGCACGGGCCAGTGCTCGTGCTCGCGGTGGTGTCGATGGTCGTGAAGTAGTTGAGGAGGTTCATCGCCGCGGCCTTGATGGCCCCTCCCACCGCCGGCTGCGTCACCGGCGGCCTCGGGTTGGCGACGGTGAAGGTCGCCGGCGTCGCCGCGGTCGGACGGATGCGCCAGGTGTCCGGGCCGGTCCCGGGGAACGACCAGTGCAGCACGCCCGTCAGGCCATTGACGAGGTCGCCGCCGCGGAAGAAGTCGGCTCCCTGAGTGCCGACCGAGAGGCCGCCGTTGGCCCGCGGGTGGAAGATGGCCTGGAGGCCGTCGGCCGGGCCGCCGAAGGCGGGGAGGAACGCGTTCTGGCGGTTGTTGTCGTCGTCGAGGATCACCTCGCGCCGCGACAGGTTGTCGTTGTGCGCGGTGAGTCCGGCGACGCTCGGCGGATTGGCCTCGGTGAACTGGCGCGGCCGGCCGCCCTCGTAGAGCACGAGGTGCCCGAAGCGGGCCATCTCGAAGTATTCGGAGACGGTGAGGGTGTCGACGAAGGTGACGAGCATCCCCTCCTTCGTCTCGTAGAAGTCGTTGACCACGCCCACCACGGGCAGGTCGATCGGTGACGGCGTCACCTGCGCCAGGTTGTTGCCGGCGTTGGTGATGACGACCGAGCCGGCTGTCGAGGCCGTGATCTCGGTCATGTTGTTGAACTCGGAGACCACGCCGGTGGCGCGCACGCGTTGTCCCTCCGCGACGGGCGTCGGGCACGAGCTGCAGAAGATGAAGATGCCCTCGGAGGTCGCGGGGTTCGCGTCGAAGTCGATGTCCTCCTCCTCGAGGAAGAAGCCCTGCAGCCTGCCGGTGCCCTGGAAGTTGGCGACCACCACGCCTTCGACCGTCACCGTCGCGCCCGGGATCGGCGTCGCCGCGCCACTGCCCTGCACGTCGTGGATAAGCGTGATGTCGTCGTTGACGATCGTCCCCTGGCCTTGCGAGTCCGCGCCAATGGCGTTGACGATGTTGGTCACGTTGACGAAGAAGGTCTCGTTGGTCTCCGGTGTGACGTCACCGTTGACCAGCACGTCGAAGGTGTAGGTGCTGCTGCCGGCGGGAATTGTCTGGCCAGTCAGCGACTTGGGGACGTAGTCATTGTCCTCGGTGACCGGGTTGTCGTCCTGCGCCGTGCCGTCGGCGGTGGCGATGTCGAAGGTCACCCCGCCGGCTCCCGCGGGGGCTGACAGGCTCACGGTGAAGGTGAACGTCGTGGTGCCAGCGTTCCCCTCGTTGAGCGACACGTCGTTGACGGTGAGGTTGGGCGCCGCGTCGTCGTTGACGATGGTGCCCTGGCCTTGGCCGTCGGTCACCGTCGCCCCGACGACGTTGGTCACGTTGACGAAGAAGGTCTCGTTGGTCTCCGGCGTCGTGTCGCCGTTCACGTCGACGGTGAACGAATAGGTCGAGCTGCCGGCCGGGATGGTCTGGGCGGCGAGCGACTTGGCGACGTAGTCGTTGTCTTCCGCCACTGGGTTGTCGTCCTGCGCCGTGCCGTCGGCGGTGGCGATGTCGAAGGTCACTCCGCCGGGTCCCGCAGGCGCCGAGAGGCTCACGGTGAAAGTGAAGCTCGTCGTGCCCGCATTACCCTCGTTGAGGGAAACGTCGTTCACGGTAAGGTTCGGAAGCACTACGCCAGCCGGAGCCATCACGATTCCCCGGAAGGCCCTGTTGGTCCCCGCAGTCGCCACGATCGTCGTGACTGCGCCGGTGAGGTTCGCGTTGTAGCCGCTCGAATCGGTGATTGTGACGACGGGCGTACCTGCGGCGCCGCCGGTCGCGTAGAGGGCCACCGTGGAGCCCGAGACGGTCCCCGTCAGGCCCCGTGCGGTGGTGAGGACAACGGTTCCACGAGCGGTCCAAGTCCCGCTGACCAGGCACCACTTGGAGATGACGTTGTTGCCTTCGTCGGCGACGTAGAGCGTGTCGACTCCGGCGACTCCCGCATCGAGGTCGGCGAAGAGGTAGCCGTTCACCGCGGTCGGCGCAGCCGTCGGGAACCCGGGAAGCGCCGTCATCGTGTTGCCCGTGGTGATCGGCGTCCCGCTGCCCACCGTCCCCATCCTGATCGTGCCCGCGCCGCTGCCGATGTACAGCTGACTGCCAAAGATCCCGATCTGGCGAAGATTGGTGGCGGTCGTGCTGACCAGGGTGGCGGCGCCGCTGCCGCCGAGGGCGACAGTTCGCACGCCCTGGGTGGAGCCACTCGCCCAGAAGCGGCTGCCATCCAGGCTCGCGGTAGAACGGATGTTGCCGCTAGTCGTGGCGTCCACATAGGAGCTTGTCGTGTTGATCGCAGCGCTGCTGTCGACCCTGCCCATGACACGTGCAATGGTCGTGCTGGTGGTCACGCCCGCGGTGCCTGGCGCCGCGTCGTAGCCCGGCACGACCAGATACACGCCGTCTTGCGACCGACTCAGGAAGCCCTCGGTCGTCGCCGTACCGCTCGCCGTGAGGGCGAGGTTCGGTCCAGCCGCGGCGATCGGCATCGCTATCGACTGGACGAGCACGCCAGCCGTCGTGTACTCGTCGAGGAACACGGCAGTAGCGTTGCTGGCGAGTGCTGCGGCGCCGTCGCCCACCCGGTACACGACGAGGTTCCCCGCGGTGAACGGCGCCGCATCGGCCGGGTTCGGCAGGATGAGTGCGGCTGCCGCGACCAAGCCGCCGAGGAACAGGCGAAGGCTGCCGCGACGCAGCCTCGCTGAAGTGGGAGCAAGCCGAACGAGGCTGCGGCGCATGGGCGCTCCTTCGGGAGACGGTGTGTTGGCTGGCTGCAGGATGCGAGGCTTCAGGGGATCTTACCGTCCCGTCCCGCGGTTTCAAGGCGCCCGAAAGCGTCCGAAGTGTGACGATCCCGATTCAATGATTTGACTCCCGGCTCGCCCTCGGGGAGGATCGCCGCGCCGATGCCCAAGCACGTCGCCCTGGTCGGTGCCGACCTCTTCTCGGCCTACCACGACCTCGCTCGCGGCCTGAAGCAAGTGGGTGCCGTGGTTACGGGCATCGGCGGCACCTCGTCGGCGGCCGGTCTCCCCGCCGGGCTCAAGCCCTGGCTCGACGCGTGGGAGCCCGTAGGCAACCTCCTCGACCCGAAGAGCATCTTCGAGGCGGCCCGGCGCGCCGGCCGGCGGCGCGCGCTCGATAGGCTCGAGACCGGCGACGAGAACCTCATCGTACCCACCGCCGAGGCGCGCAACGCATTGGGGCTGCCCGGGCTCTCGGTGCGCAGCGCCCTGCTCTGCCGCGACAAGCCGGCGATGAAAGAAGCCCTGCGCGCGGCGGGGCTGCCCTGCGCCGAGTCGACCGCCGCCGCCTCGCTCGCCGAGCTCGAGGCGTTCGCCGAGCGCGTCGGCTATCCGCTGGCGGTCAAGCCGCGCGCCGGCCTCGGCAGCCTCGGCGCCCGCCGCGTCGACGGTCGCCACGACCTGGTCGCCGCCGCCCGCTCGCTCGGCGTCGACGGCGGGCGCTCGGTGGCCGTCGAGGAGTGGATCGAGGGGCACGAGGGGTTCTTCGACACCGTCACCATTGGCGGCACGGTCGCTCACGAGTTCATCTCGCACTATTACCCTCCCGTGCTGCAGGCGCTCGCCGAGCGCGGCACCTCGCCGCAGATCGCCGCCACCAATCGCGTCGACGCGTCGAGCTACAGCGAGTTGCGCGAGGTCGGCCGCAAGGTGGTCGCCGCGCTCGGCATCGACACCGCCGCCACTCACATGGAGTGGTTCTTCGGCCCCAAGGGGCTCAAGGTCTCCGAGATCGGCGCCCGCCCGCCCGGCGAGCGCATCTGGGACCTCTATTGCGTCGGCAACGACGTCGACCTCTGGCGCGAGTGGGCGATGGCCATCGTCCACGGCCGCCCCGGCTCGCGTCTCAGCCGCCGGCTCGCGACGGGCTCGGTGCAGGTGCGCCCCGACCGCGACGGCCGCATCGTCGCCTACGAGGGCCTTCACGAGGTCCTCGAGGCGGCGAAGCACTACACCTTCCAGCATCGTCTCCCGAAGCCGGGGACGCCCACCGACCCGGTCTACAAGGGCTACCTCAACAACGTCTGGTTCCGCCTGCGGCACCCCGACTACGACGGGCTGCGCGCGCTGATGGACTTCATCGGCTCGCGGCTCAAAGTTCGAGCGGCGTAGCGGCGTAGCGGGGGAAACGGAGCCGGATGGTGCGCACGGCGCACCCTACACGGACGTCACCGTCACGCTCTCGCGAGGCTCGGGCGTCGACGGCAACCCCGACACCACCGATGCCGAGGCGCCGCGCTCCGGCGTAGGGTGCGCCGTGCGCACCATCCGCTCTCCGTGCCGCGCCCCTACTCGTACCGCAGCAACTCCCGCGCCCTCCGACCATCGCGCGCCAGCTGCTCGGGGTCGTCGCTGATCAGGTAGAGCTCCCAGCCGCGGGTGTCGAGGTCGATCGTCTGCGGCGCGCTCGTCCCCACCGGGCGGATCATCCCGAGCTCGAAGAACGACGGCAGCCGCTCGACCTCCTCGACCCCGCGCACGGCGCGGATGCGGGGGATCGCCACCGGCTGCACGCCGAGCACGACCTTGGCGCGCCAGCGGTCGTAGCGCGCGTAGTCGACGTCGCCGCGCCGCGCCGGCAGCTCGCCGAGATAGTGGCAGGCGGCGAGCTCGAGCAGGCTCCGGCCGTGGAGGCGGCTCGCCAGCACCGGCAGGTTGCCGCCGGCCGGGCGGGCGCCGATCTCGATGATGCAGGGCCCCTTGGCGTCGACCTTCACCTCGAGGTGGATGGGCGCGCGCTTGAGCCCCAGCGCCTCGACGACCCGTGCCGCGTACTCCGCGAGCGGCGGGAAGCGGGGATCGCTGGCGGCGACGCTGGTGGTCTCGAAGTAGAGGTTGTCGTAGCCGTGGCTCGGGCGCCGGTCGTAGACCCAGATGTCGGTGACGAGAAGGTCGCCGGCGCGGTCGACCTGGCCGTTGACGCAATATTCGATGCCGCCGACGTACTCCTCGAGCAGCACCTCGCCGGCCCCGCTTTCGAGTACCTGCTGGCAGCGCCGCAAGAGGTCGGCCTCGTGGCGGGCGAAGAAGACGTGCTCCGAGCCGGCGCCCCCCGTCGGCTTGACGACGATCGGCCAGCCGCCGACGCGGCGCTGGAAGGCGCGCGCGGAGTCGGCATCGCGCACGACGGCGCCGGCGTTGACGCGCACGCGGCCGCTCCTCCGCAGGTACTCCTTCATCACCGCCTTGTTGCGGCAGCGCTCGATGACCTTGCGCGAGTTCCAGCCGAGGTGCAGCTCCTCGGCGAGGGCGGCGCCGAGCAGCACGCTCTCCTCGTCCCAGGAGATGACGCCGAGCAGGTCGGGCCAGCGGGCGTGGATCTCGGCGGCGAGCACGGCGACGCTGGGCGAGCCGGGCGCCAGGTAGGTGTCGAGGACGTTCTCGCCGACGCGATGGCTCCACTTGCCGCGCCAGAGCGCGAGGCGGGCCTGGCTCGAGAAGACCGCCACCGCGCCCTGCTTCAGCTGCCGCGCCAGGAACGGCATCATCTCGGCGGGGTAGCGGCCGACGGGGTCGACGATCAGGTAGGCCATCGCGGAGCGGCGCTCACTCGTAGCGCAGGAGCTGCCGCACCGCCTGCGCGTCGTGCGCCACCTGTTCGGGGTCGGCGTGCAGCAGGTAGACCTCGTACGACTTGGTGCGCAGGTCGATGGTCTGCGCGAGGGGCATCCCCGGGCGCCGCAGCAGGCCGGAGCCGACGAAGGAGGGGAGCCGCTCCACCTCGTCGAGCCCGACGAGCGCTCGCACCGCCGGCAGCGTCACCGGCTGGATGCCGGAGACGATGCGCGCCGCGAAGCGGTCGTAGCGCGAGTAGTTGACGTCGCCGCCGGAGAGCGGCAGCTCGTCGAGGTAGTGGCAGGCGGCGAGCTCGAAGAGGCTCCGGCCGTGCAGCATCGAGGCGAGCATCGGCTGGTTGCCCCCCGGGAGGCGCGCGCCCACCTCGATGAGGCAGGGCCCGCGGTCGTCGACCTTGACCTCCATGTGCACCGGCGCGCGGCGCAGCTCGAGCCCCTCGATCACCGCCGCCGCGTAGCTGGCGAGCTCGCCGAAGATCGACGTCTCGGTGCCGACCTTGATGGTCTCGTAGTAGAGGTTGGGAACGCCATGGCTCTCCCGCCGGTCGTAGAGCCAGACGTCGGTGATGAGGAAGTTGCCGTCCTTGTCGACCATGCCGTTGACGGCCAGCTCGCGGCCGCCGACGTACTCCTCGAGCAGGACCTCGCCGTCGCCGCTCTCGAGCACCTCCTGGCAGCCGCGCAAGAGCTCGCCGCGATCGCCGGCGAACGTCACGTGCGCCGAGCCGGCGCCGCCGGTGGGCTTGACCACCACAGGCCAGCGGTCGAGGGCTTCCTGAAAGGCGATCGCCTCGGCGGCGTTTTTCACCACCGCGCCGGCGTTGATGCGGACCCGCCCCACCTGGCGCAGGTGCTCCTTCATCACCCCCTTGTCGCGGCAGCGCTCGATGACCTGCCGCGGGTTCCAGCCGAGCCCCAGCTGCTCGCCCAGCTCGGCGCCGTAGAGGATGCTCATCTCGTCCCAGGGGACGATGCCGCTGAAGCCATCGGGATAGTCGTGCGCCAGCGCCGACGCCACCGCCGCCACCGGCTCGCCGGCCACTTCGTAGCTCGCGATCACCAGGTCGCCGAGGCGGCGGTACCACCCGTGGCGCCACTGCGCGGTGCGCCAGGGCGAGGTCAGCACCGCCACCGCGCGCAGGCCCACGCGGCCGAGGAACTCGACCATCCGCCGCGCGTAGTCGTCGGTGGGGTCGAGGACGATGTAAGGGGCAGGGGACAACGAGGGCATCCTATGCCCGCAACCGCGCTGCGGCAGCGACCGACCCCAGCGACTGGTCAGTCCTCGGAGTCCGCGTCGGGCTCTTCGCCACTGGTCGGATCCGACAGCCCTTTCTCCCGTCGCACCCGCCGGAACTCGTGCAGGAGCCCGTCGAGCTCCTCGTCGGAGAGCTCGTCGAGGTCGGCGAGGCCGGTCCGCGCCTTGGTCACCGCGCGCAGGAGCTCGTCGAGCTTGACGTGGATCTCGCGCGAGTCCCGGTTCTGCGTCGCCTGGATGAGAAAGACCATGAGGAAGGTGACGACGGTCGTGCCGGTGTTGATCACCAGCTGCCAGGTGTCGGAGTAGCCGAAGAGCGGACCGGTTCCTGCCCAGACGAGCACGGTCAGGAAGGCGAGAAAGAAGGCCCACACCGAACCGACGGCGAGGGCGGCGCGGTGGGCGAACTTGCGGAAGATGTTCTTGACCGGATGGCGCGACGAGCCCTTCTCTGGAGTGCGAGGCACGTTCTTCTCCGGAGCGCTCGGCGCCTGGTTCGCCAACGGGCGCGGCGCGTCCTTCACCGCGGGGCGGGGCGCGTCCGCACCGTCAGCGTGGTGAAGTCGCTCTCCCACTCGGTTTCGGGGAGCTCGGACGGACGCAGATCGGTCACGCGGAGGAGCCACCACCCTTCCCCTTGCAAACGAAAGGCCGCCCTCCCCTCACCGTCGGTCTTCTGCAGCGTCCCCTCGGCCTCGCCCTGGCGCACGAGGCCGACCGCGAGGCCCCCGGCCGGGGCGCCGTCGCGCAGGAGTCGCACCCTCAGGGTGTCGCCGCTCGCGAGGGTGGTCGGGTCCTGTTCCGGCACGAGCTCGAGCCCCATCCCGGCCGGCTGGGCCCACGAGCGATCCTCGCCGGCGCTCCCGACCCGAACGAACGTCTTGGCGTGTTTGGCGTAGAGCTCGCGCCACTTCCGCGGTGCGGGCATGGTCTGCCAGCGCTGCCGCACGGAGTCCTCGGCGCCGATCTCGGCGAGGTACTCGACCACCTGCTCGTCGTCGAGCTCGATCCTCCGCGGGTGGAGCTCGAGCCAGAGCGTCGCCACCCCGGGCTTCGCGAGCACCGCTTCGAGCTCGAGGGCGTGCTCGCCCTTGCGCTGCGTCGTGAGCGGCGCCTCGGCCCCGGCGAGCCGTACGGCGCCGCGCGCCACGCGTGCGCCGTCGATGGCGGTCTCGTCGGCCGGGAAGGCCATGCCGCTCGTCAGCGCGAGCCGCATCGTGTCCCCGGCCTTCGCTTCGGCGTGCGCGGGGAGCATCCAGGTGTCATGGGCGGCGAGTGGCGCGCCGGCGAAGAGCGCGAACGCGACGGCGAGTGTGGCGCGGGAGATCCGGTGGCTACGGCGCATGACTTCCTCCTCGGCTCGGATCAATGCGATGGGGCGGCCGGCGCGATCCTGACGAGCACGGCCTTGGTGTCGTCCTCCGAGAGATGGACCGACACGCGCCCGCCGGCGGTCAGGTCGGCCCGCGTCGCGCTCTTGCCCTCGCGCTCGTATTTCGTGGTGGCGGTGAGCTCGACGGTGCGCTCCTTTCCGCCCTCGATCGTGACGGTCAGGCGATTCTCGCTCACTTCCTTGACGGTGCCGAGCAGGCGGTGCGTCTTGCCCTGATGCGCGCCGGCCGCCAGCGCCAGGGTGAGGATCAACGAAAACGACAACCCGATGATCTTGCGCATGACTGGTCTCCAGTTCCTTGATGGCCACGGTCAGTGGTGGTGATCGCCCGCGGCCGTTGCCGCAGGGCCGGGCACCGGAGCCGGCGTGGCGCCCCCCTCGAGAAACTCCTGTTCCGCCCGGATCTGTTCCCACTCATCGGGCGACTTGGGGTTGAGCGCCTCCATCTCCGCGATCTCCGCCGGCGTCAACTTCGGCAGGTGACGGATCAGGTGGACGAGACTCCACGATCCGTACCCGGATTGCGCGGTCCCATCGCCCCAGCCCGGCATCCCGGTGAGGCGGATGCCGTTCTCGATGACCGCGAAGAGCTCGCCATCGGATAGGTCTTGCGTGGCAGGCAGCGTCATGTCGGGAGCGCGCGGATAGAGCCGCTGCCCGATCGTCGTCTTGCCCTTGCCGTCGTTCCCGTGGCACGAGGCGCAATGGTCCGCCCAGTGCGAGCGCCCCTCGGCCAGGACCGCCGGTGTGAGCTGCAAGGGGTTGTCGGCTCGCCGCACGTCGGCGGGGGTTGCCCACTTCCTCATCGTGCGCGCGGCCAGCACCTCCACGGCCGAAGGCTCCTCGTGGACGCTGAAACCACGGCGCAGCATTCGCCAGAAGAGCAGGCCGCAGATCAGGACGAGCGCTCCGGCCACCACCACTGCGATCCTTGGCGCCTTTCGCACGGTCATCTCCTCGGCATGGCGGCAGCGCAGCTACCCGCCTTGACCGCCTGAAACTCCACTCCTGCCGGCAGGGCCGTCATGCCCATGAGGCTGGTACCGGAGCCGCCGCCGGCACCTCCGCCGTCGTGCCCGGCGTGGGGATCGGCAGGTAGCGGCACCCGCCGCCGAGGCACGGTGGTGGTCGGCTCGACCGCCTGTCGCGCGCCGACAGCCTCTGCCACCGTGCCGGGCGGGTTCTCGTACCAGCCGGGATCCTGGTCGTAACTGGCCAGCGCCTTCCGGATCTTCAGGATGGTGAACATGCCCCCCATGAAGATCTGGCCGAACGGGCCGTGCCCGTCGCCCATGAGCAGCGAGTTGCGGGGCGTCCCCATGTGCGCCATGTCCCCCATGCCGGTGCTGCCCATCGGCATGTAGCCAGGGACGAGAGCCCCGATCTTCTCTGCCACACCGCTCTGGTCCACTCCGAGGAGGATCGGCAGGTTGTGGCCCATCTGGTTCATCGTGTGGTGCACCTTGTGGCAGTGCAGCGCCCAGTCCCCCGGGTTGTCGGCCACGAACTCGATGTCGCGGGTCGTGCCCGGCGGTACGTTGATGCTGGTCTCGGGGATCCACGCCGTCTCGGGAAGCGGCCCGGCGTCGCTCGCGGTCCAGCGGAAGTGGTGGCCGTGAACGTGGATCGGATGCGAGTCCATCGAGATGTTGGCGATCCGGATGCGCACCCGATCTCCCAGCCGAACGACCAAGGGATCGGTCCCCGGGAAGACCCTGCTGTTGAAGGTGAAGACGTTGAAGTCGACCATCACGGTCGGGTCGGGAATCGACGTGCCCGGCTTGACGAACCACTCGTTGAGGAAGATCGCGAAGTCGCGATCGATGCGCCGGCGCGGTTGCCGCGGGTGGAAGATGAGGAAGCCCATCATCCCCATCGACTGCTGCACCATCTCGTCGAAGTGCGGGTGGTACATGTTGGTGCCGTGCTGGCGCACCTGGAATTCGTATTTGAAGGTCTCACCGGGCTCGATGCGCCGCTGATTGAGGCCGGCCACGCCATCCATGCCGTTGGGAAGCAGCACTCCGTGCCAGTGCACCGAGGTGGGCTCGGGAAGGCGGTTCTCCAGATAGATCCGAACCCGATCGCCCTCGGTGGCCTCGATCGTCGGGCCTGGGGTCTGCCCGTTGTAACCCCAGCAGTTGACCTTGAGGCCGGGGGCGAACTCGCGCACCACCGGTTCGGCGATGAGGTGGAAGGTCTTCCTGCCATCCTCCCAACGCCAAGGCAGGGAGGAGCCGTTGGGGGTGACCACCCGGCCACGACCGCCGCCGGCACGGCCCGCCTCGAGAGACTCTGCCGCTGCCGCCGCGAGCGCGGGCCGCCCGCCGAGCACACCGGCGGCACTGGCGGCGAGCGACGCGAGCCCCGATACCATGATGTTGCGGCGCGAGACGGTCATGACCTCTCCCGCTCCGATATCTTTGCGTTCTTCATCACTCGTTCTCCTTCCATTCCGGCTGCCGTCGCTCGGGACGCACCGTGAATCCGGCGACGCCGCTCATCGCCACGTCCATCTCGGTGCGGGCGAGCCAGTAGTCCCGCAGGGCGAGCACCTGCTCGCGCTGGGCGCTCGCCAGAGCCTGCCGGGCGCGGATGAGGTCAAAGACCCCGCGCAGCATGGCGTTGTACTCGAGTTGGGTGAGCTGGACGATCCGCTGCCGCCGCGGCACGACCACGCCGGCAACGTATTCGGCCCGGGCGCGGGCCTCGACCAGGCGCTCGCGGGCGGTTCGAGCCTCCGAGCCGGCGGTGACCGCGAGCGCGTGCAAGCGCTGCTCGGCCCTACGCAACATCGCCGCGGCGCGCGTGCGGGCAGCGAGGCCACGGTCGAACAAGGGGATCGGAATGGTGGCCGTCGGCCCATGCGACGTCTCCCCACCCGCTTCGCGATCCCAGTGCACTCCGGCAGCGAGCTCGCCGAAGGGGGCGGCCCGCGCGATGGGCAGGGCCTTGCGCGCGGCCTCCAGGTCTGCCCGGGCCAGCTGGACGTCGAGCCGTGCGGTTTGCGCTGCCTCGACCTCCTCGGCGGTCTTCTCGGGCTCGGCCGGCACGGCGGCGAGCGCGGGCAGCCGAAGAGCCATCGTCCGCATCGCGCCGAGGTCCGACAGAAGCCGCTCCCGCGCCTGGAGCTCCTCGAGCTCGGCACGGGCCAGGTCGAGCTTCGCCTGCTCGTAGAGCGACTGCTCCGTTTCGAGGTCGAGGTCCGAGATGTTGCCGGCCTCGTGCTGGCGCTTCGCCAGCTCCGTCGATGCCTCTGCCGCCGCCGCTGTCGTTTGCTGCTGGGCCAGCGACGCTTGCGCGGCCTGCAGCGTGTAGTAGTCGCCCCGCACCTCCCCGGCGAACCCCACCACCGAGGCGGACAGGCGGAGGCGCGCGGCCTCGAACTCGGCTTCGCCGACTGCCCGGCGACGCCGCAGCTGCAGCAGGTCGACGAGGGTCTGGGTCAGCGCGATCTCGTAGGGTTTGTACCGATCGCCCGGGAGGTGGATCTCGCCGGCGAATACCGGGTTCCGCACCGTGCGGGCCGCCATGAGGTCGGCGCGGGCGATGCCGAGATCCTCGAGCGCAGCGAGCAAGTCTCGATTGTTGGCGAGAGCGATCTCGACCGCCTGGTCGATGGTGGGCTCGCCTTGGAGCTGGGCCTCGAGCTCCTCGCCGCCCGGTGGGGTGATGAGCTGCCCCGGCTGCCACGCCAGCCGGTGTCCGGTTCGCTCCTCGACAACTCGGCTGACGTCGCCGACGCCGGCGTCCCGCGGCACCGAGGCGCAGCCGCACATCGTCAGGACAGCGGTGCCACCAGGTACGAGCGCGCGCAAGACTCTCCGCATCACTCCTCCTCCCTCCTCACCAACTGCGTGCCGCAGATCGGGCACGTGCCGGGCTCCTCACGGAGCACCTCCGGGTGCAACGGACAGGCGTAGACCACCTTCGGCGATCGTTGCGGGACGCCGGCTCCCGATTCGTGGCTCTCATGTGCGGAGGGCGGCGGACCACCGGCGGGCGCCTCGCGCTGAGGGTCTCTGGCATCGCCGTCGCGCCCAGCGTCGACGTGCCTGTAAGTGCCGCCACCGCCGTGCCCTCCGTGCCCACCCGCGCCGCCCATTTCGCTCGCCGTCGCAGCGGCTCGAGACGCTTCGACGATGGAGGTCGTCGCCGGTGCGTCGAGCGCATCGGGAGCCAGGGTCGCCGCAGTGGCGTCGGGAGGCACTGGCGCCGCGGGGAGGATCGCGGTGCCGGCCGGAACCGCACCCGGCGATGTGGGCTGCCCGCCAACCGGGCTGACCTGTCCCGTGGCGGAGTGGTCCATCGCCTTGCCAGGCGGCGGGGAGCTGGCCTCGTGGCCGTGTCCCATCGCGGCATGGTCCGTTGGCTTCGGGGAGTCCTGCCCCGCCCCCGGCCTGGCTTCGTGCCCCATCGCAGCGTGGTCCACGCGCTCGCCCGCGCTCGCGCTCTGGTCCTCACCGTGGCCCATCGCGCCGTGATCCATCGGTTGGCCGGTCGACCTGCCGGCGTCCTGGCCCATCTCGGCGTGCTCATCCGTCCCAGGAACCTCATCCTGGGTCAGGGCGCCGTGGCCGTGCGCGTGGCCGTCACCCCCGAAGGTCTCACCTCGTTGTTGAGCCTGACGGAACGCAAGCGCGCTCCTGCTAGCAACGGAATCGTCGCCCCTGCAGCCGGCGGCCAGCACGAGCGTGCCCGCAACGACTGCCAGGGGCAGATAGCTCTTGGCCATCGCCCTGCCTCCTGGTCGGACGGCGCCACCGCCGCCGCTGAGTTGTGTTCTGGAAGCGCTAGCTGCGCTGCTCTCGTTCGTGGCCGCTAGCGTGCGCAGCGGGGGCGCACGGGGCCGCGAGAGGCCGGAGAGCAGCTCGAGGGGCGGGGATCAAATGCGAAGCGTGTCGAGGAGAGCCAGTCGGGTGCCGACGTCGTCGTCGCAACGGAGGGCGCCGGGCGCGGTCTGGCTTCGCTGCGCGATCTCCTGCGGGAGCTGGTGCAGAGTACCCGGTGCCAGCGGCACGAAACCGAAACAGCGAGTTTCGCTCTTCCACGCGAGGCGGGGCCCGTCCTGGCCCTCCTGCTTCTGCTGCGGCAGGGCGGGTTGCTGGTGCCCGTGGTGATCGCCGTGCTGATGCGGCGTCAGCGCTGCCTCCGCCATCTGGCAAAGCGGCAAGAGGCGGTGGACGAGCCCGTGGAAGGGCAGCGCGCAACAGCCGATGAGGACGACCGCCAGCACCAGCGGCACTCCGCTCGCCAGCAGCCAGGTGATGATCAGCATCCGACGCCGCGTCATCGACTGCATCCTACCAGCCGCTCCGAGAGCCGCAACGGCCACACCCGCGGCGACCTTGGCCCGATGCGGTCGGATGCGCCCTGCCGCGTCCGGTGCGCCGCAGTAGGATCTTGCGCATGGTGTCCACACGACTCACGAGCTGCGCACCGCTCGTCGCCGCCCTGCTGCTGCTCTCCTGCAACAGTGGTGGTGGCGGCGGCGGCACGCCCACCGACCCCAACCCGGCGATCACCCTCACCCTGAGCGCCACTCCGACCTCCATCACCCTCGGCGGACAGTCCCAGATCGTGGCCCAGGTGCAGGCGACCGGCGGCGCCTCGCGTGCCGGCGTGCTCGTCGTCCTCGCCACCAACCTCGGCCAGCTCGACGACCTTCAGCTCACGACCGACGCCAACGGCCGCGCCACGACCACGCTCCGCGCCGGCAGTGCCGGTGGCGTGGCGCGCGTCACCGGCACCGCCGGCGGCAGCGCCACCGCGAGCACCGAGGTACGGATGGGGCTCGACCGCACGTTGACGCTGGAGGTGGCGCCGGCCACCATCACCGGCAGCCAGGTGGCGACGGTCAACGCCTTCGCCTTCGAGGGCACCGGTGCGCCGGTCCCGGCAGGCACGGTGGTGACGCTGACCACCGACCGCGGGCAGCTCGGCTCCACCGCGGTCGCCACCTCGCCGCAGGGGACGGCCAGCACGACCCTGCGCGCGGCGGGCGCCACCGGCACCGCACATTTGACCGCATCCCTGGCCGGGGGTCCGACGGCAACGGCGGCAGCCACGCTCCTCGCCTCGCCTCCCAGCGGCACCACGTTGCGGATCACGGTGAACCCGCCCACGGCGACGGCCTCGGGGAGCACGACGGTGACCGTCCTCGTCGCCACCGCCAGCGGCGCGCCCGTCCTCGGCGCCGAGGTCTCGCTGACGACCACCATCGGCACGCTCGACGACTCGCGGCTCCAGACCGGCACCAGCGGCCTCGCTGCGACGACGCTTCGCGGCGACGGCCGGCGCGGCACCGCGACCGTCGTCGCCACGCTCGCCGGCACCACCACCAACGCCCGCCTCACGGTGCGCTTCACGTGACGGCTGCCGCATCGCCGCTCGACCTCGGCGAGTTCCTCCGCTACTGGGACAACGCTCGCGGGCGCACGCGGCGGCTGGTGCCGCTCGTTCCCGCGGACCGCGTCGAGTGGGCGCCGCGGCCGGGCGGGTTCACCTGCGGCGACCTCGTGCGCCACCTCGCCGCCATCGAGCGCTGGATGTTCGCCGAGAACGTGAGCGGGCGGCCGAGCCGCTACCCCGGACACGGCGAGGAGCTCGCGAGCGGCGTCGAGGCGCTGCTCGCGTACCACGACCGCATGCATGCCGAGGCGATGGCGGTCCTCGGCGAGCTCACCGCCGAACGGCTGGCCGCTCGCTGCGAGACCCCGGGCGGGGCGTCGATCCCGGCCTGGAAGTGGCTACGCTCGATGACCGAGCACGAGGCCCACCACCGCGGCCAGCTCTACCTCTACCTCGGCCTGCTCGGCGTGCCCACGCCCCCGCTCTACGGGCTGACCGAGGAGGAGGTCCACGCCCGCAGCGTCCGCTAGCGCCGGGCCGTCATCGCCGCACCCGGCTGATCCTCAGGATCAGCGGCAAGAGCTCCCGCAGCAACGCGTCCACCTTCTCCGGCGGCGCCGCACCGGCATGAGCGCGCTCGCGCAGCGTGGTGCGGTATTGACCGATCCAGTCCCGGCTGCGGTGCTCTTGCATCCACTCGAGGGCCGCGAGGATGTCCTTCGCCTCCGCCGAGTCGGGCTCGCGAAGGGCCCGTCTGACGAGAGTCACGACCTCTGGAGTCACGGTGTAGCGACTCCACGGCGCCGACTGGACGAGGAGGCCGTCGGGAATCGCATTGGTGCGCATCAGATCGCTCGCCGCGAGCGAGACCTGCGCCGTCGCCGGTTCCATCGCGGCGGATACCTTCGCAACTCCCGTCGACGCGGCGACGGCGGCCGTCTCGATGGACTCGAGCTTGACCCCGACGGCGCGGTCCCGCTCCTCCTGGGCCCTCATCCATGCCGCCTGCCTCGTCGCCATGCCCTGGCTCGCCAGCTCGAGATCGGTCAGGCGCGCCACCACCTGGCCCACATCCGCGCCGAGGCCTGCGGTCGACCTCGCGACAACCTCCACCTGAGTCGTCACCTCGACGATCCGCTGCGAAAGCTGCTCGACGCGCGTCTGCACCTCGGCCGACGAGTCGACGTAGATGAAGGCGTTCAGGCTGCCCGTCGGAGGGACCGGCGTCGGGTCGCGGCCCGGCTCGCCAGCGGACCCTCGCTCGCCGCTCGGCCCTTCCCTGCCCGGCTCGCCTCTCCCCTCGACCACCGTCGACGGCTCGTGGCTCACGACCTTGACGAGATCGGGCGCATCGCCGCGGGTGGCCGCCGCCACGCCGGTGACGGCGAAGGACCCCACCGCCGCCGCGGCGATCACCTTCATGGCACCGGCGGCGGCGCGCTGGCCCAGCGCTCCGCCGAGGAAGGACTTGATCTTGTCGCGCAGCTGCGAGGTCAGCTTTCCGCGATCCACGGCGTTCCCCGCGAACCGCAGCAGGAGCGGCACGAGGGCGGCGCAAAGGAGCAGCACGACGAGCCCTTCGAGGCCGTACCAGCAGCCGACGTAGACCACATGCAGGGCGTCCGTCTCGTCGCCGATGCGGATGGCGCGGGCAGGCCCGATGGCGCGCGCCACGAAGCCGTCGACCGGTCGCGCCGACGGCAGCGCCGCCGCGTAGGCCGCCTGCCGGCCCTCTTCGCGACGGGCGACCTCGCCCTCGAGGCTGGCCATCATGCGGCCCAGCGCATCGAGCGTGCTTGCGTCGTCGGGCCCGGCGACTACCCACTCGCGATCCTTCTCCGACTTCGGGGCATCCTCGGCCGCAGCCGATGCCGCCTCACTCGCCAGCGCGTCCAGGTGGCGCAGGAGTCGCTCGGCCCGCGCCGCCGTTCCCTTGCGCAGCGACTCGCGGACAAGCCCCCGCAGGTGAAGCGACGCGCGGAAGCCGGGTAGGACGGCGTCGACCTGTCCATCCTCGCTCTCGAGGAGGCGGTCGATCTCCAGGTACAGGGCGCGCCGAAAGCTCTCCTCGGACCGAAAGCGGGTGGGGCCGAGCCGCTCGGCGGCGTCGGCGACGAGCGGCGACCACTCGAGACGCTCGGCGCGGGCCGCATCGGCCCACGCCGGGCTGGCGGCAAAGGAGCCGTGCCAGTCCCGCAGCGTGAGGAGCAAGAAGAAGCAGAGCCCGGCGAGGACGAGAGCCGCCAGGCGAGCCACGAACCCGACCCCGTTCTGGACCAGGGAACGGGCGGCAGCGGCGACGAACCCCACCCACTTCACCGCAAGGGAACGCAGGCGATCGACGTAAGGCATGGCAATCCTCCTGGAGGCGGTCGTTCCGGGAACTGTTTGAGGGACGGACAGCGCCTGCCGTTTCCCCGCCGGGCTCGACGGCGACGAAATGCCCGCTCCGAGAACGGCGAGCCCAGGCTCTCGTTAGACTCGGCCCCGATGAACACCAACCACCCCGTCTTGCCGGCGTTCCTCGCCCTCGCCTCCATCCTCGCCCTCACTCCTCCCCCGGCGGCGGCGGCGGAAGGCAAGTGGACCCCCGAGCAGGTGCTCGAGCTCGACCCCGCCTGGCTGCGCGAGCTCGGCCTCGAGCTGCCACCGCAGGAGCTCTGGAGCGCTGAGGGCGCGGGCCTGCTCGAGGCGGCGATCTCGATCGGCGGCTGCTCCGCGGCGTTCATCTCGGCCGACGGTCTCGTGGCGACCAACCACCACTGCGCCTTCGGCCTGCTGCAGCAGAGCTCCTCGCCCGAGCGCGACCTCATCACCGCCGGCTTCCTGGCGACCTCGCCGGGCGACGAGCTGCCCGGGGAAGGGACACGAGCGCTGCTCCCTCACACGACCCGCGACGTCACCGCCGAGATCGAGAGGGCGGTGCCGAAGCTCACCGGCAGCCGGGCCGACAGGAGCAAGCGCGGAGTCGACGACCTCGCGCGCTTCCGAGCCATCGAGCGGAAGAGCTCGCAACTCGTCGCCGCCTGCGAGAAGCGGCCGCACCGCCGCTGTCAGGTTGCCGCCTTCGACGGCGGCGTGCAGTACACCCTGATCGAGGGGATCGAGTTCCCCGACGTGCGGGTCGTCTACGCGCCGCCGCGCGCCCTCGGCGAGTTCGGCGGCGAGGTCGACAACTGGAGCTGGCCGCGGCACGTGGGCGACTTCGCCTTGTTACGGGTCTGGGCGGCCGCCGACGGCGAGCCCGCGGAGCCGGGAAAGGGCACGCGCCCCTACCGCCCGCGCCACTTCTTCCCGGTGTCGAGCGAGGGCGTCGCGCCCGACCAGTTCGTCATGGTGCCCGGCTATCCGGGACGCACCTTCCGCGCCGAGACGGCAGCCGAGATGAAGCAGCGGACGGAGCGCTGGTTCCCCGGCCGCGCCGCCCTCTTCCGCGCCTGGATCGATCTCCTGGAGGCGGGCGCCAAGGGGGGCGACGCGGCGCGCATCGCGCTCGCCTCGCGCATCAAGAGCCTCGCCAACGCCGAGAAGAACGCCCGCGGCCAGCTCGCCGGCGTGGCCCGCGGCAACCTGCTCGCCAAGAAGGAAGCCGCCGAAGGCGAGGTGCGCGCCTGGATCGCCGCCCATCCCGATCATGCCTCCGCGGCCTCGGCACACGGCGAGATCGCCGCGCTCGTCGCGCGCCTCGACGCGACCTGGGATCGCGACTTCCTCCTGGCGTCGGTGCGCAACGGACCGCTCAGCCTCGACCTCGCGCTGACGCTCGTACGCTGGGCCAAGGAGCGCCAGAAGCCCGACACCTCCCGCGACCCCGCGTACATGGAGCGCAACCGGGACCGTCTCGCCGACGGCGAGCGCATCGGCCAGAAGCGCCTCCACGGCCCGACAGAGGAAGCGTTGCTCGCCGACTGGCTCACCCGCGCCACCGCGCTCCCGGCGGCGAGCCGTATCGCCGCCGTCGACACGCTGCTCGCCGGGAAGACCGACCGCGACGGCATCGCCCGCGCCGTCGCCGCGCTGCACGCCACCACGCGGGTCCTCGACCTCGACGCGCGCATGCTGATGTTCGAGGAGACGCCCGCGCAGCTGCGCGCGCGCCACGATGCGCTCCTCGACTTCGCCTTCGCCCTCGACGAGGACCTCCTCGCGTCGAAGGATAGAGACGACACCAAGACCGGCGCCCTTTCGCGGCTGCGGCCGGTCTGGCGGCGCGCGGTGATGGCGCAGGCCGGCAAGCCGATCGCCCCCGACGCCAACGGCACCCTGCGCGTCACCTTCGCGCGCGTCGCGGGCTACGCACCCCGCGACGGTGTCTTCATGACCCCGCAGACGACGGTGGGCGGGGTCGTCGCCAAGCACATCGGGGAGGAGCCGTTCGCCACCGCGCCGTTCCTCCTCGCCGCCGCGCCGGCGGCGCCGCGGAGCCGCTGGGCCGATCCGCGGCTGCGCGACGTGCCGGTCGACTTCTTGGCAGACGCCGACACCACCGGCGGCAACTCCGGCAGCCCCGTCCTCGACGGCCGCGGCCGCCTCGTCGGCCTCAACTTCGACCGCGTCTGGGAGAACGTCGCCAATGACTTCGGCTACGCGCCGGACGTGGCGCGCAACATCAGCGTCGACGTCCGCTACCTGCTCTGGGCGCTCGAGGTCGAGCATGGAGAGGACGCCACTCCCCTCCTCCGCGAGATGGGCGCCTGCTGCGCCGGGGCGCTGAGCTCGACGCCGGCGGAGACGGGCGCATCGCCGCCGGTGCGCCCGTCCACCCGCTAGAGACGTCGGCGGCCGCTCAGGTACGCGAGGCCGGCGGCACTAGCCCGTTGAGCCGGTAGTAGACGACGAGCTGGCCGTAGTGCTCGCCGCCGTGCTCGATGAAGCTCACCAGGGAGTCGAGGTCGTCCGCCCCCGGCGCCGTCTTCCCGCCGCGGAGCTGCGCGCCCACGCCGTCGAAGCTGTCGCGCACCGCGCGGACCACCGCGGCCTTGTCGGGGAAAGCCGCGCGCGGCAGCTCGTTGGCGTCGCCGCTGGCCGCCTCGCCGCGGATCGTCTTGCCGACGTAGTCGTTCCAGAAGGCGACGTGGCGGAGCTGGTCGCCGAACGACCTCGCCTCCGGCACCGGCCGGAACTCGTACCGCTCCTCGGGGAACTCCGCCGCCAGCGCCACCACCTTGTCGCCGATGTCCGCCCAGCGGGCCACCAGGACCTCGCGTGTCGTCTTGCCGTTCTGCACGAGTGCGTCCATTCGGAAGTGCCTCCATTTGGATGAACCGCAGGGGGTTCGTCCCCCTCGGTCAGGCGGTCATCCTAGGGAGAGGAGGGCGAGACGCTCTTGGAAAAACTTGCGGTCGCCGCGCGCGGCGCGACGGAAGGCGCGCGGGGGCATGCCGGCGGCGCGGTGGAAGGTGCGGACGAAGTTGGAGAGGTCGGCGAAACCGGCGTCGTAGGCGACGTCGGTGATCGCCCGCGCGTCGTCGGCGAGCAGCCGGGCGGCGCGCCGCAGCCGCGAGCGCAGGAGGTACTGGTGCGGCGTCACGCCGAGCACCTGCGCGAAGGTGCGCAGGAAGTGGAACGGGGAGAGGTCGACCTCGCGTGCCGCCGCCTCGAGGTCGATCGGCTGGTCGGCGTTGGCGGCGATCCAGCCCGCAGCGTCGACGGCCCGCCGGCGGTCGCGGGCCGACGCCGCCCGCTTCGAGGCCCGCCCTCCTCTGGCCAGACCCGCGAAGCGCGCCGCGAAGAGCAGCGCCGCTTCGTCGACGGCGACGTCGACGCGCTCCTCGACGGCCGCCTGCGCCAGCTCGCCGAGCACCATCAGCTCGCCGTGGGGCGGCAGCGAGCCGGCGCGCCAGGCTGCCGGGTCGCCGATCGTCTCGACCACCTCCGGTGCGAGCTGGATCGACAGACACTCGTCGCCGGCGCTGTGATCGTGCCCGCAGACGTATTCGTCGCCGGGGTAGCCGACGAGCACCGAGCCGGCCACGAGCTGGAACGAGCCGGCCCGCGAGCGGCAGGCGAAGCTGCCCCGGCGCACGAAGGCGACGGTGAAGCTCTCGTGGCGCTCCACCTCCGCGGGGTCGCCCGGGCCGCGGTCGCAGCGGTAGTCGACGACCCTCACCGAGGGGCGCTCGAGGAGCGTGATGGCCTCCACCGGGACAGTGTACTGCCGAGACCGTGCCTCTCAGCGGCCGTCGACGGAGCCGGCGGCGCCAGGGATGCGAGCGCGCAGATGTGCGAGATGAGCGGCCTCGGCCGGTGCCCTGTCGCGCAGCCAGCGGAGGACCCGCGGGTTGCGCAGCACGAGGCCCGCCTTGTGCCGGCCGCTCGGCTCCACGGCGTCGAAGGCGAGCTCGAACACCAGCTCCGGGACGAGCTGCCGCACGGGCCCGAAGCTCTCGACGATGTGGCGGCGCACCCAGCGGTCGAGCTCCTCGATCTCGCGCGGCGGCAGGCCGCCGCTCGCCTTGGCGACCGACACCAGCTCCCCTTCGTGCCAGACGGCGAAGGTGTAGTCGCGGTAGTCGCTCCCGCGCCCGCCCTCGCCGCGCTGCGCGTAGAGCAGCACCGCCTCGACGGTGAGCGGCGCCGCGCTCCACTTCCGCCAGGCGCCCTCCTCGCGGCCGGCGGCGTAAGTGGAGTCGCGCCGCTTGAGGAGCAGGCCGACCGCCTGGCGGGCGCGCGCCTCGGGCAGGAGCGCGCGGAGCTCCTGCCAGCTCGCTGCCTCGAGGAGCGGCGAGAGGAGGAGCCGCGGCTCCCGCAGGCTCGCGACGAGCTCGCGAAGCGCAGCGCGCCGCTCGTCGAGCGGGCGCGATCGCAGGTCGACGCCGCCGAGCTCGAGGAGGTCGTAGGCGAGGTAGGAGATCGAGGGTCGCGCGCTCTCGGGCACCTCGGCGCGCGGCGCGGAGTCGTCCCACCGAAGGAGCTGCCCGTCGAGAACCGTGCCCGCGGGCAGCGCTTCGGCGGCTTCGGCGACCGCCGGGTATGACGCGGTGATCAGCTCGCCGGCGCGCGACCAGAGCAGCGGCCCGGCCTCCCGGCGGACGAGCTGCGCGCGAGCTCCCGCCCAGTGCCACTCGGCGCGCCATGCGGCGAGCCCGCCCGGGAGCTCGTCGGGCTCGCCGGCGAGCGGCGCGGCGAGGTGGAACGGGTACGAGCGTGCCGCGGCACCCTCTTCCACGGTGCCGGCGGAGAGCGAACGGAAGGCCGCCGCCGACGGCGTCCACGGCTCGGCGAGCCGCTGCGCGATCGCGCCGGCATCGCTCGCCATCGCCTCGGCGAGCGCCCGCGACACGGCCCCGATGGAGACGCCCGGCTTGAACGTCCCGCTCGCGAGCTGGCAGAAGGTGAGCAGCTCGGCGGCGGGGAGCTCGCGCCAGGTGGCGACGAGGAGCGAGCGCTTCTCCTCTGCGGTCGCCGCGGCGAGCGGCAGGAGCCTTTCGACGACGAGCCGGTGCAGCGGCCACTCCCGTTCCTCGCGCGGTACCGCCGCGACGAGGAGGGCCACGGTCTCAGCGCGGTCGCTCACCGCCCTGCGGCTCGCCTCCACCAGCCAGAGCGGGAGGTCCGCGACCTCGGCGGCCCACTGCTCGAGCGCCGCCGCGCTCACCGCGCGCGGCGGGCGGCCGCCGGTGAGGAACGAGAGGGCCCAGGCCGCATCCTCTGCTGGCGCCTCGCGGAAGTAAGCGACGAGCGACGCCTCGCGCTCGCCGGCGCGCGCCGGCTCGTCGAGCACGCGGTGGAGCGCCGCGAAACGCCTCACGGCTCCTCCTCGGGCGCCTCTGCCTCGAGCGCTTCCTCCTCCACCCCGCCCTCGCCGGTGAAGCGCGTGGGGAGCGCCCAGGCGTCGAGCCCCGATCGCTCGGCGAGCCAGCGCACGACCGGCCCCGTGTAGCCGTGGGTGACGCCGACCCGCGCCGCCCCCGTGGCGGCAACCGCGCCGAGCAGGCCCGGCCAGTCGACGTGGTCGGAGAGCACGAAGCCGCGGTCGACGCGGCGCTGGCGGCGCAGCGCGCGCAGGTGCATCCACCCCGAGACGAAGGCGGTGCTGGCGCCCGGGAACCGGCGCATCCAGGGCGAGCCTTGCGCCGACGGCGGCGCGATGACGAGCGATCGCACGAGCCGCTCGCGGGGGAGCGTCGTCGCGGCGTGAACCGCCGGCAGCGCGCGGCCGGCCGCCCGGTAGGCGTCGACGCAAGCGCGCACGGCACCGTGCACGACGAGCGGCCCGATCGAGGAGTCGACGCCCGCAAGGAGGCGCTGCGCCTTGCCGAGCGCGTAGGCGAAGACCACGCTCGCACGCCCGGCGGCGGCGTTCTCGCGCCACCACGCGTCGATCGCGGCGAGCACCGTCGCCTGCGCAGGCCACCGGAACACCGGCAAGCCGAACGTGGACTCGGTCACGAAGGTGTCGCAGGGCACCGCCTCGAACGGCTCGCAGGTGGGATCGGAGTCGGTCTTGTAGTCGCCGGAGACCACCCACACCTCGCCGCGGTGCTCGATGCGCACCTGCGCCGAGCCGAGGAGGTGGCCGGCGGGGTGCAGCGACACGGTCGCATCGCCCAGCCGGCGCTCCTCGCCGAACGGAAGCGCCTCCAGCCGCGCGTCGCGCCCGAGCCGCAGCCGCAGCACCGGCAGCCCGCTCGGGGCGGCGAGGTACGCCCGCGAGCCGCGGCGCGCATGGTCGGCGTGGCCATGCGTGACCACCGCCCGCGCCACCGGGCCCCACGGGTCGACGTGGAAGTCGCCCGCCGCGCAGTAGAGCCCGTGCTCGGTGACCTCGAGCAGTGGCGGGCGTGGCAACCGGACGGAAGGAGCGCTGGCGCTTGGCATTCGGCGGGCTTTCGAGGTCAGGCGCGAGCCCAGGTCGGGCGTGGCTCCGCCCTCCTCGGGACGCAACGAGCCCGAGTCTCGCACGCGCGGGCGCGCGCCCCGGAGCCGGATCGAAGGCGTCTCGAACATCGTCTCGAGCGCCCGCCGTCTAGAATGTCGAAGGTCATGACCGAACCGACGGACGACCCGCACAACCCCAACGACGACGACGACGCCGCACCGGTGCGCCGCGGCTCGCTGCTGACCCTCGCGGGAATCTTCCTGGCCGTCGTCGCGCTCGTCTGGGCGGGCGGTCTGCTCCGGCGCGACGACGTCGTCGTTCCCGACGGGACGCCGGTGCCGGTCGCAGCGGCGCCGCACGATGCCGGAGCGCCGGCCGCCGAGCCGCCGGCGCCGAGCGAGGCTCCATCCGTGGCGCCGCAACCGGAAGCGGCACTAGCGGCGACACAGCGAGAAGCTCGATCGACACCAGCCCCGGCGACCGGGGCGGAGGCGCCGACGACGAAGCCGAGAACCCCGGCGGCGGCGCCGGAGCCGCAGCTCGCGACCGCCGCCTTCACCGGCGACCGCGCCGAGACCGAGCGCCTCCTCGCCTTCGACGACGCGATCACCCTCACGCCCGAGCAGGAGGCGGTGCGCGTCGCGGCGCTCACTCCGCTCGCCGCGCCCTGCTGCAAGCAGTTCTCGGCCGCCACGTGCTGCTGCAAGTGCAACATGGCGCGGGCGCGGGCCGGGCTCGCCAAACACCTCATCGCCGTCGAGGGTGCCGACGAGGAGCGGGTGCGCAACACCGTCACGGCGTGGCACCAGGCGATCAACCCCGGCGGCTGGAGCGGCGACAGCTGCTTCACCGGCGGCTGCGGTCGCGCCTTCCACTCCAACGGCTGCGGCGGCATGACAAGAGGCCAGCTGGTCTTCTGAGTCGGCAGGCTCGGCTCACCCTTCCCGCTCCGTCCGTTCGCCCAGATGCCGCGCCTGCTCTGGATCTGTCTTGCCGGCGCAGTCGGAACGGGAGCGCGCTACCTCCTCTCGACCTCTATGCAACGGGCCGTCGGACCCGGCTTCCCCTGGCCGACGTTCGCCGTCAACCTCATCGGCTCGTTCCTGCTCGGTGCCCTCATGGAGGCCGGAGCGCGGAGCGACCTCGTGACCCCGGCGCTGCGCGTGACGCTCGCCACCGGCCTCCTCGGCGGGTTCACCACCTACTCGAGCTTCAACTACGAGACCCTCCACCTCTTTCGCGACGGCCGCTGGGCCGCCGGCGCCTCGTACGTCGCGCTCACCGTTGCCGGCTGCCTCGCAGCCGGAGGGCTCGGCATCGCCGCCGCCAAGCTCAGCCTCTGAGTGTGAACGGCGGGGCGGCGAGCATCCGCGATCAGAGCGCGAGCTCGCGGAACGACGCCGGCATGTCGGCGGTGAACTCGACCCGCTTGCCGGTCCCCGGTCGCACGAAGGCCAGCAGGCGCGCGTGCAGCGCGAGGCGGTCGAGCGGGTCTTCGCGGCCCTTGCCGTACATCACGTCGCCGAGGACCGGGTGCCCCGCGTCGGCGAGCTGCACGCGGATCTGGTGGCGGCGGCCGGTCTCGAGCGTCAGCTCGAGGATCGAGTAGCGCCGCCCCGAGGCGATGGTCCGGTAGCGCGTGACCGCCTCCTTGCCGAGCTTCGCGTCGGCGACCTGGCGCACGCGAAGGTCGCGGTCCTCGGCGAGGAACGAGCGGAAGGTCCCGGAGGGCGGTTTGAGCTTGCCGTGGACGACGGCGACGTAGACGCGCTCGATGTCGTGCTCGGCGAAGAGCTCCTGCAGCCGGTCGCGGACGAACTCGCCCTTCGCGAAGACGAGCACCCCGGAGGTATCGCGATCGAGGCGATGGACGTGGTGCACGCGCGCCTCGCCGGGCGGCGCGCCCACGTAAGCGTTGAGGAACGTCTCCGCCGTCTCGTAGAGGACGACGGGGCTCGGTACGGTCAACAGGCCCTCGGCCTTGTCGACGACGAGGATCTCGTCGTCCTCGAAGAGGATGCGCACGCGGGGATCCAGCGGACGGGCATGCCTCGGGAGCACCTCGACGCGATCGCCACTGCCGATCTCACGCTTCGCAACCCGCTCGGGCGCCCCGTTGACCCGCACGCGGTCAGCCTTGAGCATCTGTCGCAGAGTCGTCGTCGACGCCTCCGGATAGCGCCGCCTGAGGACCTCCAGCAACGTCGTGGGCACGGGACCTTCCACGCCGGCAACGTAGCACGCGACCCCAGCGCGCCGTATGCGAGGCTCCAGTCGTCAGGTCCGGTAGGATCGAGAGGGCGAGTCTCCATGCGCACCGGCCCGCGGATCCGCCGTGCGCGCCTTCCATCCTCCAGTGCGGTGCTTCCGCTCGAGAGTCGAGGTTGCCGTTGGCTGAAGTCGAGATCCTCCGAGTCGTTCGGGCGCCTCTCAATCCCCACTTGTTTCGGGGTGCGTCGATCGACCTGCCGACCGTCGGAGAGCGACACAACCACTACGCGTTCGTCGTCGCAGGCTGGATCCTCCACCGCGACACCGACGCCCTCGACGTGGAAGTGAGCTGCGAGGGCCGTCCCCTGGCCCGGTGGCCGGCCAGCAACGAGCGGCGCGATGTCGCCGCGTCGTTTCCCGAGGCGCCGGTGAACGTCTTCTGCGGCTTCCAGGGCGTCGTGCGGACAGTCGACCTGCCGTTGCGATTCGAGCTCCGCCTCGACGTCGTAGGCGCGATCAACCGAGTTCACCTTGGAACGATCCAGGGACAGCGCACGCCGCTAGTCGCCGCACCGGCACCGGGCCTGCGACCGGCGCTCATCGTCACCCTCGGACGCACCGGCTCGACACGGCTGATGCAGCTCTTGGGACAGCACCCCCAGGCCCTCGTGCACCCGCCGTTCCCCTTCGAGACACGCATCCTCGGCTACTGGGCATCGGTGTTCGATGGGCTCGCCTCCCCGAAGAGCTACCTACAGGCACTTGCTCGGGGCGACGCGCAACGGTATTGGTGGGTCGGCTCCACGGGCTTGCCGGCCGAGACATACATCGACCAGGACGCCGTCGCCCAGTCGCTCGGCGGCGCGTCACTCGAATCACTCGCAGCCTTCGCCCGCGGTCGAGTGGAAAGCTCCTACCGGATCTCGGCCGATCTGGCCGGCAAGAGCGGAACAGCCGCTTGCTTCGTCGAGAAGCAGCTTCCTCACGCCGGCATCCAGACGATCGAGGCCGGCCTGTTCCCCGAGCGCCGCGAGATCTACCTGGTACGCGACTGGCGCGACATGCTGGCCTCGATCGAAGCGCTCAACGTCAAAAGGCGCTCCACCTCCTTCGGCCGAGACGTGCACGACAATGAGGCGGAGTACCTCGCCGCACAGGCACAAGCCGTCCGGGATCTGCTCCGTGCCTGGCAGCAAGCCGGCCAAGACGCGCTGCTGGTCCGCTACGAGGACCTCGTCACGCGTCCACGCCGAGTCGTGACGAACATCCTCCGCTTCCTCGACATCGACGCATCGAGGTCCACCATCGCCAACATGATCGTCGGAGCGGGCCGAGCCGACATCGCCGCGCAGCACGCGCACCGCACCACGATCCACGCCCGCAACTCCATCGGCCGCTGGAAGCGCGACCTCCCCAGAGCAACCGCCGAGCAGGCCCGAGTCGCCTTCGCCGAAGCCCTAGAAGCCTGGGGCTACGAGCGCTAAGAACCAGGGCACGAAGGGCGCAGTGGACAAAGGGGCGAGCGCAGCGAGACCCCAGCGAGAATCGAAAGGGCCGGCCAAAGCCGGCCCTTTCGAGGCGAGCAGTCGGACTCCGCTCCGACGAAGCCAGGTGGTCGATTGGGCAGCGGCTGCGGGATCGCTCCAAGCCGCCGGCTTCAGCCGGCGGCGCGACCGAGCCCGTTCGGCGCCGCCAGACCGAGCGAAGCGAGGGATGGTGGAGCCGAACGGGATCGAACCGTCGACCTCTTGAATGCCATTCAAGCGCTCTCCCAGCTGAGCTACGGCCCCACGGGCGAGGGAGTGTAGAAGCCCGCCCCCCCGCTGTCAAACCGAGGCCGGACGCGAGCGACCGTTCCCCGGCCACCGCGCCACTCGGCGACCCCGGAGAGAGAGGCTCACCGCCAACCCGCCGATATACTGCCGCCGGTCCTCCTCCGGCCTCCAGGCCATCGCTCGGTCGCTGCTCGGTCCATGCAGAACATCGTCCTCGGCCACTACCGGCTCCTCGAGCGGCTGGGCACCGGCGGCATGGGCGAAGTCTGGCTGGCCGAGGACGAGCGGCTGGGTCGGCGGGTTGCCGTCAAGCGGATCCTGCAGCAATCCGTGGGCGGCGCGGCGGTGGAGCGGCTGCGCCGTGAGGCACGCGCCGCGGCCGCCTTGAGCCATCCCAATATCGTCACCGTGCATGCGGTCGAGGAGGACGCGGGCGGCACGTTCCTGGTGATGGAGCTCGTGCGCGGCCAGCTGCTCTCCGAGGTGATCCCGCCGGGCGGCCTGCCGCTGCCGCCGCTGCTCGAGCTGGCCGTGCCGCTCGCCGACGCGCTGGCCGCGGCTCACGAAGCCGGAGTGGTCCACCGCGACCTCAAGCCGGCCAACGTGATGGTGACCGCGAGCGGGGTCCTCAAGGTCCTCGACTTCGGGCTCGCCCGCCTGCGACCGCCGGCGGGGAGCGAGCACACCCAGGTGGCGGGAGCGCCGGCACCGCCGCCGCTCACGGAAACCGGGACCGTGCCGGGGACGCTCCCCTACATGTCTCCCGAGCAGCTGCACGGCCGCGAGATCGACGCGCGCAGCGACATCTTCTCGCTCGGCGTCGTGCTGCACGAGATGGCCACGGGCCATCGCCCCTTCGCGGGCGAGAGCGCCGCCGGCCTCATCACCGCCATCCTCCGCGACGAGCCGCCGGAGATGCTGGCGCACGGCGACCCGGCGCGCGAGCGCCTGGCCGCCATCGTCCGGCTCTGCCTGGCGAAGGACCCGGACGAGCGAGCCGCATCCGCCCGCGAGGTGCGAGACCGTCTCGCCGAGCTCCGCGACGCCGTGCGCCGGGACACCACCCCGCCGCCGATGGCAACGTCGCCGACGCTCGTCGTGGCGCACGCACGGAGGCGCGCGGTCACCGGCACCACCTTGGCGCTGGCGGCCGGGCTTCTCGTCGTCCTCGCCCTCGGAACCACCCTTCTCACGGGACGACGGCAGACCGCGCTCGACTCCCGCCAGGCCGCCGCAACCGGAGAGCCGTACCGAGGGGGCGCGGCGCCCGCCGCCAAGCCCGGCCGCAAGGTGATCGCCGTCCTCCCCTTCGCCAACCTCGGCCCGGCCGACGAGCGGTACTTCGCCGAAGGGCTGAGCGACGAGGTCATCTCCCGTCTCGCGGGCGTGCCGGGGCTCGGCGTCATCTCGCGCACCAGCGCCGCCCGCTTCGGCGGCGGCGGCCGGTCGACGCGCGAGACGGGCCAGGCGCTCGGCGCGCAATACCTGCTCGCCGGCAGCGTCCGCTGGGCGGGGCGCGGCGACGACGGCCGCGTGCGCGTCTCGCCGCAGCTCATCCGTGTCGCCGACGACACCTATCTCTGGGCGGAGACCTACGACCGGCCCGCGCGGGAGGTCTTCGGCCTGCAGTCGGAGATCGCCAACGCGGTCGCTCACGAGCTGGGTGTCGAGCTCCTCGGCGAGGCCGCCACAGTGGCGCGGCCGACGTCGGACCTCGCCGCATACCGCGCCTACCTCGCCGGGCGCCAGGCGTTCCGCGGCGCGCCGGAGGACGTGGCGAAACTCCGCCTCGCCGCGCAGATGCTCGAGCGGTCGGTGGCGAGCGACCCGCGGTTCGCGGCCGCGTGGGCCGAGCTCTCCCACCTGCGCTCCTACCTCTACTTCAACCCCGGGTACGCACCCGAGGTCCCGCGCGTGGAGCTGCTCCACGGCGCCGAGGAGGCGCTCCGTCACGCCACCGAGATCGCGCCGGGAGACCCCGAGGTCGAGATCGCGCGCGCGTATTACCGCTACTACGGCTTTTACGACTATGCCAGTGCCCTCGAAGCCCTCGCGGCCGTGCGGGCCGTGCGGCCCGACGACCCCGAGGTGGCGCGGCTCGAGGCGTACGTCCTTCGTCGCCAGGGCAGGCTCGCCGACGCCTCCGCGGCGATGGCGCGCGTGCTCGCGCTCGACCCGCAGAACGCCGCCCTGCGTTCGGACTACGCGGAGACCCTGGCAGCCAGGCGGCGTTTCGCCGAGGCGGACCGCACCTACGCCGACGCGCTCGCGCTCTTCCCGGCGGAGGCGCCGATGTACGTCGATCGCGCCGACCTCTGGGTGCGCTGGCGCGGCGACGTCGCCGGCGCGGAGCGGTTGCTCGACAGCGCGCCGCCGAGCCCCGAGGTCGACCTCGCCCGGCTGCGCCTCTTGCGCTATCGCCGCGCCTGGGCACCGCTCCGCCAGCGTCTCGCAGCGCTCGCGCCGACCAACAACAGCCAGCGCACGGCGCGCACCTGCTGGCCCGGGCTGCCGACGAAGCTCGCCGGCGACGAGGCAGCCGCCCGCACGCACCTCGAAGCCTGCGTGGCGTTGCTCCGCGGGCGCGACGACTCGGGGAGCCTCGCGCGCTCGGCGGAGGCGCTCGCTCTCCTCGGTCGTGGCGACGAGGCGCAGGCGACGGCGGAGCGCGCCGTCGCCGCGGCGGCTGCCGACGGCTTCACGGGACCGGCCACCCGCCAGTCGCTCGCCGCGGTCGCCGCCTGGGGCGGTCGCCCCGCTGCCGCCGTCGCGGTGCTGCGGGACCTCTTGCGCACCGAATACCAGCGGCCCATGACGCCGGCGATGCTGCGACTCGAAGCGGTGTGGGACCCCCTGCGCGCCGATCCGGGCTTTCAGGCTCTCCTGCGCGAGTGAATCGCGGTCGGGTTCCGCTCGCTCGGCCCCGTCGCGGTCTCCGGCGGGAGCGCGTCGTCACGCATCTCCGCCCGACCCCTCGAGTGCGTAGCGCTTCATCTTCGCCTTGAGCGTGTTCCTGGCGATGCCGAGAAAACGCGCCGTCTCGCGGATCTTGCCGCCGCAGCTCGAAAGCCCCAGCCGGATGAGCTCGCGGTCGAACTCGTCGCAGAGCTCCTCGTAGTTGCCCTCGCGCAGCCGCTGACCCGCCACCCCGGCGACGGCGCCGCCGGTGGACCGCGGAGCGAGGTCGTCGCGGCCGGCGATCCACGCGAAGTCCTCGACGCCGAGCACGTCGCGCCGGGTGAGCACGAGCGCGCGGTGGATCGCCGCCTCGAGCTCGCGCACGTTGCCGGGCCAGCGGTAAGAGAGGAAGAGGTCGAGCACCCCGCGCTCGACCTCCTTGCGGGGGTGACCGAGATCGCGGCCGATCTTGTCGAGGAAGTGCTCGACCAGGTACGGAATGTCCTCGCGCCGCTCGCGCAGCGGCGGCAGCACGATGGGGATGATGTTGAGGCGGTAGTAGAGGTCCTCGCGGAACTCCTCCTTGACGATGGCGTCTTCGAGGTTCAGGTTGGTCGCGGTGATGATCCGCACGTCGGAGCGCAGCGTGCGCGTGCCGCCGACGCGCTCGAACTCGCGGTCCTCGATGACGCGCAGGAGCTTCGACTGCACGCCCCGCGACACCTTGCCGATCTCGTCGAGGAAGATGGTGCCGCGGTGGGCGAGCTCGAAGCGGCCGGGCTTCTGGCCAGTGGCGCCGGTGAAGGCGCCCTTCTCGTGGCCGAAGAGCTCGCTCTCGACGAGCGACTCGGGCAGAGCCGCGCAGTTGAAGGCGATGAACGGCTGCTCGCGGCGCGGCGAGACCGAATGGATGATGCGGGCGACGAGCCCCTTGCCGGTGCCGCTCTCGCCGCGGATCAGGATCGTCGACGAGCTCTGCGCCACCCGCTCGATCGTCTCCTTGAGCTGGGCGATCGCCCGGCTCTTGCCGATGAGCGTGCCGAGGTGCCGAGAGGAGAGGATCTCGCGCCGCAGCGACTCGTTCTCCTCCTTGAGCTTCTGGCGGTGGGCGTCGAGCTCGCCGTAGAGGCGCGCGTTCTCGATCGCCAGCGCCGCCTGGTCGGCGAAGGCGACGAGGAAGTCGAGATCCTTGTTGCCGAAGAGGTGCTGGCTGCGCAGGTGGTCGACGTAGATCGCACCCGCCAGCCTCTCGCGGATGACGAGCGGCACCGCCAGGATGGAGACGATGTGCGAGGCGACGATCGAGGCCGAGCCGGCGAAGCGGGGATCGGTGAGCGCATCGACGGCGAGCACCGCCTCGCGGCTGTCGATCACCTGCCGTACGACGGTTTCGGAGAGGCGTTGCCCTTCGCCCTCGCGCTCGGCGCCGAGGTTGCGCGCCACGGCCACCTCGAGGTCGCCGGTGAGGCGGTTGGCGAGCACGATCATGCCGCGGTCGGCCCGCAGGCGCTCGACCACCAGGTCCATCGTGCGGTCGAGCACCTCCTGGAGGTCGAGGGAAGAGTTGACGAGCTTCGCCACCTCCCAGAGCCCCGGCGCCTGGCGCGCGCCGGCCCCGAGGTGGTGTCGTTCGCGGATCCCCTCCATGACGCCGCGGGTGCGCTCGAACTCGGTGGCGGCGCCCAGACGCTCGAAGGCGACGAGCGCGCGGTCGAGTCGCTCGACGGCGATCTCGGGGTTGCGCGTGCGAACGCCCCACTCGTAGAGCGTGCGCGCGTATTCGAACGGGACCTCGAGCTCCTCGAACCGGCGCACGCTCTCGCCGAAGAGCTCGTCGGCGCGGTCGATGTCGGACTCGAGGACGGCGAGCCGCGCCTCGCCCGAGAGCACCTTGGCGAACTCGAAGCGGTCGCCGAGCGCCTCAGCCCAGCGCCGCGCCTCGGCGAGCCGGAGGCGGCCCTCGCGCGGCTCGCCGCGGCGCAAGTGCAAGTCGGCCAGCGAGTTGTGGAGACGCGCGAGGCCGTCCTGCACGCCCGTGCCCTCGGCCAGCTCGAGCGCGCGGGCGAGGTGCGCGGCGGCCGGCGCCCAGTGCTCGCGGTCCTTCTCGACGAGGCCGAGCTGCTGGTGGCAATACGTGAGCAGCTCGCGGTCGCCCAGCCGCTCGGCGCCGGCGAGGGCGGAGCGCGCCAGCTCCTCGGCCTCGCTCCAGTCGCCGCGCTTGCGGGCGAGCGAGGCGAGCTGGTTCTGCGCCGTCACGAAGTCCTCGTGTTCGCTCTGGTCGGCGAGGAGCTTGAGCACCCGCTCGTAGTGGCGCTGCGCCCGCGCCCAGTCGCCGAGCAGCTCCTCGATCTCGCCGAGGTGGAGCCAGGCGACGGTCTCGCCCTCGCGGGCGCCGAGGCGCCGGCGCAGCTCGAGGCTGCGGGTGATGGGCTGTCGGGCGAGCTTCCACTCGCCCCGCCCGCAGTGCAGGACGCCGATGTTGTGGAGTGCCGTGAGCTCGGTCCACGGGTCGCGCAGCCGCTGCGCCGCGGCGAGGTTGGCCTCGTATTGCGACTGCGCGCGCTGCCAGTCGCCGCGCTTCCAGTAGAGGTTGCCGAGGTTGTTGCGGAGCTTCGCCGCCAGCCGCTCGTCTTCGGCCTCGACGGCGGCGGCGAGGCCGCGCTTGAGCAGGTAGTGGCCCTTCCGCCACTCGCCGGCGCGGCAGTAGATGAGACCGAGCGTGTTGAGCAGCGAGGCGCGTTGGCGACCGAAACGGCGCTGGGTCGCGGCCTTGAGGGCGCGGCGAGCCGCGGCGTACGCGTCGTCGAGGCGGCCGAGGCTGTGCAGCGCCTCGGCTTTCGAGGCGAGCAGCTCGACCTCGATGGCAGGGCCTTCGCCGGCCTCGAGCAGCTCGATCCCCGCCTCGGCGGCGCGGAGCTGCTCGTCGGATTCTCCGAGCTTGCCGTAGAGCTGGCCCGCGCGCAGCCAGAGCTCGGCCTGGCGCTGGCGGTCCTCGGAGCGGCGACCGCGCCCCACCTGACGGCCGAGCAGCGCGCGGTAGAGCGAGAGGGCTCGGAAGGTCGAGCCGGCGGCGTCGAGTGACTCGGCCTGCTTGAGCTGCACCTCGACGGCCCGCGTCGGATCGCCGGTCTCGTGGTAGACCTCGGCGGCGCGTCCGAAGAGGTCGGCGGCCTCGCGGTAGCCGAACACCGAGCGCGCACGCTCGGCACCTTCGAGCAGGTAGGGCAGGCTCGCGGCGCGATCGCCGCCGGCCCAGTAGTGCTCGGCGACGGCGGCCACGAGCTCGGGCTCGTCCTGCGCCTGCCGCTGCGCCAGAAGCTCCGCCCACTGCCGGTGGAGCTCGCGGCGGCGGTCGGCGGCCAGACCCTCGTAGACGGCGCGCGCGAGCGCCGGCTGGGCGAAGCCGTACACCCCGGCGCCCTCGGGGGTGGGCTCGAGGAATCCCTTGCCGCCGAGGCCCGAGACGATCGAGTAGAGCGCCGGCGGCTCGACGGCGAGGAGCTCGGCGAGCCGGCGCCAGTGGGTCGGCTCGCCGACGACCGCCATCGCCTCGAGCACTCCGAGCTCGCCCGCGGGCAAGATGGAGAGCCGCTCGCGGTCGAGCACCTGGAGCTGCTCGGGGGCGGAGAGGCGGGCGAGCGACGGCAGCGACGGCTTCCATTCGCCCTGCCGGAAGCGGAGCACGCGCTCCTCGATGAGGTGGTGCAGGAGCTGCTGGACGCGCGCCGGGTTTCCTTCGGAGCGTTCGTGGATCCACTCGTAGAGCGGCGCCGCCAGCCCCTCGGTGCCGAGGCTGGCGTCGACGAGCTCGCGTGTCAGGTCGCCGCCGAGTGGGTGGAGGAGGAGCCGCTGCACGGCGCCTTCCTCCGGCCACCCCTCGGCTTCAGCCTCGCCGAGGTCGGCGGGGCGGCGCGTGGCAACGATCATCAGACGGGCGCCCGCGAGCTCGCTCGCCGCATAGCCGAGCAGCTCGCGTGTCTCCGGCCCGGCGAGGTGGAGGTCCTCGAGCAGCAACACGAGCGGTCCGCCCTCGAGCGCCGCCGCGCGCAGCTCGTCGCCGAGCCGGCCGTAGAGGCGGTGGCGCTCGCCGGTCTCCCCTTGCGGCAGCGCGCGCTGCATCTCGTCGAGCCCGAGCCCGAGGTGGCGGAGCGCGCCGCGCACCGCGCGCAGCGGCTCCGGGCGCGTGGCCACGGCGCGGCCGATGCCGACCCGCGCGCCCTGCATCGCGGCCACGAGACGGAACTCGCGCAGGAGGCGCGACTTGCCCACGCCCTCCGCACCTTCGACCACCACCACCTGCGGCTCGCCGTGGGAAGCCTTGCCGAGCGCGACGCGGAGCGCGTCGACGAGCTCGTCGCGGCCCACCATCCGCGAGGCGAGCACCCGACCCTCACCGAGCGCCATCGACGCCGGGTCGACGTCGCGCCCGGCGATGTCGGCGAGCTCGAGCAACAGCCGTCCCGCGGACGGGAAGCGACCCTGCGGGTCGCGGTTCAGGAGCCGGCGGAGGATCGACGCGAGCTGCGCCGGCATGTCGGGGCGGTACGCCAGCGGGTCGGGAGCCTCGGCCTGGAGGTGGAAGCGGATGGCGGCCGCGTCGTTCCCCGCCGAAGGGAGCACGCCCGTGGCGAGCTGGAAGAGGGTCATCCCCAGCGAGTAGAGGTCGGCGCGGTGGTCGTAGCGGTCCTGCAGCAGCACCTCCGGCGCGACGTAGGCGAGCGTGCCGCGGATGCGCCGGTCGAGCGGGCCGCGGACGTTCTGCGCCAGCCCGAAGTCGAGGATCTTGAGCCCCAGCGTGCCGTCCTGACGCTCGACGAGACCGAGGTTCGCTGGCTTGACGTCGAGGTGGACGATGCCGTGGCGGTGGATGTGCGCGAGGCCGGCCGCGGCCTGGAGGGCGACGGAGTAGAAGACCTCCCAGTCGGCCTGCACCCGATGCTGCAGGTCGGCGCCGGCGAGCAGCTCCATGGTGAGGAAGGGGTAGCTCCCGGGCAGCACGCCGAAGTCGTAGACCTCGACGACGTTCGGGTGCCGCACCTCGGAGAGCAGCCGCACCTCGTGCTGGAAGCGATCGAGATCCTCGCCCTCGACCGGCTGCAGGGCGACCTTGAGCGCCAGCTGGCGCTCGGGCCGGTTGCCGGCGCGGATGCGGTAGATCATCGCCCGCGGGGTACGGGCGAGCTCCTCCTCGATGAGGAAGTCGCCGAGCAGCTTCTCGAGCTCGGCAATGCGCGGGGCATCCTGGCGGGTGCGCAGCGCACCCCCCTCGTGGGAGGCCTCCCAGTGGTTGGGTTCCCGGTTCACGGTCCGGTCAGGTTGTATGCGACGAGGTCGCTGGCGGTATTGTAGTGCGAGAGGGGACGGCCGGGGTCAAGCCCTGACCCGAACCTCAACCGGACCGCACCAACATCGACCCCATGGCAGCCAACACAGACCCCGAGCGCGACGCATCCGGACCCACCCAGTCCTCGACCGAGAGTGGCGACGGGTCAGTCGCGGCTCCGGTAGCCGGGACGAAGGGCGCTGCGGGAGCGGTGTCCGACGGTGCCGGCGCGCCGCCGAGCTCGGTCCTGAAGCACGGTCGGCTGCTCCTCCTCGCGGTCGTGGCGGTGGCCGTCGTCGCCCTCTTCATGCCGCGCGGGGCCAGCAAGAAGGCCCCCGGCGGCTTCCTCGTCGACGACGGAGGCCGACCGGCGCCGCTGGCCGAGCGGATGGCGCCCGTCACGCTGATCCACTTCTACGCCAGCTGGTGCCCGCCATGCCTGGAGGAGGCGCCCTCGATGACGCGGCTGGCGAAGGACTTCGCCGGACAGCCCGGATTCCGCGTCGTGATGATCGCCGTCGCCGACGACGTCGCGCGGGCAAAGGCCGTGGCGGGCACCGACGACATCCTCTTCGACCCGCAGTGGGAGACCGCCCACCGCTACGGCACGCGCCAGCTCCCCGACAGCTACCTGATCGTCGACGGCAAGGTGCAGCGCAAGTTCGAAGGCCCCGTAGACTGGGACGACGCTCAGGTGCGAGAGGCCCTGAAGATGGCCGTCGCGCAGCGCGCCTCTCGCAGCTGAGCGATCGTCTGACGCCCGATCGCGGTGCGAGCTCTGAACGCCCTGCTCCGTGTAGGGTGCGCATCGCGCACCATCCCCTCCGGCCGCTGGCTCGCTGACGCTTCGCTTGCGGATGGTGCGCGGTGCGCACCTACGCTCTGCTGTCCCACAACACGTCTTCGACGCCGCGCTGCCGGTTCTCCCAGCGCGCCATGACGAAGAGGGCGTCGGAGAGGCGGTTGAGGTAAGGGAGCGTGTGCTCCCCCACCGCCTCCTCGCGCTTGAGCGTCACCAGCAGCCGCTCGGCGCGACGGCAGACGGTGCGCGCGACGTGCAGGTGTGCGGCGCCAAGGCTCCCTCCCGGCAGCACGAAGTTGGCGAGCGGCGGCAGGTCGGCGTTGAGCTGGTCGATTGTGCGCTCGAGCGCCTCGACGTGGCGCGCCTCGATGCGCGGCCCGGCACCTCGGCCTTGTCCATCGAGGGCGGCCTTCTCTTCCTCGCGCACGCAGAGGTCGGCGCCGAGGTGGAAGAGCTCGTTCTGGACGCGCCGCAGCTCGACCGAGAGACGGTCGGCGAGCCCCGCGGAGAGGGCCACACCGATGGCCGAGGAGAGCTCGTCGACCGTGCCGTAGGTCTCCACGCGCGGATGGTCCTTCGGCAGCCGGCCACCGACACCGAGGGCGGTGTCGCCGTCGTCGCCGGTGCGCGTGTAGATCCGCGTGAGGCGCGGCAAGATCCGTGCGGCCCCGGTCCGTGCCGCTCAGCCCGCCGGCGCGCTCTGCGGCGCCCCTGCCGCGTCGTAGAGCGCGCCGATCTCGGCGGCGTACCGTTCGTTGATCACCCGCCGCTTGAGCTTCATCGTCGGGGTGAGCTCACCCCCCTCGACCGTGAGCTGGCCCGGCAGGACGGTGTACTTGCGCACGCTCTCGTAGCGCGCGAGGCTGCCGTTGACCACCTCGACCTGCTGGTCGAGGAAGGCGCGGAAGCGTGGGCAGGTCGCCGCCTGCTCGGGCGTCGTCGCCGGGCTGCCCGCCTGCGCCGCCGCCGACGGCAGGCGCTCGGGGTCCAGCGTGAGCAGCGCCGCGACGTAGTTCTTGCGGTCGCCGAGCACCACCGCCTGGCCGACGCCCGGGATCGCCTTGAGCTTCCCCTCGATGAGCTGCGGTGCGATGTTCTTGCCGCCCGAGGTGATGATGAGCTCCTTGATGCGGTCGGTGACCTTGAGGAAGCCGTCCTCGTCGATGGTCCCCACGTCGCCGGAGTGGAGCCACCCCTCGGCGTCGAGGCTCTCGCGCGTCGACGCCTCGTTCTTGTAGTAACCGAGGAAGATGTGCGGGCCGCGCATCCGGATCTCCTGCTGATCGCCCACGGTGGCGAGCTCGGTCCCGGGGATGGCGAAGCCGGCCTTGCCGGTGCGGTAGCGGTCGGGCAACGAGAACGTCGTCGGCCCCGTGCACTCGCTCATCCCGTAGACCTCCAGGATGGGGATGCCGAGGCTCAAGAAGAACTCGAGCGTGTCGAGCGAGATGGGGGCCGCAGACGTGGCGCAGATCTGCGCCCGGTCGAGTCCCAGGCGCTGCCGCACCTTGGAGTGCACGAGCTTCTTCGCGATCGGGTGGAGCAGCGGCTTGCTGCCGCGCCCCTGCTCCGCGTAGCCCGCGGCGAGACCGACCCGGCGCGCCCACGCGACGAGCTTCTTGCGCAGCGGCGGGTTGGCGGCGCCGGCCGCCTGCATCTTCGCCTGGATCTTCTCCCACACCCGGGGCACCGCGAAGAAGAACTGCGGCCGCACCTCGCGCAGGTTCTCGCCGAGCTGCTCGAGGCTCTCGGCGAACCAGGTGCAGGCGCCCTTCGCCATCGGGCCGTGGAAGGAGACGATCTGCTCCGCGATGTGCGAGAGGGGCAGGTACGAGATGACGTTCTGGTCCCCCTCGAGGTCGTAGGCGTTGGCCACCTGCGCCGCGGTCCAGACCACGTTGCGGTGCGAGAGCATCACGCCCTTGGGCTCGCCCGTCGTGCCCGAAGTGTAGATCAACGTGCAGAGGTCGTCGGGCTTCTGGGCGTCGAGACGCGCCTGCAGGTCGGCGTCGGCGACGCCGCCGCCGAGGTCCCGCAGCCACCCCCAGGAACGCACGTTGTCCTCTTGAGACTCGCCGTCCATGAGGACGATCGCCTTGAGCTTCGGCAGCTGTGGCCAGAGGGAAAGGAAGAGGTCGAGGTACGAACGGTTCTCCACCACCGCCACCGCCGCCTCGCAGTGGTCGGTGATGTAGCGCACCGACTCGGGGGCGGTCGTCGTGTAGATGCCGGTGGGGACTCCGCCGGCGGCGATCGCCGCCAGGTCGGCGATGAACCACTCCGGGCGGTTGTAGCCCACGATGACGACGCCCTGCCCGGGCTGGAGGCCGAGGGCGAGGAATCCCTTGGCGACGCGGCGGACCTCGGCTGCGTAGTCGGTCCAGGACGTGGTGCGCCACTCTCCACCCCGCTTGACGCGAAGCGCCGGCTTCGAGCCCTGGTTCCTGGCGGTGGACTCGAGCACGTCGATGACCGTTTGCGGCATCATCGTCTCCTCCTGGGCTGTGTCGACGCCCGAGCCTACTCCACGGGGCGGCGCGCCGCGTCAAAGGGCCGTGCGGCACCTGGCCGTCGTCACTGCGGCGTGCCGGCGGCCACGGCGCCGGCGCCGGCGGGCGGCGGCGGGACCAGCTCGTCGAGCCGGGCGTAGAGGATCCCGAAGCCGGACGTGCCGAGCAGCAGTCGCCCGCCGTCCACCGCCGCCGCGAGGACGTCGCGCGCGGGCACGGGGAGTCGCAGCGGGCGCAGCGTGCGATCGGCGCCGACGAAGAGCTTCGCGCCGGCGTCGTCGATCACGACCGCCGGATAGGCGCTGTCGCCGGTCGGCACGACCCGCGCGCGGCCGTCGAGATGGGAGCGCCAGCGCGAGTCGGCGCCGCCCCGGCTCCAGAAACCGTTGTTGCCGCTCAGGACGAGTCGGCCGCCCACGCTCCCGAGCTGGCCCGAAGCGGGAACCGTGAGGGGCCGGGGCCCGCCGTCGGCGAGCAGCCACGCGCCTTCCGTGCCGGCCACCATCACCTGACCACCGAACACGGCGGCCGACGTCGCGGGCGCCGGCAGGTCGACGGCGGTGAAGCGGCCGCCGCGGAGCTCGAACAGCCCACCGACCGTGCGCGCGAGGACCCTCCCGTCGGCCGCCACGACCTGTTCGACACGCACGGCCGGCATCTCACCGACCCGTTCCCAGAGACCGTCGCGGCGCGCGAAGAGGCCGCCCTCGGTGGCGGCCCACGCTTCGTCACCGGTCGCCGCCAGGCCGAGCACGGTCGGGATGCGCGACATCTCGTGCACGACGCGCTCGCCGCCGGCGAGCACTCCGTAGATACCGGAGATCGGGCCGCCATGGGCGACCGACGCCAGCACCTCGCCGCGGGTCCTGGCGAGGGCGGTGACGCGCGCGGCGGCGATGCCGCGGTTGGCGGGGAAGAAGCTCGTGCCGCCGTCGGTCGAGCGCCAGACGCCGCTCCCCTCGGTGCCGACGAGCACCAGCTCGGGGCGCTTCGGGTGGTAGGCGACGCTCGACACCGAGATGTCGTCGCGCGTGCGGCGCGCCCAGCTGCCACCCTTGTCGTCGGAGACGTAGACGCCCGAGACCGTGCCGGCGAGCAACCGCCCGTTCGGCAGTGCGGTGAAGGCAGGCGTGCGCCGCTCGAACAGACCCTCGCGCATGCGCGTCCAGCGCTCGCCGAGGTCGTCGCTCTTGTAGACCCAGCCGCAGGTCGAAGCCCAGACCTGGTTCGGGTCACCGGGTACCGGGTTGAGGGTGAACACCTGGCTGTCGAGCACCATGCCGTCGAAGACGCCGCGCCAGGTGGCGCCGCCGTCGTCGCTGCGGAAGGCGCGCCGGTAGGTGCCGGCGATCACCGTCTGGGGGTGCTGCGGGTGGACGAGCAGGCTCCACACCTCGACGAGCGCCGACTGCCCCTTCGACAGCAGCTTCCAGGTGGAGGCGCCATCGGTGCTCCCCCAGACGCCGGTGCGGGAACCCAGGAAGAGCCGTCCTTCCTCACCGGGCACCAGGGCCAGAGAGAAGACCGGATCGTCCGAAGGGCGTTCCGCGCGAGTCTCCCAGGTGCGCCCGAGGTCGTCCGAGCGGACGATCGCGCCGCCGCCGAAGACGCCGCGCAGCGCAGCCCACACCCGCGTCGGACGGTTGGGGTCGAACTGCAGGCTGGCGACGATCCAGCCCGGCAGCGGGAAGACCGCGCCTGGGGACGTCCAGTTCGCGCCGTCGTCCCGGGTCAGGTAGATCTGCCCTCCCGCCGTGCCGGCGATCGCGAGGTGGGGGTCCGCCGGCGAGAACACGACGCTGGTGACGTCGCCGCCCCAGAGCGGCACGCTGCGCCAGGTCTCGACCGCCGACGCCGGTGCGCCGACCGCCGACAGCCCGAGCACGGCCGCCAGCAGCCCCGCCTTCCCACCCAGCCCTCGCCGGGCGCCTCCCGCTCCCGTCATCGCCCTCTCCTCACTCGCCGTCGCCTCCCAGGTGTTTGCTTGGATCCTCGGGTGCATGCTTCGGGAGCTGCAACGGTCGTACCGTCGCCGCGACCGCCGCACCCACGACGATAGGATACGCGCTCATGGCGACCATTTTCGACCGCATCCTCGGTGGCGAGATCCCCTGCTACCGCGTCTACGAGGACGAGCACGTCCTCGCCTTCCTCGACGTGGGCCCGCTCGCCGAGGGGCACACGCTGGTGATCCCCAAGGAGCGGGCGGCGAAGCTGCACGAGCTCTCGGACGAGTCGGCGGCGGCGCTCGGACGGGTCCTGCCGCGGCTCTGCCGCGCCGTCGTCGCCGCCACCGGCGTCGACGACTACAACGTGCTGCAGAACAACGGCGCCCCCGCGCACCAGGCCGTCTTCCACGTGCACTTTCACATCATCCCCAAGCGCGGGGCGCGCGGCCTCGGCATCGAGTGGCCGGCCGAGCGGCTCGATCCCGAGGCGGCGGAGCGCCTGCGGGCGAAGATCGTGGCGGCGCTGGGCGAGTGACGCCGATGCGCGCCTGGCAGGTCGAGGGGAGCTTCGGGCGCGACCATCTGCGGCTCGTCGAGCGCGACGAGCCCGAGCCGGGGGCCGGCGAGCTCCTGCTGCGGCTGCGCGCCGCCTCGCTCAACTACCGCGACGTCATGATGGTGGAGGGGCGTTACAACCCGCGCCAGCCGTTGCCGCTCGTTCCTTGCTCCGATGGTGTCGGCGAAGTGCTCGCGGTCGGCGCAGGTGTGCGTGGCTTCGCCGCCGGTGACCGGGTCTGCCCGATCTTCGCGCCGCGCTGGCTCGCCGGCGAGCCCGACCGCGAGCGGATGCGAGCGACTCTCGGCGGGCCGCTCGACGGCACGCTGCGGCAGCGGATGACGATCGCCGCCGAGTCGGTGGTGCGGCCGCCCCCGCACCTCGGCGACGCCGAGGCGGCAGCGCTCCCCTGCGCCGCGGTCACCGCCTGGAGCGCGCTCGTCGTCCAGGGACGGCTGCGCGCCGGCGAGACGGTGCTCGTGCTCGGCACCGGCGGTGTGGCGCTCTTCGCGTTGCAGATCGCGCTGCTCCACGGCGCGCGGGTGATCGTGACGTCGAGCTCCGACGAGAAGCTCGAGCGCGCTCGCGCCCTCGGCGCCTGGGGGACCGTCAACTACGCGCGCGAGCCCGGGTGGGGAAAGAAAGTGCGCGAGCTCGCCGGAGAGGGCGTCGACCACGTCGTCGAGGTGGGCGGGGCCGGCACCCTCGCCGAATCGCTCAAGGCGGTGCGGCCCGGCGGCACGATCCACCTCATCGGCGTGCTCGCCGCCGGCGAGGCGCCGCTCTCGATCGTGCCGATCTTCATGCAGCAGATCCGGGTACAGGGGGTCCTCGTCGGTTCCAAGGAGTCGTTCGAGTCACTCAACCGGGCCCTCGCAACCCACACGGTCAAGCCGGTCGTCGACCGCACCTTCGCCTTCGACGAGGCGCCCGCGGCGTTCGACCACCTGGCCTCGGGGCGGCACTTCGGCAAGGTCTGCGTGGCGATCGCCTGAGCGCCACGACTCCAGCCGCCACTCCGGAGTAGGGTGCGCACCGCGCACCAATCCGTCTCCCTCTTTCAGAGGTGCGCGGTGCGCACCCTACCCGAGGGCCAGCGCGGCGGGCGTCGTGACGGCGGCCGCGTACCGCCGAACCACTTCACCTGCCGGCAGCACCTCGTGAATGCCGCCGACGCTCTTGCCGGCCTGGAAGTAGTCCTTGTAGGAGATCCCCTGCAGCGAAGCTCGCTTGAGCTGCCAGACCGCCTTCGCGGCGTAGAAGGTGCGCATCCAGTGCTTGGTGCGGCGGCCGCGCAGGAGAACGCGCGCGAGGGGCCCGGCGCGCAGCCCGATGCGCTCGACGTACGGCGTGCGGATGACCGCGCAGGGGACGCCGGAGAGCTTGTCGGTGAGCACCACGTCCTCGGGCCGTGCGTTGAGGATGGCGCGCTTGTAGTCGTCGTGCACGCGGCACTCGGCGGTGGCGATGAAACGGGTGCCGAGCTGCACGCCCGCGTAGCCGAGACGGAGCCGCGCGGCGAAGGTCGCCTCGTCGCCGACGCCGCCGGCGCACAGCAACGGCACGCCGAGGTCGGCGAGCTCGGAATAGAGGTCCTCGGGGCTCTTGCCTCCCGCATGACCGCCCGCCTCGCGGTTGACGCAGACGAGGCCGTCGACGTCGTGCTCGAGCGCCTTGTCCGCCCAGCGGCGGTCCGTGACGTCGTGGTAGACGACCCCGCCCGCCGCGTGCACCCGATCGACCACCCAGCGCGGGTTGCCCAGGGCGGTGATGAAGAAGCGCACGCCCTCCTCGAGGGCGATGTCGACCCACTGGCGCATGCGCTCCTCGTAGGCGCGGGCGCTCTTCTCGACGAGCGCGTTCATGCCGATCGGCTTGTCCGTGAGCGAGCGGATGAGCCGCAGCCCTTCGCGGAAGTCGTGGCCGAAGACGTACACCATCGAGATCGGCTGCACGATGCCGATTCCGCCGGCCGCCGAGGCAGCCGCCACCAGCTCGGGGTTCGAGCACGGGTACATCGCGCCGCAGACGATGGGCACCTCGATGCCCACCTGGCGCGTGAACGGCGTGGCGAGCGGCGAGTCTTCGCGTGCCCCTTGCGCCATCACGACTTCGGCCCCACCAGCCAGCGCGCCGTGGCGCGCGCCACCTCGTCGCCGGCCGCGTCGCGCACCACCGCCTCGAGCAGGTATTCGCGGCGCTCGATGGTCGAGGGCGGCGTCGTCGAGCACTCGGCCTCGAGCGGGCCACGCGCCTTCTTCTTGTATTCGATGGCGAGGTTCGTGATGATCGCCCGCGCGTCGTCCGGCATGCCCGCCAACATCGCAAGTCCGCTCGTCACCTCGGCGAGGTTCATCAGCGCGATCGCGTGCACCGAGTGCAGGTGGTTCCGCACCGCGGGGCGGTCGCGCATGCGGACTCGCGCATAACCCGGCCGCAGCTCCTCCACTCGAGGGCGGATGGTGCCGGTGTAGCGAGCCATGCGGCCGACGCCGACGCTGAAGAGGAGCTTGCCGCCGGGACGGCCGCGCATCCGTTCCCACCGCCTGAGGATCGAGCTCGAGACCGCGCTTCCGCCGCCGTTGCCGTCGCTGGGGCTCATCACATCCTCCTCCACCTCTCGCCGCGATGCGGCGAGGATATGCTGCCGCGCGGCCGGCGGCGCCATCCATCTTTCGCCGGCCGCCGGAGCTCGTGGATCCCCTACCCAGGAGGTGCCTGTGCGTTCGGTTCCCCGCCCGGCCTTCACGCTCGTCCTCGCCTCGACTCTCGTCCTCGGCGCCGGCGCGGCCCGCGCCAGCGGCCCACTGCTCTTCCAGCACGGCGGCCGGGCGACCGCCCAGGTCGGCGCGTTCGTCGCCCGCGCGGGCGACGCCGGTGCCCTCGACTACAACCCGGCGGCCATCGCGCGTCTGCCGGGCAGCCACTACCAGCTCGGATTCGACTACACCGCCCCCGTCGACGAATACGACAGCGCCACCGGCTCCTTCGAGCAGGACAAGCTGATCACCGAGTCCCCCGCGCTGTACGCGAGCTGGCACCTGCCCGAGGAGTACTACCCGCTCGCGTTCGGCATCGGCGTGGACCATCGGGCCTGGTACCTCGCCGACTGGGCTCCGGCGCTCTTCCCGGGCCGCTTCGTCACCCGCGTCCAGCGCCTCCAGCTCTGGTCGGTCCACCCGGTGGTCGCCTACCAGCTCGGCGAGCGGTGGAGCGTCGGCGCCGGGCTGCGCTACTACACCGGCAAAGTCGAAGAGGGCCGCAACCAGGTCCTCCGCTTCTCTGTGGCGGCCCCACCCGGCCCGCCGCAGGACTTCGACGTCGAGGTCGCGCGCACCGCGGAGGCCGACGTCGACGGCCAGTCGGTCGACCTCGGGCTGCACTACGGGACCGAGCGATGGGGCTGGGGGCTCACCCTCGACAGCGGCGGCAAGCTGAAGGGGAACGGCGACGTGCGCTACGAGCCCCGCGACGTTCCCAGCAACGCCGGTTTGCAGACGCAGCTCACGAGCGCGCTCGCCTCGGGATCTACGCGGCAGAGCTTCGAGCTGCCAGCCGAGCTCCGCACCGGCCTCTGGTTCTCCGCCGGCGACAGCGCGCGCTTCGAGCTCGACCTCGCCTGGGCCGGCTGGTCGGCGGTCGACACCACGACGACCGGCTACAGTCGTGACGCCTTCGTGCCGTTGACCGGCTCGCCGCCACAAGCCGGCCCCGCCACCGAGCGCCGCGATCGAGGCTGGAAGGACACCCTGAGCGCCCGCCTCGGCAGCGAGTGGGACATAGGCGAGCGCTGGATGGTCTCCGCCGGCCTCGGGCTCGAGCCGTCGCCGGTCCCCGGCCGGACGGTCGAACCAGGCTTCGCGCGGGGGGACGCCCTCGTCTTCGGCACGGGCATCAGCTACCGCATCCGCGACATCTCCTTCGACCTCGGCTACTCGTTCTTCCAGTACGACAAGCGCAGCGCGGGCGGGCAGGAGCTCCAGCACCCACAGGTCACCTCCAGCTACAAGAGCCGCGACCAGGTGTTCGGCTTCTCGGTGAGCTGGGGGAAGTAGAAGCGAGGCCAAAACAAAGGCCGGTCCCCTCGGACCGGCCTCCCTCGCGGAGAAGAGAAGCCCCCGGAGAGCACCGGGAGCTTCGATGTCATCTACCTGGCTGGGTCATACATCCGAGCGGTCACCTAACTGACCGGGGCTATTGCCCCGTGAGCACGATCACCGCGCGGCGGTTCTGCCGCTGGCCCTCGGCGGTGCTGTTGTCCGCCACCGGCTCCGCCGACCCACGTCCTTCGGTCGTGATGCGGGCGGCGTCGACGCCGTGCCGCGAGACGAGGTAGTTCTTCACCGCCTCGGCGCGCTGCGCGGAGAGTCTCTGGTTGGCGGCATCCGAGCCGGTGCTGTCGCTGTAGCCGATCACCGCAGCTGAGAGCCCTGGATCCTGCTTCATCTTGAGGGCCACCTCGTCGAGGCGGGCCTTGCAGATGTTGTTCAGGCGCGCGCCGCTGTCGAACGGACACACCACCCGCTCCTCCGCCTTCGGCGGCGGCGGCGGCGGGGGCGGCGGCGGAGGCGTCGGAGGCGTCGGCGGCGGAGGAGGAGGCGGCGGCGGCGTCGGGGTCGGCGGCGGAGCCGGCTCCTCGCGCAGCATGCGCGGCAAGTAGGTCAGGCCGATGAGGCCGCCGACCGGGCAGTAGTCGCTGATGTTGTTGAACTGCATCAGGTCGGTGCGGACCGCGAAGTTGAACGACCACGGCCCGCCGCCGATGTTGACGCGGCCGCCGGTGGTGAAGTCCACGCTGTCCTGGAGGTTGTCGAACGGCGCCTCGCCCCCGGTCTGGAACGTGCCGGCGACCTCGTTGATCCAGTGGAAGTCGTCGCTGACGTGGATGACGTAGCCGAGCCCGATGTCGAAGTGCTCGGGAATGTCGAGGTCGTTGTTGTCGCCCGGGTCCGTGTAGCCGGCGTTGAAGAACCAGCTCGGGTTGTTCCACGCGAAGGCGGCGCCGAATCCGACCTCGTCGGACGCGATGTCGTCGTCCCCCGTGGGCGCAGTGGCGAAGAAGTTGACGGCACTGCCGCCGTCGTCGCTGCTGGCGAAGGCCCACTTCGCGTTCACCCGGGCATTGCCGAGACCGCTGTCGTCGAAGTCGGCCGAGTTGGGCCCGTGCCCGTTGTAGTCGTCGTAGGGGACCGAGACGCTCAGCTCGAAGTTGTCCGTCAGGCCGTAGCCGACGCTGGCGCTCAGGCGCGTCCAGTCGAAATTGAGATCGTTCTTGTCGGAGACCCCCGGAAGGTCGATGACGCGGTCCCAGTTGTTGACGTAGAGGCCGAACGTCCACGCGCCGGCGGGGGCGTTCTGCCCGCTCGACAGCGTGAAGAGCCCGGTCTCACCTGTGGCGGTGGGGGCAATCTGTCCCCCCTGCGCGAGCAGGGGCGCGGCCGACAGGGCCATCGCCGCCACCCAGGCTCCCAATCTCCTCTTGATCATGACTCACTCCCTCCCACTGACTTGGTTCGAGGCGTTTCTGAGCGTTGTGTATTTTACAACGGCGCACCGGACGAAGTGCCATCCGCGGCCCGAGGCTCCCCTCGCTCGATCTCTCTCCCCACCCCTTTCAGTCGTCGATGCTCACATACGCTGTGGTGGTACGTTCGTGACCAGCACTGAAGCAAGTTTCAGGCCGCCACCCCGGACGTCGATCTGACATCTCGGATCTGCTACTGGCGACGCCACTTGCGGGGCCGAGCCGGGGCGGCTGCGCTGAAGGCGGAGGCGCGGGGGGCGGAAAAAAGTACAGGCCAGCCGAGCGCCTCACCAAGTGCCGGCCGCCTCGCCAAGTCCGTCGAGCTCGCGCTCGAGCTCGAGCCTCGCCGCCTCGCGGCCGGCCTCGTCGAGGCGCCCGAGCACACGCGGTTCGCCCACCACCACTCGCAGGCGGGCGAATGGTTTGGGCACGACCATGCGGTCCCAGCTCCCCAGGCGCCAGCCCCGATCGGCCGCCAGGGCGAGCGGCAGGACGGGCGTGCCCGAGAGCTCGGCGAGCGCCACCACCCCCGGCTTGAGCTCTCCCGCCGGGCCGCGCGGTCCGTCGGGGATGACGAGAACGGTGCGGCCGGAAGCCAGCACGCGCACGAGCTGGCGCAGGGCCGGGCCGCCCCCGCGCGAGGTCGAGCCGCGCACGACCTCGGCGCCGAGGAGCCGGCCGACCTCGGTGCCCAGGGTGCCGTCGCGCGAGCGACTGATGAGGACCACCACCGGCAGGCCGCGCAGCACGCCGAGTCGCCAGATCACCCAGCAGGCGAGGAAGAGCTGGTGATGCCAGACGACGAGGATGGTGGGTCGGCGCTCCCGCACCACGCCGTGAAAACGCTCGCCTCCGTTCCAGCGCAGGCGCAGCGTGCCGCCGAGGGCGGCGAGCACGAGGTAGACGAGCCGCGCCGCGAGTCTCGCGGCGAAGGTGGGCGGCTCGGGCGTGGTGGCGACGGTGGGCTCGGGCACTCGGGGCGTCGCCGCCGGCTCTCCGGCCCCCGGTCTCGCGGGGCGTCACGGCGGGCAGCGGCGAGTCTACCGCGCCAGCGCCCGTCGTTCTCCGCCTGCGGTCATCGGTCGCTCCTGAGGATCGACCAGAGCATGTAGCAGCCCCCTGCGGCGGCGAGGAGGAAGAAGATCATGGCCAGGCCCGGGTAGCCGAGGAGAGTGAACCGGGTGGGGATCTGCATCATCATCGCCGCGCCGACGATGAGCGCGGCCACCAGGAGCCCTCCCGAGATGCGGTTGGCGATCTTCTGGAAGCCCTTGATGAGCTCGGTCTCGTCGATGGCGTCGACGTGGAGCTTGAGCTGGTTGTCGGCGAGGGTGTCGAGGATCCGGTTGAGGCGCGTGGGCAGCAGCTCGATCAGCTCCCGACTTTCCGAGAGGGTGCGGAGGAAGGCTCCAGGGGTGGCGCTGTTCAGCATCCGCTTGCGCGCCATCGTCTGCAGGTGTCGGCGGATCGACTCGTTGACGTCGAGCTCGGGAGCGAGCGATCGGACCACGAGGTCCAGGTTGAGGAAGGTCTTCCCCAGCAGCGCCAGCTCGGGAGGCACCAGCACACCAGAGGTGTTGGCCACGGACACCAGCTCGAGCACCACGCGGCCGAGCTGGAGCTGAGCGAGGGCCACGTCCCGGTGCTCCGCGACCAGGTCGCTGATGCGGCGGCGGAACAGTTGCGGATCGAACTCGGCGCGCTTGCTACCCATGCGGATCAGCAGGTCGGCCGCCTCGTCGCCATGCCCCTCGGTGACTGCCGCCAGCAGCCTGAGCAGCTGATCCTGCATCGCCGCCGCCATGTGACCGATCATCCCCAGGTCGAGCAGGGCAACACGATGGTCGTAGGTGAGCAGCACGTTTCCGGGGTGGGGATCGGCGTGGAAGAACCCATCGACGAGGATCTGCTTGAGGTAGGCGCCAACCAGCTGCTCGGCGAGCACGTCGCCGTCGAGGTCCGTGCGCACGACCGGCGACAGCTTGTCGATCTTGGTGCCGTGCACCCGCTCCATCGTGAGCACTCGGCCGGTGCTGTAGGCGTCGATCGGCGCCGGGATGAGCAAACGGTCGAACTCGACCAGGTTGCGGCGCAGGGCCTGGAGGTGAGAGGCCTCCCGCTGGTAGTCGAGCTCGCGCAGCAGGCTGCGGCGGAACTCCTCGACCAGCGCGCAGAGCTGGTGCTTGCGTCCTGTCTCGGTGTGCTTCTCCGCCAGCGCGGCGATGTCGGCGAAGATGTCGAGGTCCTGCACGAGCTGCTCGCGGATGCCGGGCCGTTGCACCTTGACCGCCACCTCCCGCCCGTCCCTCAACGTGGCACGGTGCACCTGCGCCAGCGACGCGGAGGCCATTGGCGTGACATCGAACTCCCCGAAGGCCTTCGAGAGACGGACACCCAGCTCCTCGGTCACGATGTGCTCGACCTCTTCGAAGGGGAACGGCTCGACCCGATCCTGCAAGCGGGCGAGCGCCGTGAGGTGGGCCGGTGGCATCAGATCGGCCCGCGTGGAAAGCAGCTGTCCCAGCTTGATGAAGGTCGGGCCCATCCGCTCGAGGTCGGCGGCGAGCTCCTCTGCTTCGGGAGCTGCGGCGGCCTCGTGTTGGCTGGAATCCGGCAACGCATCGCCGAGCCCGGGGAGGCGTGCAAGGTCGGAACGCCCGTACTTCCAGAGCAGGGCCGCGATCTCGCGGTAGCGCTTCAGGTGCTCGGTCTTCACGGAGTCCACTTCCTCTCCCAGTGCCTCGCTGCGAACCGAGCAGCGCCGGAGCGCGACGACGGCGGTGTGCCGTGCCGCTGGCGCCTGGAGGATCAAACCTCGTGCCAGAAGAGCGCGGTGTTATCCTCCGCGGCGGCAGAGCGACCGATGAAGCTCCTGGGGCGCAAGGCTCTTGTCACCGGTAGCGGAGTGCGCCTGGGGCGCGCGATCGCGCAGGGGCTGGCCGAGGCCGGTTGCGACGTCGCGCTGCAATACCGGCGTTCGGCCGAGGGCGTCGCCGCGACGGCAGCAGGGATCGCCGCGGTCGGTCGCCGCGGCGTCGAGCTGCGGGCCGACCTCACGGACGTGGGCGCCTGTCGCGCGCTAGTGGAGGCTGCGCGCGCCGAGCTCGGCGGGCTCGACATCCTGGTGAACAACGCAGCGCTGTTCGAGCCGGGCGACCTCGCCACCACCACGCTCGAGGCGTGGGAGGCGCAGCTCGCGCTGAACCTGCGGGCGCCCTTCTTCCTCTGCCAGGCCTTCGCCGGCTCCGGAGACGGCGGCAAGATCATCAACGTCACCGACAGTCGCGCGCGGCGGCCCGGGCGGGGTCACCTCGCCTACCGGCTGACCAAGGTGGCCCTGAACCACCTGACCGAGCTGCTGGCGCTCGAGCTGGCGCCCCGGTTCACCGTCAACGCCGTCGCTCCCGGCGCCATGCTGGCGGCCGTGGGCGACGACGAGTCGGCGCTCGCGGCGCGGGTGGACGCGGCGGTCCCGCTCCGCCGCGCCGGAGGGGCCCAGCCCGTCGTGGACGCGGTGCTCTACTTGCTCGGGGAGGACTTCGTGACCGGGGTCGTGCTGCCGGTGGACGGCGGGGAGTACCTGTGAGAGACCGCATCCTCGTTCGCGACCTCCTCGTACGCGGCATCGTCGGCATCAACCCCGAGGAGCGGCGCGCCAAGCAGGACGTCGTGATCAACCTCGAGCTCGAGATCGACACGCGAGCGGCTGCGGCGAGCGACGACATTGCCGACGCGGTCAACTACCGCACCGTGTGCAAGCGAATCATCGAGCACGTCGAGAGCGCGGGCCCCTTCCTGGTGGAGAAGCTCGCGGCCGACATCGCGACCATCGTGCTGTCCGAGTTCGGGGTCGAGCGTGTGCGCGTGCGCGTCGAGAAGCCCGGCGCGCTGCGCTTCGCGCGTTCCGTGGGTGTCGAGATCGAGCGCGCGCGGGACGGCGCTGGACTCCCAGGCGATGGTTGATCGCGGCGCCGATGGCTGAGCGCTCGCTCGTCGGGGCGCTCGTGGCAATGGGCTCGAACCTCGCTCCCGAGCGCAACCTGCCGGCGGCCGTGCGCCTTCTCGTCGAGCGGGTGGCGACGCTCCGGGTGTCGTCGGCCTGGGCGACGGCTCCGGTGGGCCCGCCCGGGCAACCGCCCTTTGTCAACGCCGCCCTCTGGCTGGAAACGAGCCTCGATCCCGCAGGGCTCAAGCGAGAGCTCAGGGGGGTGGAATCGCGCCTGGGCCGCGTGCGCACGGCGGATCGCTTCGCCCCCCGGCCGATCGACCTCGACCTCGTCGCCTACGGCGACCTCGAGCTCGCCGTCGACGGGGAGGTGCTTCCGGACCCCGACCTGCTTCGCTATGCGCATATCGCCGCTCCGGCGGCCGAGGTGGCTCCCGACTGGATCCACGTGGGCACCGGCGAGAGGCTCGCTGCGATTGCGGACCGGCTCGTGGCGGCGTTGCCCGAGTCCCAGCGACCTCGACGGCTCGAGCTCCCGCTCGCCGCCGGCTAGTCGGCTGGATGCGCGGGGCGGGGCGGACGGCCGGCGGGGCCGGCCAGAGGTCCGCGAGAGAGAAGAGTCTCGAAAAAAACAAGGCCCGCGGATTTCTCCGCGGGCCATTCTCAAGAATAATTCCCCGGCAACGACCTACTCTCCCACGCACTTGCGCACGCAGTACCATCGGCGCTGAAGGGCTTAACTGCCGTGTTCGGAATGGGAACGGGTGTTGCCCCTTCGCCACAGCCACCGGGAAAACTCGTTGATTTGAAAGAACCAGACTTGAAAGCTCAAGTCAAAACTGAATCGAGAAAGTCTTTCCACTGCGAACCAGATTCGTCGAATTTAGACACTCAGATTGGTCAAGCCGATCGACCGATTAGTACGGGTGAGCTCAACGCCTCGCGGCGCTTACACTTCCCGCCTATCAACCTGGTCATCTCCCAGGGGTCTTCAGGGAGGCCTCATCTTAAGGGGGGCTTCACGCTTAGATGCCTTCAGCGTTTATCCTTTCCGAACGTAGCTACCCAGCGGTGCCGCTGGCGCGACAACTGGTACACCAGAGGTTCGTCCGTCCCGGTCCTCTCGTACTAGGGACAGATCCTTGCAAGCCTCCTGCGCCCGCATCAGATAGGGACCGAACTGTCTCGCGACGTTCTAAACCCAGCTCACGTACCGCTTTAATCGGCGAACAGCCGAACCCTTGGGACCGGCTTCAGCCCCAGGATGCGATGAGCCGACATCGAGGTGCCAAACCTCCGCGTCGATGTGGACTCTTGGCGGAGATCAGCCTGTTATCCCCGGAGTACCTTTTATCCGTTGAGCGATGGCCCTTCCATACGGGACCACCGGATCACTAGGACCTGCTTTCGCACCTGCTCGACTTGTATGTCTCGCAGTCAAGCTCCCTTATGCCCTTGCACTCTACGGCTGGTTTCCAATCAGCCTGAGGGAACCTTCGTGCGCCTCCGTTACTCTTTGGGAGGCGACCGCCCCAGTCAAACTACCCGCCTGACATTGTTCCCGACCCGGATCACGGGCCTAGGTTAGAACCTCAGAACGTCAAGGGTGGTATTTCACATTGTGGCTCCCCCGAGCCTAGCGGCCCGGGTTCACAGCCTCCCACCTATTCTACACATGACGCACCGGGGTTCAGTGCCAGGTTGCAGTTAAGGTTCACAGGGTCTTTCCGTCTAGATGCGGGTAACCGGCATCTTCACCGGTGCTACA
>Ga0075421_100000062_pt1 | contig 78772 bp, 59 predicted proteins | sample SoiMetdeltSBSDD5_FD_75292 | JGI IMG/M metagenome (GOLD analysis project Ga0075421, IMG submission 75292) | Bulk soil microbial communities from a Populus tree surrounding site in Tennessee, USA - Soil MetaG P. deltoides SBSDD5 | ecosystem: Environmental > Terrestrial > Soil > Tree plantation... | reverse complement strand
TACCAAGAACGCTACCGGCAAAGACTCCTCAACTCTTTGCAAAAGCGGGCAGCTACACTCGGATTCCAACTTACCCCGCTACAGCAGGTTCATTAGAAGCGTGAGTCGAGGGACCTGGGAGGGCGGGGCACGAGGCGCGTGCATGGCGCTCCACCCGCCCGGGTCCCTCGACTCACGCTCGGGATGACCGAGTCTCTGCAGCCCCGCGACAGACAGGATTCCTCGGAAATCGTCACACCTGCCACTCTTCGACGACGTTCCAGACGTCGCGAGTGAGCGCGACACCAGTCGGGAAGTGCGACGCGAAATCGTCTCGCAGCCGTTGCGCATGCTGTTCGAAGTAGCGGTCGAGATCCTCCTGCTGCGACGCGATGTAGGAGGTTCGGCATTGTCCGGAAGCCGCGGTGGAGAAACGTGCCGCAACAAAACATCCGGTCGCGAGAACATCGCGAATGTGCGTTTCGCGCATGTAGCGCTCGTACGCGTCACGCAGCTCCGGCGACGGCGTGGCCGTAACCTCGTACAACACGTAGACTCTTCCCGGCGTCATCATGACTCGCGCCCTCATCTTCCTTGTCGTTCTACTGGTCGCGATCCTCGCGTTCGCGCAGTTCCTTCGGCGGACAGGGATGTTCTTTCCCGACAAGTATCCGACGGGCCGGTGGGATGTGAACGGCTGGGTGGTGAAGCCGAGCGAACATTTCTTCACGGCGGACGACGGCGTGCGGCTGCACGCGTGGTGGTTCCGCGGGGATGCGGCGGACGCGCCGGTGATGATCTGGTTCCATGGGAACGCCGGGAGCCTCACCGATCGCGCGGAGATGTGCGCCGAGTTTGCGAGACGCGGGACCTCCGTCTTCATCTTCGACTATCGCGGATTCGGCAGGAGCAGCGGACGCGCGTCTGAGACGGGCATCTTTCGGGACTCGCTGGCCGCGTATGACTTCGTGAAGAAAAACGGCAACGGCGAGATCGTTCTCTACGGCGAATCGATCGGCGGACCGTACGCGGCATTCGTCGCGAAGGAGCGGAGAAGCGTGCGCGCGGTCATCCTCGAGAACTCCTTCCCTTCATTGAAAGACTTGGGCAACGCAATCTACAAACCGCTTCCCCTCGGCTGGACTGCGCCGTTCGCCATGCGCACGACGGCGTGGCTCAACGAGGCCGGCGTGCCGGTTCTGGTCATGCACGGGCAGCGCGACGAGGTCATCCCTTACGCCCTCGGCAAGAAGCTGTTCGACGGCCTGCGCGTGCCGAAGGAAATGCTCACCTCGCACGCCGGCCACTGCGAGATCCCGCTGTTCGAAGCAGCCCGCTACTATGAGACCGTCACGCGTTTCATCGAGGAAAAGCGGCCTTCCGGGCGTCCCGCGATAAACTAGGCGCCCAATGAATCCCGGCGAGATCCTCGACAATCGATACCAGATCGTGCAGCGGCTGGGCGCGGGCGGCATGGGCGAGGTCTACCTCGCGACCCATACTCACCTCGGCAGCTCCCGCGTGATCAAAGTCGTCCACCCGCACATCTCCGGCAACACCGACGCGCGCGACCGCTTCCTCCGCGAGGCCCGCGCCGCGACGAAGGTCCAGCATCCGAACGTCGCCACGCTGCACGACTTCTCCACGCTCGGCGACGGCGCGCACTACATGGTCTGGGAGTACATCGACGGCGAGAACCTCGCCCAGAAGCTCCGTACGCGCGGCACGATCCCGCCGCGCGAGGCGGTGCGGCTGGTGATCCAGACCCTGCACGGACTCGAGGCGATCCATCGCGCGGGGATCATCCATCGCGACATCAGCCCCGAGAATCTGATGATCACGCGCGAGGACGACACCGTGAAGATCATCGACCTCGGCGTCGCCAAGGTCGAGGACTCCGAGGTCTCGCAGACGCGCACCGGCATCTTCGTCGGGAAGCTGCGCTATGCGGCGCCGGAACAGCTCGGGTTCATGCCCGAGGACGAGAAGATCGACGCGCGCGCGGATGTGTACGCGACCGCGATGGTCCTCGTGGAACTGCTGACAGGACGCCCGCCGTACGAGGCGAAATCGCCGCACGAATACTTCATCCTCCACGCGAGTCAGGCGCCGATGAAGAGCGTCGAGTTGCCGATCGATTTGCCCGGCAGTGCGGCGTTGCAGACTGTGATCGCAAAGGCGCTGGCGCGCGACCGAAACGAGCGCTTCGCCAGCGCGCGAGAGTTCGCGCTCGCGCTCGAAGAGATCGAGAAGACCCTGCCGAATCCGCGCGAGATGGCCACGATGGCCATGCCGCTCGACGGCGACGAGACGATGAAGCTGGGGCGCCAGACCGTCGACACGCTCCATCGCTCCACCGTCATCACGAACTCGCAATCACCTCCTCCCCCGCCGCCGGCCGCACCGCAACCGGTCGCGGCACCGACGGTCCTCACGCCGTTGCCGCAGCAGCAGTTCGTGTCGCAAGCGCCGAAACAGGGCTCGTTCCTGCCCCTGCTCGTGATTGGGATCGTGGTGCTGCTTTTCGCTGCGACGGGCTTCGGCGTTTACAAGCTGTGGCCCTTCGGCAAGAACAAGACCGACACGACCACCGCGCAAACGACGACGACGCAGACAACGACTGCGACGACGACCGCACCCGCGAAGATCTCCGAGGCTTCGGTCACGGTGACGTCGGGCACGAGCGAGCCGGTCACAACGACCACCGCCCCACCGCCCGTGATCGTCGAGAACACGCAGACCGTTGCACCGCCGCCGGTGGTCACGACGACCACCGAACAGCGCAAGCCGCCGGTCGTCGTCGTGGAAAAAGCGAAGCCGCCTGTGGCGGAAGAAGGTGAAGAATCGCCGGCGGGCGAGGAAGAGGAAGAAGAGGCCGCGCCGTCTGGATCGTTCGGTGCACCGACGTACGTCGACGGTGGCGACGACGACTCGAACGAACGCGCGCTCACCGCGCTGCGGCGCAATCTGCGCGGCACGAAAGCGGTCGCGCTGCGCGCCGGCGGAATGACGCCGGAGCTCGCACGCGCGCTGCGCGAGGAGTTCCCGGACATCCAGTTCGCCGCGCAGTCGGATGTCGTCATCCGATTCGAAGGGACGTTCGAGCGCCGCGCGCGGGCGCTGAAACGCCGCGCAGCGGTCGCGACGGTATCAAAGAACGGGCGCGTGATCTTCAGGTACCAGCTCCCCGACGAGGTCTATCGCGTCGGCATGTCGCCGGCCGAGGCCTTCGCGCGCGTGCTCGGCAACGCACTGGCGGAGTAACGCTCCTCATCCTCAGCCGGTGATACGCAACACAGCTCCGCGGATGCCCGTCGTTATCCGATAGGCATTCGAGGAGGTGTTCTCTGGACGTCGTATTGCTGGCCCGCGCGCAATTCGCGCTGACGGTCATGTTTCACTTTCTCTTCCCGCCGATCACGATCGGGCTCGCGCTCCTGATCACGATCATCGAAACGCTGCGGGGGCGCACCGGCAAAGAGCTCTATCGCCGCGCGTCGGACTTCTGGCTCAGGATCTTCGCGGTGAACTTCGTCGTCGGTGTCGCGACGGGCATCGTGATGGAGTTCCAGTTCGGGACGAACTGGGCCGGCTATTCGCGGTTCGTCGGCGACATCTTCGGCGCGCCTCTCGCGGCCGAGGGCGTATTCGCGTTCTTCCTCGAGTCGGGGTTCCTCGGACTGCTGTTGTTCGGCCGGAAGAAGATCTCGTCGTTCGTTCGCTGGCTGGCCGCGACCATGGTGTGGCTCGGCTCCACGCTCTCTTCGCTTGCGATCGCCGCCCTCATCGCGATCATGGGACAGGCGCTCTATCCGTTCATGGTCCCGTCCCTCGGCGATCTCGCGAACAGTCTGACCATCCGGAACGCGTCTTCGACGCCGCTCACGCTGAAGGTGATGCTCGCGATTGCGCTGGCAGGCATGCCGTTCGTCGTCGGGTACACGATCTGGATCTATCGAAACTTCTTGTCGCCGGTGGTGCTGGACGAACACAGTTACTGAACATCGGTATCGGATCGCGCGCGTGTGGTGTCGAACCACATCAGGAGGCTTCCCATGCGCGCGATTCGAAGCTCGATCCAATCCGAGATCAACGTCACTCCTCTCATCGATGTCTGTCTGGTGCTGCTGATCATCTTCATGATCGTGCTGCCGACGATGGTGAACGGCGTCGACGTGCAGCTTCCGGAGACGTCGATCAAGAATCCGGTCGACTCTCGCGTGTTCCCGGTGACGGTGAAGGAAGACGGAACGGTCTACCTCGACACGTTGATCGTGCGGCGCGATGAAGTGCTGCCCTCGCTGCAGCGATTGCACGCGACCGCATCTACCCGGCCCATCGCGGTGCGCGCGGACAAGCGCGTGGAGTACGGCGACGTCGCGGCCGTGCTGGGCGCGTGCAGGGAGGCGGGGTGGACGGAGGTGGCACTTGTCGCAGTGGAACCAACAGCGGACCGCCGCCGTCTCGGCGGCTGATGTGGCGGCGTCCCGCGCCGCCACCCGGGCGGGCGGCGCGGGACGCCGCCCGGTCAGCCGGCGGGACGCCAGCGCTCCATCAGCTCTCCACCAATACTCTGAACTGCCGCGAGGCCACGGCCAGCATCGCGAGGTCTACCGTCGTGCTCGCGCGGAAGTCGTGCATCGTCTGATCGACGCGCTCGACGACCCGCGGGCGCTTGGCGAGCCAGGCGTCGACCGGGTCGGCGGCGCCGTTCGTCTCGGTGATGACGCGCGAAGCGAGCGCGCTCTGGTAGTTGAACAGGTCCTCGACCAGCGACTGCAGCGCCGACTTCTGCCACGGCGTCTCCGCGGCGACGCTGTTCGTCGCGGCGCGCAGCCGGTCGAGACCGAAGCGCGAGCCGACGCCGAAGTAGACACGCGCAACTTCTTCGACGCCGTGGCTCGCGTCGGTGCGCGAGATGCGGATGATGTCCATCGCGGAGCTCATCACATCGAGGCTGGCCACGCGCTGCGCCAGCTCCTCGGGGATCCCGTCTTCCATCAGCTCGGCCTGGCGCACGCGCACGGTTCCGAGCATCGATGTGGGCAGGATCTGCGTGAGGTGGTTCTGGATCGCGGCGATGCGCGGGCGGAACTCGTTCGTGTACGCGGCGAGGTCCAGCTTCTCGTAGCTGCTGCGCAGCAGCCAGACGATCGCCCGCTCGAGCAAGCGCGCGACGCCGATCATCATGTCGAGCTGCACGGACGCGGGGAGTTTGTTGTCGAGGGCCTCGATCTCCGACCAGATCGTGCGCAGGTCGAACGAGTCGCGCATGATGATGAACGCGCGCGCGACGTCGCTGTAAGGCTTGTTCGTCTCGTCGCACATCTGCCAGGCGAACGTCGGCCGCACGCGGTTGATCATCGTGTTCGTGACGACCGTGGCGATGATCTCGCGACGCAGGCGATGGCGGTCGATGGCCGGGCGGAAGCGCCCGCGCAGGAGCTCGGGGAAGTAGAGCGCGAGGTCGTCGACGAGCTGCGGATCGTCGGGCAGATCGGACTTGAGCAGGTCTTCGTACAGGACGAGCTTCGCATACGCGAGCAGCACCGCAACCTCGGGACGCGTGAGCCCGATGCCGTGTGTGTGGCGTTCGGCGATGGTCTCGTCGTCCGGCAGGCCTTCGATCGAGCGATCGAGCTTGCCGGCTTTCTCCAGTCCGCGCATGAAACGCGCCTGCACGTCGAGCAACGACTCGCCGAGCGTGCTCACGACCGAGATCGCCTCGGTCTGCTCGTAGTTGTCGCGCAGCACGAGTTGCCCGACATCGTCTGTCATCTCTGCGAGGATGACGTTGCGCTCCTCGAGGTTCGCGAGCTCGCCGCGGTCGAGCGCGTCGTACAGAGCGATCTTGATGTTCACCTCATGGTCCGAGGTGTCGACGCCGGCGGAGTTGTCGATGGCGTCGGTGTTGATCCTGCCGCCCGCGATCGCGTACTCGATGCGGCCGCGCTGCGTGAAGCCGAGGTTCGCTCCCTCGCCCACCACGCGCACGCGCAACTGCTCGCCGTTCACGCGAATCGCGTCGTTGGCGCGGTCGCGCGCGGCGCCGTGATCCTCGTGCGACGCCTTCACGTACGTGCCGATGCCGCCGAGCCAGAGCAGATCGGCTTGCGCGAGGAGAATCGCGCGCATCAGCTCCGCGGGCGTGACGGTCTTCTTCGGCAGCTCGAACAGCTCCTGCACGATCGGCGAGACGGTGATGTTCTTCGCGCTGCGCTCGAACACCGCGCCGCCCGGCGAGAGGAGCTCGGAGTTGTAGCCGTTCCAGTTCAGGCGGTTGTCGAACATCCGCTGTCGCTCGGCGTGACTGCGCGCCGGGTCGGGATTCGGGTCGACGAAGATGTGCGAGTGATTGAACGCGGCCAGGAGGCGGATGTGCGGCGAGAGCAGCATCGCGTTGCCGAAGACGTCGCCGGACATGTCGCCGACACCGACGACCGAGAAATCCTCGCTCTGCGTGTCGAGACCGAGCTCGCGGAAGTGGCGCTTGACTGCTTCCCATCCGCCGCGCGCGGTGATACCCATCCCCTTGTGGTCGTAACCGGCCGAGCCACCTGACGCGAACGCGTCGCCCAGCCAGTGACCGTAATCCGCGGAGATCGCATTCGCGATGTCGGAGAACGTGGCTGTGCCTTTGTCCGCGGCAACGACGAGATACGGATCGTCTGCATCGCGGCGCACGACATCGCGCGGCGGGATGACGCCATCGCCGCGGAGGTTGTCGGTGATGTCGAGCATGCCGCGCAGCAGCGTCTTGTAGGACTCGATGCCTTCCTGCTGGAACGCCGCGCGATCGGCCGACGGATTCTTCACGACGAAGCCGCCCTTCGAACCGACCGGCACGATGACGACGTTCTTCACCATCTGCGCCTTCATCAGGCCGAGGATCTCGGTGCGGAAATCCTCGCGGCGATCGGACCAGCGGATGCCGCCGCGAGCGACCTTGCCGCCGCGCAGGTGAATGCCTTCCATCCACGGCGCGTACACGAAGATCTCGAACATCGGCCGAGGCAGCGGCAACTCGGGGACGGCGTGCGAGTCGAGCTTGAAGGAGACGTAGAGCTTGCGCTCTCCGTCCGCGTCGCGCTGGAAGTAATTCGTGCGCAGCGTGGCCTCGATGAGACTCACGTAGAGGCGGAGGATGCGGTCTTCGTCCGGGTTGGTGACGTCGTTCAGCGCATCCTCGATCTGCGAGCGGATTCCGAGCGCCGCACCCTTGCGGCCCATGCCGACGTCGCCGATCGACGGATCGAAGTAGTTCTTGAAGAGCTGCAGGATCGAGCGCGTGATCGCGGGATGCTTCGCCAGCGTCTGCTGGATGAGCTGCTCGCTGAACGTCGCGCCGATCTGGCGGAGGTACTTCGCATACGCGCGCAGCACCACGACCTCGTGCCAGTCGAGCTCCGCGCCGAGGACGAGGCGATTGAAGCCGTCGCTCTCGGCCTGGTGCGTCCAGACGCGGATGAATGCTTCCTGAAACTTCTCCTTCACCAGCTCGAGGTCGTCCTGCATCCCCTCGCCGTCGAGGCTGAAGTCGCGGATGCGCACCGGGTAGTTCGCGCCGAGAGGCTGGACTTCGTACGGAACTTCGGCCAGCACTTTGAGGCCCATGTTCTCGAGGCGCGGCATGATCTCGGACAGCGGCACCGGCGGCCCGGAGTGAATGATCTTGCAGTGGAACTGGCGGTCGTCGGAGCGATGGCGGTAGAGATCGACGACCAGCTCGCCCGTCGCCAGAACACGCTCGACGTGACCGATGTCGAAAAGCGCCGCATCGGAAGAGAAGCGCTCGGCGTACGCCATCGGAAAGGCGCGCTTGTAGCGGTGATGGAGATCGATCCCGACTTCCTCGCCCTGCTTCGTGGTCAAGGCGTCGAGGAGGCGATCCGTCCACGTGCGCGCGACCTCGCCGATCTGCGCTTCGAGCCGGCGGATGTCGACGTCGGGGATTTTCCCGGGCGTGCGGACGATGAAGAGCCCGCGCGCGAGCGCGGACGTGGTGACGCGATCGTAGACCTGCGTGTCGCGACCGTTGAACGCCTCTTCGAGGACGGCTTTCGCACGCTCCTTGAACTCGGGCGTGTAGCGGTCGCGCGGGACGAAGATGTAGCAGGCGACGAAACGCTCGAAGACGTCCTTGCGCGTGAACAGCGCGACGCGCTGGCGCTCCTGCAGAAGCAGGATGCCGCGGGCGATGTCGAATAGCTCGGCGTCGGTGATCTGGAAGAACTCGTCACGCGGGAAGGTCTCGAGGATGTCGACGAGGGCCTTGCCGTTGTGCGAATGCGGATCGAGGCCGGCGCGGTCGAGCGTGCGCTTCGCTTTGAGACGCAGCATCGGGATATCAAAGATGCTGCGGTTGTATGCGGCGGAGGTGAAGAGTCCGAGGAAGCGGTCTTCGAAGATCAGGTTGCCCGCGTCGTCGTAGCGCTTGATGCCGATGCGATCCATCGGCACGGGCCGATGGATCACGCTGCGGCTATTCGCCTTGGTGATGATGATCAGGTCTTTTCTGCGAGCGTACGCGCTGAACTCCGGCGAAAGCGCCGCGCTCGCGCGCTCGACGGATTCGGGACGAATCTGACTGAGGATGCCGAGACCGGTCGAGGCAACGGGCTCGAGGTAGTCTTTGCCGTCGCGGGTGTTGAACGCGTAGCGGCGATGGCCGAGGAAGATGAAATTGCCGTCGTCGAGCCAGCGGAGAAACTGCCGCGCCTCGTCCACTTCTTCGGCGGGCATGGGAAGCTTCGCGGTCTCGAGCTCGGCCACGTCTTCCTGCAGGCGGCCGCGCATCGTGCGAAAGTCGCGTACGGCGAGACGCACCTGAAGAAGGATGTTCGCCATCGACGAGCGGATGGACTCGAGCTCGGCAGGCTCGGTCTCCTGATCGATCTCGACGTGCATGTACGACTCGACGATCGCTTCGGCCGGCGCGTGCTGCGTGTCGGTGACTTCGACGCGGTTGCCGTCGGAGTCACGGACAGTGCGGATGACGGGATGGAGGAGGAGATGAATCTTGCGGTCGCGGCGCTGGATCTCGGCGCTGACGGAGTCGACGAGAAACGGCATGTCGTCGTTGACGATCTCGATGACCGTGTGCTCGAGGCCCCAGCCGTTTTTCTCGACCGTGGGATTGAAGAGACGGATCGTCGGCGTGCCGGGCGTGCGTTGCGCGCCGAGGTCCCACAGCGACAGCGCGCCGCCGAGGAGGGTGTCGAAGTTCGTGTAGATCACGTCGTCGGGGGCGACGTGGGCGAAGTAGCGGCGCACGAAGTGCTCGACGCTCTCGGCCTGATCGGATGAAACGCGGCGGCGAGCCTCTGCCACCAGCCGGTCGACGAGATCGACCTGCCGTTCTTCAGCTGTCATGGTCATGGTGTCTCCACGTACGTCTACGTCGGCGGGTGAATATCACACTCCGCGCTCCGATTCAGCCCGGCCCCCAGGCAAGATAACGAAGCCGCAGTCCGAGCTCGCGCGACTCGTGTTGCGGCAGCACGGTCTGATCGATGGAGAGCTCGAGGACGTTGGGCAGACCACGCGGAGCGGGATCGACGTGAAAGTCACGCTCGACGGAGTCGCCGGTGACGGGGACGCGCTCGACGACACGGCCGTTCAGCTTCACGGTGATGGTCGGATTCCTCGCGATCAGCTCACCCGGAACACCGACATGCATGCGCAGGATGGCTTCTCCGCGCACGGGCGGCAGGAGCGTGACGGAGTGTCCGCGCATCCAGCGCCACTGGTTCGTCTCCATCGACTCGGGCGCGTACCAGCCGGAGATGAATCGCGGACGCGCGGTGAGCGGCGCGAGCTTGATCTCGAAGTAGTGGCGCCGGGCGATGTTCCAGAGGTGTCCGCGCTCGCGGCGGAACATCGTCCCCTCTTCCGGCGTCGTCGTGACCTCGGCCAGGAGCCACGAGCGCTCGCGCGCACTGCTCGGCATCGCGCGATCGTCGACGACGCGTGTGTACGGCAAGCCGGGAGCGAGCAGGTCGACGAAGACCATCATCGTGTGACCGACGAAGAGTTGTTCGCGCTCGGGATCGAGTCGCTGCACGGCCGCCTGCGCCGCGAGGATAGACGGCGCGACTTCGTTGCGCACCGGTGTGAGCGCCGGGAACGTGTATGCGAAGAAGGCGATCACCAGCGCGGCGGAGACCATCCACTCGCGCTTCCTCGCGATGCGCGCTATTCCGTCCGCGACGAAGATCGCGAACATCGGCTGGTATCCGATCGAGAACCGGCTGATGCTGAAGCGATCGAGCATGAGCCAGGCGACGATCGCGAACGGAAGAAACGTCAGCAGATTCAAAAGCAACGAGCGATTGCGCTGGCGAATCGCCCCGATCGCGGAGATCACGACGAACAGCGACGCGAGAATGCTCAGCACCGGAGACTGGTATTGCTTGATGAAGAAGCGATCGAAGATGCGCCAGAGCGGCGGACGAGCCTCGGAACGGAACGAGTCCACTCGCGAGATGTAGTCGCCGTGCTCGCGCACCATCCGCGCGTACTCCTTCAGCGAGCCGGTCGCGTAGATCGCGCCGCCATACGCAGCACCGACGACGGCGATGCCGATCAGCAGCGCGACGAGGATCTCCCACCAGCGGCGCTTAAGCGTTGCGAGAAACCCCGGCACGAGTCCGATGAGCAGGTTCTGCGGACGGATGCCGATGGCGAGAGCCAACAGCAGCGTTCCGAGCCAGTATGCGTTCCGGTCGCGAATGCCTTTCAGCAGGAAGGTCACCGCGAAGAGCACGAGGACGATCGAAGGGATGTCGCTGAACGCCCCGCCGCCGAAGAACCAGACGTTCGGGAAAAACGCGAACAGCGCTCCCGCGGAGACACAGGTCGTGAACCGCAGGCGCAGCTCGCGCGCGAACATGAACATCGCCACGAAGACGAGCATCGCCGCGACGACGTTCACGGTCTGCAGCGAACGAAAATCGTCGGGCACGACGACGCGCGCGATCCGGGCCATCGCGATGAACACGGGAAAGCCCGGTGGATGCGGATGGTGCATCGTCACGTCGTAGTCGCGCATCGCCATCGTGAAGAGGGCCTCGTCCCAGTCCCAGAGGGAACGGGCGACGGCATAGAGGCGAGTCACGGCGCACGCGACAGCGACGATTACGAAGATCGTGCGCTGGCGCGACGTGAGTGGCTCGAGCGGAGTGCTGAACACTCGCGTCACGAACGCGCGTAAGCTTGATAGAACTTCCCGTCGCGGTCGGCGAGACGCTTGAGCGGCTCGTTCGGACGGAATCGCGGGCCGACGCTGGACGACAGCTCATCGAGCCGCGAGACGATGTACGGGACGCCAAGGGCGTCGGCGTAGCGCAACAATCCACCGCGGAACGGCGGGAACCCGGTGCCCATGATCATCGCCAGATCGAGCTCGGCGGCCGAGGCGACGATCTTCTCGTGAAGGATCAGCGAGGCCTCGTTGATCATCGCCAGCACCATCCGCTCCACGACGACCTTCGCGTCCGCCGGCTTCGGCGAGCGAATGCCGAGGACTTTGTAGACCGACGTGTCGGGACCTTTGCGTTTGCCGTCGTCGTAAATGTACAGGCCCTTGCCGTTTTTCTTGCCGTGACGTCCGTCGGCGTAGAGCTTCTCGACGACTCCCGACTTCTGCATGCGCGCGCCGAAAGCCTCGATGAGAATACCGGCGACCTTCGCGGCGACGTCGATGCCGACTTCGTCGAGGAGCGCCATCGGTCCCATCGGCATCCCAAAGTCCACCATCGCCTTGTCGAGCGACTCGATCGAGTTTCCTTCCTCGAGAAGAAAACCCGACTCGTTCATGTAAGGCCCGAGAATGCGATTCACGATGAAGCCCGGACCGTCGTTGCAGTAGACGACCGTCTTCCCGAGCTTCCGCGCGAGCGCCGCGGTCGTGACCATCGCGACCTCGGAGGTCTTCTCGCCGCGGATGATCTCCACGAGCGGCATGCGGTCGACGGGATTGAAGAAGTGCATGCCGACCACGTTCTCCGGCCGCTTCGCTTCGGCCGCGATCTGCGTGATCGGAATGGTGGAGGTATTCGTGGCGAAGATCGCGTCAGGCTTCGCGAGCGCTTCGAACTCGGCGAGCACCTGTCGCTTGATCGGGATGCTCTCGACGACCGCTTCGATGACGACGTCCGCGCGCTTGAAGCCGCTCCAGTCGGTCGTGCCGGTGATGCGGGCAAGCTTGCGCGCCATCTCCCCGCGGGTCATGCTGCGGCGCTCGACTTTCCTCCGCCAGACTTTCGACGCGGCCTTCATGCCGCCGCCGATCGCCTTCCAGTTGATGTCGCGCATGCGCACTTCGGCATCGGTCTTGTCGGCGACGATCTGGGCGATTCCGCCGCCCATCACGCCCGCGCCGAGAACGCCGACGTAGGAGACGTCGCGCGGCTGCGCCGCGAACGGGTCTTTCTTCGATTCCTCCATGAGGAAGAAGAGCTGCACGAGGTTCTTGGCGACGTCGTTGTTGACCAGCGACGCGGCTTCGTCGGCCTCGCGCTGCATGCCGCGCTCGACGCCCGCGGACATCGCGTACTCCATCACCTCGATCGCTTTTAGCGGCGCGGGATAGTGGCCCTTGGTCTGCAGCACGGCCTTGCGCGCTTTTCCGAAGATCAGGTTGCGCGCGAGCGGATTGCCTTCGATGTAGAACTTCGTCCGCCGACCGCCTTTGCGCTTGCCGCGGTCGGCGAACTTCTTTGCCACCTGCAGCACGATGCCCGACTCCACGACTTCGTCGACCAGGCCCGCTCGCTTCGCGCGCTTCCCATCGAACGCCTTGCCGTTCAGGATCATGTCGAGCGCGCCGGGCAGGCCGATGAGACGCGGAAGCTTGGTGGTGCCGCCCCATGCCGGGAAGATGCCGAGCTTCACTTCGGGAAGGCCAATCTGCGCTTTCGGCGAGTCCGACATCACGCGCCAGTCGCAACTCAGCGCGAGCTCGCAGCCGCCGCCGAGGCAGACGCCGTCGATCGCGGCGACGGTGGTTTGCTTCAGATTCTGCAGCTTCGTAAAAACCTGCTGTCCCAGTTTCACGAACGCTTTCGCGTCGTCGATTCCGCTGACGGTGGTGAACTCGGTGATGTCCGCGCCGGCGATGAAGATGCCGCGCTTGCGTGAAGCGATGATCAGCTTCGTCGCGTCGCTCGCCGCGATGGTATCGAGCACCGCCGCAAGCTCGCGGAGGATGGCGGACGAGAATTTGTTCACCTTCTCGCCCGGGAGATCGAACCAGAGGATGGCCAATTCGCCGTCGCGCTCGATCGAGAAGGCCGAGGCGGAAGCTACGGGGGCTGCGGCAGAGGTCATGCGGTGCCTTCGACGAGGTTTTCGTCCGCGTAGAGCGTGTCGATGATGTTCTTGTACTTCTGGTCGATGTTCTTGCGCTTCACCTTGAGCGACGGCGTGATCTCGTCGTCCTCGATGGTGAAGTCGCGGGGCAGGAGCGCGAAGCGGCGGATCTTCTCCTGGCGATCGAGGTTCTGGTTGAAGCGATCGATCTCGCCCTGGATGAGACCCTTCACCTGCTCGTTGTTCACCAGCTCTTCCTTCGTGTTGAACTGCACTCCGAGCGCGGTGGCCTCGCGCTCGAGCTTCTCGAAATTCGGGACGATGAGGGCGATGAGGAACTTGCGGCGATCGCCGATGAGAACCGGCGTGCCGACGTAAGGCGACGACTTGAGCAGCGCCTCGAGGGGCTGAGGCGCGATGTTCTTGCCGTACGCGTTGATGAGGATGTCTTTCTTGCGGTCGGTGATCTTGAGGAAGCCGTCGCTGTCGATCTCGCCGATGTCACCGGTGTGGAACCACCCCTGCTCATCGATCGCCTGCGCCGTCGCCTCTGGGTTGTTCCAGTAGCCCTTCATGATGTGCGGGCCGCGCGAGAGGATCTCGCCGTCCGGCGCGATCTTCACTTCGACGCCGGGGATGATCGGACCGACCGTGCCGATGCGTCGCTTGTCGGGACGATTCACGGCGATGACGGGCGAGGTCTCGGTCAGGCCGTAGCCCTCGAGGATCTCGACGCCCGCGCCGATGAAGAAGGCCGCGAGGTCGGCGGACAGGGGCGCACCGCCGGAGACGACGTACTTCACGTTGCCACCGAGGCGCTCCAGGATCTTGCTGAAGACGAGTTTGTCCGCGACCGCGGATTTCATCTTGAGCCCGAGGGGCATCGGCTTGCGGTCGACGCGATACGGCAGGCGCTCTTCGGCGATCTTCAACGCCCAGCGGAAGATCTTCTGCTTCGTCGGAGGATCGCCGGCGACCTTGTCGAGCACGCGCGCGCGCATCTTCTCGAACAGGCGCGGCACCGCGCCGAAGTACTGCGGCTTGATCTCCTGGAGGTTGTCGGCGACTTTGGTGACGCTCTCCGCGTAGGCGATCGTTCCACCCTTGAAGAGATAGAGAAAATCGACCATGCGCTCGAGGATGTGCGAGAGCGGGAGGATGGAGAGGGCCCTGTCGCCGGCCTGAATCGGAACGACGTCGCGCACGGTGACGACGTTGCTGGTGATGTTGCCATGCGTGAGCATCGCGCCCTTCGGGTTCCCGGTCGTGCCGGAGGTGTAGACCAGCGTGGCCAGATCGTCGGGGCGACGCGAGGTGCGCGACTGCTCGAACCAGTCCGGATTCGACTGTTCGTGTTTTTTGCCGCTTTCGACCACGTCGCGGAACGTACGCACTCCGTCCGGCAGAGTTGGTGGCGCGTCGCACACGATGATGGTGCCGAGGGCCGGCACGTGGGAGCGGATCTCGAGCACTTTGTCGAGCTGCTCCTTGTTCGAACAGACGATCGCGACGGTGCCGGCGTCGTTGAGGATGTACTCGATCTGCCAGCCGAGGAGCGTGGGATAGACCGGGACGGACACGGCCGACGAGCAGAGGATGGCGAAATCGCTGATCGTCCATTCCGGCCGGTTCTCGGACAGGATGGCAACGCGGTCGCCGGCCTTTACGCCCATCTCGTGCAGCGCGTAGGCGAGCCCGCGAACGGAATCGCGAAATTCAGGGACGGTGACGTCGATCCACCGGTCGCCGCTCTTGTACTTCATGATCGCGGGACGGTCGATGGATACCGTCACCGCGTAGATGTCGTTGAGCGTCTTGGGTTCCTGCATGTGACCCCCTGCCCAGATTCATGTGCTGAATGGCCGGGGGATCATAGCGCAACGTTTCACGCGACGCGCACCCACCGCAGGAGCTCCGGAATCGTGGGCCGTTTTCCGTACGAAAGGATCCCGGTCCGGAAAATTTTCGCGGTGACCCAGAAGAACGCGGCGATGGTCACGATGGAGATGCCGATGCAGACGAGGATGTGCCACAGCGGCGGATCGGTGACCATCGCGCGCACGAACATCGTGATGGGACCGAAGACCGGCGCGAGCGAGAATCCGACCGCGAACGGCGCGTCAGGGTTGAGCACGATCGGCATCATCAGGAACCACGGCATCATCATGAAGAGCATGATCGGCATGACGAACTGCTGCGCTTCTTTCTCGGAGTTGCAGACCGCGCCGGCGATCGCGTAGATGCAGACGTAGGTCAGGTACGCAAGGATGAAGAAGATGAAGAAGTAGACGAAGACCATCGGCCGGATGAACTGTCCCAAGTTGACGTCCGCCATGAGGAGCGTCGCTGCTCCGAATGCGCCGATGAGCCCGACCATCGTCAGCCAGACGAAGATCTGCGTCAGGCCGACGGCGGCGATGCCGAGGATTTTGCCGCTCAGAAGCTGAATCGGCGTGACGGAGGAGATCAGGACTTCGACCACGCGATCGGTCTTCTCCTGCACGATGCCGCGCATCGTTTCCTGCCCGTAGACGAACGACGGCAGGACGAGTAGCGCGCCGAAGATGAAGGCGACGATGAAGTTCAGCTCACCGCCGGTTTTCTTTTCGCCGGAGCGAGAGAGCTGGACGGCTTCCACCGGAAGGTCTTCGAGGAGATCATTGAGGAGCTCGGGGTCGATGCCCTTGGCGCGGAGGCGCATCCGCTGGAGCGACTTGTTCGCGAGACGAGCCATGCGCTCCTGAGTCATCAAGTCTGTCGAGGAGCGGCTGTAGTACGTCATCCGCGTTTCCGGATCGGCGACCGCCGACGCGGGGATGACGAATACGCCTTCGAGCTTGTCGGATGCATCGTCGTCGCGGCTGAGGCGCTCGAGATAGGGACGCGCCGCTTCGTCGATCTTCGGGGCTCGCGATTCGTTTACGTACTCGACGCGCAAGTCTGCCGGGAGCTCGGGACCACGACGGCGTTCGGTCAGCGCCTTCCGCGCTTCCTGACGCGGATCGAGCTTCTTCTGCTTCTCCGCTTCCTCCGGCGCGTTCGGCTTCGCAAACGCGGCTTGGAGCCGGCCGGTGCCATCGAGGACGGCGATGCGCTTCGAGCCCATGCCCTTGGCCATGATGAGGGCGGGCAGAATCGTGATGCCGGCCATGAGGAACGGCAGCAAAAGCGTCATGATGATGAACATCTTCTTGCGCACAGCCTGCAGGTACTCGCGTTTCATCACGGCGAACATCTTCTTCATGCGTGGGCCCCTTCCGGTGCGAGCGTGTCCTCTCCGACTTTGGCGATGAAGATCTCTTCGAGGGAAGGTGAGGCGATCTCGAATCGGCGGATGCGCACGCGTGGCATGCACGCGTGAAGGATCTGCTGTGGGTCGGCCCCATCGGCGAGACTGAGCTCGGCGGAGTTGTTCACGATGGACGCCTTGCGGACCTGCGGGAGCTCGCTGAGAAAGGCGCCGTCGCCGTCGAAGTCGAGGTGGAGGGTGTTGTGTCCGAAGGAGCCACGCACTTCGTCGATCGTGCCTTCGAGGACGACCTGACCGCGATGGATGAGAATGATCTCGTCGGCCATCTTCTCGGCCTCTCCCATCATGTGCGTGGAGAGAAGGATGGTCTTGCCTTCCTGCCGCAGGTCGCGGAGGAGGTTACGGACGAGGACCATGTTCACGGGATCGAGCCCGGACTGCGGCTCGTCGAGGATGATGAGGTCAGGGTCGTGAAGCAGGGTCCCGATGAGCTGCACTTTCTGCTGGTTGCCCTTCGAGAGCTCTTCGACTTTGGCGTCGCGTTTGTCGGTGAGCTCGAAGCGCTCGAGCCACAGGTCGATCTTCTTCCTCATGGTGGCGGGGCGACACCCTTTGATCTCGGCCAGGAAGAGCAGGAGCTCGACAAGCTTCATCTGCTTGTAAAGCCCCCGCTCTTCGGGCAGATACCCGATGCGATCGCGGAACGCTGTGCCGCTGTCCGCGCCGAGCCACCGGACCTCGCCCGAATCCGGCATGAAGATGCCGGTGATCATGCGGATGGTCGTCGTCTTCCCCGCGCCATTGCGGCCGAGCAGCCCGGTGATGGTCCCCTCCCGGACGGTGAACGAGACCCCATCCACCGCCCGGACCTCCCCGAACGTCTTCCTCACATCCCGAACCGCCAGAATCTCCGCCATACCCCACCTCGCAAAAGCGTGACGTATTGTACGGGTGGGGGGAGGTGGGGTTTAGGGGGTGGGAGGCGGAGGAGGCGCCGGGATCGGGGGCTGTGGCAGATCGTCGTTAGTCGATATGCCGAAGAGCTTCTGGATTTTCGTGATGACCTGAATAATCCGGCCAATTCTTTCGCGGCCACGATCCTGCTGTTTTGGCGAGGCCGTGGCAACGGACGACAGGGATAGAGCTACAGCAAGCACGACCGTCGCTATGCGACGCGAGTGACATTTCATAACGCCCTCCTCAGGCTGTTTGTTCAGGGAGGGCGCGCCCTTGCCTAGGGAGTGACGGAGAAGGTCAAATCCCTACCTCGAAGCCTACAAAAAAGGTTCAGGGGGCGGCGGAGCAAACAAGAGGTCGCGATTTTGCGGCAGCCGTTTGATGTAATCGCGAACATGCCTCACAAGAAGCGGAGTGACGGTCCGAGACTGCGCAGCCTCGTGAATGAAGGCTAGAGCAGTAAGTGCGCGTGACGTGTACGGAATCCCCGATGCCTCAAAGGATCTCATTGCTGCGCGGCATGTGTCTTCAACTGCAGAGATCTCGTTCCTAACGATCAGCAGCTCCGCGATGTCAAGCCTGACCAAGGCACCTTCACTCGTCATGCTCAATTCGTCAAATGTATTCTTGAGTTTTTCGTAGCGAGCCAAAGCTTCGTCGACGTGGCCCACGCTTGCGAGAATTGCCGCGACGTTCCAACGAATGCGCACAGCTTCTGTAAGAGTTCCCAGCTCCTCATGAAGACTTGCGGAAGCATCGTGATAGCGCAAAGCCTCCTCGGTTCGACCTAGCTTCCAATAACAGTAGCCGAGGTTGCCAAGTACACGTGCGTGTGTATTCGCGTCGCCAGCGCCTTGCATCCTATGCTCGACATTTTCGAGCAAGTCCGCGGCCATCTGGTACTCTCCGCGGCTAAAGAGCAGTTGCGCTTGGGCGAGTCGCGCCGACGCAATCCGGGTAACGTCGCCAAACCGAACGAAGGTCTCTGAACTGAATCGCGCTGCATCCGCTGCCGTCGACAGATCTTCCATCGCGCGAAGAGAGAGCGCCTTCACGATCGCCACGCGCGCGCGGTCCCACTCGTCAACCACGCACAGACTAAAGTTTGCCTCGGCGCGATCAGCGGCATCCAGCGAGTCGGTGAATCGCCCAACATAAAACAGCGCGTACGCACGGTCACGCCACGCCGAACCACGCAGACGCTCAACGGTCCCGGGCGCAAAGGCTGCCGGATCCAAGTGGCCGGCGATTTCAGTGGAAAGTGCTGTCATCTCTAACGCATCCGGAGGCATCGTCATGACAACGCCTGTCGTCATCGCCACCAACCTCCTCACCACCCCTGCCGTGCGCCATTCCGGATGCTCCATCAACCGCGGCATCCACTCTTCGCGCGGACCTGCCAACAACTCCGGCAGGATCGCTTCGGCGGCGCTGTCTTCGAAGGCCATGCGGTCGGCGAAGGCGCGGAGGTTGGCGATCGTTTCCGGGACGGGGTCGCGGCGAACTTCGGCCGTGTCCCAGACATCGTGCTGGTGCAGAACGTCGGAGATCGTGCGGAACGTGTCGAGCTTCTCGCTGCACGCGGCGCAGGAAGGCAGATGAGTATCCGAGCGGACGCGATCCGCTTCGATCAGCGTGATCAGGGCTTCGTCGTCGTAGTGGCGCTCGACCATCATCGGTGCTGTCACTTCTTCACGCGGGTGATGTTGGTGTAGATCTCACGAACCCGCTTGAGGCAGTTGTGGATCAGCTTCTCCGCGTAGCGGTTCGTCGTTTCGAGCTCGCGCGCCACGTCGCCCGCGGAGCGTCCCTCGAAGTAGTGCAGCCACAGCGTCTCGCGGCAGCGCGGCTGCAGGTAATCGAGCGCCTGCCGCACCGTCATCCGGATCATGTACTGCTCGGCCAGACCCTGCGAGCCCGGATCGCAATGATCGTTGAAATCATCCGGCAGCGATTCCGTGCGGCCCTGCGCGCGCCAGTAATGCCGGCTCGCATTGCACATCGCCGCGACCAGCCACGCGCGAACGTTCTCGATCCGCGTGCCCGTCTGGAGATACGAAAGGAAGACTTCCTGGATCAGATTCTCCGCATCGCAGTCGGGGATGCGGAACTTGCGGCAGGCGACGTACAGCAACAGGTTGCGATGGTCGATGTAGAGCGTCTCGACATCGTCTGCGGCAGGCGACGGCGGCGCGGGAGGCTGCGGCGGTTCCGGGCGCGGCTGCTGCGTCTTCTCACTTCTCGTTCGAGAAGCGGCAGGCGGAACCTCGCTCGCATCGTGTTCCAGCACGGCGGCCTTTCCTTCGCCTTCCTGATCAGCGGACCGATGTAGATTTACGGACTTTAGACCCATGTCACGTTACCACGTTTCGGCCGTCCACGGGACGGTCGAATGGCTGCGAATCTCTCTGTTCGACCCTGGACCGGCGTCAAGGGTACACCAATTTGCGATCGATTTTACGGATTTATGGAGATCATCGCACGAAGCACTCCTTCGATGCTATTCTCCGCCGTCGCGATGAACGCTGACCAGACGAGACACCTCGTCGACGAGACGTGGAGCTCGTCGATCGTACCCACCCTCGAGCAGTACATCCGCATCCCCAACCAGTCCCCCCTCTTCGATCCCGACTGGAAGCGCAACGGGCACATGCACCGCGCCGTCGCGCTCGCCCGCGCCTGGGTCGAGTCGCAGCAGATCAAGGGCCTCACGATCGACGTCCACGAGATCGAAGATCGCACGCCCGTGATCTTCATGGAGATCGAAGGCGATCCGTCGTCGACCGTGCTCATGTACGGTCATCTCGACAAACAGCCGGCGATGGTGGGATGGGAAGATGGCCTCGGCCCCTGGACGCCGGTGCTCCGCGACGGAAAGCTGTACGGCCGCGGCGGCGCCGACGACGGTTACGCGATCTTCGCCACGATCTCCTCGATCAAGTCGCTCCAGCAGCAGGGACTCGCACACTCGCGCATCGTCGTGCTCATCGAATGCTGTGAAGAGAGCGGATCGCTCGACCTCCCGGCGTACATGGATCTTCTCGCCGAGCGCATCGGCACACCTCGCCTCGTGATCTGTCTCGACTCCGGCTGCGGGAACTACGACCAGCTCTGGATGACGACGTCCCTTCGTGGCTCGATCGTCGGCAACCTCACGGTGGAAGTGCTCACCGAAGGCGTTCACTCCGGTGATGCGAGCGGGATCGTGCCGTCGAGCTTCCGCATCATCCGTCAGCTCCTCGACCGCATCGAGGATGCGAGCACCGGAAACATCATCCCCGAGTGGCTGCACGTCGAAGTTCCCGAGACGCGCATGAAGGAAGCGAAGGAAACAGCCCGCGTCCTCGGCGACGAGACGTGGAACAAGTTCCCCTTCGTGTCCGGCATGCAGCCCGTCACGAAGGATCCGCTCCAGGCGTTGCTCAATCGCACCTGGCGTCCGATGCTCGCCTACACCGGACAGGCCGGCTTCCCCGACCTCGTCCAAGGCGGCAACGTCCTCCGTCCGAAAACGTCGATCAAGCTATCGCTGCGCATCCCGCCGTCACTCGACGCGACGGATCTCGAGCGCAAGCTGAAGGAGCTCCTCGAAAGCGATCCACCCTACGGTGCGAAAGTCTTCTTCGAGCCCGAGAAGGGCGGCGCGGGATGGGTCGCGCCGGAGATTGCGTCGTGGCTCGAGCAGTCCGTCGAGCGCGCATCGCAGACGTACTTCAGCAAAGGCGCGATGACGTTCGGCGAGGGCGGCTCGATCCCGTTCATGGGAATGCTCGGCACGCGCTATCCCCAGGCGCAGTTCCTCATCACCGGCGTGCTGGGACCGGCCAGCAACGCGCACGGGCCGAACGAGTTCCTTCACATCGACTATGCGAAGAGACTCACGGCGTGCGTCGCCCAGGTTTTGAGCGACGAGCGCAAGACCGCTTAGTGGCCGCCCGCGTACTTCTTCTCACCCGCCTCGAGCCGGAACGGCAGCCGGTTTTGTAGCGGCGGGAGCGGGCACGTCGCGAACGGCGTGAACGCGCACGGCGGGTTGTACGCCTTGTTGAAGTCCACGATCATCTTCCCGTCCTTCGGCGGGGCCGCGTAAAGATAGCGGCCCGCGGGATAGGTCGTTTCCTTGCTCGTCGCGTCGCGGAAGATGATGAAGTAATCCGTCGACCCTTCCTCGAGGATCGGATCGATGCGGTACTCCTTTCCGTCGACGTCGAACACGATCGCTCCCGGCGAGATGCTGTCGGACGTCATCCCCGTCACGTCCGTGATCGGGATCTTCTTCGGCGGGTGATACGCCTCGAAGCGCGCTTCCACGCGCCACCTCGAATCGATCGGGTAGTACTCGAGCCCCTTGAAATGCGTCCGCGTCTCCGCTTCCGCGTCCTTCACGCGGAGGCCGTAGCGCTCGCCGCGTTTGATGACGTTGAAGCGCACGGAGCCCATCTGCACGATCGTCGGTCCCTTCTCGTCGGCATCCGCAAGGAGCGGCACCTCACCGGCGATCGGCTTGCCGTCGATCGTCATCGAAGGATCGGGGTGCAGGATCGTCTGTGCACCGTTGCGCGTGACCTTCACCGGCGGCGCACCAGCTTTGGTCAGCGTGACGGTATTCTCGCCGTCCTTGAGCCAGTGCAGACCGATCAGCGTGAGCCAGCCGTCTTCCTTTGTCAGCCGCTCCGCGCGCGTTTTTTGCCACCGCTGGATCTCGGCCGCGTGGGCGGCAGTGTCGATCTTTTTCTCCCGGGCACCGCACGCGGCCAGGAGCGAGGTTGCGAGCGCGACAGCGACGAACGCTTTCATGGCGGGTAGCATATCCGCGCGTGGTTTCGATTTCGCGAACAGAGGTGTCAAAGAAACGTGGCCGAAGTCGCCCCATTTCCGGTCAGCGAGGCGGAGCGTGACGTGACGGTCGCGCCGTTCAACGAGGAGCGCAGGCTCCTGGCTGCCGTCCGTGCGGGCGACCGAGAGGCCGCGGAGGAACTGGTCGAGAGAACGTACTCGGCCGTATTTGCATCGGTGTACCGGTTGTGTGGCGACAGCGATCTCGCTGCCGATCTGACGCAGGAGACTTATCAGAAAGCATGGGCTGCGCTAAAGGGATTCGACGGGCGATCGCAACTCTTCACGTGGCTTTACCGTATCGCCTACACGACGTTTCTGAACCACGTCCGGCGTCCTCGGCGGATGACCTCGCTCGACGAACCGGACTCGATCGATGTACGGGATGAGCGTCCGGGAGCGGAGGATTTACTCGCGGACGCGGAGGAGGCCGAACGCCTCCGAAAGGCAGTCATGAAACTACCCGAGGATCTGCGCTTCACCGTAACGGCGCACTTCTGGGGCGGACTGCCGGTCAAGGAGATTGCGAGCATCGAAGAGATCACGACGGTGGCCATCCGCAAGCGATTGCACAAAGCCTTCGGCTTGATCGAAGCGATGCTCGGTGAGGAAGTTCCATGAACACGAAGCGCAGAGCTGAGCTCCAGCGAAAATTGACGCTCAACGCGGTGCCGAGGCCGCCCGTGGGGCTGGCGGAGCGCATCAAGGCCGACATTCCGAAATACCTCGTGGCTGAAAGCGGTCCCGCGAAATTCGCGCGGTCGATGACGTTCCCCATGCGAATCGCGGCGTCGTTCGTGCTGGTGTTGACGTCGCTCGCGGTCGCGATGCTGTTCGTCTCACGCAATAGCGATGAGAAAATGGCGAACAGCGCGTCGGCGCCGCGGCCGATGATCTTCGCGCCGCAGCAACGTTCGGTCGCGATGACCGAGACGATGTCCACAACCGCAGCCGGAAGAACGGAAGAAGTGAATCTCGACATCGTCGAGGAAGCGCCGATCGTTCCGCAGCTCGCGGCCGCGCGTGTGGCACCGCCTCCCGCGATGGAACGACAGGACTTCCGTGACGAAACCAAGAGGGAAAGCGGTACGGAGGATGACTACGCCACCGCCGGCGAAGTCGCCAATGGCGTGGTCGGCGGTTCCGCCGTTGACGCCCCGCCGCCACCGCAGTCCATGGCTGAAGTTGCCGCGCCAGCCCCGGAGCCTGCCGTCACTCAGCCCGCACAATCGGGGTTCGCACGCGAAATGCCCGCGCCGGCCCCCGTCCCTGTTTCTCCCGCACTCGAGCGAGAGTCGATCACCGTCACGGCCGAAGCGCCGATGGTGGACGCGCGGCGGGAACGCGCCTCCGCGAAGTTCGTTAGTAAGGCGATGGAGGCGAAAGCCAAGGACAACGTCTTCGGGATCTCGGTGAGCCCCGAGGTCTTCCACGACATCCGCAGGACGATCGAGAACGGACAGCGTCCCGCGCCATCCGCCGTCAACGTCGAAGCGCTCGTGAACTACTTCGCCGGACCGCCGGAAAAGCGGCCGCGCCGCGGTGTGCGTCTCGAAGTCGAAGCCTCCCCCGCCGCGATTCCGGCGAAAGGCGATCACGCGGTCCTGCGCTTCACGCTCGATACGCCCGATGCGACTTCGTCGGAATCTTTGGTTGCATCCAACGCGCGCATCGAAGTCGTGATCAATAGCGCCGTCGTCCAGCGCACGCGCCGCATTGGCGACAGCGAGCCACTCGCAAGCGAGTCGGAGCTACGTGCCGGCATGTCCGTGACCGGGCTGTACGCGCTCGAGATGAAGCCCGGCCTGCGCGCAACGCAGCTCGTCGCGACCGTGCGCCTGGATTACATCGAGAACGGCAAACCGCAGACGCTCACGAAGGTCGTGCATGGATACGATCTCGCGAAGAGCTGGCAGCGCGCCTCGCGCCGTCACCGTCTCGCAGCCCTTGGCGCACTCTGGGGCGAGTCGCTCAAGGGAACGACCGGCGGAGTGGACGTCGCGCGTCGCGCGGAAGAGCTGGCGACGCAGGAGCCGGACGATGTGCGCGCGCGCGAGCTCGCACGCGCCGCAAATGCTTCGGCCGCGGGCGGCCGCTGATCAGCGTTTCCGTCCGCCGCCGAACTTCCGGATCGACGCGAAGTGCACCTCGAAGTAATTCGCGGCGGCGCGCAACGCGCTTCCGACCATCCCTCCGTCCTTCGTCGGGATGTTCTCGATTCCGAGACGCATGTGCGGCGGGAGCTTGCTGCGGCAGCGGCGGCACAAGGCGTTTCCGAGAGTCTTGTCGAGATCGCAGCGGGGACACTGCCGCTTCTTCGAAAGCTCCGCGACCTGCTCTTTCGTGAGTTGCATCGTCTAAAACTTATTTTATACGCGTCCGCGACGGACGGCGCCATGTTTGGCGATAGAATTCGCGCCCGCACGGAGGAACCCATGGGCGAGCGCGTTCAGTTCCCGTCGAACGGTCACACTTGCAGCGGCTATTTCGCCGGGCGAGGCCCGGGCGTCGTGGTGATTCAGGAGTGGTGGGGCCTCGTGCCGCACATCGAGGACCTCGTCGAGCGCTTCGCGAAGGAAGGCTTCGCGGCGATCGCGCCCGATCTCTACCACGGGAAGACCACGACCTCGCCCGACGAGGCCGGAAAGATGCTGATGGAGCTCGACGTCGAGCGCGCGGCGAAGGAGATCGCCGGCGCGGGCCAATATCTCCTCGGACGCCCCGAGTGCACGTCGAAGAAATACGGCGTGGTCGGCTTCTGCATGGGGGGTGCACTCGCGCAGTACGCGGCGACGTTCGACGCGAAGAACGTCGGCGCGACGGTCAGCTTCTACGGCGGCTTCAAGAAGGTCATTCCCGACTGGGAGAAACTCGAAAGCCCGATTCTCCTGATCTACGGCGAGAACGACAAAGGCGTTCCTGCAGACGGCGGACGCGAGCTCGAACAGAAACTACGGAAGCTCGGCAAGAACGTGGAAGTCGTGGTCTATCCGAATGCCGACCACGCGTTCTTCAACGACGCTCGTCCCTCCGTGCACAACCCCGATGCGTCGACGGACGCGTGGCGGCGCATGATCGATCTGTTCCGGCGCTCTCTGTGATTCACGCCGCGCTCGCATAGAATCGGACCGCGATGGCCGAAGCGGTCCTTCACGGCGACATCTCCGCGTTCCGACTTCCGGACGTGCTCACGTTCCTGTGCAACACGCGGAAGAGCGGCACGCTCAGCGTCACGAGCGACGGACGCGAAGCGTGGCTCTACTTCGAGGACGGCGCTCTGATCTACGCCGGCTCGAACCGCGAGGAGTTCCGTCTCGGATCGATCCTGCTGCGCAAGAAGAAGATCACCGTCGAGCAACGAAGGCGCATCGACGATCTGATGCTGCGCGACGGCGGACGCTTCGGCGAGCTCGCCGTACAGGAGAACGTGCTCACAGAGGAGCAGCTCCGCGATTGCCTGAAAGTGCAAGTCTCCGAGATCCTCTACGACGCGTTCGTCTGGAACGGCGGCGCGTTCTCATTCACGCACGACCAGACGCTCCCGTCGTACGCGGTCACGATCGCGATCGATCTCCCGAACCTGATCATGGAAGGCGCGCGGCGCATCGAGGAGTGGGAGCAGTGCCTGCGTCTCCTCCCCGACAAGGATGTCGTCTTCCGTGTCGTCGCCGCGCCGCGCGACGAGAAGATCACGCTCACGGTCGACGAGTGGAAGATCCTGTTCCTCATCAACGGACAGCGCACGCTCGAGGAGCTCTGCCAGGACAGCGACGAGCCGCTGTCGATTTATCGCGTCGTGTACGGCCTTTACGCAAACAAACTGATCGAGAAGGTGCGCGGACCACGCACGGGAGAAGGAACGGGTGTCTCGGAAGCCGACGCGACGATGCGCCAAGGCACGCCGCAATTCGGCGTGGAGTCGACGGTGCAGGATGAGCCCGCGCCCGACGACGACACGAGTCTGCTCGTGTCGACGGAAGCACATCTTTCGTTCGCCGACGTCGTGCGACCAACGCTTGCTCAGTTCCGCGTCGGCAACTCCGACGGCACGGATCGCGTGATCCCGCTCGCGGAATCGGAGTACCTGATCGGCCGCCATCGCGACAACGGCATCCAGCTCGCGGACCTCGGCGTCTCGGGATTTCACGCGCGGCTGTATCGCGGTCCCGAGGGCTTCGTGCTCGAGGACCTCAAGAGCCGCAATGGCACGTGGGTGAACGGCGAACGCGTGTTCCACCACCTGCTCGCCGACGGCGATCGCGTGCACCTCGGCCAGACGGATCTGATTTACGAAGTACTCTTCACCGAGTCGTGATCCGATCCGTCCTCATGTACGGCCGCAACACCTCCGGCACGATCACCGAGCCGTCCGCCTGCTGGTAGTTCTCGAGCACCGCGACGAGCGTGCGTCCGAGGGGTAGTCCCGAGCCGTTGAGCGTGTGCACGAAGCGCGTTTTCTTCTCCGCATCCCGGTAGCGAATGTTCGCGCGGCGCGCCTGGAAATCCGTGAAATTCGAGCAGGAGGAGATCTCGCGATACGTCTCCTGTCCCGGCAGCCACACTTCGATGTCGTACGTCTTCGCGGAGCTGAAGCCCATGTCGCCCGTCGATAAAGCGACGACGCGATAGTGCAGCTCGAGAAGCTGCAGGATCTCCTCCGCGTCCGCGACGAGCTTCTCCAGCTCGTTCCATGACTGATCGGGCGCGGTGAACTTCACCAGCTCGACTTTCTCGAACTGATGCTGGCGAATGAGGCCGCGCGTGTCCTTGCCATACGACCCGGCCTCGCTGCGGAAGCACGGCGTGTACGCGGTGTACCAGATCGGCAACTGCGCGCCGTCGAGGATCTCCTCGCGATGGATGTTCGTCACCGGCACCTCGGCCGTCGGAACGAGATACAGCGGCTTCTCGTGCTGCAGCTTGAAGAGGTCCTCTTCGAATTTCGGGAGCTGGCTCGTGCCGAGAAGCGATTCGGCGTTGACGATGAACGGCGCCAGCACTTCCGTGTAGCCCTGTCGCTCGTGCACGTCGAGCATGAGATTCATCAGCGCGCGGCTGAGCTTCGCCGCGGCGCCGAACAGGAACGCGAAGCGCGCGCCCGTGACTTTCGCGGCGCGGTCGAAGTCGAGGATGTTGAGCTGCTCGCCGAGGTCCCAGTGCGACTTCGGCGTGAAGTCGAAGGTCGGCTTGTCGCCCCAATGACGTTCCACACGATTCGCCGACTCGTCGGGACCGACGGGGACTGAGTCGTGCGGGACGTTCGGAAAGTAGAGCTCGAGCATTCTGAATTCGTCCTCGATCTGCGCGATGCGCGCGTCGAGGACGCTGATCTCCTGCCCGACATTCTTCATCGCTTCGATCTGCGCCGAGGCGTCCTGCTTGTTCTTCTTCAGGTTCGCGATCTCGGTCGAGGCGACGTTCTTCTGCGCCTTGAGCTGCTCCACGGCGGCGATGTCGCGGCGGCGTTCGGCGTCGAGCTCGAGAAAGCGGTCGAGGTTGACCGTCAGGCCGCGGTTCTTCAGCGCCTGACGGTAGGATTCTGCGTTTTCGCGGACGTACTCACGGGCCAACATGGCCGCGAATGATACGTTAGTGGCGCGCCACGCGGCGACGCGCGCTGTCCTCGAAATCTCCCGTCACCACCAGCGCATACGACTGCCGCGCCCCGAACCCGAGGCGATGCGCGGTGACGGTGATCTCGTAGATGCCGGACGGATCATTCACCGAAACCACTTCGACGTTGTTGATCCGGTCGTTCGACGTGATCGCATTCACGTGCAGGTCGAGATCGTTCACGAGTTGCGGTGTCGTGTCGGTGATGGAGTTGCGCACGGTGCCGGGAGGATCGGTCCAGACGAGGACGGCCTTGAGCGGCGTACCGGCACGCGCCTGAACGCGGATCGTTCGCGACTCCCCTTCTTCGAGTCCGTTCGCGAGCGCCACGTCGACGACGCGCATCTTTCGCGTGTCGCCTTCGAAATGGAGCGCGTCGTCGAGTACGGGGAAACCCCATCCCTGCTCCGGCGACGGCACCGGCAGCGCGGCAATGTGGTGGTTCGTAAGGATGTCGTTGCGCAACAGGACAGGACGCGCCGCGGCGATGAGCGTCGCCTTCATCAGCGCGGCCGAGGGCGTGAGCGCGTGCGCTGCGTTTCGTTTTCCGCTCGGATAGAAACCATCGACGTAGTACTGACGCACGAGCGCCGCGGCGCCGGCCATCGTCGGCGAAGACCACGACGTGCCGATGTCCTCACCGACGTCGCAGGTCGCGGGGTTCGCGTCGAAGTTGAAGTTCGCACCCGTGACTCGCGCGGCCGCGACGAGATCGGGTTTGATGCGTCCGTCGCGCGCGGGACCGAACAGCGTGAACTCCGCGAGCGTTTCGTCCCCGCGCGTTTTAGAGCGCGTACCGCCGACTTGCAGCGTGTTCTTCGCGCTACCGGGCGCGGAGAGCGAGCTCGGAGGCGTCGCGATCTTCGCGCCGAGGTTGCCGGTGTTGAAGATCACCAGCGAATCGGGATGCGACCAGACGAACGCGTCGACGTCGTACGCCGACTGCGGATAGTTCGCCGTCGGTGGATTCTGCAGATTCCCCTGACGGTCGCCCCACGAGTTCGAGTGAATGCGCGCGCCCTGCTTGTAGGCCTGCTCGAAGATCGGCGTCAGTTGCGCGGGGCAACCGACTCCGGGAAATTGCGTGCACAAGTCGCCGCCGATGAAGCCGCCGTCCTGCACGATCAATCTCGCCGCGGGCGCGACGGAGTCGCCGTAGTCATGCGAGATCACCCCGCCGTTGTCGCCCACCGCCGCCCCGGCCGCGTGCGTACCGTGGCCAAAGTTGTCATACGACCCGAGCTGGCCGGGCGTGTCGCATCCCGGCTTGCCGGGATATTGATCGCAAGAGTAGAGAAAGTCGTACGCGACGATCTTGCGGCGCGTGAGGTCGACGTTTTGCCAGTCGAGCCCGCCCGCGGGCGAGCCGGTGTTGAACGGCGGGAGCGTGCCGTCGTGCTCTACGAAGAAGCAGTTGTTGATGTCGACGCCGGTGTCGAGGACGGCGATGATCTGCCCCTCGCCGTGGATCCCGCGGTCGTGCAGCGGAGTCGGCCCCGAGGCCGAGCCGGATTGCAGCGAGCGATACGAGATCTCGTTCGCGCTCGCGGTCAGGGCGAGCAGGACGACCGCAAATAATTTGCGCATCGGGCCGCAAAACGGGACGACTAATGCACGAATTTCCGCCGGTTCCGGATGTAGTCCGCGAGGATGTACTCCCCCAGCCGATCCGGTGACGAATAGAACGCCCGCCCGCGGTTGATCTTCGACAACTGCTCGACGAAATTCACGAGCATCGGATCGGTCGCGAGCATGAACGTCGTGATGGGAATGTCCGCGCGGCGGCAGCGGTCGGCCTCTTCGAGCGTGCGGTTCACGATCTTCATGTCCAGGCCGAACGAGTTCGTGTAGAGGCGGCCATTCTCCGTCAGCGCGGACGGCTTGCCGTCCGTGATCATGAAGATCTGTTTGTTGTTGTGCTTGCGCCGGCGGAGGATCTGCTGCGCGAGCTGCAGTCCCGCCTTCGTGTTCGTGTGATACGGCCCGACCTGCACGTACGGGATCTCGGAGATCGGCACCTCGCGCGCGTCGTCGCCGAAGAGCAGCACGTCGATGGCGTCCTTCGGATACTTCGTGAGGATCAGCTCTGTCAGCGCGAGCGCCACTTTCTTCGCCGGCGTAATGCGGTCTTCGCCGTAAAGGATCATCGAGTGCGAGATGTCGATCATCACCACCGTCGCGCACGACGAGTTGTGCTCGGTCTCGAACACTTCGAGGTCTTCCTCGGTGATCGTGATCCGGTCGGCGGGGTCGTTGTGCTTCATCGCGTTCTGCAGCGAGCGGATCGAGTCAATCGACATCGGGTCGTCGCCAAACTGATACGGACGCGTCTCCGTGAGCCGCTCCGTTCCCTGACCCGCGGTGTTGACGGAATGCGAACCGGTCATCGACTTCTGCAAGCCGCCGAAGATCTCGTCCAGCGCATCGCGGCGGATCTGACGCTCGCCGCCCGCGGCCAACGTGAGGTTCCCTTCGCCGTCCCTGCCGATGATGTTCTCCTGCATGAGCTGCGCGAAGAACGCGTCGAGATCGATGTCGGGATCGATGTAGCCGCGCTCCTGCAGCTCGCGCATCCAGCGCATCGCCTCCTCGACATCCCCCCCGCTCTGCAGGAGGAGATGGTTGAAGAGGCGGCGCAGTCCCAGCTCCGCGAGGAGCTGGCGGATGAGATCGGGGTCGAGGAAACCGTAGCGGTGTCTCACGCTTCGCCGCGTGGCTGGTTCTTGCGAAGTTTTTCGATCCACTTCGCGACCGTGGGGTTGTTGGGAAGTTTCTCGCGTGCTTCTTCGAGGGAGACGAGCGCGTCGTCGTCGCGGCCGAGGACCAGGAGGATCTGCACGCGCAACTCGACGAGCGCCTGGTAGAGCGCGAAGTCGGTGGTGTTCTGGCTCGCCAGCAGCGACACCGCGCGGCTGACGAACTTCAACGCGACCTCGGGCTTCGAATCGTTGAGCGCATCCGCCGCGAAGCGATGCAGCATCCGCGGCGAGTCGCCGAGGAACGACTTCGCGTCGACGAACTGAAGCAACGCCTCGCGGAAGACCGACTCCTGATCCGGAAACCATCCGTCGCGGATGATGCGGTCGATCTGGCGAGAGAGCTCGTTCGGGATTTCGGCCGTGAGCTTGGGCACGGGGGGATTGTAATGTAGGGCGTGGCTTCAGCCCGCCTCCCGGGGGGCGGGCTGAAGCCACGCCCTACGTCACTGTCCATATCCGGACACTTCATTTCTACGCGTGGACACAGCGCGCCGTCGCACAAACGACGAACACCAACGCGATCAACGACTTACTCAAAAGCGAACCCGCGGTCACTCCCTTGCGTTTACAGAACGCGACATGGACATCGTACGAACCTCTGCAGCGCGAAAGCTTCCTCGCCGCCTGCTGTACGCGGCGCTCGCCATCTTCGCGGTGGTCCTGACCACCGTCGCGTTCGCGCGGCTCGAGCCCGCGGCGCCGCCGGTCGAGGCGAGCTCGCTCGTCATCGAGACGGTCGAGCGCGGACCGCTCACGCGCGCCGTACGCGGCAGCGGTGTGCTCGTTCCGGAAAACGTTCGCTGGATCTCTGCGGCGACCGACGGCCGCGTGGAGCGCGTGGTCGTGCAGCCTGGAACGAAAGTCACCGCGGACAGCGTCATCATCGAATTGAGCGATCCGCAGCAGCAGCAATCCGCGCGCGACGCCGAGTGGCAACTCCGCGCCGCCGAAGCGGCGTACCAAGCCGCGCAGGCAGAACTGGAGAGCGATCGCCTCGATCAACAGTCTGGAATCGCACGTCTCCGCGCCGAGGCCGAACAGGCTCGCCTCCGCGCGAAAGCCGACGCCGAGCTCGCGGCCGCAGGTCTCGCCGCGCCGATCACGAAGCAGCTCTCCGAGTCCACCGCGACCTCGCTCGACCAGCGCGTGAAATTCGAAGAACAACGCCTCGGCATCCTCGCCTCCTCGCAGCGCGCGCGTCTCGCGGCGCTGCAGGCCGAGGTCGAGCAGCGACGGTCGATGGTCGACTTGCAGCGGCAGCGCAGCGAGTCACTGCAGGTCCGCGCCGGCATCGACGGCGTCTTGCAGCAAGTCGCCGTGCAGGCCGGCCAGCGCGTGAATCCCGGCACTACGCTCGCGCGGGTCGCGCAGTCCGATCGCCTCAAAGCCGAGATCCGCGTCGCCGAAACGCAGGCGAAGGACCTCGTCGCCGGGCAAATCGCGCAGATCGACACGCGCAACGGCATCGTGACCGGACGCGTGACGCGCATCGATCCGGCCGCGAGCAACGGCACAGTCCTCGTCGACGTCAGCATCGACGGCACGTTGCCCGCCGGCGCACGACCGGACCTCAGCGTCGACGCGACGATCGAGCTCGAGAAACTCTCCGACGTCGTTCAGGTCGCGCGTCCCGTGCGCGCGCAGGAGAACGCGAGCGGCACGGTCTTCCGCGTGAAGGACAACAAAGCCGCGCGCGTGAAAGTCGTGTTCGGCCGCGCCTCTGCATCCACCATCGAAATCCGCAGCGGCCTCGCGCCGGGCGATCGCGTGATCGTCTCCGACGACTCGGCCTGGGACAAGTTCGAACAGATCAAGATCAATTAAGAGGAGAAGCGATGACTCTCATCAAACTCGATTCCGTCAGCAAGATCTTCTACACCGACGAGCTGGAAACGCACGCGCTCTCGAACGTGCACTTCGAAGTGCGTCAGGGTGAGTACGTGTCGATCGGCGGTCCGTCCGGCTGCGGCAAGTCGACGCTGCTCTCGATCCTCGGGCTGCTCGACGCGCCGACCGGCGGCTCGTACACGCTGTCGGGCGAATCCGTCGAGAAGCTCGGCCCCGCCGAGCGCGCGCGCATCCGCAACAAGGAGATCGGCTTCATCTTTCAGTCCTTCAATCTCATCGGCGATCTCACCGTGTCCGAAAACGTCGAGCTGCCGCTGACGTATCGCCGACTTCCCGCGGCCGAGCGCAAGCGTCGCGTCGAGTCCGCGCTCGAGCGCGTCGGCATGGCCCATCGCATGCGCCACTTCCCGAGCCAGCTCTCGGGCGGTCAGCAGCAGCGCGTCGCCGTCGCGCGTGCGCTCGGCGGCGAACCGGCGATCCTCCTCGCCGACGAGCCGACCGGCAACCTCGACTCGAAGAACGGCGAAGCGGTGATGGAGCTGCTGCGCGATCTCCATCGCGGCGGCGCGACGATCTGCATGGTCACCCACGACCCGCGTTTCACGAAATACGCGGACCGCACCGTGCACCTCTTCGACGGACGCATCGTCGAGGAGACGCACACCCGCGACGCCGAGGAAGCGCTGAACCAGAGCGGTTTTCACATGGCAGAGGCAATCGCATGATCGCGAACGACCTCCGTTACAGCTTCCGCACGCTCGTCAAGCAGCGCGCGTTCACGGCGGTGGCCGTGCTCACGCTGGCCATTGCGCTTGCATCGAACACGGCCATCTTCTCGGTCGTGAACGCCATCCTCCTCCGTCCGCTCCCGTACTCCGCGCCGGAGCAGTTGGTGAATCTCACGGGCATCAGCAGCATCGACGGGGGCACCTATCGCGTTTACTCCTACCCGAATTTCGAAGACGTCCGCGCGCAGGCAAAATCGTTCGAGCAGGTCGTCGCATTCACGCGCGGCCGCGCGTTTCTCATGGAAGGCGATGAGCCGGAGCTGCTGACCGGCCTCGACATCACAGCGAACTTCCTGACGATGCTCGGCGTGCGTCCGCAGCTCGGCCGCACGTTCACCGCGGACGAGGATCGCGAGGGCGGTCCGTTGGTCATGTTGATCAGCCACGAGATGTGGCAGCGGAAGTTCAACGGCGATCCGAACATCGTCGGACGAGCGGTGCGCTTCGGCACGGCGGGCAAGCTGCGCACCGTCGTCGGCGTACTGCCGCCGAAGTTCCGCTTCCCCGCCGATGAAGTGCAGCGCGACTATTACGCGCCGTTCCACGAGGATGTCGGTCCCGCGAAAACGCAACGCGACGCGATCTGGATCGACGTCGTCGGCAAGATGCGCCCCAGCGTCACGCTCGAGCAGGCGAACGCGGAGTTGAAGACGGTCGCCAAGCGGCTCGAGACGCAGTACCCGACCGACAATGCGGGCCTCGTGTTCGTCGCGACGTCGATGCACGAGGAGGTCGTGCGCGAAGTGCGTCCGGCATTGCTGATGCTTTTCGGCGCGGTCGCCGTCGTACTGCTCATCGGCTGCGCGAACGTCGCCAATCTTCTCCTCGCGCGGGCGACTGCGCGGCACAAGGAGATCTCGATCCGCGCGGCGCTCGGCGCATCGCCGGGCCGGATCACGATGCAGCTTCTCGTCGAGAGCCTCGTGCTCTCGCTCACGGCCGGCGCGGTCGGACTGCTGCTCGCGTCTTGGGGCATCGACGCGTTGCTCGCATTCGCGCCGGCCGACATTCCGCGCCTCGAAACGGTCTCGCTCGACGGCAGCGTGCTGCTCTTCACCACGCTTCTCTCGATCTTCACCGGCATCGCGTTTGGCCTCGCGCCCGCGATCTCCGCGTCGCGGCCGAATCTGACCGAGGCGTTGAAGGAAGGGACGCGCGGATCGACGGAAGGCAAGCGCAATCGTTTGCGCAGCGTCCTGGTTGTCTCGGCGGTGGCGATGTCGCTGATGCTCCTCGCCGGCGCGGGACTGCTGCTGCGCAGCTTCATCCATGTCACCGGAATCGATCCCGGCTACGACTATCGCAACGCCATCACGATGGACATCTCGCCGCGCACGCTCGCCTATCCGGATGATCCGAAGGCGATGGCGTTCCACGATCGGCTCGTCGAATCCATCCGCGCGATTCCCGGCGTTCAGAGCGTCGGTGCGGTCGACGCTTTGCCGCTCACGCCGAACGAATCCTTCTGGACGTTCAACATCGTCGGACGCCCGCCGTACGCCCCCGGCACGCAGCCGAGCTCGAAGTCCGTGACCATCACGCCGAACTTCTTCACGACGATGCGCATCCCGCTGCTCCGTGGCCGCGATGTCTCGGAGCGCGACACGGAGAAAACGCCGAACGTGGTCGTCGTCAATCAAACCTTTGTGCGCGAGCTCTTCCCGAATGAAGAAGTGCTTGGGAAGAAGCTGCAGCTCAACAGTCCCGGACAACCCGAGGACATCGCGGAGATCGTCGGCGTGGTCGGCGACGTGCGGTGGCGCAGCCTGACCCGGGAGCCGCCGCCGACGATGTTCTTCCCGGCGAAGCAGCGGCTACGCCGATTCTTGAGCTACGTCGTGCGCGCGCCGCACGCCGAGTCGCTCGGGCCGTCGCTCAGAGCCGTCGTCCGCGGCCTCGACCGTCAGCAGCCGATCGTCGCCATCGCCACCCTCGGCGGCACGCGCACGGAGTCGCTGGCGACGCGTCGCTTCAACCTGATCCTGCTCGCGGTACTGGCGATCGTGGCGTTGGTGCTGGCCGCCGTCGGGATCTTCAGCGTGATGAACTACGCGGTAACGCAGCGCACGACCGAGATCGGCATCCGCATGGCCCTCGGCGCGGAGGCACGCGACGTGTTCCGTCTGATCGTCGGCCACGCCGCACGCCTCGTCTTCATCGGCGCGGTGCTCGGCGTCGTCGGCGCGCTGCTGTCGTCGCGCGCGATCGGCACGCTGCTGTACGGCGTGAAACCTGCGGACCCGTGGACGTTCGCGGCGATCACCGTGGTCATTGCGGGGACGGCGTTGCTGGCGAGCTATCTTCCGGCCAGACGCGCGGCGAGAGTTGATCCGCTGGTGGCGATCAGGTACGACTAATGTAGGGCGGGCTTTAGCCCGCCCCGGGCGGCCTGAAGGCCGCCCTACGTTCATGAAATCAAAAATCCTCATCGCTGACGACCAGTCCGATGTCATCGAAGCCCTTCGTCTTCTCCTGAAACCGGAGGGCTTCGACATCGAGACGGCGCATTCGCCCGGCGCGGTCATTCGCGCGGTCGGCGCGCGGCAATTCGATCTGGTGCTGATCGATCTGAACTACACGCGCGATACGACCTCGGGCAGTGAAGGCCTCGAGCTGCTCGAACATCTGCACGCGTTCGACCGCACGCTTCCGATCGTGGTGATGACGGCGTGGGCGTCGATCGAGTTGGTCGTCGAGTCGATGCAGAAGGGCGCGCGCGACTTCATCCAGAAGCCGTGGGACAACGCGCGCGTGCTCTCCGTCGTGCGCAATCAGATCGACCTCGGACGCGCGCTCCGCAAGAGCGAACGTCTCGAGAGCGCGATGGCCCTCGGCGCGCGCGGCGTGGAGTTGATCGCGTCGTCGCCGGCGATGCGTCCCGTGCTGGACATCATCGAGCGCGTCGGTCCCTCGGACGCGAACGTGCTCATTCGCGGCGAGAACGGCACGGGCAAGGGTGTGGTCGCGCGTGCGTTGCATGCGGTGTCGCGCCGCGCTGCGAAGCCGCTCGTGACGGTGAACGCGGGCGGACTCTCGGAGACGATCTTCGAAAGCGAGTTGTTCGGACACGTGAAAGGCGCGTTCACCGATGCGCGCGCGGACCGCGTCGGCCGCTTCGAGCTCGCCGACGGCGGGACGCTGTTCCTCGACGAGATCGCGAACGTGCCGCCCGCGCAGCAGGGAAAATTGTTGCGTGTCGTGGAGACCGGCGAGTTCGAACGCGTCGGCTCTTCGCAGACGCGGCGCGTCGATGTCCGCATCCTCTCCGCGACGAACGCGGCGCTCGAGAACGAAGTCGCCGCGGGACGCTTCCGCCAGGATCTCCTCTTTCGTCTGAACACGGTCGAGATCCGCATCCCGCCGCTGCGCGACCGGCGCGAGGACATCCCGCAACTCGCCGCGCATTTTTTGACGATGCACGCGCGCCGCTACCGCAAGAACGCCGCGGCGTTCGATCCCGCGGCGATCAAGGCGCTGCTCGATCACTCCTGGCCCGGGAACGTGCGCGAGCTCGATCACGTCGTCGAGCGCGCGGTGCTGATGTCCCCCGGCACGACCATCGGCCGCTCCGACCTCGGTCTGCAGCCGCCGTCCGAGCAACGCATCGACGACATGAGCATCGAGGACGTGGAAGCGCTGCTGATCAACAAAGCGCTGACGCGATTCGGCGGCAACGTGAGCAAGGCCGCGGAGGCGCTGGGGTTGTCGCGCGGCGCGTTGTACCGCAGGATGCAGCGGTACGGGCTCTAGTGCGCTACGAACGCAGAATCGTTCTGACCGCAGTCCTCGCGTTGGCGCCGGTGGTGGCGTCCGCGATCATCCTCGTCTTCGCAGTCGATTTCTCGGCGAAGGTGCGATGGACGGTCCTCGCGGCCATCGCCGTCGCCGCGTTCATCGCCACGTACGTCCTACACGAGCAACTGGTGTTTCCGCTGCGCACGATCTCGAACATCATCACCGCGCTGCGCGAGGAGGATTATTCGCTCCGCGCCCGCAACGCCCGCCGCGACGACGCCCTCGGCGAGGTGATGGTGGAAGTCAACGCGCTGGCGGCGCTGATGGAATCGCGCAAGCTCGAAGCGGTGGAAGCGACGGCGCTTCTACGCGCGGTGCTCGCGCAGATCGACGCCGCGATCTTCGCATTCGACGCCGAGGATCGACTGCGGCTGGTGAATCCCGCGGGTGAGCGCCTCCTCGCGACGCAACTCGATGTCGGCGCTCTTCTCGCCGAGGACGGACCGACGACGATCGATCACGGGACGGGGCGGTGGGATGTGCACCGATCGTCGTTTCGCGAGCGCGGCTCACCCCATCGCCTGCTGGTCCTCGTCGACATCACACGCGCACTGCGCGAGGAAGAAGTCGAAGCGTGGCGACGCATCGTCCGCGTCCTCGGCCACGAGTTGAACAATTCACTCGCGCCGATCAAATCGATCGCGACGAGTCTCGAGCAGCTGGTGACACGCGAAGAGTTGCCGGACGACTGGCGCGACGATCTCGCGCGCGGCATGCGCGTCATCGGCAGCCGCACCGAGGCGCTGACGCGGTTCACGGGCGCATACGCGCAGCTCGCGCGGTTGCCGGAGCCGCGCAAGCGCGACGTGGTCGTCGCCGCGCTCGTGCGGCGCGTCGCCGCGTTGGAGACGCGCGTGCGCGTGGATGTTGAAGGTGCGGAGGCGGTGATCCGCGCGGACGAAGATCAGCTCGAACAGCTGCTGATCAATCTCGTGAAGAACGCCGCGGACGCCGCGCGGTCAAAGGTCGCGATCCGCTGGCGCGCAAACGGCGATTTCATTCTGACTATCGAAGACGACGGGCCCGGAATCAGCGGCACGACGAACCTATTCGTGCCGTTCTTCACGACGAAGCCGAACGGGAGCGGGATCGGATTGTTCCTCTCGCGGCAGATCGCGGAGGCGCATGGGGGCTCGCTGACGCTCGCGAACCGCACCGACGCAAACGGCGCGGTTGCAACGCTGACGCTGCCAACGTAGGGCGTGGCTTCAGCCCGCCCCTCCCGGGAGAGGCGGGCTAAAGCCGCGCCCTACGTTTCACCGCACCGTTCTCAACACGTTGAACTTCATCAGCTCCTGGAACGTGATCGTCGAGTCGAGGTCTTCGCGCGACAGGCGCAGCGCCTGGTGCAAGCCTTCGAGCACCATCTCCATCCAGAACGCGAGCTCCTCGTCCCGCTCTGGCTTCGCGTACTTGCGCGCGAGCTCCGCGAGGCCGGGCACGCGACTGAGCTCGCGGAAGAACTCCGCGAACGGCTGCTCGTCCGACACCGTCAACTTGTTCCCCGCCGCGAACCACGACAGCACCGTGTCGTAACCCGGTTCGGACGGCGCGCTCGGCTTCGGCTCCTCACGCGACTCCTTGCGTTTGACGCGCCGCCCCGCGAACGCGTCGTCGAGGTCGTCGTGATCGATCTCGCCGTACCCGCGGCGCTCGCGTTCCGCGCGCTGCGTGACGCCGGCGCGCTCGATCGGAGGGAACTTCGTCTCGAACAACTTCCCCACCGCTTCGCCGATCAATTTCCGCGCGACGACTTCCGAGCCCTGCTGCTCGCCCTCGTACACCATCTCGACCTTGCCCGTGATCGCCGGAAGAATCATCGAGAGATCCGCGAGTCGCGGGAAAACAAGACGGTCGCGAGTCAACGCCGCGCGGCGCTCGAGATTCGATTGCAGCAGCTCCATCGCGGCGATCGTCAGGCGCGCGGAAACGCCGGACGACTGATCGACGAGCTCCGACCCGCGCGCGACGAACGCGATGGACTCGATGAGATCGCGCACGGAGAGCGGGATGTCGATTTCCGCTTCCCCGTCGCGAGAAAGCCACGCCTCCTGCTCCGTGATTCGCCGCGAAGTCTCGAGCTTCTGCGGGTAATGCGTGAGGATCTGCGAGTCGATGCGGTCCTTGAGCGGCGTGATGATGTTGCCGCGGCTCGTGTAGTCCTCCGGGTTCGCGCTGAAGACCAGCACCACGTCCATCGGAATGCGCACCGGAAACCCGCGGATCTGCAGATCTCTTTCTTCGAGAATATTCAGCAGCGCGACCTGAATCCTCGGCGCGAGGTCCGGCAGCTCGTTGATGGCGAAGATGCCGCGATTCGTGCGCGGGATGATGCCGTAGTGGATCACTTCTTCGTCCGCGTAGGTGAGGCGCTGATTCGCCGCCTTGATCGGATCGATGTCGCCGACGAGATCCGCGACCGTGACGTCCGGCGTTGCGAGCTTCTCGCGATAGCGCTCGTCGCGCGTCATCCACGCGACGTGCAGGTCGTCGCCCTGTTCCACAGCGAGGCGGCGGCAGCGCTTGCACGTCGGCTCGAACGGCGAGTCGTTGATCTCGCAGCCTTCGACGACCGGGATGCGCTCGTCGAGCAGCGACGTCAACGATCGCAGCAGCCGCGTCTTCGCCTGTCCGCGCAGTCCGAGGAGGATGATGTCGTGCCGCGAAAGGATGGCGTTGTGAATCGCCGGGACGACCGTTCGTTCGTAACCGTGAATGCCGGGGAAGGTTTGCTCGCCCTTCGCGATCTTCGCGAGAAGGTTCGCGCGCATCTCGTCCTTGACCGATCGGACTCGGTATCCGGACGCGCGCAGCTCGCCGAGGGTGTGAATCTGGGTCATGGCGGCGAGCGTAGCACGACGGATAAACTGTCATGCACATGGACACGGGAGGATTGTCTGTACCCGAGGAGGAGGCGCTCGAACGCTTCCGGCTGCTGGAGCGTCTGCGGCGGTATCGCGGCGACACGCTCCCCTCTCCGGACGAATCCGTGCGCGTGGTGAACGGCGATCTTCATCTCGAAGGCGACCTGATTCTCGACGAGCTCGATGCCGTCGGCATGATCGTCGACGGCGATCTGGACGTCGCTGGAAACGTCATCAGCGACAGTGATCCCGGACCGTTCCTCCTCGTCAGCGGCCGCCTGCGCGCGCGCAACGTCGTTGCCGGAGGAGCGGAGATCCACATCGAAGGCGATGCCGATATCGAGAACGTCCTCCTCGGTCACGACATGAACAGCGGAGGCTGCGCAAGGGAGGACGAGGGGCGGGTCTCGATCGATGGAACGACGCGTGCGCGGCTGATCATCAACGAGTCCCACGAGATGGATCTCGACACTTCGTCGCCGTACTGGCACAAGGACGTCGAACCGGTGGGCATGCCTCTGTCGGATCACCTTCACGCGGACATTCCGGTCGAACGCAACGACGAGGAATATGGAGTCGTTCTCGAGCGCGTCAATCCCTGGCTGCTGCTCGTGCGAATCCGCGCCGGGCAACCCGTGCTGCGGGATCCCGACGATCCGCGGCCGCGAAAGAGTTACGCGCAATGGCTCGCGGACTGCGAGAAGCACGGGCAGGTGCTCGAGTACGTGCCCCGCGAGCTCGTCGATCCGGCCATCTGTCTCGCCGCGGTACGCAGCTACGGACACGCTCTGCGCTTCGTTCCGCGGGAGCTCGTCATGGCGGAGCTGTGTGATGCCGCGCTCGCGAAGAATCCGTACGCGTTCTCGAGCATGCCCGCGGAGTTTCGGACGCCGGAGCGTTGTCGTGTCGCGGTCGAGCATCAGGGACGCCTGCTCGCCAGGGTGCCGGTCGAATTGCGTACGCCGGAGCTCTGCGCGCGCGCGATCGAGCGCGATGATCGCGTGTATGAAGTGTGCGCTCCATCCCCGAAGAGCACCTCACGCCCGAGCTCTGTCTCCGCGCCGCGCAGCGCGACGGTCTGAGTCTCGGCGAGATGCCGGCGCGCTTCCGCACGTTTGACGTCTGCGTCGCGGCGCTCGACGAGAATCTGTTCGTATTGAACGACATCCCGGAAGCGATCCGCGAGGAGGTCGTGAAGAAGGTTCGCGCGGCGAACGTTGGCGCGCCACTGAAACCAACTCGACCGACGGTGCGTAATACCCGCTCATGATCGCAGCGCGCTCTACGTTTGTCTTCCTTCTCGCCCTCTGCCTCGCCGCCCCCGTTCTCGCCGAGCCCGACTGGGTTCAGCGCAGCAATGACATCACCGCAATCGTCCTCCAGGTCCAGGCGAAGCTCCAGCCCGAAGGCGCGTCGTTCATCGGCATCGACGGCTATGACAACGAGATCAGCCAGATCCCGCTCGACGTCAACGCGCGCACGATCGCGGCGATGCTCGACGCGCGCGCGAAGGTCGCCGCGAAGCTCACCGACGAGAAAGACCCCGCCGTCCGGCAGGACATCGAGATCCTGCTCGCATCGATCGACGAGCAGGTCGAAGGCATTCGCCTGAGCGAAAAATACGAGCTCGCCTATGTCGACCTGCCGCAGATGTTCTTCAACGCCACGCGCTCCGTCCTCGACGACCGAGTCGCGAAAGAGCGTCACGGCGCGGCGCTGGTGCGTTTGCGCAAATACACGGGTCTGGAGAAGGCCTTCACGCCGCTGACGCATCAGGCCATGGCGCTCATGCGCGTGTCGATGAAGAACGCGGCGCTGCGCGGCCCGTTCAAGGACGATCTGGAGAAGAACCTCGCCAACAGCGATCGCTACATCACCGGCGCGGAAGACCTCTACAAGAAATTCAACATCGCCGGATACGAGAAACCGTTCGCGGAGCTGAAGAAACAGGTCGCGGAATACAACGCGTTCCTGCGCGCCGAGGTCATGCCTCGCGCGACGACCGACTTTCGCCTTCCCGCGGACCTCTACGCCTATCGCCTGAAATCGCGCGGCGTGGACATGCCGGTCGAGGAGCTGATCAGCCGCGCGAAAACGTCCTTCCGCGAGATTCAGAACGAGATGAACGCGCTGGCGCCGCTGGTCGCGAAGGAGAAGGGCATCACCGCGACGGACTACCGCGACGTGATCCGCGAGCTGAAGAAGAAGCAGCTCCTCGGCGACGCGATCCTGCCGCACTACCAGGCGCGGTTGAAGAACATCGAGAAGATCGTGCGCGAGCAGCGCATGGTCACGCTGCCGAAGCGCGAGATGGTCATCCGACTCGCCTCTCCCGCCGAGACGGCCGCGATTCCGGCGCCACACGTCGATCCGCCGCGGCTCATCGGCAACACCGGCGAGATGGCGGCGTTCGTCCTGCCGCTGCGCATTCCTGGCGAAGGCGGGAAGGAAGAGATCGGGTTCGACGACTTCACGTTCGACGCGGCGTCGTGGACGCTCACGGTGCACGAGGGACGTCCGGGACACGAGCTGCAATTCGCGTCGATTCTGGAGAAGGGCGTGTCGCAGGCGCGCGTGCTGTACGCGTTCAACAGCGTGAACGTCGAAGGATGGGCGTTGTACGCGGAGGCGGAGATGAAGCCGCTCGAGCCGCTCGACGGGCAGCTCATCGCGCTGCAGCATCGCCTCATGCGCGCCGCACGCGCGTTCATCGATCCCTCGCTGCACCTCGGACGCATGACCCGCGACGAGGCCTTCCGCGTGCTCGAGGACGACGTCGTGCTCTCACACGGCATGGCGCTGCAGGAGGTCGAGCGCTACACGTTCCGCTCGCCGGGCCAGGCGCCGTCGTACTACGTCGGCTACTCGCGGCTCGTCGAGATGCGCACGGACGCAGAGCGCATGCTCGGCAAGAGCTTCGACCGGCTCTCGTACCACGACTTCATCCTCGCGCAGGGACTGCTCTCGCCGTCGCTGCTGCGCAAGGCGGTGATGGAGGACTACATCAAGCCTCGGGCTTCGGCGGCTCAGGCGGCTCCTCGTCGCGATTGAACTCGTTCATCGCGCGACGCAAATCGCTGCGCGCGAAAAGCACAAGGGCGTCGACCGCGCGTCCGATGGCGCGGTCGACGATCGGCTGTTCGTCGGCCGCGAATTCATCGAGGACGTAATCGCGCAGCCGCCCGCCGTCCGCGGCGCCGATCCCGACGCGCAGCCGCGGAAACGTTTCGCTTCCCAGCGTCTGCACGATCGAGCGCATCCCGTTGTGCGTACCGGCGGAACCGTTCGGCCGGATGCGCAGCTTGGCGAGGGGCAGATCGATGTCGTCGTAGACGACGATCAGATCGTCCGTCGATTCGAGATAGGCGTTGACCAGCAGCCTCACCGCGTCGCCGGAAAGGTTCATGAATGTGAGCGGCTTCGCAATCATCACGCTCCCGCCCGCGACGCGCCCCGTCCCGGTCAACGCGCTCTTCTCGTGCTTCGCGATGTCGATGCGGAACTTCCGCGCGAACGCTTCGACCACCATCCAGCCGACGTTGTGCCGCGTCCGTTCGTAATCCGCTCCCGGGTTGCCCAGCCCCACGATCAGTTTCATGCGACCGCGAAGAGTACAATCCAGACGATGAACGCGCTACCTCCACTGATCACGGACCACCTCGACGAGGTGCGCGCGCTTTGCGAGAAGTACCACGTCAAACGGTTGACGTTGTTCGGGTCGGCGGTGAAGGGAACGTTCGATCCGGAGACGAGTGATCTCGATTTCGCGGTGGAGTTTCTTCCTGCCACACCTCCCGGCGGACTGCACGGACCTTACTTCAGCCTCCTGCGCGACCTTCAGGAACTGTTCGAGCGCAACATCGATCTCGTCGACCGCGGACGGATCGAGAATCCGTACTTTCTTCAGGTGCTCGAGTTGACGCAGCATGACGTCTATGGATCCCCTGCAGCAGCTTGAGCGAAAGGCGCGCCTCTGGCACATCGTCCGTGCCGCGGAGAAGATTCAGACGTTCACAGAAGGTCGATCGCCTCGATACTACGACGACGAGCTGCTCGCGTCAGCGGTCGAGCGGCAATTGACGATCATCGGTGAGGCGCTGAATCGCGCGAAACAGGTCGATCCGGAGCTCGTGGCACAGATTACGGACGCCGACGGAATCATCGGACTCCGCAATCAACTCATCCACAATTACCCGCACATCGACGCGGAACGGATCTGGCGAATCGTCGAAGAAGATCTCCCCCTCCTTCTCGCTGAAGTCCGCGCACTTCTCGGCGCGTCTCCTGCATAATCCCCCTCCTCATCGCCGCCCATGGAAAAGCGTCAGCGCATCGTCATCATCGACGACAACGCGAATGACCTGGAGGTCACGCGCAGGTTCCTCGAGCGTCGGGGATACGATGCCGTTCCCGCGCAATCCGGCGAAGAGGGATTGCGGCTCGCGGAGCAGCTCGTGCCCGACGCGATCGTCGTCGACTACCGGATGCCGGGCATGGACGGGTTCGAGGTCACGCGGCGGATCAAGGCCGATCCGCAACTCCACACCATCCCCGTCCTGATGCTCACCGGCTCCGACTCCGCGGAGCACGTCGTCCAGGGGCTCGGCGCGGGCGCGGAAGACTTCGTGACCAAGGGCGCGGACATCGAGGTCATGGTCGCGCGTCTGCGAGCGCTGTTGCGCATGAAGGCGTACCAGGACCAGCTCCGGCGCATGAACCAGCAGATGACGCGCGACCTCCAGATCGCGCGGCGCGTGCAGGAGGCGCTCATGCCTCCGACGGAGTTCGTCGCGAAAGGCATCGAGATCCGCTCCGCGTACGTCCCCAGCGAAGTCCTCTCCGGCGACTTCTACGACTACTTCGTCCAGGACGATTCGCTGTATCTCTTCGTCGCCGACGTCTCCGGCCACGGCCTTCCCGCCGCGATCCTCGTGTCGCTGCTGAAGAGCTACATCCACAGCGAAGCCGCGACAGAACGCTCGCTCGCCGAGTTCATGACGCACCTCAACGACTTCCTCTACGGCGTCAGCCTGCCGACGCAGTTCGCCACGGCCGCGCTCTTCCGCATGGAGGCGGGGAACCAGCTCGTCTACTCGAACGCGGCGCATCCGCCGTTCCTCATCCACCGCCGCAGCAGCGGCCGCACCGTCGTCTACGAACAGCCCAGTAATCTCCTCGGCGCAATGCCGAACATGCTGTTCGAGGAGCACACCGTGAGCGTCTCCCCCGGCGACACGCTGTTCGTCTACACCGACGGCCTCACCGACCGGATGAACGCCAGCCGCGAGATCTACACCATCGATCGCGTGGCCGCCGTTCTCGAGCGCTCGGGCGACGCCGGGCTGCCCGCGGTCTACGACGCGATCTACGCCGACGTCAGCAGTTTCGCGGCCACGGAAGAATTCAAGGACGACATTGCGTTCGTGGTGACGCGGTTCCACTAGATCGAATGCGTCGACCCTTCATCCTGCTCCTCTTCCTCGCCTGGCCGGCGCTCGCGCAGACCCGCGAGCCCTTTCCCGCGGATTACAAGGTCAGCCCCTGTGCCTCGGCCGCACCAGTCTGCAAAACGTTCAATCAGTCCCAGTTTTCCGCCGTCGCCGCGCTCCGCGGATTCGACATCGGCCAGGAGTGGGTCGACGCCCACTGGCGCGAATTGAGCGACGCGCTCGCGCCCTCGTGCGCGAAGATCGCCACGTGCTTCACCGTCCCCGGCAACGACTTCACGTTCTGCAACGACATCGTCTCCGAGGAAGTGTTCGCGACGTGCAATCGCTACCCCGAGGGTTCCCGCGATCGCGAGAAGTGCAGCTTCTTCGTGCGCGTCTACCTCTTCGGACACGACCGCAACAGCTCCGCGCCGTGGAAGAAGATCCAGGAGTGCGGGAAGGCGCAGCCCGTGCCTGCCGAGCGCACCTTCGAGTGGTGGATGTCGCCCGCGACGATCGGCCCCGACTATCCCGGCAGCTTCACGGTCTACGCGATCGACAGCGAGACGCGCGTGCCCATCCGCACGAAGGTCCATCTGAACGTGCCGGGACCGCTTTACGCGCCTGACTCACCGGACGGATTGCCGACGACGTTCTATCCCGTGCCGTGGAAGCCGAAACTCGTGCGCGCCCCGAACGCGCAGGGACATCGCGACGTCGTGCCGCCAACGGTGCACATCGAAGTGCCGGGATACGCACCGGTCACGTTCGATCTCCCGATGACCGTGCCGACGATGACGGTGACGATGGATCCCGATCCGTCGAAGCTCAAGCGGGGAAAGAACACCGTGACGGTCACCGCGCGCGATGCCGCGACGGGTGCACCCATCGAAGCTCGCGTCATGGGCGGCGCGTCGAGCGTTCTGGGCAAGACGAACGTGCCGTTCGAGCTCGAGATCGTGAAGGGACAGAAGCGCCCGGAGATCTGGGTGACGTCGTTGTTTGACCGATACAGCGATGTCGTGGTCGCGCCGGCGGGAGATTAATCTTCCTCGCCCCCGAGCAACTCCCCCACATCCCGCTCCGCCATCAATTCCTTGGTGATCCCCGCATGCTTCTCCGTGCCGTAGTACCAGGCCGCCTTGATCGACGGCTCCGCGGGAAACGTGTCGTCATAGACGAAGCACTCCAGCGACCGCAATCGCCCGTTGTGCACGTGCACCGAGGTATCGGCGGGCGTCCGTGCGCCTTCGAGCTCGATCTGAAGATCGTCGAGATGCAGGAGCTTGCGCTCGATTGCCGGAACACTGGACGGAACTTCGAAGCGCGTGACGAAGCCGGTGGTCGTCTTCTCACGATCGCGCACCGTCGCGGACGCGTACTGCTCGCGCAAAGTCGCGAGCAGTGGATCGTCGCCGGCGAGCAGACCCGCCATCACCTGCTTCTCGAACTCTTCTAACGTCACGCGATTCTCTGCAGCAGCTCCACGGCCTGCGACTTCTTCTCGTACTGCACCTCGGTGGCGGCGATCTTCTCGAGGTACTTGCGTGCTTCGTCCGAGTCATCGCGGCGCAGATGGCAGCGCGCGAGCCAGAACCACGTGTCGACGATGTACTCGTTCTCGCTGAAGCGATGCCCCTGCACGGCGCGCTCGAACGATGCTACGGCCTCGTCGAAATTCCCCTGCGCGTACTCGATCCGGCCGATGTGCGAGAGCGCGTCGAAGTAGTCGAACGAGCTCTGATCCACGCTCGCGGAGACGCGGCGGTAGAACGACGCGGCATCTTCGAATTCCTTCCGGTCGAAGTAGATCGCGCCGCAGAACAGCAGTGCGTTCCGGTAGAAGTAGGAATTGAAGAACGGCTTGTTCTCGTCGAACAGCGTGAGCGATTCCTGGAACAGATGCAGCGCGTCTTCGTGGTCGCCGAGGGCGTACGAGTTCAGCGCCTTGAGCGCGAGGGCCTGCGCGGTGACGTTGTCGTTCGGCGAATAGCGCAGCGACTGCTCGTGCAGCTCCTTCGCCTTCGCATAGTCCGCCTCCTCGTGCGAGAGGTGGCCGAGCATGACGTACGACTTGTACTTGATGTCGTTCGCCTCGTCCGACTCCTCGGAAGCACAGGCAGCGCTGAAGTCTTCGCGCGCGCGAGCGAGATCGCCCGCGTACAACGCGGCGACGGCGCGGTAGTACGTCGCCTCCAGCGTGGTCAGCACCGGCGACTTCTCGCGGCTCATCTCGTCGATGAACTGCGTCACGAGCTGCGCGAGCGTACGGCTCTCCTCGGTCGGGTCGACGATGAAGTTCTGCAGATAGACGAGGCGATTCTCGAGGATGCGCATCATCTCCAGCATCACGGTGATCCGCTCCTGATCGGCGCTCGCCTCGCGGAACATCGTTGCGAGCCGCCGCTGGAGAGCCTGGTACTTGCCGTCGTACTCGCGCACGCTCGCGTCCGCGAGCTCGCCTGGCTCGTGCTGCAGTTTCGTCTCGAGCGCGATGCGCTCGTCGACAAGCTGTCTCAACTGTGCTGCTGGATCCATGGGCAAACCATACAACAGTTGCTCTGTCATCCCGAGCGGAGTCGATGATCTGGGCGAGCGAGTCGACGAGTCGACGAGTCTTCAAGTCGTCGAGTCGTCGAGGCTCATAGGCTCATAGCCTCTATGAGACTGTGAGACTGTGAGCCTATGCGCCTCGCTCGACGACTCGTCGACTTGACGACTCGTCGGCTCGTCACCGCTCCCGCTCCTTGATCGCCTGTCCACCGACCTCGAGCAGGCGGAACTCGATCTGGTGCTTGTCCTCGTCGATCGACTCGACGCGGATCTTTACCTTGTCGCCGAGGCGGAGCTCGCGGTTCGTCGACTCGCCGCGCATGCGGTGCTCGCGGTCGTGATAGCGCCAGAAATCGCCGCCGATCGTGGCGACCGGAACGAGTCCCTGCACGAAGATCTCGTCGAGCTCCACGAACAGGCCGAACGGCGCGACGCCGGTGACGATGCCGGTGTACTCGTTCCCGACCTTGTCGCGCATGAAGATGACTTTTTTCCACTCGAGCACCTCGCGGGACGCGTCGTCCGCGCGGCGCTCGCGCTCGCTCGACTGCGACGCGTACATCGGATGCGCGCGCTCGATCTGTTCGCGTCGATCGCCGTACAGAGCTGCGTTCGCGACCAGCTCGAACAGACGTCGGTGCACGATGAGATCGGGATAGCGGCGGATCGGCGAGGTGAAGTGGCAATAGTGCTCGAATGCGAGCGCGAAGTGTCCGGTCGATTCCTCCGAGTAGAAAGCGCGCTTCATCGAGCGCAGGATGATGTTCGTGAGGAAGCGATCTTCCGGCGTGCCCGCCACTTCCTTCAGCACGCGCTGCAGCTCGCCCGGACGAATGTCCTCGACATTGCCGCGCAGCTTGATTCGGAACTCTTTCAGGATCTCCTTGAGATCCTCGAGCTTCTGCGGGTCCGGCTGCTGGTGCACGCGATAGATGCCGGGCTGGTTCGCGAACACAAGCTCGCGCGCGACTGTCTCGTTCGCGGAGAGCATGAATTCCTCGATGATCCGATGAGCGACGTTGCGCTCCGTCGCGCGGATGGTCTCGATGTCGCCGGTCAAGCCGAGCATCACCTCGGCCTCGGGGAGATCGAAGTCGATCGAGCCGCGCTGCTCGCGGCGCGCGCGCAGGATTTCGTAGAGCGCGTGCATCCGCTCGAACTCGGGAACGAGGTGGCCGTAGCGCTCGAGGAGTGCAGGCGCGTCCGCCTCGGCCGCCGCGTCTCGTTCGGCACCTGAAGCCGGCGACGCGCCGCGAGCGACGAGGATCGCGTTCACATTCGTATACGTCATCCGCTCCTTCGTGCGGATCACGGACTTGTAGATCTTGTGATTCAGAAACTTCCCGCGCTTGTCGATCTCCATCTCGCACGTGAACGTGAGCCGCGCGATCTTCGGATTGAGCGAGCAGATGCCGTTCGACAGAGTCTCGGGCAGCATCGGGATGGCGCGTCCGGGGAAGTACACGGACGTTCCCCGCTCGAAGGCCTCGCGATCGAGCGCGCTCCCCTCGGTCACGTAATGCGCGACGTCGGCGATGTGCACGCCGAGGAGGTAGTTGCCGTTCGGCAGGAGCTGCACTTCGACCGCGTCGTCGAAGTCCTTCGCCGTCTCGCCGTCGATGGTGACGATGTTGCGGTCGCGGAGATCGACGCGCTGCGCGATCACCTCCGGCGGCACTTCCTGCGGGATCGCGTCCGCCTCGCGCAGCACTTCATCGGGAAAGAGATGCGGGAGGTGATGCTTTCGGATGACCACTTCGATGTCGACGCCCGGATCACCGATGAAGCCGAGAGTCTCGACGACGCGTCCCGAGGCGAAGTGCGACGTGCGATCGGGATAGCGATCGAGCTCGACGTTCACCATCTCCCCTTCGCGCGCGTCCATCGTCCCTTCCCGGTCGATGCGGATGTCGGTGTCGATGCGAATGTCGAACGGCACCACGAACGGCTCGGGCACGAGGTGGAATCGGCCGACGACGGTGCGATGCGCGCGGCGAAGGACCTTCGCGACCTCGCCCACGATGTACCTGCGCTCACGGATGCGGCGGAACGTGGGCCGGTGCTTGTCGACGCGCACGATCACGAGATCGCCGTTCATCGCGCCCTTCACCTGCTTGCGGTCGATGTAGACGTCGTGCTCGTCGCCTTTTTCCGTTCGAGTGCCGAGGAGCGTGCCGTGGCCGTCGGGATGAACCTTGATGCGGCCCGCGTGGTACGGCGTGAACTCGAGGAGCGAGTAGCGCTTGCCGCGCACGGCGATGATCGCGCCGTCGTTCTCGAGCTCCTCGACCGCGCGCTCGACCAGCTCGGGCGTGGCGTCGGGATCGTGCAGCCGCTCGTGGATCTCGCTGATGCGCAGAAGGCGATTGCCTCGCTCGCGCATCAACGCGACGATCGATTCGTGCAGGATGGGGCTCTGGGGAACGGAAAGCATGCTCACGGCGGTATTCTTCGTGAAGCCCCGAGCGAAGTCGAGGGGCCAGGTTAGTAGCAACGATGCGCGTTCACGAAGCGCGAAAGCACGTGCAGACGCCTGTAGGATCGTTCAGCGCTGGTGCTAAGTTGGCCCCTCGACTTCGCTCGGGGCTAAAGCAAAGCTACTACCGTGTCGACCGCGGGCGCGACGACTTCGTCGACGGCGCGGAGAGGCGCTTGTGGGACACGCGGCGGCGCACCGGGCGCACCGACTCGGCGAAGCCGTTCAGCATCGTCTGCGTGCGGAGCTTGTTGTGCAGCGTGTTGCGGTGGACACCGAGCTTGCGGGAGGCCTGCGTGACGTTGCCCTTGCTCGCCGTCATCGCGGCCACGATGTACTTCCCCTCGAAGGCTTCGACTGCCTGCGCCAGCGTAATTCCGTTGCCGATCAGTTCGCGGATGATGGCGTTCAGGCGATCGTCGATGCTTACCATTCTCTTGTCTGACCTCGATTAGCGAACTTGGAAGAGCGAGATTCTACTACTCAACATTTGACGGACAGGAAGAAAAATTTTTCCTCATCGCGCGCGCTTGACAAATGAAGAAAGTGTCATCGCGATCGACGTGACGAACATCACGATCTTCCGTTCGACGCGCAGAAATTTCGCACGATCTCGCGCGTCAGACGAACACCTTCGACGAAGAACCGCGCGCGGATCCGCTCGTCGTGACCGTGCACGCCATCCGCGTCGTAATAGTTCACTTTGAAGGGCATCATGCCGTACGCGGTGATGCCGCGCGCGCGAAGATAGCGGCTGTCGGTCGTGCCCGAAGAGACGATCGGACCGACTGTCGAACCCGGCGATGACGCACTCATCGCGCGCCGGATCGTGTCGAACAGCTCCCCGCTGGCGGGACTCTCCGGCGCGGGTGTCGACGACAGCAGCACATCCACCTGTCCGTTCTTGCCTACAGCGTCTCGCACGCGAGCGAGCATCGCCTCGGGCGCGCTCGACGGCAGCAGGCGGATGTCGATGCCTGCGACGGCGCGCGTGGGAATCACATTCACCGCGCTCCCAGCGTTGATGTGCGTGATGGCGATGGAATCGCGGAGCAATGCGCGATAGCCCGGCGTGAGCTCGCGCTCGATGCGCGCGACGTCCAGCGGCTCGCGGATCAACCGCAGCTTCGCCGCGCGCCGGTCGGTGCGCGCAGCAGCGGTTGCCGCTATCGCGCGCGCGACACTCGGGTCGAGGCGGTACGGCGTCTCGATCGCATCGACGGCCGCGAGCGCACGCATGAGCTTCGCCGACGCGCCTCCATCCTCGGGCGGTAGCGCTCCATGTCCGCCTTCGCCTTCGCTCGTGACGCGCAACCACAGCGGAACCTTCTGCTGCACTTCGACGCCCCAGAAGATCACTTTGTCGAGCGCGGTCTCGTTCGCCCCGCCCTCATTCAACGCGTAACCGACGCCCTCGAACAGCTCGGGATGTGTCTCGAGGAGCTGCTTCGTGCCTTTGATCCCGCCGAGCTCTTCATCGGGTGTCGCCAGAAAGACGACGTCGCGCTCGAGCTTCACTCCGCGGCGTTTGAGATCGACGAACGCGAGCAGGTGCGCGATCGTCAGCGACTTCATGTCGAGCGCGCCGCGGCCCCAGATGTATCCGCCCTCGCGCACACCACCAAACGGTGGATTGCGCCAGAACGACGCCTCGACGGGGACGACGTCGATGTGCGAGATCAACAGCAGCGCTTTTTCCTTCGTGCCCGACTCGAGCCGCGCGTAGACACCTTGCCGCTTCGGATCGTCGCCCACGAGTTGCGCGGGGATTCCTTCCTCGGCGAGCAGGTCGCGCAGATACGTCGCGCCCGCGGTCTCGTTGCCCGGCGGATTGCTCGTGTCGATCTTCAGATACTCGACGAGCGCATGCGCCGCCTCGCTGTCCATCGGATCCTCGCGGACGCCGTTGGCTTCCTTACAGCCGACGAAGAGGAGAAGCGCGATGGCGATGATTGCGTTGCTCGTTGCTCGTTGCTCGTTGCTGGTGAAGCATCGCCTGAACGTAACGGCACTAGAAACGAGCAACGAGGCACGGGCAACCCGAGCGCAGCGAGTCGTCACGCGTTGCCGACGGCCGGCGCCGGAATGGTCAACTGCACCGCCGGCGTCTCCTCCGCGGGCGCGCGGTAGGCCTCGAAGCACGCGCGGCAGCGCGCCTCGTACGACGAGTCGCCCACCTCCACCTGCGAGTTGCCGCCCGAGACACGCTGCGAGTAGTGTGCGGCGCCGCGGCAACGCACGCAGATCGCATGCATCTTCGACACTTCCTCGGCCACCGCGAGCAGCGCCGGCATCGGTCCGAACGGACGACGCGTGTAGTCCTGATCGAGACCCGCGGCGATGACGCGGATGCCCGCGTCCGCGAGCTGCATGGCCACGTCGACGACGCCGGCGTCGAAGAACTGCACCTCGTCGATGCCGATGACCTGCACGCCGATCTCGACGCGCGCGAGCAGCTCCGTGCTCGTCGCGACGGCGAGAGCCTTCAGACGGCGATCGTCGCGCGAGACCACTTCGTCGGTCGCGAAACGGTCGTCGAGGAGCGGTTTGAACACCTGCACGCGCTGGCGCCCGATGACCGCGCGCCGCAACCGGCGAATCAGCTCCTCCGACTTTCCGGAGAACATGCCTCCGGCGATGATTTCGATCCAGCCGCCACGATGTTGGTCCAAGGGATTTCGCCTCCGAGAATTGTTGCCTAAGGATAATCGAAGAATACGCGCGCCAGCCTCGCAACTCCTTCACGAATCCGCTCATCGCTCTCTTTCGCGAACGTGAGCCGCATCGTGTTCGCACCGCTGCCGTCGACGAAGAACGGCCCGCCGGGGATGTAGGCGACGCCGCTCGCGACCGCGTCGGAGATGCGCGCCGCGGTGTCCACATCGCCATTCAGCGTGACAAACGTGAACAGACCGCCGTCCGCGGGCGTCCAATGAGCGCGACCGCTGAAGTGGCACTCGAGCTCTTCGATCAGGATGCCGCGCTTGCCGCGGTAGAACGCGCGCACACGCTCGATCTGCGGCGCGAGCTCGCCGCCGGAGACGAGCTCCTCGACGATCGACTGATCGAGCATGCCCGAGCAGAGGTCGGCGGCCTGCTTCGCGACCTCGAGCCGCTCGAGCAACGGCTTCGGCGCGACGATCCAGCCGCATCGCAGGCCGGGCGCGAGGACCTTCGAGAACGATCCGAGGTAGATCACGCGTCCGCTACGTTCTTTATCAACGTAGTCACGCGATTTCATCGCGGTCGTATCCGCGCCGTCGACGTACACCAGCTCGCCGTATGGATCATCCTCGATGACCAGGAAATCGAATTCGTTCGCGATCGCGAGCACGGCATCGCGCCGCGCCTGCGTCATCAAGCGTCCCGACGGATTCTGAAAGTTCGGGATCGTATAGAGCAGTTTGATGCGTGCGCGAGCCTGCCCTGAGCGAAGCCGAAGGGCGACCTCGCGCAAAGACTCGGGAACGATCCCCTCGTCGTCCTGCTGCACGCCGACGAGCTCCGCGCTGCGCGCGAAGAACGACGCCGAGCCGCCGATGTACGTCGGCAGTTCCACGGCCACGACGTCGCCGGGATCGAGGATCGTGTGCGCGATGAGATCGAGCGCCTGCTGCGAGCCGGTCGTGACGATCACGTCGTCCGCGGTGCATTCGATCCCGCGACCGCGGCAGATGTTCGCGATCGCCTCGCAGAGTGCCGGTAGCCCGCGCGTCGGCCCGTACTGCAACGCGACCGTGCGCCGTTCGCGCACGACCTTCGCCGCGATCTCGGCGATCCGCTCCGCCGGAAATGTCTCCGGATTCGGCACGCCGCCGGCGAAGGAGATGATGTTCGGATCGTTGATCAGCTTCGCGAACGCGCGAATCGCGGAGGGGCGGAACGAGTGTGCGTCTCTTGAAAGAAACTTCTCGTAGGACATCAGGACTTCTTTTCCACCGCCAACGCTGCGTATGCGGCGAGATACCAGCTCGTCACGAACGCGGAGAACGCCCAGTTCAACAGCGTCGCGATCAGGCGGACGGGGATCGAGAAGAAATTGAACACGGCCCGCTGATGCATCAGCTCACCGAAAGCGGCCATGTACGAGAAGCTGGCGAAGAAGCTCGAGCCGGCCATCGCGATGACCACGACGGCGAGCGCGATCACGAGGTGGCGTCCGAGGTCGGATTTGATCGAGGCCCAGGCGCCGGCGAGGGCTGAGGAGGCGCCGGAACGGTCGACTGCCCAATCCGCGATCGCGCGAGTCGTCCACATGCTCGTCACGACGCCGACCACGATCATCAGCATGAGCGTCACCGCCAGGCCGATGCAGCCCGTCGCGACGATCGCCGCCGGCGTCTCGCGCGCGATGAACATGATCACCGCGGTCGGCACGAGCGGAATGAGCAGGATCAGGCAGGCCACACCCCAAGCGAAGTTGTAGATCCAGAACACCGTCCACCAGCCGTCCTTCGCCCCCGCGAGCCAGCGTGGCATCGAGAAGACGCGGTAACGCGAGCGCGGACCTTCCGTCGCCGGTCCGGCGATGCGGTCCGCGTCGACAGCCACGCGCACGCAACCCGCCTCCACGAACGCGTGCACGGCGACGAAGATCAAGAGCAGCACCGAGACGCCGACGAAGATCCAGATCAGCAGCATCCACTTGCTGAGCAACGACAGCAGCAGACCTTCGAACTGTTCCGGCGTGTCGAGGTCCGTGAGCTCGATTCCGATCGAGACGAAGATCGGAACGAGGATGGCCATCGCCGCGCCGATGGCGATCAGGGCGAACGCGACGACCTCCACGATCCGGATGACGATCAGCCCCCAGTTCGCGATCGCGTTGTCGAGACCGCGGCGGAGCGTGTCGAAGATGCTGCGCTTCATCCGAGCCGGTTCCGCCGGTAGTCCGTCGCGCCGGTGAAGTCGATGCGGTCGGCCATCTCCGCGAGCCGGCTGCGCAGACGCACGCCGATGCGCTCTTCGAGCCGCTCCTGCTTCGCATCGGGCACATGATCGAGGTAGTTCGTCGTGAAGATCGTCGTCCGCTCCTCGTTGTAGCGGGTGTTGATCACGTAATAGAGGATGTCCTGCACGAACGTCGTCGGCTTCTGCGATCCGAGCTCGTCGAGCACGAGCAGATCGGCCTCGAGCAGCGGACGCATGATCTCGGCCTTGCCCGGCAGTTGATCGGAATCGAACGACGCGTGGATTTCCTGGATCACGTCCTGGAAGTTCGCGAAGAGCACGCGTCCCGGCTTGCCGCTGTGGATCACCTCGAGAAGCGCCGCTACGGCGAGATGCGTCTTCCCCGCGCCGCAGCCACCCATCAGCAGGAGGCCCTTCCCTTCCTGCAGCGAAGGCCAGAGGTCGACGAACTCCTGCACGCGCTTTTTCGCGTTGCGCAGGACCGGCACGGTGTCGCGGAAGGTGTCGAGCGTGCAGTGCTCGTAACGCTTCGGGATGTTCGCGCCGGCCAACCGCTGCGATTTGCGCAGATCGCCCTGACACCCACACGGCTCGACGCGCAGATCGTCCCCCGGCAACGGCACCCATCCCGAACCGGAGCAGCGGGGGCAAATAGCGGGTTGGGCGGCGGCGGGGTGCATGGGCGAAGTTTAACGTAGGGCGTGGCTTCAGCCCGCCTCCCACGTGGGCGGGCTGAAGCCACGCCCTACATTTATACTTCCGAGCGGTCCGCGCAATGACCCGCTCTCTCGTCAATTACCTCGCCCAGCGCCCCGACGCCGCGACGTTCCTTCTTCCGACGGACGTCGACCGGGCGCTGCAGGAGCTGTTCGGACAGCCGGATCGGCTGCTTCCGCAGCCGTACAAGATCTTTCCGGCCGACGAAACGCAGCCTCCGATCCTCGGATTCGCAGTCGCTGACTCCGCGGTCATGCGAGAGCTCGAGCTGAAGCTGGATCGCTGGCTCACCGAAGAAACGACATGGCAGGTCAACCGCGCGGGGTTGAAAGACAAGGCCCAGGCTGCGTTCAGCGCGTACATCACCGCGCTCATGAAAGCGGCGGAGAACGCACTGATCTCGAACCTTCTCAGCGATTATCACGCGATCTTCTGGCTCACGCACTCGCTCGATCTGGCGCGGCACTTCTCGATGATCCCGCGCCGCATCAGCGCGCACGACTCCCAGACCGGCCGCCATCTCGGCGACTCGCTCAAGTACCGCATCTTCGGACGCTGGGTCAGCGAGACGCGCGATCAGATGAATCAGATGATCGGACGCGCGTCGGCACTGCTGGAAGGAGAGGAACAGCGCGGCCTGCAGTTCTTCCGACTCCTGCAGGACGACGTGCTGATCCTCACCGAGGAGTTCATCGGACCCGATCTGCGCGAGTTGCGCAGCTTCATCAACGGATACCTGCGCCGCGACTTCCAGAGTTTCCGCGATACCTTCGAGCGCCTCCGCAACACCGCCGTCGAGCTCGTGCAGAACGAGCGCACCTTCCGCGCGGCGCTGCCGCTGTTCGGCGCGGGATCGGATGTCACCCTCGCACTGCTCCTCGATCCGCGCTTCGAGAATTTCCTCTTCGATCATCCCGCGGCGCAGAACGCGGTCTCGCGCGAAGAGCGCGAGCAGTTCCAGCTCATCGCCCGCCGCGTGCGCGAGTTCGCGGTCCTCAATCAGCTCCGCCGCGGCATTCTCTGGATGACCGCGCAGCAAGACGGCCAGATCGTCTCCGCCGAAGGCCGCTCCGGGATGACCTACTCGCGCTCCACGCGGCCGATGGACTTCGGACGCGCGGGCGTCGTCGATCCGATGGTGCATCGCTTCGGGATGATCTACGACATCTCGAAATTCTCCGAGACGCTCGGCAACATCCGCCGCGCCGGCGGAAAGGAAGAGCTGCGCTCGTACCGACAGATGCTCGTGTTCCAGCGAAAGCTCGACACGGTCGCGCAGCGCCACCTGCTGCAGTTCGAGAAGTTCCTCGGCGACGGCGCGTTCTACACGACCCGCCGCGCGTTGCGCATCGTCCGCGCCGCAGTCGAGATCCAGCGCTTTTACTCGGAGATGAAGCGCAAGGGATTCTCGTTCAACAAAGGCCTGCGCATCGCCATCAACTACGGCTATTACCGCCTCCTGCCGATGAAGACTTCGGCCGACGCCTCGGAGCAGATCACCGAGTTCTACGGACCCGGGATCGTCGAGCTCTCTCGCCTCACCACCGGCAAGGCGAACCGGGAGATCGCGGAGATCGCGGAGTTCCTCGTCTCGCATGGCTACGACGAGCACAAGGTGACGCAATTCTTCGCGCCGCTGGCCGGCAACGTCGACGTCGTCGACAAGACCCAGGCCGCGCGCGAGTACTTCGCTTACCTCGACGGCAACGGCCATCTCGTCAACGAGAGCATCGTCGCGTCGATGGCGCTGATCCAGGAGTTGTCGAACGAGCTGGGACAGGAAGCGCAGCCGCTGTTTCGCGTGCGCGCGTCGTGGGGCGGCACGTACATCGCCTTCGAGCCCGCGATCCCCGGCGTCGAGTACCTCGGCGTCCGTCTCCTCGGCATGGTCGCGCTGAAAGGGCTCGACAAGATCGACGTCACGGAGATCGTGCCGTTCGCGCAGGGCGAGGCCGAGGATGTGACGCCGGTCGAATCCGGCGAGCCGCTGGTCATGCTGCTCCGCCAGGATCACAGCCGACGCCGTGAATCCTCCGGCGGGTGGTCGGCGGTGGGTGCCGACACGAGCACGACCGAGAGCCTCATCGAGAGCGAGATCGTGATCTGCGTGAAAACGGACTCGAACGATCTCGAAGACGAAGTGCTCATCGGCGAATGGGACCCACGCTCGGACGACGTGAAACGCCCGCTCCGCCTCCCCCGCGGCGACTTCCAACGCCTCTTCTCGCTCAAAGGCGAGCTCAGCGCCGAGCTTCTTTCCGGACGCAAGGAAAGCGTGCGGCAGATGTATGAGCGGCTTTCGCTGAAGACGCTCGCGCCCTCGCTGGCGCTCGCGCCGTATCGGGTTGCGGGGGAGTACGACGCTTATGTTTTAGGCGAGGTCGTGGAGAAGCTGTAGGTTGGTGTTTTAGCTTCGAGCGAGCGCAGTGAGTCGAGAAGCCAAGTTAGTACCTACGAGGCACGCTCCTCGTAGGTGCTAACCTGACCCTTCGGCTCCCTGCGGTCGCTCAGGGTTAAAATCAAAACAGTGCGCGTCGACTACGAAAAGCGGGAGATCGTTTGCGCGGTGGGCGACCTCGTGCACGAGTCGACCTACCGGCGCATCGGCGTCGAGCGCGGGGACGGCTTCCGGCGCATGTGGATCGGGCAGGACATCCACACCCGCCGTGCCGAACAACGCGCCAGTGAAGACCCGCACTATCGCGCCGAAGTTCACGTAGTCCATCGCGTGAACATCGGCGGGTGGAGCGTGACCATCACCGGCCGGATCGACGGACTCTCGATCGACAAAGAACAGAAGATCGTCAACATCGAAGAGGTCAAGTCCATCCACTTCGACCTCGAGCTCGAGGCGCTCTCGCGCTCCGAGAAACTGCAGCGGCATCTCTATCAACTCCTGCTCTACGCGTACTTCCTTTCGAGCCAGCCCGACCTCGAGGGCTACACCTTCGCGCCGCAGCTCGTGCTCATCGACCTCGTCTCCGGCGAGGCGAAGCTCGTCGACACGGAGTTCGATCGCGAGCGCGTCGAGTCGACGCTGCACGCGCACATCGCGAAGCTCATCGAAGACCTCGACGCCGCGGCTGCGTTGCGCGTCGCCAAACGCGCGTTCGCGGACACGCTCGAGTTCCCGTTCGAGATCGTGCGTCCGGGTCAGGAGGAGATCGTCTCGGCGGTCGCGCGCGCGGTGTGGCAGCGCGACTCGCTGCTCGTCTCCGCGCCGACGGGCATCGGCAAGACGATGGCCGTGCTCTACCCGGCCGTGAAGCAGTCGCTGAAGCTCGGCAAGAAACTGTTCTATCTGACGTCGAAGACGCTCCAGCAGGACGCCGCGATCGAAGCGCTGCGCCGCCTCAACGACGGCTCTTTCCGCGTGCTCCGCATCCGCGCGAAGTCGAAGATGTGCGCGCACACGGAGATGATCTGCCACGAGGATTTCTGCCCCTTCGCCGCGCAGTACACGGCGAAGATGGAGAAGTCGGGGCTGCTCTCGCACCTCGTGACGGCGATGAGCTACTTCGATCCCGACATCACTTTCGAGCTCGCGCGCGAGCACGAGGTCTGCCCGTTCGAGGTCTCGCTGGAGCTGATCGAGCAGGCGGACGTGATCGTCTGCGACTACAACTACATCTTCGATCCGTACGTCGGCCTGAAGGCGTACTCGCAGGAGAACGACTACGGCGACTGCGTGCTGATCGTGGATGAGGCCCACAATCTCGTCGACCGCGGCCGCTCGTACTACTCACCCGAGCTGCACGAGAAGCAGTTCGACGACATCCGCCGACTGATGATGTCCCGCAACTGTTGGGTGGAGGGGTGGGAGGAGCTGCTGGAGATTTTGCGGGGACATTTTCGCGAGTTGGCGGTCGAGGCGTTCGAGGACGACGCGTTGCTCGTTTCTCGTGGCTCGTTCCTCGACGACGAAATGCCCCAGCAACGAGCAACGAGCAACGAGCAACGCATCGCGCTCTGCTCCCCCAACCGCGAGCTCTTCATGGACCAACGCACCGAGTGGGAGCGCATCGTCCTCGAGTACATCGGCTGGAAGATCGACAACAAGGTCGCCGAAGAGGACGACCCGCTCATCGACTTCTACTTCAAGCTCGTGAAGTTCACGAATCTGCTCGCCGAGGATGGGGAGGAGTTCGCGCATCTCGTCGAGCGCACCGATGACGGCATCCGCCTCAAGATCTTCTGCAAAGACCCCTCGCGCTTCCTCGGCAAGATCTTCGATTCCGCGCACGCGACCGTCGCGCTCTCCGCGACGCTCGAGCCATTCGAGTTCTACCGCAAGACCCTCGGATTTCCGACCGATCGCACGGCCGAGCTCTCGCTCCCCTCGCCGTTCCCGCGCGACAACCGCAAGATCGTCATCGTCCCGGAAGTCGACACGACCTACAAACGCCGCGCGGATCACTACACGCGCATCGCGGAGACCGTCGCGCAGATCTCCGACGCGGGCGAGGGCAACTTCCTCGCGCTGTTTCCGAGCTACGCGTTCCTCCGCGAGATCGCGGAGCGCATGCCGCCGATCGAGAAGCGGGTCATGGTCCAGCGCAACGACATGACCGACTACGAGCGCAACGCCATCCTCGACATCCTTCGATCGAAAGCTCGCAAGGGAAACCTGATCATGGCCGTGTCGGGTGGGATGTACGCGGAAGGGATCGACTACCAGGGCGACATGCTCTCGGGCGTGATGGTCGTCGGCCCCGCGCTGCCGCAGGTGAGCTTCGAGCAGGAGCTGCTCAAGCACTACTACGACGAACAGTACGGCGCGGGCTTCGAGTTCGCATATCTGATTCCGGGCATGACCCGCGTCGTGCAGTCCGCCGGACGCGTGATCCGCAGCGAGACCGACGTCGGCGTCATCGCCCTGCTGTGCAAGCGATTCACGCAGGAAAGCTACACGCGCTACTTCCCCGCCGACTGGTACGAGGTGTCGCCGCGCGAGCTCGTGTCCCGGAAACCCGCGAGCGAGATCCGCTCGTTTTTCGAAGCGAAAGCGACGCCGCAATTGAGGATGCTCTTTTGAAGAAAATCGTTTTGCTTGTGCTCCTCACTTCTTGCGCCACTCAACCACCCAAACCCCAACTCACCGCTCCTGACTGGCCGTCCGTCCCTCCCGGCATCCTCGACGCGTTCTGCGTGCGGCTGCAGATGGATGCCATCGCGACGGGCGCGCCGCTGTCGCTCGTGTCGACGACTCGCCCGCTCGCGAATCCGCAGTCGTTCGAGGCGCTGGCGCGTCTGTCGAGGGGGCGCGTGAAGACGAATCGCGTTCCGACGTCCGCCGATGAGTTGAATCGCTCCTTGCCGATCGTCAGCGAAGGGAGCACTTGCGGATGGAGTGCGTTTGCCGTATCGCAGCTCGACGCGCATCGCGACGAGATGATCGTCGAGCTCTCCGCGCCCGCAATCAATCCCTTCGAGCCGAAGACCGGCGGGATGTTCGCGCGTGTCACGGTCGGCGGCCAGGGCGCGGCGTGGTACTGGATCACGCTCATCCCGCGGAGTGAAGGCTGGGCCGTCGGTCCGGTCTTCGCGCTCGTGCAGTAGCCGGCACGGCCGGCTGCGCTGGTTGGCCTAGCCTTGGGCACGTGCGGTCGCTCCGAGGCGAATGCCGCGCAGGCTCCTACGGCGTCCCGGAAGGACGTCAGACGGTAGCCGGCGGCAAGCGCGAAGCGCGCAGCCACCGGACTCAGGTCCACGTTTCGATCCAGTACTGCAGCATCAGGATCGCCCACAGTGGTTTCGCGTGATTCGCGCGATTCGCGCGATGCTCCGCCAACAGTTCCGTGACTATCTTCTCGTCGACGAGTCCCTGTTCGCGCAGTCGCTCCGGCGCGAGCAGCCGGTCCACTTCATTCCGCAAGCCGCGATTGATCCAGTTCGCAACCGGCACGCTCAGGCCGCGCTTGCGCCGATAGATCACGTCGCGCGGAATCCACTTTTCCGCCGCTTTCTTGAGCACCCACTTCGTCGTCAGCCCGCGCACGCGCAACTCTGTCGGTAAGGACAATGCGAACGCCGTCACGTCGCGATCGAGATACGGCGCGCGCGCTTCGACGGACGACAGCATCGTCGCGCGGTCGACTTTCACGAGCAGGTTGTCGCGCAGGTAGCCGCGGTAGTCGAGCAGCATCGCTCCCGCGAGCGGATCGTCGCCGCTTGCCTCCACGTCCGGCAGTTGATGCGTCATCAGGCCCGTGCCGAACCAGCGCAGGTGGCGCTCGGCCCACGGCCGCTCCGAGTCGGTAACGAAGCGCTTGAGCAGATATTCGAGCGTGACCTTTTTCCCCGACGAAGGCAGCGCGAACGCAAACTTGCGCACGCCGCGGCGGAGGAACGACGGCAGCGCTTCGTACTTCGGCGCGATCTTGTGTCCGAGGTAGGTCGGATAGCCTCCGAACAACTCGTCGGCTCCTTCGCCGCTGAGGATCACCTTCACGTGCTCCCGCGCGGTGCGCGCCAGCAGGAACGTCGGCAGGATCGCGGGATCCGCAAGCGGCTCCGCCACGCGCGTAGTCACGTTCCGCAGCGCCTCGGTCAACGTCTCCTCATCCGTGCGCACGGGAACGTGCTTCGTGCGCATCCGTCGCGCAAGCACCGCCGCGTCTCCGCTCTCGTCATAAGACTCCTCGGCGAACTGCGCCGAGAACGTGTGCACCTTGTCGACTCCGATCACCTGCGACGCGAGCGTGGCGAGGATCGACGAATCGAGACCGCCGCTGATGAACACGCCGACCGGCACGTCCGACATCACCTGCTTGCGCACCGCGTCTTCGATCAGCCGCTGCGTCTCGCGAATCGCCTGGCGCGCGTCGATCGGTTCAATCGCAAACTTCGACGGATCCCAGTAGCGAACCGTTTCCTCGCCGCCGTCGTGAAAGCGCATGTACGTTCCCGCGGGGACGCGGCGGATGGCGAGAAACGGCGTGCGCGGCTCAGGGACGTAGCCGAGGGCCAGGTACTCGTCGATCGCGACGCGATCGAGCTCGCGCGAAATCTCCGGGTATTGCAAGAGGCACTGCAGCTCCGAGGCGAAGAGGACCTCGCCGTTCACGCGCGTGTAGAAGAGCGGCTTCTCGCCGGCGCGGTCGCGCGCGAGGATCAGCGTGTGCGTGCGGTCGTCCCAGATCGCGAGGCCGAACATGCCGTCGAGCTCTTCGACCGCGCTCGCACCGCGATCGAGGTACAGCGGCAGAATCGTCTCGACGTCGGAGTGCGAGCGATACGGAAAGTCCGCGTAGCGCGCGCGGATCTCCGCGGCGTTGTAGATCTCGCCGTTCGCCTCGAGCCAGACCTGATCGTCGGGCGACGCGAACGGCTGGTCGGCGCGCTCGTGCAGATCGATGATGCGCAGCCGCTCCGTGCCGATGCGCGCGTGCGGCTGGACGAAAGTCGCGTGGCCGTCCGGACCGCGGTGACGCAACGCCTCGCCCATGAGGTCGACCACCTGCGGATGACGCAGCGGTGCCGCGCTCACGATGCCGTAAATGCCGCACATTCGGGCGCGGATTATATGGAGTGCGGAGGCAACGCCTCCGCTTTCCTATTCACGCGTTGGAAAGCGGAGGCGTTGCCTCCGCACTCCACAGCGCTACCGCGCGTACCCCACGTGGTGCCCGCCGTCGGCCACCATCCGCCACCCGCGCGACTCCAGCTCCGCGCGCCTCGCCGCGTCCTTGTCGCGCAGCACGTACACCCGCGGCGTGGTGCTCGCGAGCGAACGCTCGAAGTACGCCAGCGGCTTCAGCGGCGCGGCGGGATTCGCGACGTAGCGGTCGTAGCGGCGGAGGATGTAGTTGCTCGTCAGCTCGCTGCCGTCTTCGCTGACGATCGTGATCGGACGCCGCAGATAAAAGGCCATCGATCCGGTGAACGCCTCGACGCCGATTACCTCCGTGCGCGGCGTCAGATGCGGCCGCAGCTCCGCGACGAACGACTTCGCCGAGCGGCGTTCGCCGAGCGCGCGCATGAGTGGATCGGCGAGCGCGGGAAGCGCGATCACCGGAAGCGTCAGCGCAATCAGCACCAGCTCGCGGCGTTTCGCAAAGAGCGCAACGAGTCCGCCGATCGCGAACGCGACGCCGAGGGCGATTGCGGTGTCGTCCGCGACCGCGGCGATCTCCGGCTTCATCTTCGTGCGATTAAAGAAGAGCGGCGCGGCGAGCAGCAGTCCGCCGAACAACGCGACCACGATCGCCGCCGCGCGCGTCCGCGCCTCTGACCAGATTCGCGCCACCAGCAACGCGATCGCCGGCATCAGCGGCAGGATGTACTGCGGCCGCTTCGACTGCGAGATCGAAAAAAAGACGAACGGGATCACGAGCCAGAGGAGCATGAACAGCATCGCGTCATCGCGCTTCTTGAGCGCACGCCAGCTGAACAACGCCACGATCGACCACGGCAGCGCGCCGCCGATCAGATACGGCACGAAGTACCACGGCGGTCCCGTGCGCTGCAGCGCCTTCGTCGCCATCCGCTCCGCCGTTTCCGTGACGACGATGTACCGCAGGAACTCCGGCACGACCTGCGTCACACCCCAAACCCACGGCGCGATCACCGCGGCGAACAACACGATTCCGAGCAGCGGGAACAGCACGCGGACCGCCTTCCGCCGCCACGCGTACGGAATGACGACGAACAACACGAGCACGAACGTGACCGGTCCCTTCGTGATCATCGCAGCGCCCATCGCCGTCCATGCGAGAAGCGACCAGCGCGAATTGCGCTCTTCGATCGCGACGTAGAACGAGGTCAACGCGACCACGACGAAGAACATCAACGCGCTGTCAAAGATCACCGTGCGCGCGAACGCCACGGTCAGCGGCATCGCCAGAAACACGATCGCCGTCACGTATGGATCGACGCCGATGCGCCGCGCAAACCAGAACAGCACCGCGGCCGTCGCAAGAGTGAACAAATACGCGGGCAGGCGCGCCGCGAGCTCGGTCGGCCCGAGGACTTCCATCAGCGCGGCCTCGGCGGCGAAGTACACGACCGGTTTGTCGAGATACGGCAGGCCGTCGAGCCGCGGCATGACGTAGTCGTTCGTCTCCGCCATCTCCCGCGCCACTTCCGCGTTGCGGCCCTCGTCCGCGTCGAGCAGCGGCGGGCCGCCGAGTTGGATGGCAACGGCCATCACCACGACGGCCAGCCAGATTTTGAGGAAAAGCGGCGCGCTCAACGCGCGGAGGTTAGCACGCGTGTCGGAGGTAGGAGTTTGCCGCGCTCGCGACCCTCCTGTTCAAAAGGAGAGAGAACCGCATGGCAAACTCGCCGCTCACGTTGCTGGTCCTCGAGCAGTCCGCGCATTGCGACTGGGACTGGCTGCAGAAATTCGAGCAGTACTTCACCACGGGTTACGGCAGCGGCTCCGCGGTGAAGACGATCCTCGACAACGCGATCGACTACGTCGCCAACACGTCCGGCTACACCTACGTCTTCTGCGAGGTGGGCTATCTCCGGCGCTATTTCGAATCAAATCCCTCGACGCTCGCCGACTGGCGCGCCGCGATCGCGAACGGCACGTTCCAGTTCTCGTCCGGAGGCATCACTTCGGCGGAGAACCTCCTCCTCCACGGCGAGGCCTTCATCCGCAACTATCTCCTCGGCCGGCAATGGCTGAGGAACACGCTGGGCGCGACCGCGAGCCTGCGCATGTGGGTGCCCGATGACTTCGGCCACGACGCGCAACTCCCCATTCTGCTCAAAGCGCTCGGCTACACCGGCGTCGGCTTCTGGCGCATCCCGGTCGACGGCCCGCAGGCGCCGCCGACCTCCGCCTACATCGGCGACAAAAATTACTCGATCTCCGTGTCGCCGTCGGCGCCGAGTGCGTTCCTCGTCGCGGGCGACACGCCGATCGGCGTCGACTTCATCTGGCAGGCCGCCGACCAGTCGAGCGTGCAGGCGCACTGGCTGATGAACGGCTACGGCGAAGGCGACACCGACCTCGGCAAGGACTACGACACCCCCGATCCCTCCGGACTTTCGGAAGCAGTGACCGGGGATACGTCGTACGCGAACATGACCAAGTCCGGCATCGCGTTCATCCCGATCGACAACGATTTCTCGCTTCCGTACCAAGACCTTCCCTCGGCGCTTGCCGGCTGGTCGCTGGACGGCGTGACCGCGCAGCTCTCGACGTTCGATGCATTCCTGACGCAGGCGAACACGAACCTGCCCACGCTCTTCTCGAATCCAACCGACGGCTCGAATGCCTATGTGCCCAACCCGTTCTGGAGCGGCTGCTACGTCTCGCAGCCCGAGCTCAAGCAATTCCACTACGCGACCGTGCGCACGCTCCTGATGACCGAGGCGATGGAGATGTTTCTGGAGATCATCGCGACATTCAATTCTTCGTTCGTGAGCGTCGCGCAGGCGGCGCGGCAATGGATCCACGCGGCCTGGGAAGCAACGATGCCGTCGACGCACCACGACTACATCACCGGCACCGCGCCGACGCTCTCTCCCGAGAACGTGTACGGCGAGGAACAGGTCCCGAGGCTGCAGGACGCCAACTTGCTGGCCGGCGACGCCGCGCGCTACGTTCTCGATGCGGTCGCCGCAGCGATCAACCCGGGCGAGACATCGTTCGGAACGCCGTTCGCGGTCTTCAATGCAACCGGGCACCCCAGCACCCGCCGGCTCGTCGAGATCGACACGGACCAGGCCTCGACGTTCCTGAGCAGCACGATCGACGGCGTCCGCTACGATCCGGTGCAGGTCATTGCGAACGGAGTGCTGGCGCTTGCGGACGTGCTCCCATTCGGCTACCAGACCGTCTGGCTCACCGACGCACAGCCGAACGTCGAGCTCACGCTGTCGGTGACGGACAACGAGGACGGCAGCTTCACCCTCGCCAATGCGCTTCTCAGCGCCAAGGTCACCGTCGACGGCATCACCGAGCTCTACGACCTTGCGGCCGGCTCGGGAAACCTCCTGAGCAGGACCGGCAACACGCTCGTCTACTACGAGGACATGGGCAGCATCTATCGCTTCGCGAGCGAGGTGCCATGGCTCGACGGTATGAGCTTCAAGCCGGTGACCGCATGGAGCAGCCTGACGATCTCCATCGCCGAGGAGGGCGACCTCCGCGTGGCCGTCGAGGTGACCGGGACAGTCAACGTGAGCGGCGAAGCCGGCGTCCCTCTCACCATCGTCTACGCGCTCGTCGCGAACGAGCCGTTTCTGCGCATCACCACGTCCAGCGCGGCGCCGGGCCAGGCGACGATCGACTCGATGGGCTTCAGCGTCATGGTGTCGTTTCCGTTCGGGTCGGCGGCCGCGCCGATCACGGAGCTCGCCTACGGCACGACCGCGCATTGGGACAAGCGCGCGCCGCGGCACTGGTACGAATGGACGCCCAACCCGCCGGTCGAGGAATTCGACTTCATGATCTTCGAGCCGGTCCACGAATACGTGATCCCGTACGGTGCGAATAGCCAGCTCGGCGCCGTCTATCCGTCGAGCAGTCCCGCGTGGGCGATCTCCGCGGACGGCACGTCGCTTTACGGCTGCATCCTCCGCAACACGCCGAACACGGCGGGCAACGGCGCGTGGGGCGGCGACATCGATCAGCATTCGATCTCGTACGCCGTCCGAGTGCCGTCGGGACTCGGCGAGCCGTCCACCATCGGCAACAACGCGCCGCTCGTCGAAGCGCTGCAGCTCCACAACCCACTGGTCGCGTTCCCGATCCCGAGCAACACGACGAGGCAGATCCCGCCTTACTCGGCCCTCGCCGTCGTGCAGGAAAACGACAACGCGCTGGTGACGGCCGTGAAGGCGGGGACCGTCGACGACTCGCAGATGATCCTCCGCGTCTATCAACCGACCAACCAGCCCGCGCCGGTGACGATCTTCTTCCCGCCGCTCGTGGCAAACGCTTACTCGCCGATGACGGTTCAGGCGTTGACGGCCCTCGAGGAGGCGCCCGCGGACAACGTCCCGATCGTCGGCGCGGACAACCGCGCGGTGGAGATCACGATGGAGAACGCGATCGCGACGATCGCGCTGACGAGAAATATGTAGATGTTGAGCTACTCGGCCATTCGCGCCTGCCGAATGAGCCATGCACCGCCCAGACAAATCGCTGCGCCCGACACCGAGAGCAGCGCGACCGACTCATGAAGAACGATGACTCCGAGGAGGAGCGCGACGACAGGCGTGAGAAATGTCGTCGCTGATGCGCGCGTCGCACCCATTCTGCCCGCGCCGACTGCGAAGAGCACGAAGGCGACGCCGGTGCCGAACGCGCCAAGCGCAAGAAGCGAGAGCAGCGAGCTCGCTTTCCAGTTCGCCGCGGCCACATCGCGCAGTCCGAGCGGCGCCGTGAGAATCAATCCCACGCCCAATGCACGCCAGATCACCGGCAGCGCGCCGTTTCTCTGTTGCAGCGGACCGGTGAGATTGAACGCGACGCCGTACGATGCGAGCGCAGCGAGAATCATCACGATTCCGCTCCACTCACCCTTCGCTCCCCCTGATCCCGATACGGCCATGAGGACGGCTCCGGCAAATCCGACCGCGAGTCCGATTGCGATCTTCCTCTGAGGGAAGCTCCGCGTCAGCAGACCTGCGACCGCGGCGGTGAAAAGCGGAGTCGCTCCATTCAGCATCCCCGTCAACGCCGAGCTGACGCGCTGCTCGGCCAGAGGAAACAGGCACAGGGGGAACGCAATCCAAAGCACACCGATCCACAACGTCGCCGGCCAGTCGGCACGCGCGATCGGTCGACGAGCGGCGGGAATCAGGGACAGCGTTGCGATCCGCGGGACATGAGCCGCAAATCGCTCACACCGCAGCAGAGCATGCGACGCAGCTCGCGCTCGTCGCCGCCGGCCTCGGCACCGCGGTCATTCCGCGTCTCGGCCGTGACACCGTGCCCGCGGGCGTACGCATGATCCCTTCGAATCCCACGCTGCACCGCAACATCTATGTGATCTGGCGATTCGACGCCGCACGCCGCACCGCGATTCGAGCAGCCATCGATGCATTGCAGAGCGCCGCGAAGGAAACCAAGAGCCGCTTAAGGAAGTCCTGACCTCTGCGCCCTGTGCCCCGCACCCCGCGCCCTCTACAATGTGCGCCATGCCGCTGCACGAGAATGCGATGCTCGGCCCTTATCAGATCATCGGGTTGATCGGCGAGGGCGGAATGGGCGCGGTGTATCGCGCCAAAGACACCCGCCTCGGACGCGACGTCGCGGTGAAGGTCCTCACTCAAGTTGCCTTCAGCGATCGCGAACGCCTGCTGCGCTTCGAGCAGGAAGCGCGCGCAACGGGGATGCTCAATCATCCGAACCTGCTGACGGTTTACGACGTCGGCCGCGACGATGAAGGCAATCCGTTCCTCGTCACCGAGTTGCTCGAAGGTGAAACGCTGCGCAGCCGCCTCGATCGCGGACCACTCTCGCCGCGCAAGGCCGTCGAGGCCGCGCTGCAGTTGGCCCTCGGGCTCGCGGCCGCGCACGAGAAAGGCATCGTCCATCGCGATCTCAAGCCCGACAACATCTTCCTCACGCGCGACGGACGTCTGAAGATCCTCGACTTCGGCATCGCGAAGCTCACCAACGCGCGCCCCGACGGCCCGACGTTCGAGATGGCCGCGACCGAGCCGGGCATGGTCCTCGGCACGGTCGGCTACATGTCGCCCGAACAGGTGCGCGGCGAAGCAGTCGATCACCGCAGCGACATCTTTTCCCTCGGCACGATCTTCTTCGAGATGCTGACCGGCACGCGCGCGTTCAAGCGCAACTCGGCCATCGAGACGCTGAGCGCGATCCTCAGAGAAGAGCCGCCGGATCTGACGGAACTGCTGCCCACGATTCCGCCCGCACTCGAACGGCTCGTGCGCCGCTGTCTGGAGAAGGATCGCGATCATCGGTTCCAGGCCGCGCAGGATCTCGCCTTCAATCTCGAGACCCTGACGTCGATGGCGGGAACGTCGACGCTGTCGGGTGTCGCGCGTCCCGCGAATGCGACCGGCACGATGCGCACGCCGTCCACGCTGCAGACGTCGCAGACATCCCAAACCGCGGCGCTGTCCACGGCCTCCGCCGCACCGCCGCGCACGATGGCGCGTCCGGTCATGAAACCGAAGCGCCGCGTGTCGCCTTATCTGCTCGCGCTGCTCTATCTCGCGTCGATCGCCGGCGCGGCGTACGCGACGTGGGTGTACGCGCATCGCGGCAGCGACGAAGTCATCGAGCCGCAATTCCATCGACTCACCTTCCGCCGTGGCGAAGTGCGCAACGCGCGTTTCTCGCCGGACGGCGAAACGATCGTCTACAGCGCGGCGTGGGATGGACAGCAGCCCGAGGTGTTCGTGGCGAGCCGACGATCTCCGGAGGCGCGGCCGCTGGGTGTGCCGAACAGCGAGATCCTCGCGGTGTCGCGCGCCGCGGAGCTGGCGATTCTTCTGCGTCGCGATCGCGTCTCGAACCTCGGCACGCTCGCGCGCGTGCCGCTCGCGGGCGGCATGCCGCGCGAGATCGCGGAGAACGTGCTCACCGCGGACTGGTCGGCGGACGGGCAGTCGCTGGCGATCATCCGCCAGCAGGGAGACGAGACGCGCGTCGAATATCCGATCGGCAGCGTGCGCTATCGCACGCCGCATTACGTGCGCGACGTGCGCGTCTCGCCGGACGGCAAACGCCTCGCGATCCTCGAGCCGTCGAAGGGCGAATGGGAGCTCGCGATCATCGACGGAGGTGCGCCGGTGACGATCGCGCGCGGCTGGGCGCGCGGCGCGACGGGAATCGCGTGGTCGGGCGATGGAACGGAAGTGTGGGTCTCGGGGACGAACAGCTCCGCGCCGCCCGCGCTGTACGCGGTGAACGTGCAGAACGGAACGATGAGGCTCGTGACGCGATTGACGGGCGCGGTACGGATCTTCGATCTCTCGGTGAAACGGGAGGCGCTGCTGTCGAATGGCCAATGGCGCTCTGCATTGATGTGGGGTCAACGGACCGCCGGCGTCCCGCCGGCTGACCGGGCGGCGTCCTCGCCGCCCGCCCCGGGGGTGGCGGCGCGGGACGCCGCCACATCAGCCGGCGAGGACGCCGGCGGTCCGCAAGCCTCTCTCGAACGCGACGCCTCCTGGCTCGACTGGTCCATCCTCGCCGACCTCTCTCCCGACGGCCGCACCATTCTCTTCTCCGAGACTCGCGAGGGCGGCGGTGCGAAGAACGCCGTCTACCTCCGACGCGCGGACGAGCCCGCGCCGTTGCGGCTCGCGGACGGCATCGCCGACGCGCTCTCGCCTGACGGCAAGTGGGCGCTCGCGCATCAGGGCGCGAAAATCGTGATCATCCCGACCGGCACGGGCGAGCCGCGCGAGGTGAAGATCGACGGCGTGTTCGAGAGCGGCGCGGCGTGGCTGCCCGACTCGCGGCGCGCGGTCGTCGGCGGCGTGATCGGCAGCGGCGCGTATCGGCTCTACGTCATCGACACACTCGACGAGACCGCGAAGCCGATCTCGCCGGAAAACATCTGGAGCGGCGGCATCCGCTCGTTCGCCGTGTCGCCCGACGGCCGCTTCGTCGCCGGCATGTCGAAGGAAGAGATGATCGTTCTCTATCCGCTCGACGGCACCGCACCGCTGCCGGTCGCGGGAGTCGAGAAAGGCGAGATCCCGATCCAGTTCGCCGCCGACGGCACGTCGCTCTTCGTCTACCGCCCCACCGCCCTCCCCGCGCGCGTGCATCGCGTGACGCTCGCCAACGGCCAGCGCGAGCTGTGGCGCGAGCTCACCGCCGCCGACCCCGCCGGCGTCTACAAGATCTCCCCCGTCGCGATCACGCCCGACGGCAACGCATACGCATACACGGCGCTGCGGGTGCTGAGCGAGTTGTATCTGACGGAAGGCGTGTATTGACTGTCGCGACGCTGGTCATCTTTTTCGCAGGCGTCGCGGCCGGCGCGATCAACTCCATCGCCGGCGGCGGCACGCTGATCTCGTTCCCCGCGCTGCTGTGGATCGGGCGCGATCCGATCATGGCGAATGCGACGAACACCGTCGCGATGTGGCCGGGATCGCTGGCCGGTGCGTTCGGATTCCGCCGCGAGCTCTCGACCGTGCGGCGCTGGCTGCTGTTGCTGATCGTCCCCTCACTCCTCGGCGGCGCGCTCGGTTCCTGGCTGCTGCTGCGCACGCCGTCATCGACGTTCGAGCGGATCGTCCCGTTCCTCATCCTCGGCGCAACGATTCTGCTCGCGGCACAAGAAGCAATCACGAGGCGCCTCGCGATTCTCCCGCCAACCGCCAACCGCCAACCGCCAACCGCCTGGATCGCCGGCGTGTTCGCGTTCCAACTCCTCGTCGGCATCTACGGCGGCTACTTCGGCGCCGGCATGGGCATCCTCATGCTCGCCGCCCTCGGCCTCATCGGCCTCACCGACCTGCATCAGATGAACGGCCTGAAGAACATCCTCGCCGTCTGCATCAACGGCATCGCCGCGATCTACTTCGCGTTCGCGAAGGCCGTGGTCTGGAGCGACGTCTTCGTGATGATGGCCGGCACCATTCTCGGCGGCTACTTCGGCGCCCGCATCGCGCGCAGGCTCGGACGCAAGTTCGTGCGCGTGGCCGTGGTCGTGATCGGGCTGGTCATGACGATCGCGCTGTTTTTGAAATAGGACCGACTCACCACAGAGGCACAGAGGACACAGAGAACTCTCGGTGACCTCTGTGTCTCTGTGGTGAACGGTCCCCTTCCGTCACTCGGATCGAAACTATGATCTCCACGTGCGCCTGCTCTACACCTACCTCCTCCGCTACAAACGCCTGATCCTCGCCGCGCTCGTGCTGGCGGCGATCAACCAGGTCTTCTCGCTCCTCGACCCGCAGGTCTTCCGGCTGATCGTCGATCGCTACGCCGTGAAGGCCAACGAGCTCCCGCGCGAGGTGTTCGTGCGCGGCGTGCTCCTGCTGCTCTGCGCGTACGTCGGCGTCGCGCTGGTGTCCCGCATTGCGAAAAACTTTCAGGACTACTGCGTCAACGTGATCGCCCAACGCACCGGCGCGCAGCTCTACGAGCGCAGCATCTCGCATTCGTTCTCCCTCCCCTACGCCGTCTTCGAGGACCAGCGCTCGGGCGAGATCCTGCAGAAGATGCAGAAGGCCCGCGCGGACGCGCAGTCGTTGATCACGAACTTCGTGAACATGCTGTTCGTGTCGATGGTCGGCCTGATCTTCGTGACCATCTACGCCTTCACCGTGCACTGGTCGATCGGCACCGCGTACCTGTTGCTCGCCCCCTGCATCGGAACATTGATGTTTTTTATCAGCCGGCGGATCAAGACCCAGCAGCGGGTGATCGTCACGCAGACCGCGGAGCTCGCGGGCTCGACGACCGAGACCCTGCGCAACGTCGAGTTGGTGAAGTCCCTCGGCCTCGAGAACCAGGAGATCGATCGCCTGAACAAGGTGAACGCCAGCATCCTCGGCCTCGAGCTGAAGAAGGTCCGCTTCCTCCGCTTCTACTCGTTCCTGCAGGGAACGCTGATCAACACCACGCGCGCGGGCCTGCTGTTCCTCATGCTCTGGCTCGTCTTCACGAAGGCGATCACCCTCGGCGAGTTCTACGCGCTGTTTTTCTACTCGTTCGCGATCTTCTCGCCGCTCGCGGAGCTCGGCGCGATCATCGCCCAATACCAGGAAGCGCGCGCGAGCATGGACAAGCTCGAGGAAGTGCTCGCCATCCCGCCCGCGCCGAAACCGGAGAATCCTGCCGCCCTCGGATCCCTGCGCCGCGTGGTCTTTCACGACGTGTCGTTCACCTATCCGTCGGCGTCGTCGCCGTCGCTCGAATCCGTCGATCTCGAGATTCAGTCCGGCGAGACCGTGGCCTTCGTCGGTCCGTCCGGTTCCGGCAAGACCTCGCTGGTGAAACTGCTGGTCGGCCTCTATCGCCCGACGAGCGGACGCCTGGCGATCAACGGCGTGGACATCGCACAGGTCGATCAGGACGAATTGCGCGCGCGCGTCGGACTCGTCACGCAGGAGACGCAACTCTTCGCCGGCACGATCCGCGAAAACCTGCTCTTCGTGAATCCGCGGGCCACCGACGCGGAGTGCATCGAAGTCCTCCGCCAGGCTGCGGCGCTGCCGATCATCGAGCGCGGCGACAAAGGCCTCGACACGAAGATCGGCGAAGGCGGCATCAAGATCTCCGGCGGCGAGCGCCAGCGCCTGGCCATCGCCCGCGCGCTCCTGCGCAATCCCGAGCTGATGATCTTCGACGAGGCCACGTCGAGCCTCGACTCGATCACAGAGCGAGCCATCACGGAGACGATCCGCGCACTGACGGCCGGCACACAGCGCCGCATGACCGTGCTCGTCGCGCACCGCCTTTCGACCATCGCGCACGCGCAACGCATTCACGTGCTGGCGAAGGGACACGTCGTGGAAACGGGCACGCACGATTCGCTGCTCGCGTTAAACGGGTTGTACGCCGCGCTATGGCGCGAACAGAGCGCGCGCCGGGAGGTGGCGGCGTAAACCCACGGACCGCCGGCGTCCTCGCCGGCTGATGCGCAGGCGTCCCGCGCCTGCGCCCCTCGAGCGGCGGCGAGACGCCGCCGCGTCAGCCGCCGGGACGGCGGCGGTCCGCCCTGACTGTATCAAGCGCTGCTCGCGTTGAACGGGTTGTACGCCGCGCTATGGCGCGAGCAGAGCGCACGACGGGAGGTGGCGGCGTAACGGCGAGTCCCTCTCCCCGCGCCGCGGGGAGAGGGTCAGGGTGAGGGACGCTACTCGACGGAGCAGTTCATCGCCGTACCCGCCTGCTTGAGCGCGGTCAGCGCCGTCGTACACGAAGTCTTCGCCGCATCCTGGGCGACCTTGCGCGCATCTTCCGGCATGTTCGCCCACGACGCCCAGCTGGTGCGCATCTGGTCGGCGGACTGCTTCTGCGCGTCACGCGCCGCCTGCGGGACGTTCGCGCAGTTCATGTACTTCTCCAGCGCGGCGAGATAGGAGTCGCACTCCGCGACTCCCGTCGACTGCACAGTCGTCGCGGTCGTCGTCGTGGCGGTCGTCGCGGTCGTCTCCGTCGTTGCCGAGGTGTCCGAAGCCGTCGCCGTCTCGGTCGTGGCGCTCGTTTCCGTCGTCGTCGTTTCCTGCTTCTTGCATCCTGCGACGACGAACAGCGCCGCCAGGGCCAGCACCAACACAATCCGGGTTACCTTTTTCATGGGCCTTCAACCTCCATCATCAAATTGATTTCCGGGAAGCGCGGGATCTTAGCGATCGCGACGGATAGCCAGCGTGACGCGGCTCACGCAGTTCCATCGAGCATCGGCCGGAGCTCGCAAGGCAACGTCAGCGCGCTCAGCTATAGACCTGCACCGACGGCGAGCGACAGCGCCTCGCTATCGCCCGCCCGCCACCCCCTGTTACAGGTCATTGATGATCTTCACCGGCACCGGGTGCCAGTCGTGGTGCGTCCTGCTGTTGTCGTTCACCGCCGTGGTATCGGTTACGTAGAGCTGCAGCGTGTACGTACAGGCTCCGCCGCGCGGAATCTTGTTCGCCGGGTCGACGGGCGACGGCGTCGCGGCATCGAGCTGCGTGAGGTCCCATTGCGCGAGCTCGCCCGCGTCGACCGCGGTCGGAATCGGCACGGGCGGCAATGCCGGCAATGCCGGGACGCGGTTGGTCGAGTTGATCAGCGGCGAAGTCACGACGCTGAATTGCTTCCAGAAATCGAGTTGATAATGGCCGAAATTGTCATTGGGCGAGACCGGCGGCCACCACGCGGTATCGATGACAGGGTCCCACGCCAGACCGACGACGCGAATCGTGCCCATGCTCAGAAGCAGGTCCGTACACGGCGGGATGTCTTCCCATGCCGGGCCATTCCTCTGGAATTTCACGATCTCACAAAGGACCTCGAAATTGTCGAGCCACACGTGCTGAATGTCGTAATACCGATGTCCGGCCGTGTCCTCGGCCACCTGGAGCAGGCTGTATCGCCCACTGACGCCGCTGGACCATTGTCCCGAGCTCAGGTAGTAATACGTCGTTCCGAAAATCGTGACCGTCGCCCAGCTGTTGATCAGGTCCTGTGACGGACCGATCTCCGTCCACCAGGCGTACTGGTCGGGCAGTGTGTATTCGAGCGGGAGCGGCGGAACGACGGGCCACGCCGGCGCGGGAGCATCCATCACCGGCTGCGGGAATTCGCCCCCGGGCGCGGCCACCTGCTGGTAGCGGATGTCATACCGCTTGATCTTGCGGTCGATGCAGCCGACGATCTTCGCCGCGCCCTTGATCGTGATCAAACCGCCGATCGAGCGGATGTCTCCGGCGCCGCTGCGCAATTCGGCGGTCGCGTCATAGAAGTTCGGGTTCGCCGGCGGGATCATCGCCAGAATGTTCCCGACTCTCTTCATGTAAACCGTGATCTTGATGAGACTGAATGAACGCGTGCAGCTCTTGTGCGGGCCCGCGCCGATCGGGTAGACGCGCAACGTGATTATGTAATTGCCGCCCGGCAGATACGTCGTCTCGATGGTGCCGAGCGGGCCGTTCGTCACGGCCGCCGTGCCCGTACCGCCGCCGCCCGGATAGCTCACTGTGTACGGGTACGCGGCATTGATGGACAGCGTGTAATGACCGAAGACGAGGCCTCCGGCCGTTCCTTTGACGTTGATGAAGAGTTTCCCGGCCACGGTGTCGACGATTTCCTCGACGCAGCCGGTGGGATCGGTGATCTCGCATTTCAGATCGCGCTGGACCTTGATCAGCCAGAGCACCAGCGCAATGAGCGCGAGCTTCAGAAGGATGATGAACCAGGTGAGCCGGCCCCAGTCGGGAAAGCGCCGGAACTCGCCGGCCAGGATTTCACCGAGGAGGAGCAGGATCAGGAACAGCAGGATGATGTATTTGATGCAGCCGGGGAAATCCTGCACTTTGCGAGACTGCTCTTTGGAGAAACGCCGGTCCTGCGGATCGATGGACGACATACATCCTCCGTTCGTCGCGCTGACTGAACCATTCGCAGACTGCGGACAATCTGATTGGCAATGTATAAGTCCGGAAGAAAGGCGACGCAACGGGCGGAATCGGAATGACTACGATCGGATTCAGTCGAGCTCGCCTCTACAGAAAGACCAACACCACATCCGTGACCAGCGCTGTCGGATTCACGATCACCTGCGCGGACGAGATCACCGTTGCCGGTGCGCTGCTGCGCGCGACGCGTCCCGCGATCTGCCACGTCACGGTGTTCGTCACGATGCCGAGTGTCGCGGGGTCGGTCACCGGCAGTGGCCCGATCGAGCGCGTCAACGGATCGGTCGCGCTGGAGAGGTCGACTGTCCAGAGGTAACTGTCCACCGCCGGATCGAGCGTCGGCAGCGCCGACACGTTCGCGCTCGCGCGCAACGCGGTCACATTGCCGAACTCCAACGGATCCGACGCGGACGCAAACGCCTGGCGCAAGCTCAGGAAGTCGACCAGCCGAATCTCGGCCGGATCCTCGCCGTCGGGATCCATCCCCGCCGCCAGCGCGTCGGGAAAATACGCGTCGAAGTCCGGAGGCTGATGGCCGTACTGCGTTTTCAGCGGGTCGTACGCAACCAATCCTTTGTGCACCCACGGACGCTCCCCGGCCAGCGTCGCGCGGAAGAGCTGAAATGCATCGCGCGGATCCTCGACCAGCGGCCGTTCCTCCGGCAGAAGCCGCAGATGCTCGGCCATCAGCGCCACGCGGAACTCGCGCGCAGTCAATTGCGCTCCTCGGCGGATCCGCGCATCGATCGTCGCGGCGTTGATCTCGCTGTCGAGCCCCATCGAGCGCCGGCTCAGATTCGACGAGCCGATCGACATCCAGAGATCGTCTGCCACCAGCGCCTTCGCGTGGACATACACCGACCGCCCGCTGTCCGCGATCGGATGCGCGATGATCACGCGATCGCCGATGAACCCCGGCAGCGCCGTGGGATCCTCGCCCGCGGGAATCGCCTCGATCCCGTTGAGGATGATGTTGATGCAACGCCGCCGCATCGCATAGAAGACGAGATCGAGCGTCGGGAACTCGCTCAACAGCGCCGGCAGGATGAGGATCACCCAATCGACGCCGCCGGCGGCGACGAGACGTTGGCGGATCCTGTTCGCGTTGTACGGATCCCACAGGTACTGATCCTCGATGTACAGAAAACGCCTGGCCTGCTCCATCGCGCGCCGGTACGACTGCCGAATCGAGCGATCGCCGTGGTCGCGATCGACGATCGGCTCGTACGCCTCGATATGCGGCGGGATCGTCCTCGTGATCTGCACGGCATGGAAGCCATTCGAAGGTGACGAAAGGATCTCCGTCTCCGTCGGCGGCGGCAGATTGATCGCGTGTGCGGGAACGTCCTGCAGCTCCGGATGCGCGATGGAGATGTTCCATCGCTCCTGAAAATTGCGATAGACGTCCCACGCCGCGCGGCCGACGACGCGGGAGTGAAGATCGTGCCAGAGACTGTTCGGGCGATCGGGATTGGGATCGGGGTGAAGCTGCTCGTCGAAGCGGCCGTTTCGCAGATCGATGCCGCCGACGAAGGCAACGGCGCCCGCCGGAGTCCGGATGAACGTCGACTTCTGATGATGGACGCCCGTCTCGCGAGTGATGCGATCGAGCATCGCCTGACCGCGACGGCCGTTGATCGCAGCGTTGAGCACGGC